>Ga0302320_10003930_pt1 | contig 34029 bp, 40 predicted proteins | sample Bog_T0_3_FD_202130 | JGI IMG/M metagenome (GOLD analysis project Ga0302320, IMG submission 202130) | Peat permafrost microbial communities from Stordalen Mire near Abisko, Sweden - Bog_T0_3 | ecosystem: Environmental > Terrestrial > Soil > Wetlands > Peat | place: Sweden: Abisko, Stordalen Mire... | reverse complement strand
TATTTTGATCTTCATGGCGTTATGGGCAGCATCCAGCCTTTCCTCGGATTTCTCCCACTCTTGATGCTTGGACTCGTAAGTCTTTCTGGCCGCCGCATACTCGGGGGGCTCATCGAAAAGCAGAAGGACTGGAACAGTTATCGCATCCGTTTCATCATCTTCCAAGTGACGGTGACGACGGCTGTAACCGTCATCAGTAACCAATGTTTCGCCTTTGCCCAAGTCCCTGACACGCTGTCTGATTGCCTCACGAACAGTATCGGGGGACTTCATCACAAAGGAGCCGTCCAGAATCGCCGCAGTCAGGTAGTTGTTCAAAGACGGTGCTTGTGGTCGAGTACCGTCAAGGGCGTCTTTCTCCTTTTTGTACTGCTTATCAATGGCTTCTATCAGGAACTCACGTTGTTTTTGATTCATACTAAATAGTTTTAAGGGGCTATGCAGTTGAGTGCCACGCTTACGCCCCGAGAACGTGAAGGTTTCGGCGGTGAGCGCGAGGAACGCGGTCAATGGCTACGCCCTTTGCAAAAGCGATTGCCGCGCAAGCCCTGTCCAGCAAGGGGGTTGGTAATAGTGGAGCGGTGGAAGTCATGTTGAACGCTCCGTAAGTGGTCTCGCGGAGCATGACACATTCCTCAAGCACTTGGAGGAGTTCTTGCGCATTTGAAATCTGCTTTGGTTGGTTATTCATGGTTAGGGGTTTGGAAACATTAGTGTCACTCAACTGCATAGCCCATTAGTTTTAAATTAGTAATTCATTAGTAATTCGTTAGTAATTGATGGTCAGGCTGTGCGCCTTACTTGTTTACACCTCTCAACGTAATCATCACGGGATGACCGGAAGACAATCTTGAGGTTGTAGCCTATGCGACGAAGTTCGGCCGCCAGGTCGGAGTACTCCTCGATCGTGGCTGCCCGTGACCTTTCCATCACACTCAGATAGTCAGCAGCACTATGCTGACCCACATGGGCATAACAGGAACAGGTGGAGGGGTCCATGTTGCCAGCGACAGCGGGGAAGAGGGCCAGTACACCCTTGTACGAGCCATCGCGTTCCCAGCGGAACATCACCTTGGTGGGTTCAGTACTCATGGTGCTAGGAGTTTGGGAGCGCCTGATACACCCAGTGCGGATGCTCTCACAGCCAGTTGTGTCTCCACCTCACCCACGGACTTGTCCAGAGCCTCCTGGAAGGTGGTCTCCACGTAGGGGATGTTGGAGCGGATGTCCTGAACCAGATGGTCCATGATGCCCAGCAGGTGGCTCTTATCCGCTGCCTTGAGCACGCCCGGCGTCTTGAGGATACGGCTGGCCTCAGCCCGAAGGGTCTCAGCACCATCTGTGGCAGCCTTTATCTTCTCAGCGAACTGCTTGCTGATGATGCCCCGCTTGCTGGTGATGGTGGGTGACTCTATGGTCTCACCCTGTATGGAGCGGATGGTGCAAGGCGTGCCACCCCTGTTCGAGTTGAAGAGCATGTTTACGAACTGGTCGTAGGACATATCCACCTCAACGATGTTGGCAGTTGCATGGTACCACTCGTTGCCCGTGTCCCGAACTATCTCGGAGTGTTCGATCCTCAGGCAAAGCTTATGGTCGTGGCGCACACTGGCACCATAGAGTTGGTCGTGCCCTCCCGAGATATGAGAGATGCTCACATTGCCGTAGCTCGGGTGCTTCGCCGGGGGAAGTTCAGGCTCCTCGGGCTCCACCTTCAGGGGGACACCCTTCTCGTTCAGGATGGCAGCCACCTTCTGGTGGATGGCATCGGTCCACTCGCCTTTGAGGAATGCCCTACCTGACTCCGTGATGTCATAGGTACTGGTGGGGAAGGACTGCTTGGACTGGTAAACAAGACGCTGGGTGACGAGGGCGTGCACATCATCACCAGACACCCTCTCCGTGGCACCACCGCACCCCGCACCGCCGTCCTGGAGCCAATTTCTACTGTCAAGGGTCATGTTGACGCCTACCTGCCAGCCTGTGCTGAGGCGTTCGAGAATGTGCTGCTGGGCGGGGGATACTTTAGGTGTCATAGGATATTAAAGTCGGCTGAGTCTGGAGTCGATCACATCGGGGAGGCTGTGCAGTCTCTGATAGGCTTCTGGTGACATCACCTCGCATCGACCGCCTGTCTTCTGGTCATAAACCATGGTTCCCTTCACCTTGGGTGCATCACCCTTGGCACGGAGACAGGGCACACAATGAAGCGCACCGGGCACGGCAACCAGCCTCTCAAACGGGATGGGCTTGCCACAGCCAATGCACATTCGTGATGGCATTGTGCCTGACTCATTGAGGGTAGCCTTATCCATGCACCACCTCGTACTTGATTTCCGACCAGATGGCAGATGCTTGAGATGCCTCTCTCTGTGCCTGCTCCTGTGTGAACAGGGCACCATGGTAGAGGAAATAGGTCTCGCCCGACACCTTGGTAGCCTTGACGAGGTAGATGCGCTCCTCGGCTAGGTTGGGGTTCTTCTCTAGGGCTTCGACCAGCCGCTCGGCATACAAGTAGCCAGCCCCTTGGGCGGCATCATCAGCCGCAAAGACCCCCAACAGGGTGCTATTGCGGTACAGCAGCCCGTCCTTGGTGGTGATGCCTTTGAGTGTGTTGATAGGCATGATCAGGAAACGTAGCGATAGACAAAGCCAAAGAGTTTCTCCGCAGCGACGTTGAGTTCAAACTCCACCAGTGTACGGGCACTGTTGGTGCGCTGAATTTTGTTTGAACCTGAGACGAGACTCGGGGCGTCCTTCATAGGGTCCTCTTGTTGGCTTTGATCGTCATGACTTCACAATAGTATTATCCGGTGGTGAGTCAACACTATTCTGAGGGGGGTTCCGGTAGGAGAAAAGTCCCCACTTGTGTCTCCCCTGATGGATGATTGTACCTGTGTGGACCACAGTTTTCCCTATCTTGGAAGCTATCTCGGTGAGGGGGGCACCCACATCCCAGAGTTCAATCATGATGCCATACTTCTTGATGAAGTATGCCCGGCGAAGTGCCTGCATCTTTTCCCGATGCTCAGTCCGACGAGCTTCCTGGTCCCGCTGCCGTGCCGCCTTGCGCTGGGTGATTCTCTCCGTGGGATAATCGTGGCCCGTGCTCTCCAGTACCTGTCGGACGCGCTCTCGGGACACTCCTGCTCTCTCTCCGATTTGGTGAAGGGTAAGTTTCTCATCACGGTAGAGCCGCACTATCTCCGGGGTGGTAAGACAGCCTGCCGTTCGAAACGTCTTCCGGTTCGACCTCTGCTGCCTAGAGATGTTGCGCCATGTGAGGTCCCAGTCAATGAGGGTGGCCACCTTCTGTATCTTGCTATCACCTGTGTGAACCAATTTTCTGATGGTGCTTGCGTTAGCCCCCTTCCACAGGAGTTCCGCTATGAGCAACTGATCCTGAGATGCCTCGGGTATCCTGTCCTTCACCTCCTGAAAGGTTAAGGGTCTGGTTACAGGTAGGTACAGGACGGCACCCGGAGTACCCTCAGTGCCCTCAGGTGCCTCCAAAAGATGGCGATCGTCTGGGCCGCCCGTGGCGGGTTTCAATTTCATGAGCTTGGCTTGTTCCATTTGCGAAAGTCTTCACCCACCAGAACCCTCTTCTTTCGGTACAGAAAGAAATGAACGTCGCAGCCGTTATCCCTGCGTTGACCGCAGTGGATGTTTACAGCCCTGTTTGTTTCAGGGTTAATGTATCTGCCGACGAGGTACTTGTATCGTACCGTCATGGCAAGTCCTCCAGCGAGCTAAGGACATGGCTCATCCAAACCTTGGTGTGCGCCCTCTCAGCCCAAAACTGGTCTCCGTGCAGTTCCCACGGCGTGCCCACCACATCGGTGGGCTTGGTCGAAGACGCACACAGATACCTGTCGTCAATGGCATAGATAGCCTTCGACGTACGAGTGGACTTGTATCGGTACTCGGACAGGTCCGAATAGTCCATCCCCAGCGTGCCAGCGAGTGCGGATTTGGGGCTCATATGAGTTTGGAAAGGATGGCGCGTGCCACGGACTCGGGACGGTCGTTCAGAACGTTCGAATTGGGATGCTGCGCCTTTATCTTGGCGATTGAGGTGATATGCAAGCTAAATATCAAAGGTGAACCGACGCTTCGGAACGTGGGGCCGGGGGCGAGCCTGACACTCGTGCATCTCAGCCATGAGCGTGTGGAAGCCATGCACCTTCACGTAATTCCTCCGCTTCTTCTTAGGGTGGACGAGCGGTATCATAAGCGGCTTAAGTTCGGTGGCGACCTGGGGGTTGGCCTTGTCCCACACGTCTCGGGTGACTCTTGCGATGTCGGTCACAGCAGCGTGAGTTGGTCGCTTCCTTTCATCACATGGTCCAGCCTGCGCAGAGTGGAGCGCACCTGTCTCGGGGGCTTGGGACCGCCATGGACGAGCACGCAACAGGCATCGTAGGCTCGCCTTACCCTCAGGTTAGCCTCGCGCCTGTCGTCACTGCTCCCCAGCCTCATACGGGCATCCGTGGCAGCCAAGTACTCAGCCATGGCTTCCGTGAGACACTTGTTCTCAGCCTTCAAATGACTAAGCCTGCCGAAGAGCACCTGACGAGGAATCTCATAGAAGGCGCTCATTTCTTGACGGTGGCGTCACATGCCAGAAATTTGATCACCCGATGGGTCACCGTATCAGTATCGGGGTGGTAGTCATAAGTGCGTACCGTGAAGAGGAGGTCGTCGGGGTTGTTCTCGTATGCCAGTATTTTTGCGGGGCATATGTCCAGAAGCCTGTCCACGACGACTGTTTCCGGTTTTTCGATACGGTCGCATCTGCGGCTCGGCTTGCCAGTCATTATGAGGTGACACTTGAGGTGCAGCAAAGCACCGCTCAAACCGGGTTCAAAGAGTTGCTTGAGAAGGGAGCGTTTCATAAGGTTACTCAGCGAGTGTGGCTAGGCTGCCGACGAACTCCTCAAGGGGCTCGTCCTTGCACATGATGGTGACATCCTCACCAGCCGCACGCCCGTAGTCGCTCTTGGACTGATCGACGTACTCGGTGTAGTGGGTGTAGGCGGCTTCCTTACTATCGCCCGAATATACGGTGCCGATGTTCCCTACAATCACTTGATATTTGTGGTTCACAGCACCATTATGAGTGCTGTGATAATTTTGTAAACAAAATTCCACCAACCTATCTTTAACCTGTATCTCCTAGCAATTTAAGTCAAAGTCTTTACTGCATCTGACGCAATGAGGGGCTGAGGAGGCCGCGCACCATTCACATCAGTGAGTACGGTGTCAAGACTCTGAAGGATGTCGTTCACCGTGATGGTGGCCAGAGGGTGGCACACTCTCTGGTTATCACCTTGGGGGCATCGGTCTGTGGGAAAACCTGCATACGCCCAACAGGGTGATGCAGGGCAACTCTCCCTCTTCCACACCGCACCCCGCATGTAGGGACCGTCATAGAGAAGACGTGCGTGGGGGGCATGAGTACCCCAAAGCGACACGGCAGGCACCCGAGCAGCCTGCGCCACATAGAGCATACCAGAGTCCAAGGATACCAAGGCTGTGGAGCGGGCCACGAAAGCCATCATGGGTCGCAGGGGCGTGGGTCCAATGAGATTGAAGATACGCTTTGGGTTCTTCTTGGTGAGTGCGTCCACCTCTTGGTAAAACTCACCAAAGGTGATATCAGGAGCGGGAAGTTGTCCCTGATCCGAGGTGCGACCCACGAAGCACACCACGAACTTGTCAGAAAGTGCCTGTGCGAGCGCAAGCCACATCCTATAGGGCGCACTGCGAAGACTACCATACGCTGCCGGACAGAGTACGATGTAGGGAGTCACCCGCAGGTCCACCTGTTGAGTGCCGTAGGCGGTGGCATAGATGCTATCCAAGTCCCGCCAATCCGACTGGGAGTAGTAGACGTAGGGTCGCTTGTACTTCGGGGCTACGTTCTTGGGGTCGATGCCCAGTTGACGGTAAAGTTGGTCGTAGACGTTGAGTTGATCAGGCTCCTCCACGTACTCCGTCACCTGCTCGATAAACCAATGGGCAGTGTAGTGGGGAAGGCTGTCGTACAAGATAGGACCTGCAAGAGGACCGTAGGGGTCACCTGCCGCAGAGTTGCCCAGTGCCGGATGAAACCTGAGTACACCCGCCCGGTCCGTCAGAGCGTATAGATCAATGATGGAGGTACTCCCTGACATATCATAGATGTATTGGAGCACGCCCGAGAGAAAGAGAAGGTCCCCGATGCCTCGATCACGGTACCGCTCAATGAGGATGCGAGCTCCCTGGAGCGGGGTGCTGGAGTTGAGTTGCCTGTAGTTGCCTCCAGTCTTCAGTTCACTGATAGTGGCGATGAAGGGCTTCAAGCCCTCTAGTTGATGGTGGTTCAACACATACCGGACATGTGGGTTAAACATCCACACCTCATCATCGGCACGGCTCCACTGGAGCGGTTTCTTAAAGGTGACGACTACCCAACTGGTAACAAGAGGAGGATTACGTTCTGGCATCCCTCCATAGAACGCAATTATTTGCTAAGAATTTGGAGGTCCTTATCAGAAGTTGTAGAAGGGCACCGCTGCGTGTGTACCGTCCGAACAGTAGAAGTAGAGATAGCCTACAAAGCCCCCCACCCCTGTCCCGCGGCTCACTAGGAAGCTAAGAGCTCCGTTTAGCATATTGATAGAGCCACCCGAGCCACTATAGCTGCCTCCTGTGCTAACGTAGAACCCTGAATTTGCCACGCCACCCGTCATGGAACAACTGTATGGACCACCAATGCTGATGGTATTCTGGTTGGTGCCGTTTCCAGTGATTGACACGTAACCTACCTGAAATCCAGAACTGTTAATCCCTACTCCAGAACCTCCTGCACCGCTGTAATTTCCGACGTAGAAGTTACAGTTGTTGAAGGTGCCTGCTACGCTAGCCGCACTGATGGTTCCGTACAGGGCTGAAACGTTTACGCTGTTGATGTTGCCCGAATTGATGTAGCCGCTGATGGAACCTGCGTTAATAGTGCCGATGCTAGCGGCTTGGATTGTAACGTTGGAGGGCAGTGTGCCCGCTCCGACCTGACCCGCAGGCAGCGTGATGTTGGAATTGAATGTGCCTCCCCCGATGGCTCCGATATTCACCGTGCTGATGGCACTCGCATTGACATTTGCGATGCTTGTAGCGCTCACTGACACCGTGGTGGGGAGAGAGCCCGTGCCAATCTGTCCGGCAGGAACCACAACTCCGGATGCCACTGTGCCCGCAGCAAGAGCACTGATGCTGACGCTTCCGACGCTTCCAGCTTGGATGGTGACACTAGCGGGCAGAGTGCCCGTTGAAATCTGACCTGCGGGTACAGCCACCCCGGCAGGAATCGTTCCATTCCCCAGGGCGCTGATATTGATGCTGGTGATGAGGCCTGCCGAAATGGTTCCGCTCAGGTAGGCAGAGGATATCGAGCACGAGCCCGACCCCACTGTGCCGGTGAGACTTGATGCGTTAATCGTTACATTGGAGGCTACGGTGCCCCCATTGATTACACCTGCATTGATAGTGAGACCCTGACCTGACGAGATGGAGCCCGTGATGATGTTTGCGTTCACTCCACCAATATGGTTAGCCTGTAGGAGCCCCGTGATCTGCGAGGCATCAATGGTCGTGATGGTACCTGCGGTGATAGTACCCGTAATGTTGGAACCGTCGATCGAGATTTGATTGGCAGAGATAGAGCCCGTGAGGAGTCCTGCGGCAATCGAGCCTATGTTACCACCTACGGTGAGATTGCCCGAGATTGCAGAAGCGTTTACACTTCCAATCTGAGCGGCTAGGATGAGCCCGTTAAGCACGCCCACATTCACACCGGTGATGTCCGAGGATGTGATGGAGCCCGTGATGGTACTTGAGGCTGTGGTCAGCACCCAGCCTGTGCCCGCGCCATTCACCTGCCACAGCGTCTTATCCGTGGTCCTCAATACCAGGGCACTAACCGGGTAACTGGCACTGGGCAACGTTGGCAGAGATGTGACACTCTGCGTTATGTTCAGCTGGTTACTGAGCAGGTTAAGAGAATTGATGATGCCTGTCTGTAGCTGGCTGCTTATGATGACACCGTTCAGGACACCCACGTTTACACTTCCAATCTGAGAAGCCGTTATGTTGCCACTGATGTTTGCCGCAGCCACGCCTCCAATAAGATTGGCAGAAATTACGCCGTTGATGGCACCCGGGTTGACACTCGTGATGTTAGAGGCATTGATGTTGCCATTGATCACTGAGGCATTGATCGAGCCTATCTGTGCCGCCGTGATGCTGCCATTGATCACTGAGGCATTGATCGAGCCTATCTGTGCCGCCGTGATGCTGCCATTTATCTGGGTCGCGTTGACGCTCTGAATCTGTGCCGCCTGGATGTATCCTGTGATGGTGCCTGCCGACACAGAGCCGATTTGGGAAGAAGTGATGCTCCCCACAAGGGAGCCTACGTTTACACTTCCAATCTGGGTTGCCGTAATGGAGCCAACGATCGTGGTGGCATTGACGGAACCGATCTGATTAGCGTTTACACTTCCAACGATAACCCCGGCGTTTACACTTCCAATCTGAGCCGCAGTGATGCTCCCTACCGTGCCAGTCCCTAGATTTAACCCACTGCTACCTCCTGCGTTTATGACCGTGAGAAGAGAGCTGGCCAGAGAACTTAGGGTGATGACCGAAGTATCTCCCGTCTTCGGCTGACAAACGACACCGTCCACTGACACCAGCAGCGACACAGTGGGGAGGTTTTCACACAGAATAGTGGCCATGCCCTAACTAGGGCACTCCAAAACAGCTAACCCACCACGGCTGCAATAAGGGTACCTGAGTTCGTAGCGAGCGTAGCGCCCTCGTTGTTCGCCATCAGGGTGAATGCAATGGGACCCGCCTGTATGGGCACCGCCTTGGAAATCGTGGACCCCACACCGGCCTTAGTAGCCGTGAGCCTCACCACGTACACTCCGCTAAAGTTGTAGTTGTACGTGGGGTTTGCTAGGGTGGAGGTTCCCCCATCCCCGAAGTCCCAGTAGTAGGAGTCGGGGCTTCCCGCAGAACTATTGTTAAAGACAACGCTGGCCACACCCTAACTAGGCTACTCGCGAAGACCAAATTCCGTATACAGAATCGGGATGTACTTGTTGCTCCTGACATCGCCATCGTCGGCCGCAGCCTTCAGGAGTTGACGGCACACATCCCTCTGGCGCTCCGTGAGGAGCAACAGGCAGGGCTGCACCATCCAAGAGCGGAGGTCTGCGTCATTCTCCTTCTTGGTGAGTTCCGAGCCCAACTTGGGCAGGAGAACCTTCACCTGACACAGAGAGATGAGGTCCTCTACCTTCTTTATCTTTCCGGGCATCGCGAAGACATCCGATAGGTATTTGGCAGCAATCTGGGGCAGTTTGATTTCCACGGTAGGCGTGGTGGTGGGTGCCGTAAAGCCTAGTATTCCTGCCAATACCAGGACTTCCTGACCAGGGAGCATGTTGCCCTTTTCGGTGAGATGGGTGAGGCAGTGTTTGGCAGCCTTAAACTGCTTTTCTGTCATCACCAAGTTAAACTCCTCGGCATCCCCCCCTGTGCTATCTGTGGACTCGGGCAAATTTTGGAGCAAATCGCCCGTAACAATAAGTTCGTCAACACCTTTAACCCATCCTTCCTGGTTAAGGATTAACGCCAGTAGCTTGGCTACGGCGTTCGTGGTCTTGGTGTCAGAGAAGGGAGTGGATGTGCTCATACGTGTAGTTAACTAAGAACACACTCAATTTCATGAACGGCCAATTTCCCGCCACTTCAGTAGCGGCTATTTTTACAAATGTTTTTGCCATTCTCGCGTGGCAGGATCAAATTGAGTGGACTCTTCGAATCATTCTTACACTTCTGGGTATCGTGACGGGTGTGCTGGCTCTGTGGCACCAGATTAAAAAGATAAAGTAGTCCTGGTGTACTTCTTCGGTGTTCTTCAACACGAACCCGAGACCAGTATCTACCAAGTGACTCCTCAAACTGAACTGCCCTCAAACGTCAGATCGCGGATAGCAGCCCGCCTAGATAGCATCAGGCCTGACGTTCAGGCAATAGCAGACGACCTAGGAGAGTTTGGTCTTACCTACATCTCATTTGAAGTAGGAAGTGCGAAGATAGCTATCGGTTCTTCTCAGGTTACATTCCATGCCCCGCCCATCGAATCCGAGTCATACACTTAAGTTTCTTGCGAGCCAGAGGCAGGCGTTGCTTGCCCTGAAGCGACAAGTGTATGAGCAGTTGCGCATCATTACTCCCTTCGACAAATCATCAGGACAGGACTTCGGAGACATAGCTCTAGCGGATGAGCAAAGCAACTTGGACATGAACGTCAACGAGATGACGTACGACACGCTTAAGGACATTGACGAAGCCCTTGGCAGGCTCACTAGAGGAACCTACGGAATCTGCGAAATGACAGGTGAGCTAATTCCTGTCGCCCGATTAGAGGCGCTGCCTTTCGCCAGGTGTACTGTGGAAGCCCAGCGCAGCGCCGAACGCCACCGGGCGGGGCGGCAGCGTGCTGTGGGTTTGTCCTTTGACGATGCCCCCACGGAAGCTGACGAAGCTTGAGGTAGTCGAGCCCGAGCACCTCACAGCAGAAAGAAAAACGGGCGGTCCCACTAAGAAGACCGCCCGTTCACTGCTGCTTCGTACCCCGCACTAACTAGTGCGTTGGTTTCGCCGCTGGCTCTCTACGTCCACTATCTTGCTGAGTTCCTGCACCACGCTGGAAATTCCGCTGTGGCTGAGGAATATGCAGTTGGCCTTATCCTTCACCGCCTCCTTCGCTTGGTTGTACCACGGATGGGAAACCCAGCGCATGACGAGAGCGTAGTCTGCACTCAGCGGGCATGGTGAACGGCTTGCAGGGATGAACCTCAGGTTGAGGTTTTCAGCACCCGGCACGCCCTTGAGTTTGGCGTTTACCAAGGCAGTATCCCTGTCCCTCAGTCCGATGATGGTGACAGCCACCACATTGCTTCCCGCCCGCCACTGGTCTGCCCTCGGAGGTGTCTTCAGTTCCACCTTCACGCCCTCGTTGATCTGTTGAACCTCCTTGCGCAACTCGTCCACCTCATCCGTAAGGAGGGTGTCGAAGTCACTGGTGTTGTTCAGTTCTCCGAGGATGCGTTCCTGATTGGCTTCTACCTTGTCTAGGCGACTATTCAGAAGGTCTAGAGCAGAAAAGAGTTGCTCTCCCACCTTCTCCCAGAGGGCTCCCATGCTCTTAGGCGCTGGAGGGCTGTCCTGCTCCTCTCTAGCATGGGCTATTCCTGCTTTCCATGCGGCACACGATTCCGTCACAGACGATGACACAGTGGCTGCGAGAGGGATTTCTGTTTGCCGCACCTCGGGTGGTTTCACTGTGGATGCCCCTGCCTCCGCGAACTCCCACACTGTGCTTTCTCGAACGGGGAGTTCGATTCGGGTGAGTTTGTTCACCCGAAGGATGCCCGACTCTCCAAGCTTATGGTACACCCCGTCCGCTAATTTCCACCCATTGGAGGTTAGTGCGGCTCTAAGACTCCCTACAAGGTCACCCCCGTAGGGTGCTCTTTTCGTGGCTGGTCGGTGGGCGGCAGACCAGAAGCTTCGCACCTTGTCGAAACTTCTCTGCCTATCCACAGGCAGCACAAGTATCTGTGCCACCGCTAGTTTTTCTATCAGGTCCCTCTCAGTGATCGTAACCACCCGGTTCGTGTTCAGGAGTTGGAGAACCTTGTCAACGACAAGTTTAACTTCCGACAACGACCATAGGATTCGTTTTCGTTTTGTCATACCCCTTTAAAATAGAGGTACAACATAAAATGTAAACAAAAAAAGGATTACTCCGAAGAGTCGTCATCACTGAACAAGGAGTGTTCCCCACATCTCCTATGATCAATCATTTCGCTAACTTCCACGTAAACCTGTTGGGCGGTCTTCTGGCTTCTGTTAAACCTTTTTCCTACACGTTCCACGGTTTCTGGATCATCACCTTCCTCTTGGATGGCATGGGCAAGCCGATAATTTTCGTGGAGTTTCCCGAGTTGCTGCATCGTGGGCAGTTTCAGTCGAGTGCCTCCTAACGTGGCTATCACACGCTTGAACTTATCCCAGCCGATGATGTCCATCAGGTCTGGAAGATGGGTGTAGGTCTCAGCGTGTCTCAGAACATCTTCCTCGGTGAAAGGGATGTACGCCCGCTTGTACATCGAGTCACGAAGGGCGTAAACCGCCCAACTGTAGAAAAACTTCGCCATATCAGGGCTGACGCACCAGGCGTACGCCGCACTCCTGGTAATGCGTTCCCTAGTTTCCGTGGCGCTCTCTTCCTCGTCCACACCGGGGGGTTTTTCTTCCGTGATGCTCTCCACGATGAACCGAACGCAGCCAATCTCCTGTTCGGCCCCCCATCTTACCGTGAGGTCTTTCAGGTTGTTGCGAACCTCCTGGGTGGCTTCATCCTTGTACTTCTGGTAGTCCACCTCGCCGTAAAACTTCTCAAGATTCTCGCCGCTGGCATGAAAGTGCCTGCGGTACTGGTTAACCTTGGAGAGTTCGCTTCTGAAGGCGTTCTTGGCACAGTTGTGCACAACGATGCCCTCGGCAATGTAAGTGTTGGGGCCGTCCACCTCGATGTTGTACTTCCATTTCCAGTCAGGTGTGAACCAGGTGTGACCGTCCTTGTCACGGCGTAGCCGCTCAGGAGGTCCATCGGTGCGGTTGACACGGTGGTTGTTGGCGTGACCCTTGCAGACCCGAATCTTCCAACTGGAACAAGGAACTACTTTCGTTTCTACGAAATCAAGGTCTTCATAAAGCCTGTCGCGGTACTCCTCAGGCAACTTGTACCGCATCGAAGGAATAACGTGGGGGGCAACGAGGGTGAAGAAGGTATCCCGTGAGGCTGCCGTGATGTACAGGTAACCGTAATCGCTCAATTTACGCCTGCGAAATGCCGTGTTTACTCCCAAGGTGAGCAGGTAATCTTGCAACATCTTTACCTCTCCTATGGAAAAGTTCTCCGTATGGAGAGTTACTTCTGTCACTGGCTTGTCGCTATTCTCTGGGCTGTGGTGAGTCGAGCCATCATCCATGTACCAGTAGGCCAGAGCTACTGGGTTAAGCTGGGAGATGACCCATGGCGTGACGCACTTTTTCCAGTTGGCCTTCTTCATTGCCTCCATGGACATGTCACCAACGTTCTCCACCAGATTATGCCAGATGCTAGACCTCTCCTTGAGAGAAATGGTCACCTTTGAAACGTCATAGACGCGAGTGTTGTCTCGGGTAGACCCTCCGAAGTTGTGTACTACAGTAGACTCGAACTGCACTTGGTTAAACTTCTCTGCTAGGTGCTCCACATAGGCGTGCTGCTTGTCACCGTGTCCAACCACGAGACAGCCATCTGGCCGTAGGTGGCCATCGCCCAGGTACATTCCCACAATAGCACTCCACCCTGCGGGAGTGAACTGGGAGGTACCCATGTGCAGGGTGTCGGACGCTACTAGGTCATCGACGGCTACCCAGCCACGTTGGGTGTACATCGGGTGCTCGCCGGTCACGTAGAGAGTCTTGCCTCTACGAGTGGTCCACTTCACCTGGAGTTTACGCCACTCCTCCATCACGGCTGGGTTTTTGTGCCAGTCTACCACACGAGCGGTGACAATCTTGTCTAGCACCTCGTCGTAGGCCAAAATTTCAGGCGTGAGTTTATTTTCTACTATTTCGTCTATTCTGTGTCTCTCTCCATTTGCGTAAGTTATTCTAGTGTCTCCAGATGTGCATTTTGAGAGGAAGCTGAAGAGCCCGTGTGCAGCCGCCTTCTGGGTAGCCGCATTTTTGTAGTCGGGCTTCCATGCCATCAACCACGCCTCTATCTTGGCACTTGCTCCCGCAATCAGGGTGTCCACATCAACGGTGAGGTGGAAGCCCTCGTACTGAGCCAGCCGGGGCAACATGTCCTGGCACCCCTTTATGAGCTCCTCCAGGAGGGGCATCGCCTCATTCCGGCGACCTTCCGCCACCATTTTCTTCCAGTCCTTGGCTACCTGTTCCAGGCGGTCGTTATCAAAGATATGTTGACCTGAGGGTGCCTTGGGCTTTTCAGGTGTTGTGGTGTCTTCGGTGTCGTCCATGGGAAAGGGGTGATCGGTCATACGACCAACCACCCCTTAAGAACCGTGCTAGAAGTGTTTACACTTACTACTTGATAAAGGTGCCGTACTCAGTGTACAGCGCCTTAAACTTCTCCCGGCGAGCCTCGAAGCCCGGTGCCGTGTCAAAACGCAGGGCGAAGTGCTGTGCGCCAGCGAGAAGCTGGAAGATGACCGTGGAGGCGCTGTTGGTCAACTGCTGGTCGGCAACGCTCTGGGCAGATGCATTCTCCGTCTTGACCTCGACCACCTCGGGAGGCTGCTGCACCTCTGCCACAGGTGCCACAGGTGCCACAGGTGCCACAGGTGCCGCTGCTACGGGGGCAGGGCGTGCGGTGCGGGTCCTCGGGGGCGTTGACACAGGGACCGCAGGGACCACGGGGGCCACGGGGGCGGGGGCAACTGCGGGTGCCACAACCGGCGCAGGTGCAACCACTGGGGCAGCGGGTGCAGCCGCAGGAATCACAGCCGCAGGAGCGGTGCGGGTCCTCGGGGCGGGACGGGGTGCGGGCCTCGGGGGAGGCGGGGGCGTTACCTCGACCTCAGTTTCAGCCTCTGCTTCAACAGCAGGCTCAGCCTCAGCCTCAGGGGCCGGGGCTACGCCAAGGAGAACCTCCCTGGCAATAGTGAGGATAGAGTCCTTGGTCACCTTGGTGGGATCAATACCCTTTTCACCCATGTGGGTGAGCACGGTGATGACCTCCTGGGGGAAAAGAAAATCCTCGTTCGTGGACTTCTTGTTGATGACCACGTCATCAGGCCCGAGGGCCTGTGAGAGGTCGGTGTCCTTCGCAAGGTAATTCAGAACCAAATTGGCCTTGATGAAGTTAACATGTGGCGGGTTAGTAGTACTCATAGTAAATTAGTTTCCTTCCTCATCATCGTCGGCCGCTACGGCATCGACTTCGTTGAATGTGAGTTCAATGGTCTTGTTCCAGAGGGCTCTCATGTCCTCCAGATGCTCCTGATAGTAGGCAGGCCATGCGGCATTGCCCTCAGTAAGGTCGGGGTTTTCTGTGGGCTTCAACTTGGGGAATGTCTTGGTCTCAATCTTGTGGGCGCGGAACCTAAACTCTATCACGCCCTTCTCCCCACGTACGGCTGTCTTACACTTGAACATGGTCTCCAATATGCTGAAGACATTGTCCAAGCCTCCCTCGTAGAGCAGGGTAAACCGACCCTCCCTGTACGGTTTCACCTGACGGTTCTTCACCGTCACGAAGCCTGCGGTGAAACCATCCGGGTTGGAGTGCCTCTTGCTCAGCTTAAAGGCGAGGTTCACGGGGAACATGAAGATTCGCATCGTGGCGAAAAACTTCAGTGCGCGTCCACCGGGCGAGGTGAAGTCCTCTGGCCGGGGTAGGTCAAGTGCGTAGGGGTTCACAAAACCCCTCTTCTTGGGCTTGAAGGATTCGCCCACCTGGTTGGTGGCGATGAACAGGACATTGTTGCGGTTGATCTTCCGCGTCATCTGGGAGAACGCCTGCTTCAACTGACGGGGCATCCTCGGGTAGTCCATGCTGCCCCACTCGGCATCCAGGTCGGTTTGGGTGGTGGTGCCTGCAATCGTGTCCACAACTACCACCACAAAGGTGGGCAGCGGTTCAACGTAGTCTGTACCATCGTCCTTCGCCTTTTTCTTGGCGGCTGCAACCGCCTCCTCTGTGATTGTCTCGACGACATTAATGGTGTCATCAATCATCTTGAAGAGTTGATCGACGGTATCGCAGCGAGCGACCAAGGCGTCAATTTCCACGCCGTCCACGATTACCTTAGCTCCTTCATCTAGCGACTGCTCGTTGTCGATGTAGAGGATTACCACCTCACACGCCTCATCAATGCGGCTGTAGGTGATGGCTTTCGTGGTCGCGTCAATTGACCGCTCGTAGATGAAGCGGAGTTGGGCGCGGACGCAGCACCTGAGGCAGAGAGCAGTCTTGCCACAGCTTTCCACGCCGTACACCTCCACGATACGACCGAAGGGGAAACCTCCCGTGTACTCATCAATGGGCTCAATGCCCGTCTGGAGGATGTACTTTATCCCAGACATGAGAGGTGCCGTGGAGGACCTGGTGACCTCATACGGACGCTTCTTTCCGTTACCTTGGGACGGTTGGAGTTTGGTAAGGACACGAGTCATCACGTCCTTGGGACCCTTAGCGCGTAGTGTGGCCATTAGAGAAGTAGTCGGGCTTTGATTTCCTCAACTCGCATCGTCAAAGAATGCAACCTACGGGTTGCAGTGTCGATGTGCTCATCAATCCTATAGGGTTCTGAGGCAGCTTTAATGCCCTCGTCGCTAGGGGGGCTTGCCTTATCCTTCAAAACGGGACCTAGCCGTTGCTCCAGCACTGCGATGGAATCCGACAAGCACGCGATGTTTGTCCGGTTAGCGGTGATGGCCACTTCAATCGGTGACAGCACCTCTTTCGAAGGAGTGTCCACCACACCACCTGTATCGGTTTTAGCTCGGAGTTCACTAGGATATACGGGGCGCATGTTACACTCCCCTCCTGAGGGTGGCTGCAAGGGCGTTGCTCACGGGGCGTGCGACAGGGCGGGGTGCTGCCGGGCGGGGAGCCGCAACAGGAGGATTCGGAGGGGCTTCCTCAGCCACATCTTCAGAGATAGGAGGAGCTGCGTCTGTTGTCTCTGGAGGGAGCTCGTCCTCAGGGGAACTCTCAGGAGGAGGAGCGGCTCTCCGACCAATACCGGGGGGTGTCGGAAGCGCACGCCTAACGGGTGCAGGTGCAGGGACAGCAGTGGGGGTGGGGCGGGGTGCGGGGCGGGGTGCCACCCTTGCAGGAGTGGGGGTACGGGGCGGTGGGAGAGCCTCCGTCTCAGCCGTTTCTGCCACAGCCTGGTCGTCGGGGATCGCATCCAATTCCTGTTCAACCTGTGACACAGCGCGGGGCGCTGAACGAGGGGCGGGCGCGGGGGCGCGGGGAGCGGGAGAGGCGGCTCTCGGTGTTGCCGTCCTTGTGGGAGCAACGGACTCCCTGCGACGGGAAGGAAGGGGCTCTCCCTCATCGGACTCAAAACGACCTCCACCAGGTGATGCCTCATCATCGAAACCGGCGTCAAGCTGCCGCTCCACATGCTTGGCATACTTCTCCAGTTCCTCAAAGGAACCGCAGCGGATGTCCTCCTTCTTAATGGAGGAGCACAGATCGGTCGTCCACCGGATGAGGTCCTCATCTGACATATCGTCGCGGAGGAGTGCGGAGGGTAGGAGGTCCAGTCTCCAGGTATTCCGCATATCCACCCGAATCTCGACATCGTTACCGAAAACGGGGTCAACCAATCCGGTATCTGGGGAGGTGGCCATGGACTTCTTCACAAGACGGTCAAGTTCCACGAAGCCACCCTTGGACATCCAGTTGGTCTTGGCCTCAAAACGCTCCTTCCCCAGAGGGAAGCTTTCGTTCCTCTTGTTGATGCGCTCAAACTCCAGCACGTAGGTAAGATACTTCGGCCAGACAGCGAGGTTGTTTCCCAACTTGGAGATTGCGGGATCGGGATCGGCCACCAACTGCTCTGCAAGAGCGCACACGGGGCAGTGTGCCTCCAGATCACCCCCCATGTTCGGGCTTGTGCACTTTGGGCAGCCGATGTGCTTCCTGTTGAACCAGTGACGACCGACACGGCCGAACCAAGTTTTGGCCTTACCCATCTGCACGGGGAGGAAGCGCACAATGGCACCGCAGCCCTTCTCGATCTTCAGACGGTCGGGGAAACTCCCCTTGCGTGCGTAGTCAGCCTCGGCATCAAGTTCAGCTAAGAAATCAGGGTTTGTGGACATAGATTAATCAAGTTGGAGTATCTTCGCGAGGGTCTAAGAACACCTTTCTCCGGGTGGCCTCGCTGCTCCTTACCATATCAAGTTTTGAGGTAAGGTTTACCTGGAGTTGGCGAAGGCGCTCCACCCAAGCAACGTTATGGGCAAGGTCGATTTTCTTCTGACGAACCTCTGCGTCCAAAACCACTGCATGGCTGAGGGAGTCTGCCGTGCGCTTCACACCGGGGAATTGAGATTCGAAACTTTCCTCCTCACCTGGTGTGGAGAGCCGCATATAGGCCGCAGCCTCAGCCTCCTTCACCTCACCCTTAAGGACGTGCATCCGTTCCACGTAGCCCTGATTCTGCTCGTTCACCCACTCTATCACAGGGGGCAGTTCACCACTAGCATCGTCAATGTTATCGTAGCTCGATGTCAGGTAGTAATCGAGGTCGATCGTATCCCGTCCAAGTTTCAGACGGTTGAGTCGGGGCAGTGTGCGAGCCATCAGGCCCCGTTAGAACTTACGGATGGAACGTGTAAACGATATTTATATTCTGACCAGGTGTGGTATTCCCCACTTGGGTGAACTGGCTTCTGAAATACTGACCAGACGACACCGCAGTGAGGGGTGTCGCAAAGGTAGTACCTGAGAAGTAGCTCCCGGGGGGAACATACACCGTGTCAAACACCCGAGACCCAGAGCTATTAACCACGTCAATCTGCATTCCTACAGAGCCAGAGGGAGCTACCTGAGTGGAGACAGAGGCAGTTGCGATGTAGCCAGAGAAGGGGGCTTGGAAATACCCAAACGTCTGGTTCACCGCGGCATTGCCATTCCAGGTAAAGGTGGGTGATACCTGGATAGGATAGGTGCTCGGCGGGGTGTAGGCGATGAGGTCCCAAAAAGCACTGGGGGCTGCGGACGGCACTGGAGGTACCTGATTAACGTTGGGGGCTATGCAGAAGTAAGCAGCAACGCCCAAGACGCCCCAGTTGTACCAGACAACGTTGGTGTTGACGTAATTTGCCCCGGCGTTCCAGGCCCCCATCCAGGTAATTCCAACTGCACCAGAGATGCCTGGAGGACCTGGACCCCCACTCTCACCATCCAAGCCAGGAGGACCCGGGGGACCTGGTTGACCTGCTACACCAGGTCCTATGAGGCTTCCCTGTTGGTCAACAACAGGTTCCATGGTTATAAGCACGCTAGCCAGGGCTGTCGTTCCCTGGGTACCTCCATTGCTCAAGGTGATGGCAAATTCCCCGGCAGAATAGAAGCTGGTGGCCGACGAACTCTCGTTGTAGGTGGACACCGCAGATTGACCCGTATTTGCTCCAAATTGAGCACTATAAAGTACTTGCAGTAGTACTGTTCCAGAAAGTGGGCTTCCGCTTACCGCTGCATTGAGCACTCTGCCCTGGAAACCAGCCGGGATGCGAACCGCTGTCACCACTTCCACGGCACCGGGAGCCAGGTACGTCGCCGGAACGTTCACCGGGATGAGTTGCTCCTTATTGTTCACCTGGGCAATCAGCGCCTCGACCTTCGCCGCTATGAGGTTATCCCTAGCAGCAAGTGATCGCGAGGTGAAGGACAGGTTGGCCCAGTCAATGGATGCTGTGGGTGCTTGGTGAAGCACATCCCCACCCATGTAGGCGTAACCCGCTGCATCAGGCAGGTTGAGGGGGGTTATCTGGGTGAGTGTGCCCGTGGATATGCTCATTCGTTCTCCTTAACTGGCGTCACGGCTGCGTGAGCTACGTGGGCTATGTGAGTTGTACCTATCCAAAATAAGCTTGTGAAAGATAAGCGCAGCGCTTGATGCCAGTCATGGTACATCCAGTAAAAGTAGGCTAGGTTCAGTACCAAACTCAGGGCTGACAAACCCACCGTGATCCGCCAATCAAGTACCTTCACCACTAGGGGTTTGATTTTCATCTGAAGCCGTAGCGCTTGCTAAATGCCTCGTTCAGCTTGAAGACAAATTTGATGCGCCGGCCCACCTCAAATTCATAGATGTTGGGGTCTCGGGTGCCCCCTTTGGTCTTTCTGCACCCCATCTTGTAGTTCCTGGCTGGAACTTCCCGGGGGAAAAAGGACCCCAAGTGACCCAGACGAATAATCTGCTGGTTCACCATGGCGGATTCGAAAGCCTCTATCATGGCTGTGTAAGCACGTCTCGCCTGGGAGTAGGTTAATCCTCTTTCGTTCAGCGCCCGGACAAAATCAGCCTGCTTGAATTTATCCTTCATGCCGTAATGTTCAAACTTGGGAGTGAAAAAGCCTGACCATTTATCAACGACTGGAAATCTGCATTAACAGTGATGATTCGACCAGATATGGTGGAGGCTAAGTCAGCCAACTGAGCTCTCGGTTCATATGTTGCCACGGCCTGCTGCACATCACTGTAGATGGCATCATTCACAATCGGTCCTGAGAGACTGAAGATGAGCTGGCGCAGATTGGTGCCATAATTGGGGTCCATGAGACGCTCACCTCGGGCTGTGGACAGGAGAAGGGTGAGGGAACTTACCAGCGTTGCGTTGTCCGTTCCGAACTGCCATGCCCACTGGTTGGGGTTGGGGTACCCCACCGCATTTGCCATGATGGGTCCGATATAGGCATAGGACGGGGTTGCTGACGCTGAAACTACAGGGTACCCTGCGTTGGCGTATGAAGCCACTCCAGACCAGGTGGTGGTCTGTGGTGTGGGGCTGGAGAAGTTCCCAGCAAGCACCGTGATGACAAAGTTCCCCGGGCTATTGTAGGTGTGTGTCTGGGAGATGTTGAGAGGCTTCGGTACCTGGGAAAAGGTCTGCTGGGTGCCATCGCCCCAGTTTATCGTCGCAGAGACATAAGTGAGCGCAGTATCCGTCACTGAAGCCGACAGTGTTACCGTGGGCTGGTTGTTTACCACACTCGTGGTAATCATTGGAGTGGTGGAGAATGCTATCATCTTGAATAAAACCCGCGAACCGACTGAGGTACCCCACCTATGGGGCTCGCCATGTTCTCGCCGCGGGCCACCGCAGGTATAGGTGCTGGCGGCATACTCCCCGTCAGGTCCAGTTTGGTCTCCATGAGTATCTGGTTGCTCTTGTGGTCGGGTTGGCTTCTGACGGACTCCATCAACTTCAGCGTGCTTTTCCTGGGCAGCATATCCATCACGCGCTGTTTCTGAGATTCGTTGAGATAGGTTTCCATTTCCCCGCCCGTGCTTCGGAGCACCTTTATGAGACCCATTATCTTATTGGTCATGTCTGTCTCAGTGAGCATGACTTGCCGAATCTTCTGCTCTACGGCATTCACGTTCTCCTGTTGACCCGGTGCAGGACCCTCACTGGGGAGTGCTGTGATCACTGCGTTCACTACGTCATCCGGAAGCCTCATGTAACGTCTAAACACTAGGTCCACCATTACGTGTGGGGGTACACCTATGTTTCCCAGGGCCGAACCTAACTTGTCCAGGAGGTCGATTTGCATCTGGAGAAGTTCCAGTTTTATCTGGTCCTCCAACCCACTGATATCACTCATCTTAGCTGATATATTCAGGTCGTCGATGTTCTCGTCTAGGAGCAAAGCATGGAAATAAGCCATCCAGGTGTATCCGTCGATGACAGCCTTCCTCACAGATCGGGTTTGGCGTAGGAAGCGCATATCCTGGGCAAGCAGCGCCTTGCCCGAGGCGGGCTGACCGTCGCCGCCACCTCCACCACCACCGCCCTTTATTCCGCCCAGCCAGGACAGGGGCATCCCCATGATGGAAAAGAAGAGGTTCATCAGGAGCTCGATGTCGAACACATCGGGCACTTGTGGAGTCCCCGGCAGTTTGTTAATGGCGTGCTGAGTGTCCCTTGGCATGGGCATGTAAAGCACAGTATCCAAGGCTAGAGGGTCGTACTGACTCCTGAAATCCGTTACTGTGAGGTTGGCTTGGCTCTGACCCGCCCCGAATGCCATCTTCTTCCTCATCATCTGCTGCCACCTCTGCACGGTGCGCATCTGCTCTGCGGGGGGCTGGTCCTTCGTATCAATGTTGATCACGTAACGGTCGGGCTGAATCTGAAGACGGTGAACCACCATTTGGTCCAGTGCCACACGCAGCTTTTTGTAGATGCCTTGAGCCTCCTTGAATATGGGCTCGCCGTGCTCATTGATACGGCTGCGCTGCATCCTGCGCATGTGCAGAAAGTCCCAAGGGAACCAAAGGTTCTTTGGCACATTGGCGGCTCCCCCTCCTGTGATGGTGCCTCGAACAAAGGTGGCTCCATTAACTTGGAAGTTCTCGGTTTGGGGTGGGTCCTCTGCCTTCCACATGAAACCTATGCACTGCCGGTTCTTGGCCAGCCAGTACCTTCGAACGTCGATCGGGTGTGCGAAGCCTATCCCTGTGATTCCCTGTCCAGTCTCGTAATGAAGCTTCTCAAAGTTGTTTCCGTAACCTGCCACATGCCAAACCTGAGAAGGCAGATGCTCCTCCACACCCAGAGCATCCCTCAGCTTCATCAACTTTTTCTCCAGAGCTTTGTTCGTGCTCTCAAACCATAGCGTGTGACCTGTGACGAAGTCGGGCTGGGTAGCCTCCTCAGAGAGTTCCTTCAGGGCCGCACCCACGAGGTCCCAGTTCAACATCTCGTGCCATAGCTGCATCTGTTGGTCCAGCGTCTCAGGCTGCTGCATGTAGTTTCCGTAAACACCCCATACCTCAGGGTTCTGGACTTGTCCTGCTTTCTCCCACTCTCGCTGCTGCTCCTCCCCCGCAGTAGGTCCCCTGAGCATGGGGGAAAGCGTGTCCCGGGACACGCCGCTTCCCACTATTCCTAGTACCTTCAGCAGTTGATTAATCGCGGGCATTTTGTTAACTACCTAAGAACAAACCCCCTGTTCTATTACATCATGCCAAAAGAAGCACGCACAGAGGTAGTCATTTTCCGCCTTCGCAGGTCACACTTCGATAAGTTGGTGGAAGATCACTCCTCGCAGAAACTGAGGAGCATCAATACGGAGGATCAATTCGCCCGTAAGATAATCATTGATTATCTCATAGGGAAACTTGTTTACACAAATCCTGCCGACCGACAGGTAACGCCCGAAGGTTAGTCTGTCCTCTTTATCTCTCCGGTAGTAACGTCGTACTTCCCCCGCACAGTCGTGTTGAAGACACTCGTGGACTCGTGATCTGCGGCATACCCGTCAACAGCGAAGGCGACGTGGTTGCCAGATACTGACTCTACCCTAAGCGTGTTAATCTCTAGGTGTTCAGGTTGCTGACGGATAAACTGTGCACTGTGGGGTGCCAAGCGGGACGCCAACCAGCTAGGAGCAGCCTCAGGCTCGGGTTCCTGCCAGCCTATCAGTTGTGCTATTTCCTTGTTCATCGGGTCCTACCACGGGTTTCTTACCTTCATCCTCCTTGTCATGGTAATGGTGCTGGAGGGTGCGCATCTCCTCTTCCGAGGGTTCCATGCTGAGAGCAGTGAAAAAGACCCCATGCTGCTGAAACTCGTAAGCTTTCTTCTTTTCCACGTTCACCACTTGGGCGAGGTTTCTCACCACGTCCGGAGGGAGTTTGAAAAAGATGAGCCAGCACTTACCATCTGAACCTACCTCTGCGTCCCTGAGGTAGGCGTACATCGCAGGACTCTGTTTACAGAAAGCCAAGAGCACGCCGGATAGAAAGGCCTCTTGTCGGCTCGGTAGACCTGGTGATCCCGGGTCGTTGTCTATTTCGCGTACTGGCTTGTTCACCTAGTAACTAACGCGCACAAAATGAGGTGCCTCAGCCAAGAGGAACTGAGTCGGGGAGGGGGCAAATTCAAGCCCCCATCCACACAGCGAACTTGGCAGATGAGATTGTCGTTGAGAAAAAGGCTGTAGGCTATCCTCACAGAGTATCTAGAATTGACACCAGTTATAGCGTGGCCACACCTTCATCAACCAGTGCGAACGCCCTGCAATACTTGCAGTTGGATTTCCAGTCGCACTACGACGCCCTAATCCAGCGCATTCAGGCTCGGTACCCCACAGGATGGAACGACTTTGCCAGTGGCAATTTTGGTACCATTTTCTTGGACATCGCATCTTGGTCTCTGGCTCTTCAGGCCTACACCATAAATCGGCTGGTAGCAGAAAATTTCATCAGCACCCTTCAGCTTAGGGAAAGTGCGGTGAGGCTGGGCAATCTTGTAAACTATCCGCTCTCCCAACCCACCCCTTCAACGGTTCTGTGTGCGATTCAACTATTGTCCCCAGCCCCTGAGCCGGTGGTACTCGCCGCTCTCACACCTGTTAAGACGGGGTCACCCTCCCAGACTTTCGAGGTGTACCAAGACTACACGATTCCTACGGGGCAACTCTGGCCGCTCATACCTGTGGTGAGCTTCAACCCAAGCATACCGACAGGCAGAAATGTGGTGTCACTTCTCCAATTTACTCAAGGTAGCAGCACGGCGGTGTGTTTGGACAGTACAGTAAATCTTCAGTCCTACATCACACCAGGGCAGTTGGTTGACCCCGATGATGGGACAGCTTCCACAGCCGTGGTGCAGTCCATCATCACGGATTCGAACGGGAACTACGACACACTGCTGCTGTACAGTCCGTGGACTGGAAACACAGGGGCGTGGACAGCTCAGGTGTATGAAACCCGCGTCACTCTCATACAGGGTCAAACCTACACCAACACGCAAATCGCTCCTGTAAACACCGCGGGAATGTCGCTCGCGCTCACGGGTAGCCCTGTTATAGACGGTTCCGTAACCGTCACTGTAGGTTCGAATATGTGGACCCAAACTCAATCCCTGGGTCTTAACGGTGCAACAGATAATGTCTTTCAGGTGCTGCTGCTACCCTCCACGGAAAGTTCCATCATCCTCTTTGGAGATGGGGTTACAGGGGCGCTAGTACCTTCTCAGGCCAACATCACCATCACCTATAGGGTGGGTGGGGGTACCTCAGGTAACATAGCCTCTGGAGCGGTTGATGTCACTGTCACGGTGGTGGGTACCCTGACAGGAGGCCAGTACACCGCTGCGATGCTTAATCAGCAGCCCGCCAGTGGGGGCACGGATGCAGAGACCGTGCAGTCCGCTCGCCAGAACATACCCGCCAGCATCTCCACAGGTCAGCGAGCAGTCACCCGCTCCGACTATGAAACCTTGGCGGGTCAGTTTTCCAGTTCAAATGGAACGGTGAGCTTCGCCCGGGCTGCCACCAGGGGTGGTAACAACTTCTTGGAGGGAAACCTCATGCTCGTCTATGCCTGGACAACCACGGCAGGAGGAGGTTTAACTCCTGTGACAGGTCCTCTTCAGAGCGATTTGCAGAACTATCTCCAGTCAGTTGCAATGGCTACCGATTACGTTCTCCTGGCTGAAGGAAGTTCCCAGGCTCTACCCTTCTCCTGCCAGGTGTTGGTAGCCCCGGGCAACAACGCAAGTAACGTCGCCCAGGCTGTTAAAACGGCTGTGGACGCCTACGTTAATGGTCTGGTGCCCGGTTTGCCCACCAACTTCTCTCAGCTCATCCAGACAGTGCTAGGTGTTGTGGGGGTGGCCAATGCCATAGTAGCCACGCCCCAGTCGGATGTCTACCCTGCCAATGAGGATACGGTGTTCATAGCCCCCTCGGGGAACATCCCTTATGCTCCAGACCTCCTGAGCAACACCGCGGGGTACGTAACCGGGCAACTCCCTTTTGCGCCTGGTTTTGCCTGGGCACTCTCGGGCACCTATGGGGGCTTGCCCGTGTACATTGGCCCGGATGTCTCAGCGGGTTTTGCCACCATCTCAGGAACAGGGCTCGATCCTGCCCAGGACAGTACCATCAACCTGGCGACAGGGGAGGTGCAATTGTACATCATTGGTCCTTCCCAAGTGCTTAACATTTATATCTCTCCTGTACAGGCTTACACACTTCAGAGACCCACAGATATCTACGTTTCCTACGTGGGAGACAACTCCCCGGCTCAGCGTCAGCAAGTACGCCAGGCTCTGCGGGCTTGGAGCCTGGGGATATCCGTTGGCACGCCGCTGTATGCCACGCCCCCTCCGGCAATAAGTGCTCCCCCGGTGAGTGCCTATGATGTCGTGAACGCCATCCCAGGCTTAACGGACATCCAGGTGACGCTCAATTCTCCGTCGAACCCCTCATCCCGCTTGGACGTTAACGAGACGGAACTTGTTTCTATCAGGAACATTTACGTAAACGGGCTCACGACGTAGTCCGACTATCTCCCGAAGTCTGTCTGACCCATGGGGAGTGAGAATAATCTCATTGGGGCGGTAAATTCGATACACACTTCCCTCTTTTTTTAGTCTCTGCACCACAGCCATATACCGTCGCTTCTCCGGTCGGTTAACCCGAAGGGTACTGCCCGCTTTCTTAGCCAGGGTGTTGAGAAGTTCCCAATATCGACATCTCTCCTGGGGATGACTCCACAGCCCATAGAGTACGGCGTATTCGTGCTCCTTCCAGGTAACCGTCTCCTCCGGGGACACTGATGGGGTGAGTTTTCTCTTGTGCTCCTGCTGAGGTGATTTTCTCTCAACTAGGGAACTAACCCGTCTTTGGGGGGAGTGTTGTCGCAAACGATTAGTCACTCCTACCTAGAATCCGCTTAATCTGCTCTGAAGCCTCGGGGAGTTTCTTCCCATCTGTGTACTCTCCAACAGTGTCCGAGTGGAAGGGCGAGTTGAATTTCTTGCCCACTGTGTCGGCCTGCAATTCTCCGAACAGCTTGGACTGGCGCTCGCCCCCACCCCCCTTCATTCGGGCATATTTCCGCCCTAGGCGGGTTCCAGGTAAGCGGGTGATGTCGTCGCGCACACCTAACTAGAGCTTGAACTTCTTCAGTTCCTTTTTCCCGAGTTGGCGCTTGTCCAGTATGCGGGTGAATTTCCGGTCGTACCAAGGTTGTAGGGTTTTCTTCTTCCCAAGTCCCCAAATATTGTGGGAGGAGGTTACCTCATACTCATCCACCTCATACCAAATGCTCTTGATACGCCGGAGGGCGATGCGCCGGACAAGCACCTGCGCAGGGTGGAAGTACACGGGGTAATCCTGGCTGCGCCCTGCGGCATAAACCACACCACGTAGTGTGACCACACCCTGACGCTCATCAATCTTCGTAGGCAGGAACACCGTCTCCGTGATTAGCCGGAGGTCAGGGTCGCTATGGGGTTTGCGATGGTAGCTCGTGTAGGGCTGGCAACTGAGAAGCTTGGTCTTGGGGTGGACGTACATCCCATGCACACTGAGCCTGTCGCCCCACGCATACCTGTAGGTGTAGGCTGTGCCATCAGGGCCAATCTCGGACACATGCTGTTCCACAGCCCAGTCCAGTTGCCCCCTTAGCCCGAGTTCCGGATTGGCACTGGAAGCTTCGCACACCTCGTGGTGCACCTTATCCCAGGGACGCCCGATCTGTTTCTCCAACCACCGGTTGAAGGGAGCTGCCCGAAGGTTCAACTGCTTCTTGTCCTTCCTGAAGCGGATACCCATGCTCTCCTTGTGGGGCAGTTCCTCCATGCTGAGTTTCCTCAGGGGGTTTTCCTTGGAGCTCGCATACCTCTTAGAGATAGCGGAATCCTTCATCAACTTCTGCATGTCCGACCTCATGATAAAATGAAAGAACAGTTCCTTTATTTGTAAACACCTTTTCTTACCAGTGACGCGTAAGCGAAGCGAACGCGGGGCTAAAAACCTCGATGAATTTCTTCTTAAACTCCCTGTTACTGAGCGAAGCGAAGTACAGGGACACACCATCCGGAAAAGGCATACTTGGTAGGTATGACTGGAGCAACAGGTGTGAGGTGTTCAGATGAAACGTGGGCGGCACTTCAGCGGCCTAAGAGCTTAGGTGTGGCGTCACAACGATGTTTTGACACGGGTGCAAAGACGGCGACTTCTTGTTCAGCCCCCAGAGCGGGCGGTAAGCGTGGTATTCACAGTCTGTCCTCCTCGTGGTGTTTCTCATTACTGAGGGCCTTTTCCTGTCTTTGCAGAGTGGTGCTAGTGACCGCTTCGTTCCAGTTTTCGGTCTGGGTATCTGGTGATTGGGCACTTCACTGCATCCCGGCGGCTCTAAACGGGCTAGTATTTTGTTTGCCCCAAGGTGAGGTCAGTTGGTCCATGCCCCGAGAGTGGGTGGTTAGGTGATCCGTATTCGGAATACGCATTACGGCTTCCACATGGCTGTTCACCAAAGAGTACAGCGGGTGTACGATTCAGGCTGGTGAGGAGGATGTCTTCGCTGTCGGACATCGTTATCAACGAACTGACAAAGCAGTAGCTGTCGGGCTATATCCCGTACAATGAGTAGGAATTGGTAGCGAAAAGGGGCTACCTGGCATCACGGGGGTAAGTACTTTCGATCCAGGTGTGATGTCCCCGAACCGCCTGCTCCGCAAACTCTCCAGGTAGCCCGTTTGTCGTCTCGTGGTCTCGTTGACCGTTCGTGCTCGTGCTCGTATGGGACATCATCGGCTATGGGAGGGACTGGGCGGCTATATCCGCACCTTTGTCAGTTGGGTGTGATGTCAGTGTAACTAGAACCGAAGGTTTTCCCAGGTATTTCCCAGGTATCACCGTCTCTTACCCTCTGGCTTCCTCTTTGAGGGTTCCAGCTCCACCGCAGCATACAGGGGTCCAACGTTATCAGGACCCTGACAGGGGTAGTAAAAGCTGTAACCGCGGATGGACTCCAACTCATGGATGAGTTTCTGACTGTTAGACCTAGCCGACTTGTACTGGCTGTCGATAAACATCACAATCTCCGCTTCATTAACCCCAACAACCTTCTTTCGGATGAAGCGACCGATGATCTGCCGGGCAAGGTCAGGCGAGGCTACCGGGTCGGCTACAATGCCCGCCCTCAACTCAGGCAAGGAGACACCCTCCTTCACGATCGGTGAGATGAGAATGGCTCCTGGTGTCTTTACCAACCACTTGAAGGTATCATCTCTCTCAGCCGTGGAGTCCATGCCGGTCAACACCCGGGGCCTCAGACCTTCACGCTCCAGTAGAGTTTGCAGGATGTACACATGGGGTGTGCGGGTTGCAACGATTAGGGTAGGCTTGCCTTGTTCCGAAAAGTGCTTCGCCCACTGGACGATGAGTTGGTTGCGCTCCTTGAATCGAATGATACCCTCATCGTAGGCTCGTTTAAGGAGGCACCAGCGACTCTCCACCTCCACCTCCTCACCCTCAATGAGCACCCGTTGCCAGCCGATGCGTTGCTCCTCCTCTTCCTCATCCCGCTTGTTCACCTTCACATCGAAGGCGGGGCATACATAGGTGCCTTTGCGCCATTCACCATCAATGAGAGCCCACGCCCTGCTGCCGGGTTCTGGTGTGTGGGGCAAGCCTTCAAATATCTTGTTCCACTCAGGGACATGGATGAGGTAGATGTAGGGCTTAGCCACCCGCTTGGAATTGATAAGGGTACCGACCTCCACCTCGTGTCGCTCAGGACCCATGAAGCCCCTCAGGGTGATGGCCAGCCCTAGGTCCTCCTCGCGTTCATTCTTCAGGCTGTCGCTCGCACCGAAACGGTAGAAAGCAGGGATACGCCGCACCACCTCTTGCCACGATTTCCCCGAGGCCAAATGATGACAATTATGAACTAGGATGCCATCGGCAAAGTAATTGTGGTTTCCCTCAACTTCGATATTGTAGACAAAACCGTCTGGACACACGTCGCTGTGTGGCGCTCCACTTGACCATTCCAGAATCTCAACACGATCCACCCTTGCTCGTTTAAACGTCGAGTTTTCCACCCGTCCCGTTGCTTCTGTTTCCGTGACATGTGGCTGTAGCCATCCACTTCTATCGCTATCTTTAACAGAGGTAGCGCAATGTCTATCATGTGGCATTTTGGGGGAGGAGGCTCCCCCTCCGCAGGTATGTGGTGATGGAACGGGACCGGAAACTCCAATTCTGTGGATAAGTTCTCCAACTTTAGAGCTTCGTTTAAAATAAGTTGCCACTTCGTGAACCCCCAGCCATTTCCAGCACGAAGAGCCATTGCACGCCCTTTCAATTTTTGCCCTATTCGGGCTGAGATTTCTGGGTCTGAGGATGGGTTGTTTGTCTTCATTCGAGCCGAAATAATGGCACGATCCCGTATATTTGTTCGTCTCATAGTAGAAGACCAACGGGAGGTGGACCAAGCTTTCTTGCATTCTTCTGAACAGTAGGCACGCCCCTTCCGAGCAGCCCCCAACCGTTGATAGTAGGGAAGTTTTGACCGTCCTCCACGACAGTTTACAGGCTTCCCACAGTTGTTGCAGGGAACAACCAATTTTTTTATCACATAGCTGGATGTGTTCCGAACCTTCCGCACAAGATTTCTGCGTCGTTTCTGTTTGCAGGCGTCGGAGCACACAAACTGACCCCCGTACACCGCTTGGGGACTCCGATAGTAAGGTTTCTTGTCGTATCTCACCTCTGCCATAGCGTGGCAAACTACACACTCCGAGTGACCCCCTATTATCTTCTTTATCATCTATTAAGTACACCACCTTCTCTCCTAAACATAGTATAGCTGGTGTGTACCTGGTTCCCGTCCACAGAGGATGTCCAGGGGTGCAGAGTAGGGTTTTACCATTTGATAGTGTAAGACGACACATTGCAGAGGGTTTTGACCTAAAAATGCGCGTTACTTTGCGTAATTCAATGCAACCTGTCTGGTGGTTGTAGGAGGGAACCCTATCGCCAGGTAAAATGTCAGAAATGCGCCGTCCATTTACCTGAGTGTTGCAGGGGAAACATTCATCCACCATCAGGATGGTGAAGGTGCGGAACCAACCAGAAAGCAGGAGTTTCTTAAACCGCTTGTTTAGGATGCTCACGGTAGCCACAACGACATCCTTACCTGTGTCATCATCCTTTCCTCCCCCAAACTGGGTGATGTGCCAGTCAGGAAGGAAGCGCTTACCTTCCAAGGTAACCTGCTTTACAAGTCGCTCCGAGGGCACCAAGTAGAGGCACCTCACCTCGGGCTGTCGAATCTTCACCAAGGCAGCGATGCCAAAAAATATGGCGGTCTTGCCTCCTGACACGGAAACATGGACGCATCCAATGGCGTTCTGGAGTAAGCTTATGATGCAGATGCGCTGATCTAAATCGAGTTCGAAATCCGCACCTGGCAGCAGGTTGTCAGGGATGTCATTTACAGTGAGACCCTGAAAGGGACTGTGCAACAGCTTCGAGTCGTCCAGTGAAAACTCCTCCACATAGATGAGGCTAAGGAGTTCATCACGGTGCCCCCGGCCGATGATGAGGGTGCCGTCCTCCTGTCGAGATGCGGGGTAGACGAACCCGTTCCACCCCCTCTCACCTCCCGTCTCCTTGTACAACTGATATCGGGGACTCCTCCAGTAATCGGGCGGTCGGTACCGAAAGTGATTTCCTATCACTTCAAGTTCCTTGGGGGGTCCCGCAATGATGATGCGGGTGGCTGTCTCCTTCAGATAAATCATGGGGTAACATCAAGAGGGCTGTGCACAATACCCCCTGCCACGGTCATGATGTCATCGTCGATGTCACGCCCTTCAGCACCTGTTACGAAGGTGCTCCCATCGGGCATAGCCACCTCAGTGAAAAAAGCACAGACACCATCGGGAGTTACCTGAAGCATAATGAAAGGGTTGATGCGTTGCACGATTGCTTGAAATGTGGGGTCCCCTACAGCCACGGGACTCTGCTTTGTGCTGATGCTTAAATCAGTGCCGTTCTCCCTCTGGGTTACCGAGTAATTCCGGAAGTACATTTCCTTGGGTTTAAGAAGAAGTTGCGCACCTACCACGCTGTCCTGTGGTTTGAAAGCCAGGGGCAGGAAGCAGGACACTTGAACATCTGCCCATCGGTCCTTCAAGTTCAAACAGGACTTGGCGACCAAGAGTCTTAGCAGCACCGCCACAAGATTCATGTCTCTCTCATCAAGGGACATGAATTTGTAGATGACTAGATTGGTCATGTATCCGTTATCTGCCCCGCTCACAAAACTCAAAGCAGGCGTGAGCCGCTTATCCAGAGGTTGTAACTGGCGACTCTTTATCGCTGTGACGAGGTGGTCGTGGGCGTACTCTACCAAATTCATAGGGCATTGGTCAAAATACAAGATTTGTACCAAATGTAAACAAAAATCAGGAACTCAACTCGGAAACTTTTGACTTAACCACATCTACCACAGAATCATACCCAGCACCTATCACAGCGCACTCCTGTCGAGGTTCCGCTGATGGTGGACACAAGTATTTCGGAAAAGTGCGCCGAAAAATGGAGCATGGAGAACTGGGGCATGCCCGTCTTTCCCACACGGGACTAATTTCTGGGTAGTACCGGGTGCGAATAGCGGGGTCGTGCGTGCCAAATATCGCCACACCAGGTAAGCCCAGGGTGCCCCGTAGATGGGTGAGAAAGCTGTCGGGTCCTACGGTTATGGTGGCAGCCGCAGTAAGCCCTACGAACTCATCGAAGGGTACATTGATGCGCACATCCAGCACCTCTCGGGCAATCTTGGTGTGCTCATCCTCGACATCATGCAACCCTATCCAAGTTAGGGGCACTTCCTTGACCAGTCGATTGAGCACCTTTGAAAGTCGTTCGGGCGTCGGGCGGCGACAGATGTTAGAGCCGCTCAACTGAACCAGCCCCAACTGCGGAGGTGCCCCAGCACGAATGCTAAGGTGTCCCAAGCTAAGAGGAGGTTTTACCCTCTTTTTTTCCTCAGGAATCGTTGCTGGATCGACTCCCATCAGTCTGAACAGGTGGTCGGTGGGGTGGGGTTGCCCTCCATGCTCGTCCACGTTAGTCACGTAGGCATAAAGAGCCAAGTGATCAAACACTTCCACCTCAGACAGGGCTACAGGTGTCACCAGCACGCTTTCAACCCAGGGAAACCAACCCCAAAGATGGTCATTACCAGGATCACACAGCACATGGACCTTGTAGCCCAGATCGTGTAGAAACTTGGCGGCTGGCCAAGCCATCACCTGATCCCCGTACCCACCCGCCCCTGTAAAGAAAAGTACGGACTCGCCCCTGCCTCCTGTAGGTCTTACCACAAAGGGTGGTATCCTAGGCCAGAAGAGGCTGTCCAGAACCACCACATCACTGACGGCTTTTGTGCTGGCTAGCGCGTCTCTCTGTGAGAACGAAAAGATGTAGGGCACCCGAGGAAGTGCTGTAAACAAGTGGGTTCCAGCACTCTTTACATATCGGAACCCGATGCCCGAGGCAAATGTGATAATATGAATGGGAGTGGGTTGCTTTAGGCTAGCAGTGGTAGTTAGGCATCACGATGAAAATTTTTCTCAAGGAAGCGGAGGTAAAGAAAAAGGCTCAGAGTTTCAACCAGTACACGCTGGAGGTGTCATATGGAGAACTCAAAGGGATACACACCGCTGTAAGTGCCTTACCAGGTGCCATGTTCGACGAACTTCGGTCATCACTTGAATTTTTTTTCAAGCGCCTTCCCCCACCTGGAGCCGAAGAACCCAAGAAGGGTGAAAAAGGGGAGGGTGGCGAAGACAAGTCTCCCCTTATAGAAGAGCCAGAGTCAGAGGAGGAGGTGCTGCCCCCCGATGCCCCCGCAGAGCCCGGTCCTGTTTCAAAGCCCGGTAGCGCCAAGCCCGAGGAGGAGCAGGTGATGGGCGATGATCTGGGCGACGGACTTCCAGACCCCTACTAATGGCCACTCCCGCCAGTTCATTTCTCCAGACTGCTACACCAGCGGCGACTAACGTCCCGCTTGGTGTAGGTCCTACATCTCAGCGTCCTGTAAGTCCTGTCGATGGTTTCGTCTTCTCGGACACCACCCTCAATACGATAGCGGTGTGGAACGGCACGGTGTGGGTTACCGTGGGCAGCGTCTATATGCCTTTTTCGGCGGGTAGCTCGTCAAATTATCCCACAAATCCGACCTTCCCCTACCTCTACTGGAACACTACCACCCAGCAACTCAGTCTTTGGAATGGCAGCACTTGGGTCATTATAGGTCCCCTTGCATCTTCGGTGTCTGCGGTGTCTGCGGTGGCTCCTCCCCAGATAGTTTCTCAGCCCTCCAGCCT
>Ga0302320_10003928_pt1 | contig 34049 bp, 16 predicted proteins | sample Bog_T0_3_FD_202130 | JGI IMG/M metagenome (GOLD analysis project Ga0302320, IMG submission 202130) | Peat permafrost microbial communities from Stordalen Mire near Abisko, Sweden - Bog_T0_3 | ecosystem: Environmental > Terrestrial > Soil > Wetlands > Peat | place: Sweden: Abisko, Stordalen Mire... | reverse complement strand
TGGCGGCCAGGGCGGCTATGGCGGCGGCGGCTATGGCGGCCAGGGCGGTTATGGAGGTGGCGGGTATGGCGGCCAGGGCGGCTATGGCGGCGGCCAGGGAGGTTATGGCGGCGGTTATGGCGGCGGCGGTTATGGCGGCGGTGGGTATGGCGGGGGAGGACAGGTGCAGGGGTCAGTCACTTTTCCAACAGTGGATACATCGTCTATTCCTTATCTCACCAGCAAGACTCCAACCTCGGTGGCGAATATGCCGGTGATCGCCTACTTTTCAGCGATTGGCATAAACTTGAGCGCCACGAACAATAACGGGGCATTCGTAATTTTCAATGAGCGTACTGGGGACATTCTGATCCGGGCGACAGTGGAGCAATTGGATATAGTGGAACGGGTGATTGAACTGCTGAACAAGATTCCGCAGGAGGTGCAGGTGGACACAAAATTCTGCTCGGTGGACCAAACGGACAGCAAAGGGCTGAACTTCGGAATGAACCTGGGCAACTTTTCGGTCGGCCACGGGAGTGTGGGAATAGAGGGGGGCACAGCACCTTCCTACCAGGGGAATCCAACGATTAACAATCCATCGGGTGTCTTCCCTGGCCCGGGTCCGGTGGGTGCAAACGCAGGCCAGATCGCGCCGTCCGCCTCGGACACGGATTTGACGGCCGGTTTGCGGTCCATCGCGCCCGGCGCACCTTCAGCCGCGACCGCGCCGGCGACGATTGCAACGATCACGGGGATTCTGACGGACCCGCAATTTCGGATGACGATCAATGCGATAGAGCAGCGGGCGGGATCGGATCTCCTTGCGGCGCCGAGAGTGACGACGGAGAGCGGGCGGCAGGCGCATGTGTCTGTGAATGATATTATATCCATAGTGTCGAGCGTGACGCTGCCAACCTCGACCTCGGTGACGACGACGGGGCTTGGGGGGACGACGACAGCGGGGAACGCGCTCAATCAAATCAGTTACTCGACGACCCCGTTCACTTCCGGGCCGGCGCTGGACATACTTCCCACGATTTCGGCGGACGGGTATTCCATCCAAATGGTGCTGATTCCGAGCTTGACGGAGTTTGTGGGTTACGATAGTCCCGGCCAGTTCGTGCCGGAGTCGCAAGTGGCGAACGCGAGCACGATCGGGGTGCCGATCACGGCGGTGCTGCCGCTGCCGCATTACCGGGTGCGGCAGGTGATCACGGCGGTGAATGTGTGGGACGGGCAGACGATCATGTTGGGCGGGTTGATATCGGAAAGCATCGCGAAGCTGAAGGACAAGGTTCCCGTGCTGGGGGATTTGCCGCTTCTGGGGCGGTTTTTCCAGAGCGTATATTCGTACAGCGACAAGGAGAATCTGATGGTTTTTGTGACGGCGACGATCATTGACCCGGCTGGAAACCGCGTGCATACGGACGAGGAGATGCCATTTGCCATGAACACTATCCCGAAGCAGCCGACGCAGCCCTAAACACTTTGCGCCGCTGTTTGGCGCGGCAAGAATATGCAAAATCGCCTCACATCAAGCAGCCAGCCGGCCGACGGCGCCCTGCTGATTGTGGACGGGCACTGTTATGCGTATCGGGCGTTTTTTGGGATCGCGACGCTGACGTCCCCGTCGGGACGCCCGACGAACGCGATTTACGGTTTCATCCGCATGTTGGGAAAAGCGCGCGAGCGAGTGCGTCCGTCGCGGACGGTGGTGATTTGGGACGGCGGTCTGGCGGCGGAACGGATGGCGCTTTTGCCGGAGTACAAGTCGCAGCGGCCGGAGATGCCGGCCGGCCTGCGCCCGCAATTGAGTGAAATCGCGGCGTATCTGGGGGCGGCCGGGATATGTTCGTTGCGGAAGGAAGGATGCGAGGCGGACGACTGCATCGCGGGGCTGACGGCGCGGGCGGCGGCGTCGGGAATGGCGGTGGTGATTGCCAGTTCGGACAAGGATTTTATGCAGTTGGTTTCGGACGGGGTCAAGCTGCTGGTGCCGCACGACAAGACGGAGAGCCTGTGGGACGCGGCGCAAGTGCGGCGGAAGACGGGGGTGGCGCCGGGGCAAATTGTGGACTTTTTGAGCCTGGTTGGGGACGCATCGGACAACATACCCGGGGTGCCAGGGATTGGGTTGAAGACGGCGTCCGATTTGTTGGGACAATTCGGTTCGATTGATGTAATGTATGGGCGTCTGCCTGAAGTCCGGTCCGAACGGTTGCGGAGCCGGCTGCAGACGGAGGAGGCGACGGTTCGGCGCAACCAGCAACTGATCAGGCTAGGAGACGTTATGCCGTGTGATTTGCCAGTGGAGGAGTTGGAGGCCGGGGAGAGCGACGTGGGGGAACTGCGGCGGCTTTACTCGGGGTGGGGATTCAAGCACCTGCTTCTGGCGCTGGAAGAAACGGCCCAGCCGGAAACGGAAAGCCTGTTTGACGAGCACGCCCATGCGGGTTGATTTTGCATCCTGATCCTGCTAACATTTGAATAACTTATGACCATGCTTTGCAAATGCCGGAGGGTGTGTCTGACAGCCATTTTACTAGCCGGTGTAACCGCGGGCCGGGGCCAGGGAGTGAGCCGGCTGGGAGGCGAATTCAACATTCTCCCCGTGCCCGTCGGCGACCAGGTTCTCCCGTCCATTTCGCTTACCCCGTCGGGTGGTGTGCTGGGGTTTTATGACCAGGAGAACGGGGTTCGCGCGGCGGTCCTGAACCGCAACTTGGATGCGGCACAGACCTACTCGACCGTCCACAAGACGGCCACAGCCGAGCAGGTGAAACCCGCGGTCAAATCGCTTCGCAATGGCAGCAGCTTCAACGGCAACGCCATTTTCGTGTGGCAAAGCAAGAAGCTGGGCACTCCGGCCATTTTCGCGCGATTGGCCAAGGGGACGAACTTTTTGACGCCGGACATCCGTGTCAATAACTTCTTGAAGGACCAGAACGTGGATCCGGTGGCGACGGCGACGCTGGACGGCGGAGCGATGGTGGCATGGGCCAGTTACGGGCAGAACGGCGGGAAGTGGGGGATTTACGCGCGGAAAGTGACGGCGAGCGGGACATTGGCCGGGGCGCAGGAGTTTCGGGTGAGTCAATTTATCGGCAACCAGCGGAGGCCGGCGGCTTGCACGCTGGCGAACGGGAACGTTGTTCTCGCCTGGGTGTCCGATGCGGAGCGATCCGGCTTGAGCCGGGATATTTATGCGCGTGTGTTCAACAGCGCGGGGATGGCGGTCACGGGGGAGATACTGGTCAACACACTCACCAACAAATGCACCTATCCGGCTGTGGCGCCGCTGAACAACGGGGGATTCACGGTGGCGTGGACGCAGAAGGACACGATGATGACCAACGGATTGGATGTGTGGGGGAGGGCGTTTTCCGCGAACGGGACGCCGACGGTGGAGCCGTTCAGAATCAACAGTTACCTGTTTGGGGACCAATACCAGCCGAGGCTGGCGAGCTGCGCGAACGGGGTGCTGGCGGTGTGGACGAGCCTAGGGCAGGATGGAGATCGCGAAGGGGTTTTTGGGCGCTTTCTGGCAGGAGGGAACCAAGTGTCCGGCCCTGAATTTCAAGTCAACACAACCACGATCAGCCAGCAATTGGACCCGGAGGTGGAGTGGAACGGGGTGGATCGTTTTCTGGTGGTGTGGAGCAGTTTTGCCAAATCGCCAATGCGGGCCGGTGTGCCGGCGGCATTTGGATTGTTTGGGCAGATGTACTTGTTGAGCCAGTGAACATGGAGAGGTTGAACTTTAACTTACAGAAAATATGTTGCGACACTTAAAAGCCTGGATCGTGGTGCTGTCGTTGATGGGGGTGGTTCCGCTGGCTGGCGCGTTCACCCTTTGGACCTCTCCTGCGGCCGCCTGGCAAACGGCTGCGCTATGCTATGGCAGCCGGTATTGGTACAACTACACCGCCACGTTCATCACCAACAACCAGCCGCCGACCCTTCCGGGCAATGTGGGTTACACCGAGCAAGGAGCGCCGGTGATCAACCTTGCGCAGGGATCGAGGCTCAATGTGGCGATCAGCACCTACGCGTATGATCCGACGTTTATAGCCTACTATGGGCAGGCCGGAGTGAAGGCGGTGGATGCGGCATTTGCCATCTTGAACGGGCTGCCGCCGGCTTCGACCGCGGATCTTTCGCAGTTTGCGACGCAGGGGAACCAGCAGATCAATTACACGGCGCGGGCGTTGAGCATGCTGGACCTGAAGTCCACGGTGCTGCAGCTCATGATCGAGCATCTGGGCCTGCTGGGAGAAACGCACGTATTTGACATGTATGCGCAACAGACCATCAACGCCACGACTTGCGAGTCCGCTTACGTTGTGGGCATTGACAACTTCGACCCGATTACGTGGAACCCGAGCACCTATGTGAACGGCACGCCGTACACCTACGTTATCCAGGACGGCTGCCCGGCGGGTCTGGCCTTTACCGACGCGATGGAAGACGCCGATGACGAACCGGGGATCAACCTTGCCTCGTCGGCGGTCGCGACGCAGGAGGCGCTGCAAATCGGAGGATATTACGTGCGGATCACGAGGGATGACATGGGGGGATTGCGCTATTTGTATAACAAGAATAATTTCCGCTATGAATCCATGTTCACGGATGTCTATGCGTCTGGAGCGACAAGCATAGCGACCTCGCCATTCAACCCCGTGGGTGCAACCAACTCGTCAACGAACTCGACCACGAACAGCCTGCCCATCGTGATGGGGGGGGTGGAGAAGGTCGAGTTTTTGAAGTGGAACAACTACAGTCCGCTGGCGACCAACGTGACCAACGTGCTCAGCTACACCGTCACCTACATCACCAATTACACGATACAGAAAACCGTGCTGTGGCGCTCGAACACGGTGCCGGATATTATCATAACCGCCACGAACCTGCTGACCACCAGCGCAACCTCGATCACGGACACGCCGTACGAACGAACCTACGCCTGGATAGCGTCGCCGGAGACGAATTTCCCGTCTGTCGCGTCCCCGACAATGAGCCTGGTGATAAACGACGTTGGTCCGCTGGCCATAAACGAAAGTCCGAATTTTATGCAGGGGTCCGCGCTATTCATCACGCCCTTTTTCCAGTTTGGGTCGTTTGACGGCACGACCAACCCGCCGATTGTGTTTCCGCAGGGGACGAGCCTGAGCGCGGTGACGGCGTCGCTGTTGACGCCGTCGGGGACATCGAGCGTATTCACCTCGCCGTTCAACCCGCTGGTGACGAATACGGTGGCGGCCACGGGATCCACCGGCGTGACGGGGACGACGTTCTCGCCTGCCGAGGCGCGCCGGGGCGCGGTGAATACCAAGTAACATGATTGCACAGATATGAAACGTCATCACTTATGCTGGTTGGTGGTTGTGTGTCTGGCGCGGAGCGCGGCAGCAGGGACGCCGTCGTTTTATTTTAACAACCAAGTAACGACCAACCGAACCAACATTGATGCGACGATATTCCTCAATACCGGGACGCTATTCTTCGATTTGCTATCCGCGGGGACAGTGGACACGGCGATATTTCAAACGAAGGACACCTTGTATTATACCAACAGCGCTTACGCCCTGATGATGGACCAGCCGGGGTTCAACTTTGAGACGGTGACATCCACGGGCACTCGCCCCGCCATCAGTTTTGACAACCGCGGAGTGATCATTGCCGCGGACGCCCCAGTGGAGCAGTTCTATTACACCATAACGACACCCCCCATGCTCATACCGGCTTCCCCATCGTTGGGGCCGGGAAATAACGCATCGGTGGGCGGGCTGCTTTCGGTTTCGGCCGCGACCATCAACAACAGCGGGATGATGCTGGTTGGGGACGGCGGGAAGATGCGATTAAGCGGCACGAAGTTAAACCTGAGTGGCAGCGTGGGGGCCGGGGCTGTTTCGGATTTGGACACAAATTTCAGTCTGGGCACGGGACTTCTTTGGGGACCGCTTTCTGGGGGTGTGCTGTATCCATTTTATGCACCCGTGGCGGGGCAATATGACATCGCCTGGGGAGTTACCAACATCCCTGTCAACAACTACTCCTCGAATGATGTGTTGTATCTGGCCGACTATCTGACCATGAACCCGCCATTGATCGAGTTGCCGTTTCCGACACTTGCCAGCCGCAATGGTGTGCTGGACGGGCTTGTGTTAAACTCGTATCCCGCCATTGATCAGCCGGTCCCGTATGATATATTCCCGTTCAGCTATCTCACGCCGCTGAGCACGGCAGCGCCGGCCATCACCACGCAAACCGTGACCCCGAATTTCGTGTCCTACGTCTATTCTGTCGGGTATTCAAGCTCCACGAATACAAACTCATCGATCACGTATTACTACAATATGGTTTTTGTGAACAGCGCGTTTGCCGATTCCGACATCACTGCGGATGTGAGATTTACGTCGGAGTCGGGGGTGGTAGAGATAGTCACCAACAATGGGGTGGTGACAGAGGAGATCCTTGGGGGAGTAGGGACGATACTAACCAACGGCGACCCGGATGGAATGGAGGCGATAGTGCAGTTCACGGTGCCGGTGAGAGATGTGCTGACCGGGCAGACGGTGAACAACTCCATTTACCTGGTGGATACCGGGGCGATTCAGGTGCCGGCATTTGATGCCGTGAACTGCAACTATCCGTTCGATGAAATGCCGTTCAACTTCCAAATCAGCCTCAGCCAGCCGGTGGAATGGACGAATGCGTCACCTGCCAATGACATATTTGATTCCACGGTCATATATACGGATCAGGAGTTTACCAGCGTAACCGTGCCCATGACCAATTCGTTTTATGCGGTGCAGGTGGGGCGGAATCCGGAAGAGCGGGACGGCCTGTTCCCTTACACCCGGGCGCTTATCGGCTCGACGCAGACGGGGTTTCCGGACATCACCAACGAGGGGGGGCAAATTGAGATCAACGCCACGACCCTGAGCGTGTCCAATCTGAATTTGAGCGCCAACGGTTTTGTGAAGATAACGGCACCCACCGTAGTTGGCACGCCGGCAGGGGTGGATTATGGGAATGCGGAGCTGGCGCTGGGCAACTTGAAGAGTCCGCTGTTGGCCAGCAATCTTTTCCCGGCGGCGTTTCACCGGTTGCGCGGGCCAATCGCGGCGTATTCCGCGACGTGGGTGAACACGCAAACGAATGATTTCCTGGGCACAGCCACAAATGGCATAGACCATGTGACCAACTATTTTCATTACCATGTGCTGGTGGTGGACCAGGCGTTGCGCAGCAGTTTCCAGCCGACGGTGCTGGACGCGTCGTTGAGAGGGAGCAAAGTGGTGCTGGACGATCCCTTGCGCGTGATGGGCAAAGCCCTAATTCAGGCGACCAATCTGACCGTCAATTCCAACCTGAGTTTTACCGGCGCGGCCGGGACGCTGCTGCCGGCCAATGTGCCGCTCATGAAGACGTTGCTCATCGGCACCAACGGGTCGGTCCAGGCGGACACCGAGATTAACCTGTATGTTGCGCCCTCCCTTTCGCACGTCGTTCCGACCGTGGGGAACACGCCGCTCCAGAGCGTCACCAACTTGGGCACGATCAGTTCCGCGCAAACCGAGATTCAATCGCGGTTGCTTGTCAATGGCGGGAACATAATCGCCACCAACAGCGGCCAGATCATTCTGAACACGATCAGCAATTTGCTGGGCGCGGGAACCAATGGGCTGACCAACACGTTGGCCGCCGGCTCCGACATTTACCTGACTTCCACCTCGATCCAGGTCACTAATTCACAGATCCTGGCCGGACAGGCCGGGAATGGGCAGTTGGTGCTGTATGCGTCCGGCGAGTTGACGGACCATTATCCCGGCAAGGTTTCGACGAATGCGTATTCGACCAACTTTTGGCAGGTCACGGGAGGATTTAGCCTGTCGTTGAAGCCGGCGATCGGGGATCTGTTTGCCACGCAGGTCGCTAGCATTGCCTCCAATTACGGCCAGACGATAGCGCATGTGTGGGCTGGACAGGACCGTGGAGTGACAGCGGCCGGGTTCACGAATAACGAGGTGATCGGACATTTGATTCTGGATCGGACAACCAACGGCGCGGTGCTCGAGTTCAGCGCGGCGGGGAAATCCAACGCGATGTATGTGGATTATCTGGAGTTGCGGGACCTGGCGTTCACCGATTATCACAACGGGTTGCGGGTGGATCCCAATTTCAAGATTTACTTTGCCAATGCGAATGTGGACCCGATCAAGATACATGCAGTCTATAGCAACATTGTTTGGGTGACGAATTTCACCGGCCCGAACAGCACCAGCTATGTGGAAGTCGTCACTCCGAGCGGCACCAACCTCGTCCCCGTCAACGCGCTGCTCAGAAACAGCCAGGACTTGTCCACCTTCGTACCCGGCACCGCCAATGCCAATGTGCAGTTCCCCATTTACTACACCAACAGCGGCCCGAATCCAGTCCCGTCCCCAGGTTCGGTGACTTCGACGACGAGTGTGCCGGTTTCGAATACCAATAGTTTGTTCGGCCAGAGTTTCGTGATTTGGACCACGGGCCTGGGGAATGTTACGTCCAGCGGGTCGCTGACCAGTCTGCGGGCCGGACAAAACCTCACGCTGACGGCGGTGCCGGCGTCGAACTGGCTCTTCCTCAACTGGACGTGGCCGGGGCCAGTGAGCGCCGCCGACGTGACCAACGCGACGATCACGTTCCCGGTGCCGACCAACGCGTTTTCATTCGTGACAGCCAATTTCGTAGCCAACCCGGTGGCCAGCCTGGCAGGGTCCTATTACGGACTTTTCACCAACGCCAGCGGCGTGACGGTCAGCAACTCCGGTTTCGTGACGTTCACCTTGAACAGCCAGGCAGTTTTCTCCGGCAAGTTGAGCCTGGGGACGAACAGCTACCCGTTCAGTTCCCACTTCAATAACACCAATTACGCCACCGCGGTGGCGACCAACGGGACAAACAGGCTGGTTGTGTCATTGCAATTGAGTGGATTGGCGGCGTCCGGACAGGCCACGGGGAGCGTGAGCAACGGAGGATTCGAATCGAGCTTGGTGGCCTATCAAACGCCGGGTTGGACGGCGTCGAATTCCGCGCCGCAAGCGGGCAGTTACACGCTGGTGCTGACCAATGCGAACACCGCAGCCGGTCCTGGCGGGGACAGTTACGGCACTGTGACGGTTGACCCGCTGGGGAAATTGACGGCGATTGTGACTTTGGCGGATAACGCGACTGCCAGCCAGGCGGTTCCGTTGTCGAAAGGCGGCCAGTGGCCACTGTATTTGGCCCCATCGGGAGCGCCACAATCGCTGCTGGGGTGGGTTGCATTTGACACCAATGGGGCGGGTGGAAAGGCCGCCGGGATGACTGGAGAGCTGACGTGGGTCAAAGGCGCAGGGCCGGGAACATACTATGGCAAGGGTTTTACAAATAGTTTGGTCTTGCTGGGCAGCGCCTATTCGGCGGCCTATCAACGAATCAACGGGCTGGGGCTGACCAACCCGTCCATTACCTTGAGCGGGGGGAATCTGGCGGCGGAGATCAGCGACATGGTGGAGGCGAGCGGGCTGGAGACTTATACGACGGCGAACAGGACGACTTTGACGCTGACGATCAACCCGACCAACGGGTTATTCAGCGGGAAGTACGCGCCAGCCAGCGGCAAGGCGATATCGCTGGGCGGAGCGGTGTTGCAAAACAGCGGCAAGGCGGGCGGGTTTTTCCTGGGGACCGACCAGAGCGGGGCGGTGTGGTTGCAGGGGAATTAGGAGGAGTAGCGGCAGGCGGGGTTGGCGAATTGCGAGCGAGAGAGACAGAGATGAGTGAGACGTTATGCAAAAAGATACGAATTTGAAGCGCGGGGGAAGGTTCCCGGTTGTATTGTCGCTGCTTGCGGCGCTTGTCGGCTTGATGACGGACGCCCGCGCCCAGTATAATCCGCCGGCCAACGACAACCTGACCAACGCGCAGGGGATCTCCGGGCCGAGCGGATCGGTGCTGGGCAACAACTTCTTTGCCACGACGGAACTGGGCGAACCCGCGCTGGTGGCGGGTGTGCAGTCCGGGGCCAGCATCTGGTACCTGTGGACGGCGCCGAAGAGCCAGTGGATGGATTTTACCACGCGCAACAGCGTGAACTCCAATGGCACCCCCTTGGGCACGGTCATGGCTGTCTATAGCTTGTCGACCCTCAGCGCGACTACGGGCACACTCACTAATCTCGCCCTGAATTATACAAACCTCTCCACCAGCCTGGTGGCGTCGAATGTGAGCGATTTCAACACAAATTCGTGGCCCGGGGTAAGCCGCGTTACTTTTCAGGCCACCCTTGCAAGCACCTATTTAATTCAGGTGGAGGGCCTGATCGCGGCGGGGGTCACCAATGAGGGCTACATCACGCTGAACTGGAATCCCGCGGTGTTTGCCGGTGTCATCCAATTTAGCACCAATCATTTTGTGTTCGGGCAGTTGGACCAGTCCATATACTATGAGGCTAATACGTCTATCGAGCCGAGTTTGATGAATGAGTATGGCTCTGCGAACGTGATAACGAACCCGGGGATCGTGTCGTCGAACTCGGGGGTGATAATTGTCGGGGAGACGAACACGACGACGACCAATTACATCAGCACCGCTTCCACCGGGGAAGGGCGGGTTACCATCACGCGGACGGGCGGGTACAACGGCCGGATGCAGGTGGATTTGATCCCGACCAACGACTGGTACACAAATGTCTATATAACGAACATCTACGTCACGAACATCACTATCGAGACGATCAACACCAACGACTGGCCCGGCGCCACGAATACCCTGGCGCTCACCAATGACGTGATTCTCAACTCGCCCTCCACCAATATCGTTGTCTCGAACATAAACACGGAGTTTTTGCTCCCTTACGACGTGGCTGGAAACGCGACTCTTTACGTCAATGGAATCCTGGACACTTTGAGCACGTATGAGGTGGACGTTTACCAGAAGACGACGACCACGACCACCTACAATAACGGCGTTGCGTCCAAGCCGCAAGTGACCAGCAGCAAGAATTGCAACACACTTGGGACGATTTTTGGGACGCCCTTCGATGTCGCGTCCGTCACGGGGACAAATTACATGTCTTTCACAAACGTCACGATTGGGACCAACGGGAGTACCAACGTGGTTGTCACTAATATTCCGGCATCCTATATCCTGTCCGTGACCAACTACACGGTCCTTAGCCCTCCGCCCTTCACGAATGCCACGCCATCGGCGCTGGCCGGGATAGATTACGACACGAACGATTACCAGACGGTTACTCTGGATGATTTCCAGACTTACAAGGACGTATTTCTGAACATCCTTGACTATGTGGCGAGCACGAATAGTAGCGGGGTCGTCGGCAATACTGTGCTGGGCGGGTCGGGGACTTATGGCACGGGGGGGCCGGACTGGCCGGACAATCTCGGGAACCTGCTCGTTCCGGGAATGCCGCGGAGAATTATTCTCACCCTGGCCAATCCGCGGCTGGATCCGCTGGAGAGCCTGGATGTGGCGCCACCGATCGTCATGACCAACACGAACACCGGCACCGAGGAGGTAATTGTCGTGTCCGGCACCAACGAGATCGTGGAGTACCTCAGCACGGGCATCAGCGCGAGCAACAGCGTGGCGGTCATGAGCATCGTGGATTTCTATAATGCCGCGGTGGATCCGACGTTGGGGCAGCCCTGCTCTTGCACCAACTACACGGTCTATAATTTCGAGCGCCGGACGTTCCGAACCTGGAAACCGCAGGGGGCGGGACACAGCAATACCGTCACTCTCTATGTCTATCGCGAAAACCCGGGGAGCAACGCGGTGACCCTCAATTACAGCATTGATGACAGCGGGGCGAACCAAACACCGGAACCGGCTGCGTACTTGTCCGGTTTGGAAGCGGCAGCCGACAACGCCCTTCTTGCGAGCGGGGGAAACGCGGCTTACGATGTTGTCGGCCCGTTGTACGGCTCGATCACGTTTGCGAAAAACAACGCGGGCCCTGTGGCCATTCCGATTACCATATACAATGACGGGGCGGTGGAATTCGACATGGAATTCTCAATAAGCCTTTCTTTCCCCGCGCAGAACAGCGGGGCGACGGCGCAGGACGTCATCGGCAATCTCGGCACGGCGAACTGCATAATTGAGTATGACAACAGCACGCCCGAACAGCGGCCGGGCGGGGCGGTGGACGAGAGTTGGAATCCAGATTATGAGCCGGACATTGCCTATTCCTATTACTATGGCGGATTTCTGTTCAGTGGATCGTATCCCCTGTACAACAGCCTTCCGGGGGCTGACCAGGAGGTGCTGGCAGCGGTCGTTCAATCGAATGGGTACGCGATTTTTGGCGGCGGCTTCCATGCGTATGACGCCACGAACTTCAATTATCTGGTGCGTACGACGCCCAGCGGACTGCCGGATTTCAGCTTTGGTGCCGGCGCCGGCTTTATCGGCCCGAATGATGTGGTGACCGCGATTGCGCTGGACGCCAATCAAAAAGTCATCATTGGCGGCTACTTTACGTCGTACAACGGGGTCGAGGCCAATCATGTCGCCCGCCTGAATACGGATGGGACTCTGGACACGACCTTTAACACTGGAGCGGGAGCCGATGGGACCGTGTGGGCGGTGGCGGTGGATGCCGCCAACAATGTGATCATCGGCGGCGACTTCGCGACGTTCAATTCGACCAATCGGAACAGGATAGCGCGGCTGCTCGGCAGCGGACCGCAGGCCGGATCATTGGACACGAGCTTTGATCCAGGATCGGGGCCGGACGGCAGTGTCCTGACGGTGGCGGCGGATTCCCTGACCAATGTGCTGCTGGGCGGCTCCTTCGCGAACGTGAATGGCACGAACTGGCCGGGGGTGGCGCGATTGACGCCCACCGGCGCGTTGGACACCAACTTCAATCCGGGCAGCGGCGTGAACGGGACGGTGTACAGCCTGGCGTTGCAGTCGCGGGCGAACCAGATAGTGATTGGGGGGAGTTTTTCACAGGTCAACCATACGAATCTGAATGGCGTTGGCCGCCTTAACTACAATGGTTCGGTGGACTATTCGTTTCAACCTGGCACGGGGGTCAATGGGCCGGTGTATTCGGTGGCGATCCAGCCGTTCGATGGAGAGATTGTGGCGGGAGGGCAGTTTGACACGGTTGCAGGGGTGCGCCGCAAGGACCTTGTGCGTTTTCTGACCAACGGGTGGGTGGACACCAGTTTCATGGACACTGCATACAATCAATTCGCCGGGCTGCCCAACCACTATTACAACCCGTATGCGGTGAATACGAATGACTTGCCGGCGCCGACTGCGTATAACTCGCCCAATTTCATCACCACCGTTGCGGTGCAGCCGCTGAACAGCAATATCCTGATTGGCGGCAGCTTTGTGCGGGTCGGCGGCGGCGGGGCGCGCGACGCCACGAGAATCCGCTGGAACGTGGCGGAGATCGTTGGCCCGCCCACACCGGGGCCGCAGGGAGCTGGCGGCGGATTGGGCAATTGCCCTGGAAACCTCGGCTTTACCTCGAGCCTTTACACCGCCAATGACGCCGCGCCCAACGCTTACATTGAGGTTCAACGCATCAACGGGAGCCTCGGCCCGGCTACCTTGGTCATGGCCACGAATTTGTACCCGCCCGGACCCGGTGCCGCCACGGCCAATGATTTCGGTTTGATCAGCAGCGGCCTTGTGCAATACCCGGAGTTGGGCGGATACATAGTAAATGGTTACGGATGGAGAGAGTCCGAAAGCGACTACGGCCAAACCGTCCTCCAGTTGAGCATCGTTGACAACAAGTTGGCGCAGCAGAACCTCTACGCCGGACTGTCTCTGCCGTACATTTATGCCAACGACACCTTTACGCTGGGCGGGGTGAACATACCCAGCTATCCGGCGCCGGCCAGCACTTTGGCCGTCTTGGAAATCATCAATGACAATTTCCCGGCGGGCACACTCGGATTCACCGCGACCAATTACAGCGTGGTGGAGAGCGCGGGGCATGTCACGATCACGGTGGTGCGCACCAACGGCAGCACGGGGGCGGTGACGGTGGGCTATCAAACCAGAAACGGTTACACCAATGCTCCCGGTGTGCAAACGGCCATTGGAGGCCGTGATTACACCGCCACGAATGGCACGTTGACCTTCGGGGCCGGGGTGAAGAGTGCGAGTTTCAATGTCCCGATCACCGATTTCTCGACCCTGCAACCGAACAAGTTCTTCAATGTGCTGTTGTTCAGTCCGGGCGGGGGCGCGGGTTTTGACACCAACAATCCGCCGGTTCTCTGGACCAACGCGGCGGTGACGATTGTGGACAACCATTTTCAACCGGGCCATCTGAGCCTGACCAGCACGAGCTACAGCGTGACCAAAGGCTCGCCGGCGACCGCCGTGGTCCAGCGCACCGGCGGGGCGCTTGGAACCGTATCGGTTGCGCTGGTTACCTCGGATGGGACAGGCACCAACGGTATCAACTATACCGCGACATCCAATTGGCTGACATGGAATGACAGCGACGTATCGCAGAGGATCGTGAGCATTCCGACCGTGCAGAATAACGTGGTGGAAGGGACCAAGACGTTCAATGTGATACTGACCAACGCGCAGGTGGCCAACAACGGAACGGGGGCGCCGACAAACAAGCTGGTGCTGATTTACCCGAGCAACGCCGTGGTGAGCATCGCGGACAATGATTTTTATGGGCAGCTCAATTTCGCGCCGACGAACATCAATGTGCTGCAGAGCGGCGGGCAGGCGTTGGTGACGGTGGTCCGAAGCGGGGGAGTGGTGGGGACGGAAACGGTGAATTTTTCGACGGCAAACCCCGGCGCCGGCAGCTTGCTGGCGCCATTGGTGCCGGCGCTGGCGGGCACCAACTACGGGGCCACGAACGGGACCCTGACGTTTGGCCCCGGGGTGACGAGCCAGACTTTTGTCGTGCCGATATATTACACGCCGGCGGAAGCCAATGCCGCCACGCGGGTGATCAACCTGACTCTCTCCAATCCCAATCCGCCGACGATCACCAATGGAAGCCCGTTTCCGAAGACCGCGACGATAACCATACTAGACAATCAGTTGGTGACCGCCTCTCCCGGATCGGTGGACCCGACGCTTCAGACGGGGACCGGTTTCAACAACGTGGTCAACTCGCTGAGCCTGCAGCCGGACGGGAGCCTGCTGGCGGGCGGAATGTTCACGGCGGTGAACCAGTACCCGTTCTATTACTTGGCGCGGCTGAATCCGGATGGCTCGGTGGATCTCGGGTTTCTCTCGCAGATGGCGGGGGTGGACGGGCCGGTGCAGGTGGTGCTCAGCCAGACGCCCGCCGTGGGTCAGCTTGATGGCTCGATCATGGTTGGCGGCACCTTTGCGCATTTGGACGGCATTCCGCGCAACAACATTGGGCGCCTGAATCTGAACGGCGGAGTGGACGAAACATTTAACCCCGGATCAGGCGCGGACAACACGGTCTATGCGCTGGTGGAAACAGAACTGGCTCCGGGAAGCACCAATCAATCGCCGATCCCCGCCTATCTTATTGGCGGAGCATTTGCCAATTACAACGGCGTTTCGTGCAGCGGCGTTGCCCGGGTGACCAGTTCGGGGGCTTTGGACCAGAACTTCAATGTCGGATACGGTGTGACCAGCACCAATGGATCTGTTCGCGCGCTGGCAGTGCAGGCGGACGGCAAGGTGATTGTGGGCGGCGATTTCACGTCGTTTAACAACTTTTATTACCACCATTTGGTCCGCCTTAACTTGGACGGCTCGGTGGACCCGACGTTTAACGCGGATACGGGTGACAGTGCGTCCGGCGCGGTGGATGCCATCGTGATCCAACCCGACGGGCGGATCATCATTGGGGGCGTATTTACCAATGTGAACGGCGTGAACTGTAATCATATCGCCCGCCTGAACACGGACGGGAGCGTGGACGCCAGTTTCAATGTGGGGCTGGGGTGCAACGATACGGTCGAGGCGCTGGCCTTGGATTCGCAGGCAAGGATCCTGGTGGGTGGGCAGTTCACGCGAGCCAGCAGGGTGACGCGGAACGGGATGACGCGGCTGAATCCGGACGGGACGGTGGACCCGGACATCAACTTTGGCGCGGGCGCCAACGGGTACGTTCATGCCATGGCTATAATGGCCAATGACGAAATTGACGTGGGTGGATCGTTCAGCAGCTTTGGCGGGTACGTGCAGAACAATTTCACGCGGCTGTTTGGCGGCGAAGTTTCCGGCCCTGGAATTATGAATTTCGTGGCGCCCCTTTTCGGGGTCATGGAAGACGCCTCCAACGCGGTCATCACCCTTCAACGGACTGGCGGGACGGGCAACGCCACTTTCCCGGTGGTCAGCGCGCTTTTCACGACCTCGGACGGCACGGCGTTGAGCGGCGTGGATTACACCGGCGTGACCAACCTGGTGATGCTGCCCATTGGTGAGACGTTCACCAACGTGCTTGTGCCAATCATCAACACTGGGGTGGTGGGCAGCAACACGGTTTTCAATGTCAATTTGTCCCAGCCGGTCGGCGTCACGCTGGGGCTGCAACCCACGGCCGTTGTGGTGATCACGAATGCCAACGCCGCCGTTGCTTTCTCCGCGCAGAGTTACCGGCAGTCGGAAAATGTCCCGGGCGGCGCCGCGGTCATACCCGTTGTGCGCATAGGCGATCCCTATAGCACGGTGACGGTCACGGTCTTTACGGGCACCAACGGCACAGCGACGCCGGGGGTGGATTACCTGGCCGCCAGCAACACGATTGTCTTTTATCCGGGTGTGATGACCAACCTGTTTCTGGTACCTTTGCTTAACAATGTCAACATGCTGAGCGATAGAACCGTAGATCTCGAGTTGACCGATGCAATAGGCGGTTTCCTGGCGACGCCGAGCGAGGCCACGCTGACCATTGCCACCGTCTATGCCGGTCCCGGCATCGTCAGTTTTGCGCAGCCCGGCTACACCGTTAGCGAGGGGGCGGGGTCGGCGCCGATCATGCTTATTCGGACGAACGGCTTGGCGGGTCCGATTTCTGTGACGCTTTCCACCAGCAACGGCACCGCCATCGCCGGAGTGAACTACCAACCGGTGAATCAACTCGTGACTTTTTCCGACAGTCAGTACTCGCAGACCGTCAACATCCCCATTATTCAGCAAACCAATTTTACCGTGGACACCACGGCCTATCTGGTTCTCTCCGCCCCGGTCGGGACCACGATCAGTGGGCCGACGGTAGAAACGCTGACCATTCAGAACGACATTGAGAATTTTACGATTGGCGCCCCGGATTATTTCGTCAGTGAAGGCTCCGGCTCTGTGACTATCAGCGTTCTCCGCAACGGTCCGACCAACGGGACCGTCTCGGTTGGATACACCACCTTCTCCCCGACCAACGCCTACGGGACAAACGGCTATGCCGTTCCCGGCCAGAATTACGGCCCAACCAGCGGCATCCTCACTTTCGGTCCAGGACAGACCTACGAGACTTTCCCGGTCAACATATACCAGCGAACAACCGTGGACGGGTCTGAAACATTCCAGGTGCTGCTGACCAACGCCAGCGCGGGGGCGCAAATCTCCGTTCCGGGCGCGGCAGTGGTCACGATTATTGGCGATGTGACCGGATTTCAAATGGCCACCAATGCCTATGCAGTGGGAGAAAATGGCGGCAGCGTCATGTTGACTGTCAACCGGCTGAACGCCGCGACGGGGGCCGCATCGGTCAATTATTCGACCAGCGACAGCAGCGCGGTGTCGGGGATTGATTACCTGGGCGTTACCAATGGCCTGCTCCAGTTTGCGGACGGGCAGACCAGCACCAATGTGATCATCCCGATCTTAAATCCCGGCATTCTGGAGAACAGCAAGACCTTCAGTTTTGCCCTGTCCAATCCGGTCTCCGCCATCTCCACCAACTGCTATTTGGTGGCGCCCTCCAACGCCGTGGTCACCATCACCAACACCGTCACGCAGATCAGCTTTTCGAGTGCTGCCTATTCGGTCAGCGAGAGCAACGGGCCGGCGCAAATCACGGTTCTGCGCAGTGGCGTGACTACTACGAGCGTGAGCGTCCAGTTTGCGACCGCGGACGGAACGGGACACACCGGGACCAATTACTTCGGCACCAGCGCAACGCTCAACTTCCCTCCCGGTGTGACTTCCACGAATATTGGAATTAATATCATAGACGATCATATCATCACCGCCAACCACACGGTGCTTTTGAACCTGAGCAGCCCGCAGGGAGGGGCGCTCCTTGGCTCGCCCAGCAACGCACTTCTAACCATTCTGGAGGCCGATGGCGCCCTGATTGTTCCGGGGGGCAATTACCTGCTTTCCGGAGGCACGAACGGGGTGATTTCGCCGAACAGCCAGGTTACCATGGACTTCGCCTTGCGGGACGTTGCCGGTGGCAGCACGACCAACCTTGTCGCCACTTTGCTGCCCAGCAGCGCGATTACCCCCGGCCCTTCCAGCACCCAGACCTATGGCGTGCTTGTGCAGGGCGGCCCTGTTGTTTCTGAGCCGTTCACATTCACTGCCAATGGCAGCAACAATCAGGTCATCAACGCGGTTTTGCAGCTTAAGGATGGTTCGCGCAGCCTGAGCAACGTCGTGTTCACATTCACGCTGGGACTGACCACCATGTCGTTCAGCAATTCCCAGTACATTCTCATTACCAACCTGCCCGCCTATGGGAATAACCCGACGCCCTCGTCGCCTTACCCGTCTTCCATCGTCGTGTCGGCCGGACTGGGTACCGCCGTGGCCCAGGTCACGGTTACGATCAACGGCCTGACCCACAGTCTGCCGAGCGATATCGAGATGGTTTTGGTGAGTCCCCAGACCAATGTGCTGTTGATGAATGACGCCGGCGGTGACAGGGGAATGGGGGTGACAAATGCGACGATAACCTTTGCCGACAGCGCCACCAACTACATGCCTTCCAACAACTTGGTCAGCGGCATATCCACCAATTACAAGCCGACTCCTTACATCGGATACAATGGCGCGACCGTCTTCGTGGGAAGCAACTGGGGCTACATGCCGGTCATGCCGTCGAATCCCTCGAATATGTTCCCCGCCAATATCTCCGCGCCGTATGCCACCAACCTCTCCGTGTTCAACGGCACGGCTGCCAACGGTCTATGGCAGCTTTTCCCGGCTGACACGGCGCTCCTGGATTACGGTGCGATCAGCAACGGCTGGAGCTTGAACTTGGGCATTGGCAACCCCGTTCCTCCCTCCACGGATTTGGAGTTGACAGTCGTTCAGTCCTCCGTCGTGGCGACCGTGAGCAACAACTTGATCTACACCATCGGGCTGACCAATTTCGGGCCGGCCCCCGCGACCGGCGTTGTGATCACCGATGTCCTGTCTCCGGGCGTGGCCTACGTCAGCAACAACTTCCCCGGGACGGTGACCAACAACAACGGGGTTTTGACTTTTGGCCCCATCGCCTTGGCGGTCTTCGGAGGCATTTCCTTCAACATCGCTGTCATGCCGGAGGCCGCCACGTCCGTGACCAACGCGTTCCTGGCCGTTGATAATCAGCTTGAAGGCAGCACCAATAACGCCACCAACGTAGTGGCCACAGTCGGCCAGCCGAGCGCCGATCTGGGAGTGACCCTCAATGCCGGTCCCAACCCGGTGGAGGCGGGCAATTCCGAGACGATTACCATCGTCGTTACCAACAACGGCCCTTCCATTGCTTACGGGACAGTGGCCACCAATTTCCTGCCGGCGGGACTTGCTCTCACGGCCACCAACGCTCCCGCGGGGACGACGGTGACCGGTTCGGGCGGAACGAATATCTGGAACATCGGCAATTTGGCCGCCAACGCGAGCGTTACATTGACCCTGACCGCCAACGCCACCTATGCTCCCGGAAACACAGTCCTGGACTCCGTGCAGGTTGGGTCGTCCATTTACGATCCATTCAAGCTGAACAACTTTGCCTCGTTCAAGATTGTCATCAATCCGGCGCCTTCGATTCTCGTGTCCTCCGTGCTGGGCACCAATACGTTCACGTGGAACGCCATCGCGACCAATTACGTGTTGTACGGCGCGACCAACCTGACGCCGCCGGTGGTCTGGGTGAAGGTCACCGATGTTGTGCCCGTCATCGTCAACAACACATTTTCCGTTTCCCTGCCGAACACGACCAACGGCCTCCATTTCTTCATATTGAGAACTCCCTGACAACCCGGTTGCCCTTGGGGCGGCCTATCTAAAAACACCATGAATCGAGTGACTTACCCGCCGGCAAGCGGCAGCCCAAGTGGAACCACCGGCCAGCCATGCCCGGCTTTGACTGGCGACGCGGTCGCACGCGCCTGGTTTTTTCCCGGCAAAGCCTGTTTCCGCTCTCTGGCGTTTCTTTCAGCCCTGGCGGCTGTGTTTGGCCCCGAAAGGGCTGTGGCGGCTGGGAGCCAACTGATCAAGGGCCATGTGCCGGCGGTGGTTCAGCGGATGAATTTGCAAACTACCGGCGAACTTCCTGCGACGAACCGATTGAATCTGGCCATCGGCCTGCCCCTTCGCAATGGCAGGGACTTAACCAATTTTCTTGAGCAGCTTTATGATCCCGCCAGCCCCAATTACAGGAAGTTCATCACGCCGTCTCAATTCTCCGAACGGTTCGGCCCTTCGCAGAAGGATTACAACAAGCTGAAGGACTTTCTCACCGCCCAGGGCGTGACGGTGACAGCCACTCATCCCAACCGGGTCCTGCTGGATGTCAATTTGTCCGTGGCGGACATTCAAAGAGTGTTCCATATCCGCATCCGGACTTATGAGCATCCGGCCGAACACCGCGCTTTTTACGCGCCGGATGCGGAGCCATCCATTGACTTGGATGTGCCCCTCCTGCACGTCAGCGGCCTGGACAACTATCAAATGCCGCGCCCGTTGTTTCATCCGGAAGCCCCGCGCGGCCCAGCCGCGACGAACGGGCCGTTGACGGGTTCGGGACCAGGCGGCTCTTATTTTGGGAGTGACTTTCGAACCGCGTATGTGCCCGGGGTGTCATGGGATGGGGCCGGACAGTCCCTGGCTTTGGTGGAATTCGACAATTATTTTCCTTCGGACATCTCCGACTATGAGACCTTGGCCGGACTGAACCCCGTTCCGCTGGTTAATGTCCCCGTGGACGGCTTTACCAACGCACCCACCGCGGCGGGCGATCCCGAGGTTTCGCTGGACATTGAGATGGCGGTGGCCATGGCGCCGGGGCTTAGTCAGATTCTCGTTTACGAAGAGATAAACAGCACGAACGCCGCGTTTCCCGCGAACGATATCTTGAACAAGATCGCCACGGACGATCTGGCCAAGCAAATCAGTTGTTCCTGGGGCCTTGGCGATGACCCGACGATAGACGTGATATACCAACAGTATGCAACCCAAGGGCAGTCGTTCTTTCAGGCTTCGGGCGACAACGGCAGCTTTAATTGGTCGGCGACAAATCAAGAGCGTACCGACAACCCCTACGTCACGCTGGTAGGCGGAACCACGTTGACAACTACGAATGGTGGCGCGTGGCTGTCCGAAAAAGTCTGGAATTGGAACTACACAGGCGGCGGCGGGACCAATGACGCCAGCGGCGGAGGGATTAGCACCAATTATACCATTCCGACCTGGCAAAGAGGCATCAATATGGGCACCAACAAGGGTTCAACCACTTTTCGAAATGTACCCGATGTGGCGCTTACGGCGGACAATGTGTATGTCACATATATGTCTGGGCAGGCGGATTCCTTTGGCGGAACGAGTTGCGCCGCGCCGTTGTGGGCTGCTTTCTGCGCATTGGTCAATGAGAAGGCTCAAGCAACCGGAAGTGCCGCAATGGGGTTCATCAATCCAGCCATTTATGGGATAGGAAAAGGGGCGCTTTACACCAACTCCTTCCATGACATTACAAACGGCAACAATACCAATATTGATGATCCAACCCAGTTTTTTGCCGTTCCCGGCTACGATCTTTGCACCGGGTGGGGCACCCCTGTGGGCGCGGCGCTGATCAACGCGCTTGTTCCCAGCAACATTCTGACGGCTGATTTGTTGCTGGTGTCCGCCACCCTGTCCGGCGGCAATGGCAATGGCGTTATTGACCCGAATGAGTGCAATAACTTGTCTGTGCAGGTGGAGAATGCGGGAGACGCCACAGCCACCGGTGTCCAAGGTACCCTGAGCAGCCTTACTGCCGGTGTCGTGATTGGCCAGTCCGTGTCTCCCTTCACCAATATCCCGCCGGGTGGGATCGCTGTGAACCAAAGGCTTTATACCATCAGCACCGTACCCAGTTTCGTCTGCGGCACGACTGTAATCTTGCAATTGGTGCTCAATTACAATCAATTGGCAACGACCAATTTGATTGAGTTTGCCACCGGGGGGACGGTTGGGCCACCGGTGCGGTTTGATAATTCGACGCCGATGACCCTTTCAGCCAACAACGGTTACGAGGTCATCTCGCCCATTACGGTCAGCAACATCAATTCGATTGGCAAAGTCACGGTTTCGGTTTATCTCACGACGCCGGTGGATGAATATATGGAGCTTGAATTGGTGAGTCCGGACGGCTCGACTTATTCGCTGCTGGCCGAGTTGGATGGAGGAACGGGGGCCAACTTTGGGTCCGCATGCTCGCCCGATTCCAGGCGCACCACTTTTGACGACGCCGCCACCAATGCCATTTATCTTGGGGTCGCGCCCCTGGCCGGGTCTTACAGCCCCGAAACACCTTTGTCGGCCTTCAACCAGTTGAGCGGCGCCAGTGCGAACGGTACTTGGGAGCTTTATGCCATCAACCTGTATGGTACTACCGCCGCCACTCTTCAATGCTGGTCGCTGTTTATTTCTCCGGAGCAGTGCACCGATGGCGGCGGCCAGTGTCCCGGCTCCGTTCTTTCGGTAACCATGAACGCCAGTCCCATTACGACCCCAACATTCACCCCGGTGACCTATACCCTGACCGTATCCAATGCCGGGCCCAGCCCGGCCCCGGACACAGTGGTCAACCAGACGCTGCCTTCCGGCATCATCTATCAGGGATCAGTCAGCAGCCAGGGAACGGTTTCCCAAACAGGGTCCCTGCTGACTTTTTCCCTCGGCACGCTCGGGATTTACAGCAATGCCACCATTACGGTGACAGCCGAGGCCGTCCAGGCAGGCCTGTGGACCAGCACCGCCATAGTCGGCGCCACCAATGCCAACCCCGACCCTGTCAGCAATACCGCTTCCGCCTCGGTTCTGGTGACCAAGCCGTATGCGGACTTGGCGCTGACCCTGAGCGCGGGTTCCGCCTCCCTGCCGGTCAACGGCCAGGAGATTTTGTCAATAACCGTCACGAATAACGGGCCGGCGACAGCTTTGGGAGTGACCGTGACCAATTCGATCCCCGCCAATGTCAAAGTCGTCGCTGTCGGTGCGTCGCAAGGCAGTGTTTCGCCGGCGGGCACTCTGGTTTCCTTTGGCACTTTGCTTCCCGGTTCCGGCGCGACGGCGACATTGGTGGTGAGTCCAACGATTGTCGGTACATGCACCGTCAGCAGCAGGGCGGGGCTTGACCGTTCCGAGATTGACCCCGTATTGAACAACAATTCAGCCAGCGTCTCCTTCACCGCGCTTCCAGCGGCCGATCTTGGCGTTTCCGTGATTGTGTCGCCCAACCCGGGCATTTCGGGCCAGAATCTTTCCTATCTGGTGACCGTTACCAACAGCGGGCCGGCCACCGCCACAAACGTGTTTCTGAATCAGACCCTGCCGGCGGGCGCAACCTACGTTACCAACAGCCAGACGAATGTGATTGTAAGCGGCGGTTTGGTAACGTGGACCATCAACACCATGCCCAGCGGCACCAGCCAGACGATGACCACCACAGTCCAGGCGCCGACGCTGATCCAGGGCGTCCTTTCCAATGTCCTGGTTTCCACTTTTAACGTCGCGGGACAGCCGGGCGATCCGAACACCAACAACAATTTCGTGTCCGTTAGCACCGTTGTGCTGCGGCCGACTGTCATCATTGCGCCCCTTGGTGACACCTTGACATGGGAGAGTTTGCAACCGCCCAATGGCGCGGTGGCGCCCGGGGAGACGGTGGCGGTGGCATTTCAGTTGGAGAATATCGGCAACATTCCCTCCACCAATCTGGTGGCGACTCTCCAGACCAACGGGTGGGTCATCCCGATGCAGACCAACGCCGGGGGCATTCCGATTCCCGGCCAGAGCAGCGCCAATTATGGCGCCATGGCTCCGGGCGGCGGTGTTGCGACGGGCCAGTTCCTGTTCTCGAACAACGCCACCGACGGCGGCACGGGCATCGCGACGCTTCAATTGCAGGACGGCGCGACCAGCTACGGCACGGTCAGCTTTACATTCGTCATGCCCGTGGTCTCGACTTTTTGGAATGCAAGTGTCATCAGCGTTCCGGCCACCAATTATGTGGCCACCAACCAGGCCATGGGTCCGGCCGGGCCGTTTCCCTCCGGGAATTGGGTTTCCGGCATCAGCAATTATGTCTCGGGTGTGACGATCACCGTTTCAAACTTGGAGCACAGCTATCCGAGCGACATCAGCTTGTGGGTGGTGGGGCCGGGCGGGCAAAGCACGATGTTGATGTCCGGTGCCGCCTCGCAATCATCAGCCTCCATTCCTGTGACCATTACATTTGACCAGAGTGCTTCCAGTATCGTTCCGGAGTTCGGGTCGCTTTACACCGGGAGCTATCAACCCGCGGATTACAGCCCGCCGGTCCTCCCCCCCGGCCTCAACAATATTGTTCCTCCCGGCAACACCAATTTGTCCGTTTTTCAGGGCATCTCGCCCAATGGGTGGTGGCATCTGTACGCCTATGACAGCAAGGCGGGCGACTACGGGACCATCTCCAACGGCTGGGCCGTGGCGGTCACTACGATCACGCCGGTCAACCAGATAACCGACATTGGCGTGACCGTCGCCGCTTCCGCCAATCAGGTCGTCCTGGGAAGCAACGTGACTTACATGGTAACGGTCACCAATCTGGGCACCAACGCGGCGACGGTGTTTTTGACCAATGTGCTGGGCGCGGGTCTGAGCTTCCTTTCCAACACAATCCCGCCCTATGCGCCCTATCTGTTCACCAACTTGACGCCAAGCAATCAGGCGCAGATCTATAATTTGGGATCACTCGCCGGCCAAACCAATCTGACTTTGGGCTTTGTCGCCACCGCCACCGCCACCAACAGCCAGACCAACACGGTCGTGTACGTCGGTTCCACGCTCATAGATCCAAATACGAACAACAATCAGGCCATCGCATCGGTCACGGTGGTTCTGCCCGCAGCGGATGTCTCCGCCGCCATTTCCTCAAGCGCCATTGCCGGCTCTGTAATCGTGGGCAGCAACGTCATCTACACCCTGGTCGTCACCAACAATGGTCCCGGTCTGGCATATAACGTCGTCGGCCTGCTGACCCAGGGCCTCGCCGGCCCGCCCACGCTGGTGTTATCCAATTACTTCGGCGACATCGTCCTCGGCGCCGGCGCATCGGTTTCTTTCACCAACGCCCCCATTCTGACCGGCGCCCTCACGAACATTTGGACTGTTTCCACCGGCTCCACGGACGCCAACGCGGGCAACAACACCGCGACAAACCTTCTGACCGTCAACTATCCCGAACCGGTTATTGTCGCCAATGGGGCCGAGCTGCTTTCCGGAAATTCCCTTCAACCCAACGGGGGGATTGATCCCAACGAAACCGTCACCGTTGCCTTCACCCTCGCCAACATCGGCGTCGCTCCAACCACCAATCTGACGGCGGCGTTGCAGTCCGGTAACGGAGTCATCCCTGTGGCGGTCAGTCAAAACTACGGAACCATCCGTCCTGGAGCGTCAGCAGCGCAAATCTTCTCGTTCACCGCGAGCGCCGCCTCCGGCTCAACCATCACGGCGGTTTTATCGTTGACCAACAACGGGGCTTTTTGGGGAACGGTTTCCTTCCCGTTTGTCCTTTCCACAACCGTGAACTTTGCAAACACGGGGATGATCACGATACCCAATGACAGCCCGGCCTCGCCGTATCCTTCGGTCATTGCGGTTTCCACCACCAACAAGGGCCTCATCGGAAACGTCACGGTCACTTTGCAGGGTTTCACGCATACATTTCCGCATGATGTGAATGTCCTGCTCGCCAGCCCGTCCGGCCAGAGAACGGTGCTCATGGCTCATGTGGGCGGCCCTTACAGCGTGACCAACCTGGTGCTGGCCTTTAGTGGCGCCGCTACAAATTCGTTGACCGCCGGCATGTTGGTTTCGGGAACCTACCTTCCCGCCCAGCTTGCGCCGCTGGATTCCTTCCCTGCCATTTACGGCCAGCCCTCCAACACCGATCTGAGTGTCTTCAACGGCGGCAATCCCAACGGCAATTGGTCGCTTTATGTATATGACGACGCGGCCGGAAACGGCGGTTACATCGCCAACGGCTGGACCTTGAACCTGTCCATCATCAACCCCGTCAATTCTCCCGGCAGTCTGGCTGTGGGCATGACCCACGCGCCGGACCCTGTCTTCACCAACAATATCCTCACTTTCGGGATCACCGTAACCAACCTCGGCCCGTACGGCGCGACCAATGTGCTCCTGACGGACACGCTCCCGGCCAACGCCAGCCTCATTTCGGCCGCCTCCTCCCAAGGCACTGTCAATACCAATGTCACTGGCATCGCAGCCTTCAATTTTGGCGTCCTTGCAAGCCCTGGCGCCACCGCCACCGCCACTCTCAAAGTCCAGCCGTTCCTGGCCGGTTTGGCGGTCAATACCGCCGCCGCCACCGATGCTGCCGGGTCGAGCGCGACCGCTTCCAACACGGTTTCCGTCGCCAGTGCAGCGCTGCCCACAGTGCAGGCCATTTACAACGACAGAATCCTGACGCTGACCCTGAACGGCCAGCCCGGTCAGAGTTACATTCTGCAGGTTTCCACCAACCTCGTCTCTTGGTCCGGCATTTCGACCAATACCGCAAATGCCCAAGGCCAGTTCACTTTCACCAACAACGTGACCAACGCGCCGGAGCGCTTCTTCCGCGCCCTCCATTTGCCCCAGTGATCATTCTCGGTATCACCGGGGGCATCGGCATGGGCAAATCCACCTCCGGCCAACTGCTCATGCAACTGGGTGTGCCGGTCGTTGACACCGACGTCCTCGCCCGCCAGGCTGTCGAGCCGGGGCAAGCCGCCCTGTCGGAAATTCGGGAGAAGTTCGGCCCCGCTGTGTTCCTGCCGGACGGAAGCCTGGACCGCAAGGAACTGGCCCGGCTGGTCTTCGCCAATCCTGCCGCCCGTTCCGATCTGGAAGCCATTCTCCATCCGCGCATCCGGGCGGCGTGGTCTGCTGAAGCGGAGAGCTGGCGCAAAGCTAGTCGCACCTGCGGCGCCGTCATCATTCCCCTCCTTTTTGAAACCGGGGCGGAGCGGCTTGTGGATGCGACGGTCTGTGTGACCTGCTCAGCCGCCATGCAAGCCTCGCGATTGCATGCGCGCGGCTGGGATGCCGTCCAGATTCAACAACGTGTGGAAGCCCAATGGCCGGTCGAGAAGAAGATCGCGCGTTCCGATTTTGTGGTTTGGAGCGGCGCCCCCCTCGAAGTTCACGCCGAACAACTGCGGAAGATTATCGGGTGCTGGATTCCAGGAGCTTCTCGGGAGCACACGTCCCGATGCTGAATCGGGATGTAATTGGTCGGCGCCCTCGCGACCATGTCTCTAAATGCAGGTGTTTGGGGAGCGCGGTCGTCCGAACCGCTTGCGTTCGGCGTCCCGCCGAACGCTCTTCATGAAGGGACGCCTCGCCAGTGCTTCCGGACATATCCATTGGGCCGCTGGATGCGTCACACTGTCCCAGTCTGAATAGTTCACGGGCTGCAGTCGTGGTTCCCGCCCGCGCCGCCGCGTTCAAAGCTACTTCATCAGTAACATTTGGCGGGCGCGCTTGATCGAGCGGTTGAGTTGACGCTGATAATGGGCGGGCAGGCCGGTGTATTTGCGCGGCAGGATGCGGCCCTGGTCGGTCACAAATTGCTTGAGCAGGGCGACGTTCTTGTAGTCCAGCGCATCCACCGTGAAATCAATTTTCGGCTTGGGCCGGGGAGTTCGGACTTCCAGGGAGGCGGTTTTGCCCCGGCTGCCGCGGGCGCCGGGCTTCTCGGTATGTGTTTTGCGGGGCATAGGCTATTTGACTTCGTGGTGGACCGTATGGCGGCGCAGGGCCGGATTATACTTCTTGATTTCCAGTTTGTCGGTCTTCAGTTTCTTGTTCCGGGTGGTGGTGTAGCGGGAAGGGGACTTGCCTTCCTTGCGCGCTTCCGTGCATTCAATGGTGATGATTTCGCGGGGCATGTTATTCCTTCTCTTTGGCGGGTTTCTCTTCGGCCTCTTCTTCTTCGTCCGCTTCCACGTTTCCGGTGGTGTCCACCGTGCCCAGTTGGCCCAAACGGCGCTGCCGCAATGCGCCTTCGCGTTCCAACTGGCTTTGCGCTTCCACGGTGAACCGGGTCCAAGGTATGGCATCCAGCCGGTTCTTCGGGATCTGTTTTCCGCTCAATTCGCAGATGCCATAGGTGTTCTTCTCGATGCGTTTGAGCGCCTCCTCTATCTCGTAAATCGCGTCCTGGTCGGACGAGAGCAGGCTGAGCGCAAAATCGCGGTCAAAATTATCCGTGCCCGAGTCCGCCATGTGCAGGCTGTAGCTGGTCATCTCCTCGGCCGATTCCTTGGCCAGGCCGCTCATCTGCGCGAGCAGGCGCTCCCGCAGCTCAATCAAATGCTCGCGATATTTCACCCATTCCGGCTTGATCTTGACCAGGCCGTCCCGGTTGTCTCTGGGCTTGGAGGCGGGCGTTCCAAGGATGGCGGCTGATGTTGCCGATGTCAGGGCCTTCTTTGCCTTGGCCGGCTTTTCAATTTTCTTCATTGTCTGTTTTTGTCTTCTCACGCGATCCAGCAAATCCCAATCGCCCGGGCGCGGGCGGCCATCCAGCCGCTCTTCGTGCTTGGCGGGCTGGTGAATGTAGCAAAGGGCGCGAAAAATGCCACATCTTTCTTTAAAAAATCGCACGGCAGCCATCCTCCCCAAAGCCGGACTTCAGGCCGGCGATTTTTCGATGCAGGCGTACGCATTATGGCTGTGGATGCTCTCGTAATTCTCCGCCTCCGCTTTGTACCAGGTCACCTCGGGATTTGCGTTCAATTTCAGCGCCACATTCCGCACCAGGTCTTCCACAAACACCGGGTTTTCGTAGGCCCGTTCCGTCACCGCCTTTTCGTCCTGACGTTTCAGCAGGGAATACAATTCCGAACTGGCCGAGCTTTCCACCAGCGCGATCAAGTCCTCAATCCATATCGCATGACTGGATCGAACCTGTACTGTGACCAACCCCCGCTGGTTGTGCGCCCCATGCTTGCTGATGGCCTTGGAACAGGGGCAAAGCGTCGTCACCCCCACCCTCACGGTCAGCACAAAGTCTATCTTTCCCCCTATCGCCGTGGCATCGAACCGGGCTGTGTAATCCATCACGCTTTCCATCCCCGAGACGGGCGCCTTCTTGACCAGGAAGAATGGGAATTCCATCTCCAAGTGCGCGGCGGCGGATTTCAGCCTGGTCTGCATGGCGCGCAGGATGTCGGTGATGTTCTCCACATGCACCACGCTGCCGTGCGAGTTGAGGACTTCGATGAAGCGGCTCATGTGCGTCCCTTTGAATTCCTGGGGCAAGTCCACGAACATCCCGATGGTGGCGATGGTGTTCTGGAGGGTGCGTTCCTTGTCCCGGATCTGGATGGGGAAGCGCAGTCCGCGCACGCCCACCTTGCCGATGCGCAAGTGGCGCCAGTCGCGCTCGCTCTGTTTGTCCGCAAGCGATTCGGGTTTAGGCCAGTTTTTTAGCCGCAGTGAGCTCTTGGTTCCCATAACAATAGAGTGCCAAACATACCAGCATCGAGGGGGGTTGGCAAAGGGTTTTGCCTCTTTTTTCGGGGTTTTGGCGGGTTTTGGAGGGTTTTGGCAGACGGCGCAGGTGTTGGGGGCGGGATGAGGGGATTTCTCCCGGGAGGGGATAATTTTGGTTAATGGGTGGGGTAAGGTGAAGGAATGCGCAGGGGGGTGTTTTGCGGATTTGTTGGGGGCGGGCTGGGGGGGAGGAGGGGGCGAACGTCAATGGGTTCCATGCCGGCGGCGCGGATGGCTGCCAGGCCGATGTCGGTGTCTTCGTAGGCGCGGCAGTTTGCCGGGGGGACGCGGAGGCGGCGGGCGGCTTCGAGGTAGATGTCGGGAGCGGGTTTTTGGCGGGAGACGTCTTCGGCGGCGACGACGGCCTGGAAGAGGTGGGAAATGCCCATGTGGCGGAGGGTCTCGGTGACGATGTGGCGGGTGCCTCCGGAGGCGACGGCCATGCGGAGTTTGCCGTGGTTGTCGCGGGCGATTTTGGCGATTTGTTCGATGGGGCGGACTTCAGGGATCATTTCCTCGAAGGTGGCGTCTTTCTCCCTGGAAACGGCCTCGAAGTCAAGCTTCACCCCCTGTTCTCTGCCGAGTATTTCCAGGATGTCAATGGTTGGGACGCCGCCCAGGGCGTAAAAGCGGTCTTGGGGAAAGTGGAGTCCGTGGCGGTCGGTGACTTTCTGCCAGACGCGCCAGTGGAGGGGCATGGTATCGGCCAGCGTGCCGTCGCAGTCGAAGATAAGAGCTTGGAGGGGCATGGTTTAAATGCAGAATGGAGAGTGCAGAGTGCAGAAAGTAGAAAGCAGAAAGTAGAAAGCTGAAAGCTGAAAGCAGATTGCTCCCATATATTGGGGGTTCGTTGGAGCTATGCACTGCATATTGTGGTTGGGGCGTATGGAGGACGCGCTATATTGGCGGTTACGATTTTGTTGCTGCTGGATGTGGCCTAATCTCACTTAAAAAGAAGCAAAGTATGGGTGTACCCGGCTGCCGGGTCAAGTCCGTATTCTGGAGGCGCCGGGACGGGGCGCATCTTGACACAACCACCATAGGCGCCTCCTCTCCCCGGCCCTCTCCTCCACAAGTGTGTGGAGGAGAGGGAGGAGATGCCGCGCGGGGGCGCAAAGCGCGTGGTGGTGGTTGCAAGATGCGCCCTGTGCGAGGTGGTGCATCAGCCCCGGCTTGCATCCGACGGCGCCTTGGGTTTAATGTTTCCTTCAGGCATGGCAGCCCAAAACAAAATTTTGTTGGTGGATGATGACGAGCAAATGCTGGAGTTGTACCAGACATTGCTTGAGCAGCTTCCCAGCCGGCCGGAGGTTCAGGTTTGCAACAGCGGCGCGCGCGCGATTGCGATGCTGGAATCCGAGCCATTCACGATGCTCATCACCGATTTGCGCATGCCGAAAATGGACGGCCTGCAAGTGCTGGCCATCGTGCGCCGCAAGTTTCCCCATTTGCGGTTGGTGGTGCTCACCGGACTCCTCGACGAGGAATACCGCTCGCGCGCCTACGCCCAGGGCGTCGAGATGTTCTGGCAAAAACCCGGCAGCGTTGAGGATATCCAGTTGTTCCAGGATTGCATCGAGTCCATGCTCGACCGCCCGACCCAAACGCAAGAGGGTTTCCGCGGGGTGCAGAGCAAGAGCCTCATGGACATCATCCAGTTGGAATGCCTCTCCCGCGGTTCCTCCGTGCTGAACATCACGCACGGGGGGCTGGGCGGCAAGATCTGGATTCAGAACGGCGAAATTATTGACGCCGCCACCGCGCAAATGACCGGCGAGGAGGCGTTCAAGGAAATCTTGTCGTGGAAGGGGGGCAATTTTGAAATTCTCCCCGCTGATCCCAGCCGTGCCCGGGCAATCCATCTTTCCTATCAGGGTCTGCTGCTCGATTCGGCGCAGGCGCTGGACGAATCCAAAGGGCCGTCTTCCAGCGCGGCGGCGGACGCGGCTGGCCAGACTAGCGGCGACGCTCCCACCGGCTTGGCCGCACTGGGCCGCTTTGAAGGGGTGGGTTTTCTGCTCGCCATTCCGCCGGATTCCAAGGCGCCTGTGGATTCCTGGCGTCTGGAAAATTCAATAGACGTGGCCAACTGGGTGCGCGACACTCACAACCGCCTTGCTCAATTGGGCGAGAGCCTCCGGGCGGGCGAGTTTTCGGGGGCCTTCGGTTTCGGCTTGCAGGAACATTGGGCCTTGGCGGCGCGCGAGGGCAAAGGCGTGTTCTGCGCCGGCTTCCGCCCCGTATTGAGCCAGGAACAAGTGGAACAAACCATGAAACATATTTTTGACAAATGGGCGTCCTGAGAAAATTGCGCGCCGGCAAGTCCGTGCTCGAACGGCGTCCGAGCGGCGCGTTCACGGTGGATTCCCAGGGCAACCTGGTAAGTTCCACCGTGCCGCAACGGGTTCCGGAGGCGTTGACCCGGCAGATCGGCTGGCACATTTTGGCTGTTTTCAAAGGGGCGGCCGCCGTGCGCCTGCCGTTTTCCGAATTGAGGGTCCGTTATGAGACGTTCGACGTCGCCGCCCGCGAGATGCGCGGGGGCGCGATTATTTTCCTTTCTCCAAAACCGGCCCCGCGCCCGCCCGCGGCGTCCTGAAGAAACCGCGGAATTTCCATTATGCAAAACAAGAAATTGGACCAGCTTGTCACACAGCTTGAAAGCTACTTGGAATGTTGGAAGCTGCTGAATCATTACGTCGGAATGGCGCGGGGCAAGAAATTTTCCGCGGAAGATGAGAACCAGATCCTGGAGGTCAAGGCCATCGTGGTGCAGGAGTTGGAGCTGATCGTCGCGGCGATAGAATTCACCTCGCCATCGCGCGAGGAGATTCACGCCTTTCTCGCCGCCACGCCATCGCTCCGGTATCTGAGCGAAAGCAACGAGGGCGCCCTGCGCGGGCTGGAAAACCAGTGGCACAAGATCTACGTCGGCTTGCAGGCGGTGCTCGGGCAGGTCAAAGTCAAGCAGCGCGAGATCGAGAGCCAGAGTTTCCTTGCCTCCATGTTCAAGAAGAAGGGCTGATCGGCCCCGCCATCCTCATACCCAAGACCATGACCGATTCGTTTATCGCTGTTGTGCTGGGCGTCGTCGAAGGAATGACGGAGTTCCTTCCCGTCTCCTCCACCGGGCACCTCCTCATCGCCGAGCATTTCATTCCGCGCCAGTCTGATTTGTTCAACGTTGTCATCCAAGCTGGCGCGGTCCTGGCGGTGATCCCGCTATTTCATCAGCGGTTCCATCAGTTCATCTTTCGCTGGCGCGATCCGGCGGTGCGCGATTTTCTCCTGAAGATCATCGTCGCATGCGCCATCACCGGCGGCCCCGGCTACATCCTGAAGAAGAGGGGTTTGGCGCTGCCAGAACACCTGTTGCCCGTGGCCGTCGCACTGTTGATCGGCGGCGCGCTGTTCATCATCGTCGAAGGCTGGCTGGCAAAGAAAGGCAGGCAACCGGCCACAAGTGTCAGTTGGAGCGTTGTGGTTGCCGTTGGGATCGGGCAACTGATCGCCGCCGTCTTTCCTGGAAGTTCCCGTTCGGGAACCACGATTCTATTTTCGTTGATGCTGGGATTGAGCCGTCCGCTGGCGACGGAGTTCTCCTTTCTGGTCAGCATCCCGACGATGCTTGCGGCGAGCGGTTTGTTGCTGTTCAAAGCGGTTCATCACCCGGGGGAAGCGGCGGAGAATTGGAGCATGGTATGGACGGCGTTCATCGTTGCGGCTGTGGTTTCATTCATCGTCGTGAAGTGGTTTCTGCGGTATGTTCAGACCCACACATTTGTCGCCTTTGGCTGGTATCGGGTTATCCTGGCGGTGTTGATTCTGGGGGGACTGTTGACTGGCGCCCTGGCTGAGAACAAGCCGGAGCCGGAGCCGGCGCATGCCGCCGCCACGATGACGGTTGTTGCTCCTGGATAAGGCCTCCCAATTGTCCGGTGGCTAATGTTCCTTCTCCTTCTGCGTGGCGCCCTTTTTTGTTTTTATCAAGTCGCAGGGTATTGTTTTGCGGTTGCATCCCTGACCATTTTAGCCGGAATCACAGTATAATTGACATTATGGAGACGTCGGCG
>Ga0302320_10003926_pt1 | contig 34069 bp, 28 predicted proteins | sample Bog_T0_3_FD_202130 | JGI IMG/M metagenome (GOLD analysis project Ga0302320, IMG submission 202130) | Peat permafrost microbial communities from Stordalen Mire near Abisko, Sweden - Bog_T0_3 | ecosystem: Environmental > Terrestrial > Soil > Wetlands > Peat | place: Sweden: Abisko, Stordalen Mire... | reverse complement strand
CGGCAAGTACCTGAGCGAGTCGGCAGCCCAGGCCGAGGGCGACAAGCCCGACGCCGGCAAGAAGTGCTTCTAGCTTCTCTGCCTTCGCCTTTGCAATGGAAACGGCCCCACGCGGGGCCGTTTCTCATTGCGCAAAGACATCGGCTTCGCCACGGCGAAAGAATCGGGGAAATCTATCGCCCGCCCAAACCGGTTCTTCTGCTCCACGGCAGCCTCGCGTAGCCTAAATCCATGCCCGCACCGCGTCTCATCGCAATCGACATGGATGGAACGCTGCTGAACTCCAGCGGAGGCATCAGCGCACGAAACGCCGCCGCGCTGCACCTTGCAGAAGAGGCCGGTGCGGAGGTGGTCATCGCCACCGGCCGCCGGCATGCCTATGCGATGCGCGTGATGCGCAGCTTTGACCTGCGGGCCGAGAGCGCACTCATCAGTTCCAACGGCACGGTCATCCGCACCATCAGGAACGAACTGCTGCACCGCACCCATCTGCCGCTGGAGACTGCGCTCTGGCTCTGCGAACACCTTGAGGACTTCCGCAATACCCTGGTGGCGACCTTCGATGCCGTTGACGCCGTGGGCGAGGAGCAGCGGGGCGCTCTGGTCTGCGAGCAACTCGACGACCTGCATGCCAGCATCGACGCCTGGATGCACAGCAATGCACCCTACCTCGCGCACGTCCCGCGCCTGGAAGACGCGTTGCATGCGGGCGAAACGCCGCCCATCCAGATGATGGTGTGCGGCGGCATTGAGCGGATGTCCGCCGCTGAAGCGCGTCTGCTGGAAGACCCCCGCGTCACCGCTGTTGGCGCGGCCGAACGCAGCGGTGCGGAGATCGCGCTGCACCGCACTATCTACCCGGAGCGCGACCTATCTATCGTGGACATTCTGCCCGCCGGCTGCTCTAAGGCGTCCGCGCTCAAGCACTTAGCCGAGCTGCGCGGCATCACGACGCAGGAGATCCTCGCCATTGGCGACAACTGGAACGACGCACCCATGCTTCGCCTCGCCGGACGGGCCGCGCTGATGTCCAACGCTCCAAAGGACTTGCAGGAGCTCGCCAGGGCCAGCGGGTGGCACATCGCGCCCAGCAATGATGAAGATGGCGTCGCCGCGACCATAGAGAACGCGTTTGCCCTATCTGCGGCGAATGCATGAGATAGCAGCAAATTGTTCCACGTGGAACAATTGCTTTCAATGACTTAGCTCCTTTCTCAGCACGCAAAAGTGCGTCTTGAGCTACGTTTTAATGCGCTTTTTGCGTGTTTCAGTACTCTTGTGCAGCGGAACGCGACCTGCTGCCGAAACTGCCCCAGTGGTAGTCTCATGTCCAGTGCTTCGCCTGTCCCCAACCCGCGTTCTTGGTCTCGCCGGGCTGCTCTGTCTTAGCGCCGCGAGCGCCGCAGCGCATGGGCTGGAGCGCGTCACCCTGCGCAACGGCTTCTCCATCGACTGCGCCCGGCATGAGCCGGCCGGGGACCAGGTGCGCGTCTATCTGGACGCCGCCGGCTCCAGCTACCAGGACCTGCCCGCCGCCTCCATCGCCGCCATCGAGCGGCTGCCTGATCCCCCGCCGGTGGCCGCGACCCCTGCCGCAGCGCAGCCTCCCGTGGGCAACAGCAGTGTCCGCGACCTGCTGGCCCGCGCCGGAGCCCAGCACAACATCGATGTGGAGCTGCTGGCCAGCGTCGTCAAGGCCGAGAGCGGCGGCCATCCCGATGCGGTCTCCCGCGCCGGAGCGCGCGGCCTGATGCAGCTGATGCCCGCCACCGCCCACGCGCTGGGCGTGAAGGATGTCGCCCAGCCCGACCAGAACATCGCCGGCGGCGCGGCCTATCTCGATGGGCTGCTCAAGCGCTACAAGAACGACCTGAGCCTGGCGCTGGCCGCCTACAACGCCGGGCCCGGAGCCGTGGACCGCTACCACGGCGTGCCGCCCTTCCGCGAGACCCGCGCCTACGTCGCGCGCGTGGAGAACGAGTTCATCCGCCGCAAGCACGCGGGTGGGGGGAAGTTCTAGGTTCTTGGTTATCAGTTCTCAGTTCATCAGTTCATCAGTTGTGTGTTCCGCAACCGTTGCCTCACGTTCCAATCCCCATGGCCCAAATGAATACTGCACCGGAGGATGGGCGAAAGAGCGCCAACGGCGGCATCGCGTATCTTCTGGTCGCTGGGATCGCCATCGCCTTGGGCGTGTGGCTGTGGCGCAGCCACGCCAGCTTTGACTGTCGAGCCTTCGCGCAGCAGTTCCGCGCGGTCTCCTGGGGACGCGTCGCTCTGGGCGTCGCCTGCATCTACGCCGGCAACTGGCTCCGTGCGCTGCGCTGGTCGGTGTTGCTGGCACCGGTACGCAAGACCCCGGCGCTGCACCTGCTGCCCGCGCAGTTCATCGGCTTTACCGCGGTGGGGATCTTCGGCCGCGTTGCCGACCTCGCCCGGCCCTACCTGATCGCTCGCCGACTGCACACGGCAGTAGCCACGCAGATCGCGGTCTACTCCATCGAGCGCGGCTTTGATCTGGCCGCGGCGGCGATCCTGTTCTCCGCGACGCTGGCGTTCTCGCCGCGCAACCTGCCGCACCATGAGGCCTTCGCCCACGCCGGAGCGCTCTCTCTGGCGGCAACGCTGCTGGTCACCGCCGTTGCGCTGGGGATTCGCTTCCGTGGCGATAGACTGGCGCGGCTGGCAGGGCGCGCGCTGCATCCGCTCTCACCCCGCGTGGCCCGCGCTGTCGCCGCGCGCGTGCTGGACCTGCGCGAGGGCTTTCGCACCATCTCCACGCTGGGGGAGTTCCTCACCGCACTCGCCATCTCCCTGATTATGTGGGCGGGCATCGCCGGCGCTTACCTCTTCTCCGCAACGGCCTTCCGCGCCTCGCCGCAGTTGGCCGGGTTCACCGTAGCCGCGACCATGCTACTGCTGGCCACCGGCATGGGTGGCTCGCTGCTGCAGTTGCCGGTGCTGGGCTGGTTCACGCAGATCGCAGTGCTGGCCGCCACGCTGCACGGCTTCTTCGCCGTGCCGCTGGAGACTGCCACCGCCTGCGCAACAGTGGTGCAGGTGGTCACGAACTTATGCGTAATTCCGGCAGGACTGATTGCGGCGAAAATACAGGGTGTGGGGCTGAGGGAGACCGGTTCTCAGTTTTCAGTTGACAGTTGACAGTGGGCGCTACGGAGGAAGTCTCTCGCACTTACTGAGAACTGAGAACTGAGAACTGAGAACTGAGAACTGAGAACTGTCAACTGTCAACTTAAAACTTCACCACATCCGCCGTGCCCATATGCCCGTTCATCGCATCGCGCACCACGAAGCGCAGCCGCGTCTGGCCGCCGGGCAGCGGGACTTGCAGATGGAAGGTGGCGCCGTCGTTGGCGGGGCCGCGGGGGAAGGTCTGCTCACGCGCGGTGTGGCCCAGCAGCTTGCCCTTGGCGTCATACCACGCGGCGGCGATGGTGGCCTCCGCATGCTGCGCGCCGTTGGCATCCGGCTCGCTCCAGGCGATGCCGTTCTCCGCTACATGCAGGGTGTAATCGCCAGGCGCGGATTTCTCCGCCGTCACCGTTAGTCCGTTGTAGCTGAGGGTGGTGGTCAGAGCGGCGGAGAGATCCAGCTTTAGGTTGTTGGCCACCTGCTTGGAGGACATCGTCTTGTCCAGCACCGGGTTCAGGTCTGCGGGCGTCTCCGGGAAGTAGCCGTTGCGGGTGGTCGCGCGCAGGCTGGGGTCCTTCATCACAATCCGGATCGCGCGGAACTTCGCCGCTACCTCCGCCTTGTTGGTGGGCGAATAGGAGAGGGTGTAGTACTCCTGCCCCTTGTCGATGCCCTCGCCGATGAGGTTGTTCAGGTCGTTGCGGCCGGTGAACGAGACCCCGCCTGTCGCCGGAGCGAAGCTGGAAAACGAAAGCACACTGCTGCCGAAGGGGTCCGGGCCGGCGTCCGAGACATCCTGGTTCAGGTCGTCGGGCGAGTCGGCCTCCACCGTGGAGCTGGAGTCCGCCGTGGGGTTGATGGTGTACATGGTGATGCGCGCAGCCAGCATACGGTCGGTGCAGCGGCGCCAGGCGGCCTCAATCAGGTCAGCCTCGTCGATGGGCAAACCGACAAGATTGGGAGATGGGAAGCCGTTGCCTACCCAGATGAGGTTCTTGCGCCCCGGCGTGCCCTGGCTGGCCTGGGCGATCTGCTGCAGTGCGGCCAGCACCTGCGCCATGCGCTCCACCGCACCGGCGCCCTTGCTGCCGCTCTGCTCCATGCGCCACGGATACTGCGGCATGTGCTTCTTCACCACCTCGATCAGCTCATCGCGGTTCTGCGTATAGTCATGCACCTGCTGGAAGGTGGTGTTCTCCGCGATCATCAGCGCGGTGGGCTGTTTGAGCACCGCGGGCTGCGACTGGAGGTACTTCATCATCATCTGACGCGCGTAGCTCATGTCCTCAAACTTGGAGTTCAGCTCATCCAGCACAAGGATGGTGACCGGCGCGTCGCCGATCTTCTTCAGGTCCGCCGCGGAGTTGACGATCGCCGCTCCGCCGGGCGAGGCCGGCATCACATGCTTGCTGGGCGTTTCAAAGCTGCGGATCTTCTGCTCCACGCCGTCCTCGTAGATCTTGAAGTCGTCGCGGCCCAGATCGCGGTGCACCAGGTTGCCCTTCTTGTCCGTTACCACCACGTCCAGCACCACGATGCGCGCGGTGACGGTGATGGAAGAGCGGTGGTCCTGCGGCGCGGAGCCGGCCTGCGGCATGGGGTCGCCGTTGGTGGGCGGGAACGGCGCGTCCTGCGCGGCCATGCGCGCGCCCAGCGGCGCGGCGGCCAGCAACGCGGCCAGCAGGAGGGACGACACTTGTCTGGACGAAACCGGCAAAATCGGACTCCCAGCAACTGATTTGAGTGTAGCGGCTATTGCTGAGTAGACGGCCCTGCCCCGCGGATGGTTGCGGCAGCTTGTTAGAATCGATCTCAGCATGAAATGCCCGTACTGCGCCTTCACTCAGGACAAGGTCATCGACTCCCGCGAGAGTAAGGACGCCGACTCCATCCGCCGCCGCCGCGAGTGCGAACGCTGCAACAAGCGCTTCACCACCTATGAGCGGCTCGACGAGATCCCCTACATGGTGGTGAAGAAGGACGGCCGCCGCGAAAAGTTCGACCGCCAGAAGGTGCTGAGCGGTCTGCTGCACTCCTGCCAGAAGCGCAAGGTCTCGGTGACGCAGATGCAGGAGATCGTGGACGCCGTGGAGAGCTTCGTCGTGGACTCCGCGGAACGCGAGCGCCCCACCGCCGCCGTGGGCGAGCTGATTATGTCGCGGCTGAAAGACATTGACACCGTCGCCTACATCCGCTTCGCCAGCGTCTACCGCGACTTCAAGGACGTGAACGAATTCAAGCAGGAGCTCGAAGGACTATTGAGGCATAAGGAGCCGAAGGGGAGCCGGGGGAAGTTGTAGGTTGTTGGTTATAGGTTGTAGGTGAGGGTTTATGGCAAAGTCGTTTCATGATTTGGAGGTCTGGAACCTGTCCATGGATCTGTCAATTTTGGTCTACGACATAACGTCCAGCTTTCCGAAGCATGAGATTTACGGGCTGAGTTCTCAAATGCGCCGAGCCGCTGTATCGATAGCAAGCAACCTCTCCGAAGGCTCCGCAAGACGCACAAAGAAAGACTTTCGACAGTTTTGTACTGATCTCCAGAGGGAGTAACGCAGAGCTACAGACACAATTGTTCATCGCGCGCCGCCTCGGCTATGGCACGGCGGAGCAGATCGAGGAAGCGATAGAACGTTCACAACAGGTAGGCCGGATGCTTAGCGGATTGTCCATCTTTCTCAAGACCAAAACCTCTGCTCCGGCTCCACCTACAACCTAGAACCCAGAAGAGCCCCATGTCCCCAACCACCTGCACCCACCAGATCACCCTCATTCCCGGCGACGGCATCGGCCCCGAAGTCGCGGCGGCGATGGTTCGCGTCGTCGAGGCCGCCGGCGCGCAGACCGGCTGCGCCTTCGAGTGGCACAGCTTCGAGTGCGGCGCCGAGGCCTACGAGAAGAACGGCGAGATCCTGCCGCAGGCCGCGCTGGACTCCATCGCGAAGGACAAGGTCGCCATCAAGGGGCCGACGGCCACGCCTATCGGCGGCGGGTTCTCGTCGATCAACGTAGCGCTGCGCAAGAAGTTTGACCTCTATTCCAACTTCCGCCCGGTGAAGTCGCTGCCCGGCATCAAGACCCACTACCCCGACATCGACATGATTATCTTCCGCGAGAACACCGAAGATTTGTACTCCGGGCTGGAGATCACGGTCTTCCCCGGCGTGGTGCAGGCGTTCAAGATCATCACCGAGAAGGGTTCCACGCGCATCGCGCAGTCCGCCTTTGAGTACGCGCGGAAGCATGGCCGCAAGAAGATCCACGCCATCCACAAGGCCAACATCATGAAGCTGTCGGACGGGCTGTTTCTCCGCTGCTGCCGCAATGTGGCGGAGCAGTATCCGGAGATCACCTACGCCGAGCACATTGTGGACAACACCTGCATGCAGCTGGTGATGAACCCCACGCAGTACGACGTGATCCTCACCGAGAACCTCTACGGCGACATTCTCAGCGACCTGTGCAGCGGGCTGATCGGCGGACTGGGGCTGGTACCCGGCGCGAACCTGGGCGCGGAGTGCGCGATCTTTGAGGCCGTACACGGCTCCGCGCCGGACATCGCCGGGCAGGATAAGGCGAATCCCACGGCGCTCCTTCAGTCCGCCGTGCTGATGCTCCACCACATCAACGAGGACGCCACCGCGGAGAAGGTGCAGGCGGCAATCGAGAAGGTCTACGCCGAAGGCAAGACGCTGACGCGCGACGTCGGCGGCAGTTCCGGCACGAAAGCATTCACCGAGGCTGTGATCGCCGCACTATAAAGGAGAACCGCGACGCCGAACCCTTACTTCGCCGTCACTTTCGCCGTAAAATGAGCATCTATAGACTGAGAACTCGAACCTAAAACTATGACCCTCACCTTCGCGACCCACTCCATCCCGCTCTGGTTCCTCGTGCTCTCGCTCTTTCTGCCGCGTATCTGCATCTTTGTGGCGTGGCTGCAGCACAGCATGGTCCACTACATTCCGCCGGTGGTGGGCATTATCCCGATCATCGTGGCGGTGCTGGTGCCGCGCCTGCTGATCCTCTTCTGGATCTACCAGGACCAGGGGATTGGGCTGTGGTTCCTGATCCACGCCGTCGCGCTGCTATGCGCCTGGGGCGGCGGAGGCCGCCGGATGAGCCGCGGCCGCCGCTACCGCGATCGCTACGTAGACTGAATCCGGCCTGTCGCTAAGTTGCTAACTCGACCGCCCGCCGACTTGTTATCCTATATGGATGGAACGTCGTAACGTAGGCATCTTGGGCGCGACCGGAGCGGTGGGCCAGCGGTTCATCCAGCTCCTCGCGGACCACCCGTGGTTCAACATCACCTGGCTCGCGGCCAGCGACCGCAGCGCCGGCAAGACGTATGCCGAGGCCTGCCACTGGAAACTGGATACGCCGCTGCCCGCGCGCATCGCGAAGATGGTGCTGCAGCCGAACATGCCTGAAGGCGCGGGCGCTGAACTGCCGCGGATTATCTTTTCGTCCATTGATGCGCCCATCGCCCGCGAGTTGGAGCCGAAGTTCGTGGCGGCAGGTTGCGCGGTGATCTCCAACAGCTCGGCCTTTCGCATGGCGAAGGACGTTCCGCTCGTCGTCCCGGAGGTCAATGCCGACCACCTGGAGATGATCGAGCAGCAGGCCACGCGCAAAACCTCCGGCGGCTACCTCGTCACCGATCCGAACTGCTGCGCCATCGGCCTGGTGCTTCCGCTGGCGCCGCTCCATGCGCGCTTTGGCATCGAAAAGCTCTTCGTCAGCACGATGCAGGCGGTGAGCGGCGCGGGCTATCCCGGCGTGGCGTCGCTGGACATCGTCGGCAATGTGATTCCCTACATCAAGAACGAAGAAGAGAAGCTGCAGGAGGAGATCGGCAAGCTGCTCGGCGGCATCTCCGCTACAGGGTTCCAGCCCGCCGCACTCACCCTCTCCGCCATCTGCAACCGCGTAGCGGTCGTCGACGGCCACACAGAGTGCGTGAGCCTGAAGCTGCGCAAGCCCGCAACGCACGAGCAGATCGTTGCTGCGTGGGCGGAGTTCCAGCCGCTGCACGGCAAGGGTCTCGACGGCTTCCATCTTCCCAGCGCGCCGATTGCGCCGGTCGAATACGCGCCGGAAGAGAACCGCCCCCAGCCTCGGCTGGACCTGATGCGCGGCAACGGCATGGCGACCACGGTCGGCCGCCTGCGTCCCTGCTCGCTCTTCGACTGGAAGTTCACGCTGCTCTCGCACAATACGATTCGCGGAGCAGCGGGAGCGGCCATCCTGAACGCCGAGGTCCTCGCCGTGCTGGGCAAGTTCGACTTCCGCAGGTTTCCGCCGGTGAACAACGCGGCCGCAGAGTTGGTGACTGTATGAGCACGCCTCGCCAGCACATAGTGGTGATGAAGTTCGGCGGGACCTCGGTCGAGGACTCCGCCGCCATCCTGCGCACCGCGGACATCGTGGCCGGACGGCTGCGCTCCGGGCTGAACCCCATCGTCGTCGTCTCGGCGATGTCCAAGGTGACGGACACGCTGCTGAAGGCCGCGGCCGCGGCCGGCAAACACGACCGCGAGGCCGCGCTGCGACTGACCGATGGCCTGCGCACGCGCCACCTGAAGACCGCCGGCGAGCTGGTGACGGGCGACCGCCTCACCTCCCTGCAGCTCAACATCCACCACGACTTCGACGCGCTGGACGACCTGCTGCGCGGCATCTCCGCCGTGGGCGAGCTGACGCCGCGAACCTCCGACCATGTGGTCAGCTTCGGCGAGCGCCTGTCCTCGGTCATCATCGCGGCGGCCTTCGTCGAGAAGTCTCTGCCGACAACGCATGTCGATGCACGCACCGTCATCCTTACCGACGACCACTTCAGCAAGGCCACGCCCAACGAGCGCGCTATTGAGAACGCGCTCACTTCGCAGGTGCTGCCGCTGGTGGACCTGGGTAAGGTGCCGGTGATGGGCGGGTTCATCGGCTCCTGCCAGGGAGTGACCACCACACTGGGCCGTGGCGGCTCCGACTACACCGCCGCGCTCATCGGCGGCGCGCTGCACGCCGGGGCCATCGAGATATGGACCGACGTGGACGGCATTATGACCACCGACCCGCGCATCGTGCCCGAGGCGCTGCGGGTGAAGACCATCAGCTTTGAGGAAGCAGCCGAGCTCGCCTACTTTGGCGCGAAGGTGCTGCATCCAGCGACCATCCTGCCCGCCGTGCAGAAGAACATTCCGGTGTATGTGCTGAACAGCCGCAATCCGGCGAACGAAGGCACGAAGATCACCGCTACGCCGCCGCCGTGTGCGAGCCCGTTCAAGTCCATCGCGGCGAAGAAGCAGCTCACCATCATCGACATCGTGGCCAGCCGCATGCTGCTGGCACACGGCTTCCTCAAGGCGGTCTTCGATGTCTTCGACCGGCACCACTGCGCGATCGACATGGTCGCTACGTCCGAGGTTTCGATCTCCGTCACGGTGGACTCGCGGCAGGCGCTGCCCGCGATCACCGACGAGCTGAGCCGCATCGCCGATGTGAAGTGCGAAGGCAGCAAGGCGCTGATCTGTTTGGTCGGAGAAGACATCCGCGGGCAGGCGGGCATCAGCGGCCAGGTCTTCAGCGCCATCTCCCACGTCAACGTGCGCATGATCTCGCAGGGCGCCAGCGAGATCAACATGAGCTTCATGATCAACGAGGAAGATGTCGAAGAGGCCGTCCGCTCGCTGCACCGGAAGTTCTTCTCGGCTCCGGATGCGACGATCTTCGACATCGACGCGCGTTCCGTCGCCAGCAACGCCTAGGAGTCTTCCCATGCGCATCCTCGTTCTCGGAGTCGGCAAGACCGGCAAGCTCGTTGCGGAGGTCGCCGCGCAACACGGCCACAGCGTCCACGTGCTCGACGCCACGGAGAACAAGGAGGGCGCCGCGCTCACCGCGCCCTTCGTCGCCGGCTTTGACGTGATCATCGACTTCACCACGCCTGAGGCGGTACTGACCAACATGCGCGCCTGCCTGGCCACCGGCGCGAAGATGGTCATCGGCACCACCGGCTGGTATGCCAAACTGGCAGACATCTCGGCGCTGGCCGAGCGGCGCGGCGCCGGGCTGCTCTACGGCACGAACTTCTCCATCGGCGTGCAAAAGCTGCTGACGCTGGCAAAGACGATGGCCGCCGAGCTCAAGGGCTCGGGCTACACCTTCTCCATCGCGGAGACCCACCACGCCAGCAAGCTGGACTCGCCCAGCGGTACCGCGCTGACGCTCGCCGACGCGGTGAAGGCCGGGCTTGGAACAGACAAAGAGATTCCCATCCACGCGACCCGCACCGGCGAGGTCGCGGGCATCCACTCGGTGGTGGCGACCAGCGCGGACGATAGCCTGACGCTAACGCACGAGTCCACCTCGCGGCGGCCATTCGCCGAGGGCGCCGTCCGCGCCGCCGAGTGGCTGGTCAGCGCCAAACCCGGCGTCTACGACCTGCGGGACGTCTTCGAAAAGCTCTGATTCCACAGGCGCGATAAACTGACTGCATGGCCACTGCTTCCGCGCTCGATCTTGCCGTCCCGTCCACCTTCGCCGATCTTTCTTTTGATGCCAAGCTCGACCGCCTTGCCGAGGTCGCCGTCCACATCGGCGTGAACCTGCGCGAAGGCCAGGAGCTCTTCCTCACCGCGCCAACCGACGCGCTGCCGCTGGTGCGCCGCATCACCGAACACGCCTACAAGGCCGGGGCGAAGCTCGTCACCACGATTCTCTCGGACGATGCGACGACGCTGGCGCGCTACCAGTACGCTCCCGACGCCAGCTTCGACTACGCACCTGCATGGTTCTATGACGGTGTGGCGGCTGCGTTCAAGTCCGGCGCCGCGCGCATGGCCATCGCCGGCGCGAACCCAGCGCTGCTGGCCGGGCAGGACCCGGACAAGGTCTCGCGCGCCAGCACAGCGGTGTCGAAGGCCTACAAGCCGGCGCTGGAACTGATTACGCGGCATGAGATCAATTGGACGATTGTCGCCGCCGCCACGCCCGCGTGGGCCGCGCTGGTCTTCCCCAATGATCCCGAGGAGCTCGCGCTCGGCAAGCTGTGGGACGCCATCTTCTTCTGCTCGCGCATCACCACCGCCGACCCGGTCGCGGAGTGGAAGCAGCACGGCGAGAACCTCAAGCGCCGCGTCGACCGGCTGAACGCCAAGCGCTTTCATGCGCTGCGCTTCTATAGCGACGACGGAGCGACCGACCTCACCGTCGGTCTCGCCGACCAGCACCTTTGGGCCGGCGGTGGCACCACTGCCGGCAACGGGATCTACTGCCAGCCCAACATCCCCACCGAGGAGTGCTTTACCACGCCGCACCACTCGCGCGTGGACGGCCACGTCGCTGCGTCCAAGCCGCTCTCGCACCAGGGCACGCTGATCGAGAACATCCGCTGCACGTTCAAGGGCGGCCGCATCGTGGAGGCCACCGCCACGGCCGGCGAGGCCGCGCTGAACAAGCTCATCTCCACGGACGACGGCGCGCGCCGCCTCGGCGAAGTCGCGCTGGTGCCGCACAACTCGCCTATCGCGCAGTCCGGCGTGCTGTTCTGGAGCACGCTCTTTGACGAGAACGCCGCCAGCCACATCGCGCTGGGCCAGGCATACTCGACGTGCCTGATCGGCGGCGAGAAGATGACGAACGACCAGCTTGCGGCCCTCGGCGCGAACGAGAGCCTGATCCACGTGGACTGGATGATCGGCGGCCCGACCATGAGCGTCGACGGCCTCTCCGCTGACGGCAGCACCGAGCCGCTGATGCGCTCCGGCGACTGGGTCTGATAACGAAGACTCTTTCCATTTGAGTCGCTTCAGGCCTGAGCACAAATTTTCAGCGTCTTGCTTAAGGGCACGGCTTCAGCCGTGCTGTATATCATCTAGTAGCCTGCCGGCTTTAGCCGCTGAGGTCGGCTTTGTGTAAGTACATCCTCGTCGTATCCAGCACGCAATTGATTCACGAACTCCACTGCATCCCCGGGCCAGAATCCCTCTGCGGTTCCTGCGAGTTCGAGTAGCGCATCTGCGTAATCGTTTCCATTTGTGGCTTTGCACATTGTTTGCTCCTATGATGCTAGAGTCTTTGAATTATCTCCATCATTGAAATCGATCATCTGGTTTATCAACTCTTGCACCCATGGCATTGGTTGACTTACGGTCAGAATACATCGGTAGAAGTGGGGCTGATCGTACTAGTCTTTTATACGATCTATACCCGGCGAATGATGCTGATTTCTCAAGCAACTCGGCGCGGCGAACTCTATCCGATTCTGATTCTGCAAAGCTCGATCGCAAAAGATGGATATTTGGAATTGGTAATCATCAACGTGGGTGGTGGACTTTACTGAACGCATCCGAATGGGGACAGACAGTTACTGAGCGGTTCGGCTTGGGAGACACATTCTTAGAACGCCCGCTAAATGTCGAGTCGACATTCGCTGGGACATTGGTGAGTCAAGCTACCCTGATGTTTCACCACAAAATAGATGGCTCTGAAACGCGAATACTTCGGGTCATAGAAGGATCAGACAGCGTAGGCGGCAGGTATCAGCTCCGCATAGTCCGAAGCTATGTTCGACCTGGCGACTACGAACATCAAATGAACATGGTTCACCCAACGGAGTTTCTGCCAGCTTGGCGCAGAGCGACGCTGAAATTGTCTGAATTGTGCGCGAGGTTTAGACAAAAGTTGGGATAATCCAAAATTCACCCTCTGTTTATCGAACGCGGAGGAGCACCATGGCCGACAACCAATCTAAACCCGATCACGCCATCTCCGTCCGCCCTGCCACCAGAGCCGACCTCGCTGCGGTCTGCGCCCTCCTAGAGCTCTACTACACCGAGTGGGACATCTGGCAGCGCGACGATGCAGACAAAGTCCTCGCCGATATCCAGCATCCGCAGCTTGGCTTTCTGATCGCTGAAGTGGATGCTCAGTCTGCCGGCTGTGTGCTGCTGCGGCCGCTGCCGTACATCCCCAACGCCGCCGAGTGCAAGCGGCTCTTCGTTGCGCCGGAGTTCCGCGGGCAGCGCCTGGCCGGGCTGCTGATGGATGCCGCTGAAGCCCAGGCGCGCGACGCCGCCTGCGAGTGGATGTACCTCGACAGCAAGCCGGAGTTCGCAGCCGCGCTGGCGCTCTACCGCCGCCGCGGTTACGTGGAATGCCCGCGCTACAACGACAACGCCCAGGCCACCGTCTTTCTGAGCAAGTCGCTTGCGTCCGCCTGAGCGTTGTATCCTTCCCAGAACATCATGCCCGACGAATCCAACGACCGCCTGACGCCCTCGCGCCTGGAAGCCTTTTCCGACGGCGTGATCGCCGTCATCATCACCATCATGGTGCTGGAACTCAGGGTACCGTCGCCTGCGGAGATGAGCACAGCGGACGCCATCCGTCTTGATCTGAAGATGATCGCCGTTTATCTGCTCAGCTTTATTCAGACCGGCATCTATTGGGTGAACCACCACTACCTGCTGGATGACGTCGAGCGCGTCTCGCACAGTCTGCTGTGGTCCAACCTGGCGCTGCTCTTTTGCATGTCGCTCATCCCCTTCGGCACGCTGTGGATCGCCAACCGCGGCGTGGCTCCCGCACCCGTCGCGGTGTACGCGGTGTGCTTTGTGGCTCCGGCCATCGCCTGGATGGCGCTCTCGACGGTCATCTGCAGCCAAACCGGCATCCGCCCGGCCAACGGCCCGGTTATCCAGACCGTTTCAGCGGTTCTGAACGTCGGCGCCATCTTCGTCGCCCTGCGCTCACCGTGGACCGCTCTGGCCATGATCGGCTTTGTTGCCTTCCTGTGGCTTCTGCCGCCGCGACGGATCGTGGAACTGACCCACACCGGCCATTCACACCCTCCCACGCGCTAAACTCAACTTCGACCATGAACCTCTCCGGCTGCGGTACCGCGCTCGTCACTCCCTTCCGTGCAGACGGCTCGCTCAACGAAGCGGCCCTGCGCGCGCACGTGGAGGCACAGATCGCCGGCGGCATCGCGTTGCTGGTTCCTTGCGGGACTACAGGAGAAGCGTCGACCCTGACCGAGCAGGAGTGGTTGCGCGTCATCGAGATCACCGTCGAAGCCGGCGCGGCCCGCGTCCCGGTCTTCGCCGGGTGCACGCACAACGCGACCGCCCAACTCGTGCTCAACGCGAAGAAACTCGCTAAGATTCCCGGCCTGACCGGCATTCTCAGCGCCAACCCGTACTACTCCAAGCCCGGCCAGGAGGGCCAGTTCCAGCACTTTCGCGCCCTCGCCGAGGCCACGCCGCTGCCGGTGCTGCTCTACAACATCCCCGGCCGCACTGCCGCCAACCTGCTGCCGGAGACCATCCTGCGTCTCGCCGAGATTCCCAACATCGTTGGCATCAAGGAGTCCAGCGGCAACCTCCAGCAGATTACCGAGCTGCTCACCCAGACGCCCAAGGACTTCGCGGTCTTCGCCGGCGACGACGTGCTCGCCCTGCCCATCCTTGCCGCGGGCGGCTGCGGACTGATCTCCGTCGCGTCCAACGCCATACCCGGCCCCATGGCACAGCTCATCGCCGCTGCGCTGCGCAGCGACTGGCCCACCGCCCGCGCGCTGAACGCCCGCTACTTCGCCCTTATGCAGGCCAACTTCCTGGAGCCCAACCCCGCGCCCATCAAAGCCGTTCTCGCGCTGCTGGGCCGCTGCTCGGATGCGGTGCGCCTGCCCATGATGCCGGTCTCGGCCGCCACACTCAGCAAGCTTTCGGGACTGCTCCATGGACTCGGGCTTACTGACAAGTAGCTCTATGTTTCGGCAACAATCCGCAGCATTTGTGCGTCCTATCGACAGCGGTATAGGATTTCGGTTTGAGGTTTTGTCGTGTTCCCGCAGTCGTCGCGCTGGCTTTTCTGGCCGCAGCCATTCCGGCCAAGGCCCAGACATTTCCGACGAATCCCGCCATTGACTCAAGATTTCCGACCGACATCTTCAGTTATCTCTTCGATAACGGAGGCCGTCCCATGGGCCAGCCGGAGTTTCCTGTGCAGGCTCCGGATTGGAAGACTGGCGTCTGGGTCGCCACATGGCAACGGAACCCGATGTATCTGCTCACGGTGCGGCTGCATGTGGAGCAGTTCCGGTACGGTCTGACGGCCGCCGTCGGCCAGGGCGAGGCGCATCTCTTCAATCCTCACGGAGAAGACCTCCGCTTTCGGTATCGCTGCGATCGCGTGTTTCCGACCGGGAGCCCAGCGGAGTTTGAGGCGCGTTGGGTCAAGCCCGGTCGGCAGTTGGAGATTCTTCTTCGCCAAGTCGGCACAGACCATACCGGTACGTGCCGCCTCACCACGTCGGCGCTATAGCTCGGCACGGGAGCGGTCACCGGCAACGTCGGCCTCAACCGGCGCACTCCCGTTACAATCGCAGCACGCATGATCTCCGCCAGCCCCCCTCCCCTCGAACCCGCTATCGAACACTGGTTTTCCCAGGGCGCCGCCGCCGTGGGTGAGAAGCAGGCCTTAGCCGCCTTTCAGCAACTCCGCGACGCGCTGGAGGCCGGCACCCTTCGCTCGGCCCAGCCCGACGCGACCGCGCCCACTGGCTGGCGCGTAAACGCCTGGGTCAAGCGCGGCATCCTGCTCGGCTTCCGCCTCGGCGCGCTCAAAAGCATGAACGGCAGCAACCCTGACGCCCGCCCCATGCTCAGCTTCGTCGACAAAGCCACCTACCCCGTCCGCCGCTTCACCCCCGAGCAGGGCATTCGCATCGTCCCTGGCGGCAGCAGTGTCCGCTCCGGCGCTTACGTGGCTCGCGGCGTGGTGATGATGCCCCCGGCCTACGTCAACGCTGGCGCCTACGTCGACGAGGGCACCATGATTGACTCCCACGCGCTGGTCGGCAGTTGCGCGCAGATCGGCAAACGCGTACACCTCTCTGCCGCGGCGCAGATCGGCGGCGTGCTGGAGCCGGTGAACGCCTCGCCGGTCATCATCGAGGACGACGCGCTCATCGGCGGCAACACTGGCGTCTATGAGGGCACCATCGTCCGCGCGCGCGCCGTGCTGGCAGCGGGGGTCATCCTCACCCGAGGCACCCCGGTCTACGACCTGCCCAACAACATCATCCTGAAGGCCACACCGGAAACCCCGCTCATCATTCCTTCCGGCGCGGTGGTCGTTGCCGGCAGCCGCGCCATCCAGACCGGCCCCGGCAAGGCGCTGGGGCTCTCGGTCTACACGCCGATCATCGTGAAATACCGCGATGAGAAGACGGACCTGTCGACGGCGCTGGAAGATTTGTTGCGATAGCTACAACAACAGGCCTGGCTCTCCTCTAACCATCGGCCAAGATATTTATGGACGCGACGCCAACCCGCATCTCCGCCGCCATCTTCACCACCAAGGCAGCCGCCCTAAGGGCGAAGCGTTCCATCGAAGATCTCGCCCATCCGGTTCCGCGTCTCGAGATCATTCCGCACACCACTCTGCCGCTGACCGCTGCGCAGTCGATCACACCGCTCTGGACCGACTCCAGCCCCGCGGAGCAGTGGTACCAGCGTGGCAAAGTCGAAAACCTGCGCGTCGCCGCTTCCTCCCTGGACGGCTTGTTCCTTCCGGCAGGCAGGACATTCTCCTTCTGGCGCCAGGTCGGCAAGGCAACCGCCCGCAAAGGCTATCGCCCCGGGCGCATGCTGCAGGAGGGCTGTCTGATTCCCGCCATCGGCGGCGGCCTGTGCCAGCTCTCCAACGCGCTCTATCAGGTCGCGCTGGACTCCGGCTGCGAGATCGTCGAGCGCCATCGCCACTCCCGCACCGTCCCCGGCTCCGCCACAGCTGCCGGCAGAGACGCCACCGTCGCCTGGAACTACGTCGACCTGCGCTTCCGCCCGGCAGTGGACATGCAACTCACCGTCGAACTCACGCCGGACCACCTCGTGGTCACCCTCCGCTCCAGCATTCCCACCACCAGTCCGCTGCCTGCCCGCGAATCGCTGCCTGGACGCCCAATCAGCGACGAACATGCATGCGACACCTGCGGCTCCTCAGAGTGCTTCCTCAAAAACTCGCCTCGAAGTTGATATCTCCCACCGCATCCGTGGGAACTTACGTAGGGACGCCCGCGTAATCTCTCAGGAAAGGTTCGGAATCTCCATGAAACTCCTCTTCTTCGTCTTTCTGCTGATTGTCTGCTGGCCCGCGGCTCTGCTCGCGCTGATTCTCTACCCGGTCGTCTGGTTGCTCTCGCTTCCCTTCCGTGTGGTCGGCATCGCGGTGGGCGGCGTCTTCGACCTGCTGCGGGCTATCCTGACCTTTCCCGGCCGCATCCTGCGCGCCATCTAGGCTGGGCCGCAAACCTGATAGCCTGTCCTCATCATGCAGACCGAGTATGAACACATCGACAAGGACGGCTTCCGCCTGCGCGGCACAGCCATGTCGCGCGTCGACGGATTTTCGGACGTCGTCTTCGGCTTCGCGCTCACGCTGCTGGTCGTTTCGGTGGAGGTGCCGCACACCTACGACGAGTTCCATGCCGTGCTGCGCGGATCTTTTGCCTTCGCCATCTGCTTCCTGATCTTTGTCACCATCTGGATGGCCCACTTCCGCTTCTTCCGGCGTTACGGTCTGCACGACAAGACCACGCTGTGGATTAACTGCGCCCTGCTGTTCGCCATGCTGATCTACGTCTACCCTTTGAAGTTTCTGTTCAACCTGGCGACCGGACATATGGAGCAACGAGTGTTCAGCAATGTCTACCAACAGCGTGAGCTGATGATCATCTATGGTCTGGGCTTCGCGGCGATCTACCTCTGCCTCGCAGCTCTATATGGCAACGCATGGCGGCAACGCGTACAGCTTGACCTCAACCCGCTGGAGATGGTCATCACCATGATCTCCTTCTGGAATTTCTTTGGCAATGCGATGGTGGGGTTGATCTGCTGCCTCGTCGCGCGATTGTTGCCGCCGCATCTCAGCGGATACGCAGGCTATGGCTTTTTTCTGCTGCTGATATGGGGCCGCGGCCAGTCTCTGGCGACGAGAGGCCGCATCCGCGCAGCACGCGCTCGCACCTGTACAGAAGACCTCCATCCTTCACCGCACGCAAGCGAATGACGGTCAATCCTGCTGAAAGCCCCGCCTTCGCTTGCTGTGTGCGATAGACTGAAGGTCCATGGCTAATGAAAAACTGCAAATAATCCCGCTTGGTGGACTGGGCGAATTCGGCATGAACTGCCTCGCTCTCCGCTACGGCGACGACATCCTCGTCGTCGACGCCGGCCTGATGTTCCCCGAAGAAGAGCTGCTCGGCGTGGATATCGTCGTCCCTGACATCAGCTACCTCATCGAGCACCGCGCCATGGTGCGCGGCATCGTGCTCACCCACGGGCACGAGGACCACATCGGCGGCCTGCCGTGGATCCTCTCCGAGCTGAACGTCCCGGTCTACGGCACGGAGTTCACACTCGCCTACGTCGAAGGCAAGCTCGACGAGCACCGCCTGCTCGACGACGCCGAGCTGATCGAGATCCTTCCCGGCCGCCGCTTCAACCTCGGCATCTTCAGCGTCATGCCCATCCGCGTGACGCACTCGCTCGTCGACTGCGTCTCGCTGGCCATACACACGCCGGTGGGCGTGGTGCTGCACACCGGCGACTTCAAGATCGACCTCTCCTCGCCGGACGGCCACCCCTTCGACCTGCAGGCCTTCGCCGATCTCGGCAAGCAGGGCGTTCTCGTTCTGCTGCAAGACTCCACCAACGTGGACCGCCCCGGCTTCACCCCCGGCGAGAAGGCCGTGATTCCGCGGCTCGATGAGATCTTCGGCGCCACCAAGAAGAAGATCTTCTTCTCCTGCTTTTCGTCGTCGATCCATCGCATCAAGATTGCGATGGATCTCGCGCACAAACACGGCCGCAAGGTCGCGCTGGTCGGCCGCTCCATCGACAACTCCACGGAGATCGCGCAGGACCTCGGCTACATTGACCCGCCGCCGGGCCTCATCATCCATCCCGGCGAGATTAAGAACACGCCCGCCAACAAGCTCTGCATCCTTATCTCCGGCACGCAGGGCGAGCCCATGTCCGCGCTCTCCCGCGCGGCGGTGGACAACCATAAGTTCGCCAAGATCGACCCGGGCGACACCGTGCTGCTCAGCTCGCGCGTCATCCCCGGCAATGAGAAGGCCATCTATCGCGTTATCGACCACCTGGAGCGCCGCGACGCCAAGGTCATCCACGACGACGGCACCCACGGACTCATCCACGTCTCCGGCCACGGATCGCAGGAGGAGCTGCGCATGATGATCAACCTCGTGCGCCCGAAGTTCTTCATCCCCATTCACGGCGACTACCGTCACCTCAAGCGCCACGTCGAACTCGCGCTCGCGACCGGCGTGCCCGAGAAGGTGATGCTGCTCGAAGACGGCGACGTGCTCTCGGTGGACAAGGAGACCGCGCAGAAGACCGGCAAGGTCACCACCGGCCGCGTCTGCATCGACAACAACTCCACCGCCGACGTCGTCGAAGACACGGTCATCCGCGACCGCAAGCACCTCGGCGAGGACGGCGTCTTTCTGCCCATCATCGCCATCAACAAGCGCACGGGCCAGGTGGAGGGCGCGCCGGAGATCACCACCCGCGGCTTCGCCGCCGACGACCCCGAGCTGCTGCGCAACGCCCGCGACATCGTGGCCCGCACACTGGAAAACTCCAGCGACGAAGAGCGCCGCGACTACGGCGTGATGAAAGACAAGATCCGTGGCGACCTCAAGCGCTTCCTGCAGAAGAACGCCAACCGCCGCCCGCTCATCATGCCCATCATCCTGGAGTTGTAGAAGCGCCTCTTGTTTGTCATTCCCGAAGGGAATCTGCGTTCGGACTGGACGTGGAGCGACTGTGCTGGGCAGCTACACGTTACTCGCCCGCCTCCACCTCTTCCAGCACCACTTCGGACGGCATTGGCTTCTTCGCGAAGTGGTACAGCGCATACGCCAGCGCTGCAAACGCCACCACACTCACCCAATCTTTGTAGAGCGGGTTGGTCGGCTTGAACTGCCACATGGGCCTGTGTGTCACGCTCTCCAGCAGCTTCAGCCCGACGCCCGCCAGCCCCACGATGCCGCCCGCGGCAATCAGCCCGGACGCCAGCAGGCTGCCCGACGAGACCTCTTTCTCCGCCTCGGTCTTCGCACCGGCTCCGGACTTGTCAAGCGCCTTGTCGACCAGCCAGCGCACCACGCCGCCGCAGAAGATGGCCAGCGTTGTGCCAATCGACAGGTACGCGCCCACCGCAAACGTCAGCGAACGTATCCCCAGCAGTTCAATGCCGATGACCAGCGCCACGCCCAGCAGCACCAGGCTCCAGGGAAGACGGCGGCTGAGAATGCCGTTGATGACCGTCGCCATCAGCCGTCCCTGTGGCGCGGCGACTTCCTCGCTGCCGATGCCCTGCACCCACTGCACCTCAATCTCCTGCGCCGCCGGGTCGTACAGGTATTTGCCGTCCTCCAACGCGGACGCGCCAATGGAGTTCAGCAAGATGTAGCTGTGTGCGTTGTTGACCACGGCGCCCGTGCCCTTGGTCTTTGCTCCAGCTGGCGTCAGCGTGAAGCTGTCGCGCGGAAATGCACCTTCGTTCACTACGCCCTCCGGCAGCGCGCTCAGCGAGATCAACTTCGCAGCGGGCAGCTGCTGGAAGCTCTCGTAGCCGCGGTTCATCGCGGTCAGCGTGGGTCCAATTGAAAATACGCTCACAATCACGCCCACCATCACCGCGACCTGCTGCTTCCAGGGCGTCGCACCGATCAGGTAGCCGGTCTTCAGGTCCTGCGATGTATCGCCCGCATTGGAGGCAGCGATACACACCATGCCGCCGATGGTAATGGCCAGCGCCCCAAACGCAGGCGCAGTCCATCCCTTCACCAGAAAGATCGCGGCAGTGGCCATCAAGGTGGCGATGGTCATGCCGCTGACTGGGCTGGAACTCGAACCCACGATGCCCACGATGCGCGCGCTCACCGTCACAAACAGAAAACCGAAGACCACCACCAGCAGCGCTGCGGCGATATTGGCCAGCCATCCTACCTGCGCTCCCGGCACCGGCTTGAACTGCAGGAACAGCACCATCAGGATGACCAGAATCAGGCTGCCGCCCGCGACCACCACCATCGATAGATCGTCTTCGGTGCGCGCCGCCCTCTCGCTCGCTTCAGCCTTCTTCAGGCCCATCTTGGCAAAACCAGCCGTCAGCGCGCTCACAATCGTGGGAGCGGTGCGCAGCAGCGTGATCAGTCCACTGGCCGCGACCGCGCCCGCGCCCATGGGCCGCACGTAGGTCCGCCAAAGCGAACTCGGGTCCATCATGCTGATAGGAACCGTCCCGGGATACAGCGGCCCGGACAGATGTTTGCCGAAGAACACAATCGCCGGCATCAACACCAGCCAGCTGAACACGCCGCCGGCGAGCATAATCGCGGCCACCCGCGGCCCGATGATGTAGCCCACGCCCAGGTACTCCGGCGTCACGTCGGCGCGGACCGCCGCGCCCTTCAATATCTGCTGCCCATGGGGGTCGAAGTTCGGCGACCAGTTCGGCGTGCCGGGAAAGAGCGCCAGCAGATTCTCATTCTGAAACAGCGCGTACAGCCCGCCCATGCCCAGACCCAGAAAGACGCGGCTGGCAAACGAACCGCCCTGTTCGCCCGCTTTCAGCACGTCCGCGCAGGCGGTGCCCTCGGGGTAGATTAGTGTTCCGTGTTCCTCCACGATCAGCTGCCGCCGCAGCGGAATCATGAACAGCACGCCCAACCATCCGCCGAAGAGCGCCAGCGCAAAGATGCGCGAAGCTTCCAGATCGAATCCCAGGAAGATCAACGCCGGCAGCGTAAAGATCACGCCGGACGCGATGGATTGCCCGGCATTGCCGGTGGTCTGCACAATGTTGTTCTCAAGAATCGAGGCGCGGCCAAAGACCCGGAGGATCGAGATCGACAGTACCGAGATCGGAATGCTCGCAGCCACCGTAAGCCCGGCCTTCAGGCCGACATACACCGTTACTGCACCGAAGATGACGCCAAAGACGCCGCCCAGCAACAGCGCGCGTACGGACAGCTCCTTCGGGCTCTCCTCCGCGGAGACAAAGGGTCGAAAGGTCGTCTGTGCAGCCATAGTTCAGGGTCTCCGGCAAGGCGTGGGGTGGTTGGGCGTTGCAGCAGAGTGTATCAACTCTTCCGGTTGGGTGCCCCATCCTCGACCGGCGGTCTCATCGCCGGGCAGGGTGGGGTGCCTTACACATATTGCGCCAAACAAACAAAGCCGACGCACGCAGCGTCGGCTTCAATCTCACATACAACTCTTGTAACTCGCCTCAACCGGCTATCTTCATCGTGCGCCCATGCCGCGTCACAATCGCCAGCGATTCGCCAGCGAGAATTCGCTTGGCCTGGGAGCGCGCGTGGCTGGCCCACGGCCCGGTGGGGTCCAGCCGCACATAAGCTGTCCAGTGGCGCAGTGCGCGGCGCGGCTCCTTCATGCGCTCATAGGCCAGCGCAAGGTTGTAGTGCGCGTCAGCATACTGCGGCACCAGCTTCAGCGCGCGCTCGTAGGCGGCGATGGCCTCCTCCAGCCGCTGCTGCTCGTCCAGCACATTGCCCAGGTCGAAGAACGCCAGCGCGTACTCCGGGTCGGCCTCAGTAGCCTGCCGGTAGAGCCGCTCCGCGCCGTCGAAGTCGCGCTCGTTGTAGTGGATGGTACCCAGGTTGATCGCCGCCGCCGCGTGCGCGGGCTGCATGTCGAGGATCGCCTCATACGCGGTCTTGGCCTCGTCCAGACGCCCGGGAATCTCCTCCAGCCGCACCGCGCGCAGGAACATCTCCTGCAGCTCGGCGGCCAGCGGCGAGGCCTCCATGCCGTTGCGCCGCACCATCATCATTCCGGCGCACGGCGCCAGCTCAAAGTCGAAGGCCGTCTGCCGCGTAATGGGGTCCACCAGCACGCCGCCCTGCCGCCAGGCCACGCGCGATCCCAGCCGCACCGCCACGCTCTCCAGCAGCGGGTTCGCCATCCCCGAGACCTGCTGCATCGCGTCCCGGCTGCGCACAATGCTCTTGACCGAGATCTTCGTCGCCGTCAGCTCGCGCAGACGCCGCAACTGCGCCAGCTCATTGAAGGAGTACTCATCCAGAATGGCCACCAGTCCGGCCCGCTCCCACTTGGCCAGCTCCTCGCCCGGCAGGCGGAGGATGCGCAGTACATCTTCACGGCAGTATCGACTCACGGCGCTCATCTCTCGGTGCTGGGCTATTCGCTCGCAGACCGCACCGCGCGGCCTGCCTTTGGATTCTCTAGATGCGAGTATGCGTCGCAAACCCGCGCCAATCAAGGGGTTTACGTGTGGATATCAATAATTCAGGTGGATATCGCGCATCTAACCAGATTCGTGCCGGACGAAGCACCTGCCCCGCTACATCGCCGCGCCTTCCACCACTGCGGCGCTGGGCAGCTCCTCTCCGAACTGCCCCTCCCACCGGGCCACAACCACGCTCGCCAGGCAGTTGCCCACCACATTCACGCTGGTCCGGGCCATGTCCATCAGAGCGTCAATGCCCAGGATGACGAAGACCGGCTCCACCGGCAGATGGAAGCTGGAGACCGTCGCCAGCAGCACCACGATCATCGCCCGCGGCACGCCGGCGATGCCCTTGCTGGTGACCACCAGCGTTGCCATCATCAGCAGCTGCTGTCCTATCGAAAGATGCACACCCGCCGCTTGCGCGACAAAGATGCTGGCCACCGCGAGATAGAGCGTCGATCCATCCAGGTTGAAGCTGTAGCCCGCCGGAATCACGAAGGCCACTATCCGCCGCGGCACTCCCAGCGCCTCCATCCGCTCCATCGCGCTGGGCAGTGCGGCTTCGCTGGTGGAGGTGGCAAATGCAATGGTCGCCGGCTCCGCCACCGCCGCCAGAAATCGTCGCACCGGAACGCCGAAGATCCACGCCGCCGGCAGCAGCACGCACACGCCGAAAACCAGCAGCGCACCATAGAGCGTCAGCAGCAGCTCGACGAGGTTCACCAGCACGCCCACGCCCAGGTTGCCGACGGTGTAGGCCATCGCCGCGCCAACTGCCAGCGGTGCCAGATACATCACCAGGTTGGTGAATTTGAACATCACCTCGCTCAGGCTCTCGCACAGCCGCAGCACCGGCGCGCGCTTGGCCTCGCTCAGCGTCGCCAGCGCCACACCGAAGAACACGGCAAATACGGCGACCTGCAAGATCTGCCCCTCGGCGATGCTCTTGGCGAGGTTCTCGGGAAACATATGCAGCAGAAAGTCGTCCCAGTGCTGGGCCGGGACCGCGGCCTGCGCTGCGTGTGCCGCAGTCGGCAGCGTCAGCCCTACCCCCGCGCGCGTGATGTTGATGGCCAGCAGCCCAATGCCCAGCGCCAGCGTCGTCACCACCTCGAAGTACACCAGCGCCTTCAGACCCATGCGGCCCACACTCTTCAGGTCGCCATGGCCCGCGATGCCGGTAATCAGCGTGGCCAGGATGAGCGGTGCGACGATGGTTTTGATCAGCCGCAGAAAGATGTCTGAGAGCACCCGCGTCTGGACAGCGAACGCGGGCGCATCAAAGCCCAGCTCCGCGCCGGCCACCATCGCAACGAAGATCCACGGCGTCAGCTTCTTGCGCCGCCACGCAAAGACCGCCATCGCCAGCACCACCGCCCAGCGCAGGCAGAGTGCAGTGACGTGCAGCGGAGGCGACATCGTTATCGCAAATCCAATTGCGGCCATTCGCGAAAGTCTAGCAGACCGCGTGATGAAACCCGCCGCTCCTCAAGCCGTCGGCCGCACCAGCTTCATAGCCTCGGCCGTCACGTCGGTGTACTTCAGCCCGGCGCCGGTGTTGAACAGCACCACCCGGTCGCTCGGCTTCAGAAAACCGTTGCCCAGCAGCACGTCATACGCCGCGGTCACCGCCGCTCCTTCGGGCGAGAGGAAGATGCCCTCATGCCGCGCCCAGTCCAGGATCGACGCCAGCATCGCCTCATCACTCACCGCCAGCGTCGTCCCCTTGGACTCGCGCACAATGTCAAGCAGAATGTAGTCGCCATACGGCTTGGGAACGCGCAGCCCGGCGGCGAAGGTCGCGGCGTCCTGCCACATCGTGCTGGCGTCTGCGCCCTGGTCGTACGCCCGCGTGACCGGCGCACACCCCGCCGCCTGCACCGCGATCATCTTCGGACGCCTGCCCGGCGCAACCCAGCCCAGCTCTTCCATCTCCGCAAAGGCCTTCCACATACCGATCAGCCCCACGCCGCCGCCGGTGGGATAGAAGACAGCGTCGGGATACTCCCAGCCCAGCTGCTCCACCAACTCATAGCCCATGGTCTTCTTGCCCTCCACGCGGAAGGGTTCCTTCAGCGTGGACACGTCAAACCAGCCCTCGCGCTCCTTGTTCTCCGCCACGATGCGCGCGCAGTCGGAGATCAACCCGTCCACGAGCGTCACCTTCGCGCCATACGCGACCGCCTCCACGTAGTTAGCGAAGGGCACATCGCGCGGCATAAAGATGTGGGCCTCAATTCCTGCTGCCGCCGCATACGCTGCCAGCGCGCCCGCCGCGTTGCCCGCCGAGGGCACTGCCAGCTTCTTCAGCCCATAGCTGCGGGCCATGCTCACGGCCAGCGCCAGCCCACGCGCCTTGAAGGTCCCGGTCGGGTTCGCGCCCTCTTCCTTCAGGTAGACGCCTTTGTACCGCTTGCTGTGGAGCATTGGCGTCCAGCCCTCGCCGAGTGTTACAGGCTCGACCTCGGGCAACACCGCGCTGTAGCGCCACATCCCCCGCCACGGCGTTCCGGCAGTGCGCGCGATGACCTCATCCGGGTCAGACCCCACCAGGCCGGAGAGGTCATAGCGCACATAAAACGACCCCGGCGGCTGTTGCGGACACCCTCCATGCACCGTCTGCGGCGTCGCGGCGGAGACGCGGGCCTTGCAGCGTGAACATTCGAGGTACGCAATCTGGGGCATAAAACAAAAGGAGAGAGGCTAAATGGCGGGAAAAGGATGGAGCCGACGAGCGGAGTTGAACCGCTGACCTACTGATTACGAATCAGTTGCTCTACCAACTGAGCTACGTCGGCCTGCGTAGTTATTCTAACAAAGTCGTGCAGACCTTCCTCGCAGCTATCAAGCTCACGGCTCGAACCTCAACGAGACCTGCGCCATCTCCTGCATCGGCACGGGCTTCCCCGCGCACAACAACGCCCACCGGAGGGCTATACCCCCGGTGGGCGCTTCGGTGAAACCGGATCACTCTTTACTTCATCGCGGAGACCGCCAGCGACATCTGCGCCCCACTGTCCACGCTGATGTTGCGCCCCACCGCGTCCAGCGAGCCGGCGTTGCTTCCGCTCATCGAACTGCTCAACGCCACGCCCGGCATCCCGGCCACCGGCTGATGGTCCAGCTGCAGGCCTCCGCCGGAGTTCAGGCCTCCATTCAGGCCGCGCGTTGCGTTTCCGGCTGCGGACGTGGTGCCGCTGACTAGCCCATCGCCGGTGCTACCCATGGTACGTTCCGTTCCGCCTACAGCCCCGGCGCCGGATTGCACCAGTCCTCCAGTGCTGCGCACCGCTCCGCCGACCAGACCTCCGCCCACAGCCCTGCCGCCGCCCCCAGAAGCCATCGCACCGCCGCCACCGCTGGACTGGAATCCTCCAGCAGCGAAGTCATCGTTTGCGCTCGTCGCCGCCATCGCGGTCGGCATCCACAGCGACGCCAGCGTGGCGTGGATGGGAATCTCCCGTCCATCGCGCAACACCGCGCGATCCAGGCGGAACGCCAGGTGCGAGGCATTGTCCGCCTTTTCCCTGGCATGGACCTCTGTCACCTGCCCTATCAGCTTGGTGCCTTTAGGCAGCTTCATCCCGTCATCCAGCGTAGTGGAGGACGTGGTCTTAACCGTCACCGCGTCGCCGACCTGCGCGTGTTTGCTGTCCAGCTTGCTGGTCATCTCCGCAGTTACATTGCTGGTGGCCGCGGTCGAGGCGCTGGATCCAGCCCCCTGCACCGCCGCCGTGGAATTGCTATTGGCTTGCCCGGCTACCTGCGCCTGGGTTGCCGTTGTCATTAAGGCTACCGTCAGAATCATCAGGCTCTTCATGGTTCCGTTCCTCCTGCGTCTGGTTCGGCATCGCGCCGGACACCACATAGGAAATTGGAAGTCTTCCCGACGAAAATGGTCGCCCCGGCTGGATGATTTTTTTGCGTCCCCAAAAAGACGCGGACAGCAGCGAGCAACGTGCCTGCCGTCTACTGCATCGGCACAAACTTCCCCGCGCACGGATCGCCCACCACCGGCGTGGGATTCATCACGGCCATCACGTGGATGCTCTCGCCCTTCAACGCGAAGTTCGCCCCGGTGCCGTGAACCAGAAAGTCAGAGTAGAACAGGTGCACCTGAGACGGCTGAATCCCCTGCACAAACACGTTCTGCATCGACACCTGGGTGCGGTGCGCGTCATTCAGCCCGGCGATCAGCACGTCCCCCGGCGTCTCCGAATAGATGTCCTCCAGCACGATTCCCTTGTAGTCGGGAATCTTGTCGCCCTCATACTTCGGATCTTCGAACGGCTCGACCGTCTGGTTGGTGTAGTACGGCGAGATCGCAATCGGGATCGGAACGTCCCGCATGCAGATGCCCTTGTAGATCAGGTCATGCACAGGGCCGCCGCGCTTCACGTTGCTCTTGATACGGATGCCGCTGGTGGTATGGTCTTCGGTCAGGTCATGCACCACCAGAAAACTCTGCCCCAGCACCGTCTCACTCCCAATCGACATCCCATGGCCGCTATAGAAGTGGTCATGGACCACGCTCATGTGGCTCACACCTTGCTTGATGGCGATATTGTCGTCGCCGTTGTCGATCCAGCTATACGCGATGGTGATGTTCTGGCTCGTTCCCGGATCGATGCCGTCCGTATTCCGCGCGTCCAGCCCCTTCTGCACCGGCGTCTTCAGGTGGACGCCCCACGCAGTAAACCCGTTCGTCTGTCCCACCGCCACATGAAAGTTGGGCGAGTTGTGCAGCGTAATCCCGTACAGCACCAACCCGTCGGCGTGGCTGGCCACGATTAACCGCGGCGTGTAGTAAAGGTCGTCCCTGGGCTCGGACCGCCGCGCCATCTGCCACCAGCTGTAGTCCTTGCCCAGAATGGTCGCGTAGCCGCGCCCGTCGATCGTGCCCTCACCCATCACCCCGGCGTTCTTCACGTTCACATTAATTAAGGACCGGCAGCCCCCGCGCCGCGCCGCCGCGTCCGCCGCCAGTTGCACCGGAAACGTCGTGGGCCGCGGCATCGACGTCCCGCACTTGCCCGGCTCGCCCGGTTTCGCGATCTCAAACACCTTGGGGTCGCGCGAGCCGAACAGCGTCACACCCTTGTCTACCAGCAGCGTCACACCCTCGCGCATATCCAGCGGCCCGCTAAGGTAAGCATTCCGGTCGTACATCTTGCACTCGGCGTCCTTCGGGCAAAACACGCCCGCCAGTTCCACAGCCTTCCCGGCGCCGCAGCGGTCCATTGCCTTTTGGATGCGCTCGGTGTCCAGCTTGCTCTCGTCCTCTTCGCGCAGCTTGCCGCCGTTGGCATCGGGCGTCGCCGCCAGCCGCGCCTCCAGCTTCACGCACACCGGAGGAATCTTCGGCTCCATCACCACCCGCGTGTCCTGCGCTTTCGCTACCAGCGCCAACCCGCACACCATCACAAATATCGTCTTCCGCATCGTCATCCTGTTACCCACACCTTCGTTGTGAACCTTAACATTCCCGGCAGCTCTTGTCTTCTTCGCGAAACTTTGCTTCCTTCGCGACCTTTGCGTGAGACCCTTCCAGTTCGGGACCACCTTTTCCACAAGTAAAAAGGGCCGCCCGGCAACAGGGCGACCCTCTTTCTATGGGAGGCAGCTCCAACGGAGGCAAAGCCATCGGAACTCTCTGGTGCAAGAGTATGTTCGACCTCCGGCGCTGTCAAGAATGTTTTCCGCAAATTATCAAATGCAGCAAAATCAATGACTTACGCGAAAATGGCAGGATTCGGTCGGGTTTTGCCGGGTTTCTTGCCCGCTGCCCGGCTCCGTCCGCGCCTAACTGTTAATCCCGTCAACACGCCCTCCCCCTCAGCCAGCCGGCTCGTCCTCAGAGAACCTGGGAGGCTTGTTCTGCGGCGCCAGGTGCAGGCTCAGGAACTCCACCTCTACCGCCGCCGGCTTGCCCCGCAGGGTCCGGATCCACGCCCGGCCCACCCCCAGGAACAACCCCAGCAGCACCGCCGCCAGCATCAGCACTCCGCTAAGCACGGCGATGCTCATCAGCAGGCTGGCCGTCTTCTGCACCTCCGTGTGGAAGACCGGCTGCACGTCCTTGTCGAAGCTGACCTCCTGGCGCAGGTGGGCGCCGTCCACCAGCCGCTGGGCCTCCTCGGCGCTGAAACTGCCCGAGGCCAGCGCCACCAGCTCGCCCTCGCGGCGCACCCGGGCGCTGGCAAAACCCGGCCCCATCTGCCCCAGACCGCCCTGGATCGCCCGGGTAAAGCTCCCTGCCAGCATTGGCGTGGGATACAGCAGCAGGGTCAGGGTCTCCGACCCGCGCTTGTCCGAGTACTGGGCCGTCACCGCCTCGGCAGACTTCTCCCAGCCCACCGACTGCGCCGGCAGCACCCCGCCCTCAGCCTGGTAGCTCGCCGGGCCCAGCGCATAGCGGACGCTCCCCGCAACCAGCCCCTTCTCCGGAGCCAGGGACGGCAGCAGCGGCGCTACCCCTTTGTTGCCAGAGATTTTCGGCAGGCCCTCCGCCAGCGGCCGCAGTGACGGCACGTCCTCGGCTGCCGCTCCGGAGACCAGCACCGTCGTCGTTCCCACTGTAAACAGCACCGCGCTGTCTCCGGGATTGGGGTTGCCCACCGCATTCGCTGCGCCCAGCTCCCTGCCCGGCTTCATCTCCGAACGCTCTGCCAGCGTGAAGGCGCTGAAGGCCCCTGTCCGGTCGCCAAACTGGATCGCCTCCACATGGATAGCCTTGCCGCCGCGAGAGTAATCCGACACCGCCGACCGAACCGGCCCGTCTTCCTCCAGCGCGGACTTACTCAGGTTCGCCAACAAATAGGGGTAAGACACCGCCAACGGACCCGCCGTCTTCCACTCCCCAAAACTGGCCGGCAGCAGCGGCGCGTCCGGCTCGGTAATCGCAATCGATTTCTGCGCCGCACCCGTCCCCACCAGCGACACCAGCAGCATCGCCGCAACTACGCCCCGCTTCATCACAAGCCCCATACCCATACAGCGCTCAGACTACACCAATACACCTTTGGATAGCACAGTCCCTCCGCGCCCTTGGCGTTCTTCCTCTGCGCCCTCTGCGTTCAAGTTTTTGCCTTTCCTAATCCCTAACCCCTAATCCCTGATCCCTGCTTTACTTCACCGCCGCCCGCTCCACCACCGGCTTCTTCTTCGGCACCCCATTGATGCCCGCCGCATACTTCGCCACGCCCTTGTACAGGCTCTCCGCGACGCGCTCACGGTAGGCCCCGGTCTGCAACTGCGCAGCATCGTCCTCATTGGTCACAAAGCTGATCTCCGCGAGAATCGACGGCATATTAGCCCCGATCAGCACCACGAACGGCGCCTTCTTCACGCCGCGGTCTCTGAGCCCCGCATTCCCCTTCGCCAGCCCCGCATACAGGCTCGCGTCCACATCGGCGGCCAGCTCGCGGCTCTCGTCAATCTTGTCCTTCAACGCGATCTTCTTCACCAGGTCGCTCAGCTCATGCACGCTCTGCGTGGAGACCGCGTTCTCGCGGCTGGCGACCTTCATCGCCTCCGGATCGCTGGTGAAGTTCAGATAGTAGACCTCCACGCCGCGCGCGCTGTCATCCGGCGAGCTGTTGGCATGCACGCTGATAAACAGGTCCGCCTGCGCCTTGTTGGCAATCGCCGTCCGCGCCTCCAGTGGGACGAACGTGTCGTCCGAGCGGGTGTAGACGATCTCCGCGCCCAGCCGGTCATGCAGCAGCTTGCCCAGCCGCAGCGCCACGTCCAGCACCACATCCTTTTCCTGGATGCCGCCCGCGCCCAGGGTGCCGGAGTCATGCCCGCCGTGCCCGGCATCTATCACGATCCTCCCGATCTTCAATCCCAGCGCCCGCATCAGCGAGGTCTCGCCCTCAGCGGTCGGAGCCGGAGCCGCTGCCGGTTCCGGCTTCGAACTGGCAACCGGCAACTGAGAACTGAGAACTGAACTCTGACCACTGTCCGCCGCCGCGGCCCGCTTGGTTCTCGGCACATAATGGTCGCCGCTCGCCCCGGAACTCACCGGCTGCGAGGTCGGTTTTCGCGTCGCCGCTACCTTCCCCGGCTGGTCGCTCACCGCCGCGACCTCCGTACCATTCGCGCTGGACGCGGTGCTTACCGTATTCGGCACCGGCCGCGCCGCTGTCGGCCTGGGCGATCCAAACTCCGCGCTGCCGTCGGTCACCGGCATCGGCGGCAGGCTGGACACTCCCGCCCTTCCATTCGCACTCACCACCGCCGGCTCCCGCACAATCGGCGCCGCAGCAGGGTTCTCTGGACCCTGGGCTCTGGACCCTGGACTCTGGGTTTTTCCGTGGATATCAATAATCAGCCGCTCCGGATTGGGCAGCAGAAACGCCGAGTACTCCGCCACCTGCGGCACGTCCAGCACCACGCGGGTCACGTCGCCGTCGGCCTGCGCCGCGCGTATCCGCGTGAGGAATCCGCCGTCGGTCACGCTGAAGCTCTTGCCCTCCAACTGCGCCGCCAGCTTCACATGGTGCAGGTCAAAGAAGATGCGGTCCGGACGCACCACCCGCGCCGCCTCATACTTCACCTCGCCGCTCTCGTCCCCGGCCAGGTCGATCGCCAGCCGGGTATACGTCGCCGTCGACCAGTGCCGGATCCCGGTCACCACCGCGACAGACTTGGGTGGCCCATCCGGGGCCCCCTGCGAGCGGTCTTTGCTCGCTGGGGTGGTATCCATGACAGCTTTATCGGCTTGGGTTGGGTGGGGCAGCGCCACAACCGCCCGCGGCGCAACTACAGCTTTCTGGACCCTGTCCCCTGAACCCTGAACCCTCGATAGCGGCTCCCCGCGATACCCCGGATACGCCCGCTTCAGAAAATCCAACTGCGCGACCGCATCCTTCACGGCCTTGCTGTCGTGCAGCTCGGTGCCCTGTTCCTCCAGCAGCTCGGCCACCTGCTCCACCGCGCGCGCCGCGTGCCCGTCCGCCGGATCGTTGTGGTAGATCGCACGAAAGCCGTCCATCACCCGCGCATACTCTGTGCGGGTGTGCGTTCCCCTAGGCTCAGCCTCAAACGCCGCCCGCGCTCGCACCGCCGCGGCCCAGGGATCGGCACGCATCGCAGTGCGCGTCGTCGCGCCACCCGCAGAGCACAGTCCCAACCCCGCCGCGAAGACTGCCGCTGCGCAGACACTCCCGCAACCTCGCTTGCGCCGGATACCCATGCTCTCCTTCAGTGTAGGTTTCGCGCCGCCCGAGCCGCGCACGAATCCCCGTGGGTACTCAATCGAGTACCCTCACCCGCAGAAGAGAACCCGTCCTTTCGACCGTAGTCTCGCAGCCGGGTGGCCCATCCTTTGCAGCTTTATCGCAAAGGGTGGGGTATCGCGCGACAGCGCGACCGCTTCCACCCCGCACCAATCTACCCCAGCAACTCCCCCACCACATCCTTCGCACTCGCCAGCGCCGCATCCAGCGCGCCCACGTCCGACCCGCCGGCCTCCGCCAGATCAGGCCGCCCGCCGCCCTTGCCCCCCACCTTCGCCGCCAGCAGCCCGACGATCTTTCCCGCCTGCACCTTCGCCGTGATGTCCTTCGTCACGCCGACAATTAAGCTCACCTTCCCCTCCGCCGCCGCGCCCAGCACCACCACGCCCGACCCCAGCTTGCCGCGCAGCTCGTCGACGAGGTTGCGCATCTGCGACTTGTCCAGAGCATCGACTCTCTGCGCCAACACCTTCACACCTTTGACCTCGACCGCAGAAGACGCCGCCCCCGCCGTCGCCGCGCTCGCCGACTTCATCTTCAGCTGCTCCAGCTCGCGGCGCAGCTTCTTCACCTCGTCCTCCTGCTGCGCGAGCTTCGCCTTCAGCGCGTGCGGCGTCGCCTCGCTGCCGCCGACGATCTGGCTCGCGACCTTCGCCACATCCGCATCCCGCCGGAAGAGCTCCAGAGCGCCCGTGCCGCTCACCGCCTCCACGCGGCGCACGCCACTCGCGACCGCGCTCTCGCCGACGAGCTTGATCAGCCCGATCTCGCCCGTCGCCGCCGTGTGCGTTCCGCCGCACAGCTCGGTCGAAAAGTCGCCGATCTTCACCACGCGCACCTTGTCGCCATACTTCTCGCCGAAGAGCGCCATCGCGCCGTAGTCGTTCACCGCAACATCGATCGGCACATCCACCAACGTCTGCACCGGCGTGTTCGCCAGCACCTGCGCGTTCACGATTCCCTCCACCTCGGCCAGCTCCTCCTCCGCCACTCCCGCGAAGTGCGAAAAATCAAAGCGCAGCCGCCGCGCATCGTTCAGCGACCCCGCCTGCTTCACATGCTTGCCCAACACCTCGCGCAGCGCCGCGTGCAGCAGATGCGTGCCCGTATGGTTGCGCATCACCGCCCGACGCACCTCGGCGTTCACCACCGTATCCACCGTGTCGCCGACGGCGATCGTCTGCTTCGCCGTCACCTCATGCGCAAACACACCCTGCACCGGCTTCTTGCATCCGGTCACCTCGGCGACGACGGTGTTGTGGTCGTCGGCATACAGCCAGCCCACATCCCCTACCTGCCCGCCCGAGTCCGCATAGAAGCTGGTCGCATCCAGCACCACCTCACCCGCCTCGCCCGCGCGCAAC
>Ga0302320_10003925_pt1 | contig 34093 bp, 25 predicted proteins | sample Bog_T0_3_FD_202130 | JGI IMG/M metagenome (GOLD analysis project Ga0302320, IMG submission 202130) | Peat permafrost microbial communities from Stordalen Mire near Abisko, Sweden - Bog_T0_3 | ecosystem: Environmental > Terrestrial > Soil > Wetlands > Peat | place: Sweden: Abisko, Stordalen Mire... | reverse complement strand
CTCAAGATGTGGAAGTAGCCACCGAAAGGTGGCCCCAATTACGTCGGGGCCGCGTTAGCGTCCCCGCTCAAGCCGCTTTGAGCGGCTCACATAATCAAGCCCCCGGCTCTGCCGGGGGTATTGACAGCCGAAGACACGGGCATTGATCGACAGCGCGTCAGAGGTATACGTATCGTCGGCCACTCTCTGGGAGATTGCGATCAAGTGGCGCACAGGAAAGATTGAAGAGGATCCGAAGATCGTCGTCGAACAGCTTCAAGCTGCGGGGCTGAAGGAGCTTCCGGTTTCGTATCGGCATGCAGTCGCAACGGCCACGCTCCCTCTCCTCCACCGCGACCCATTCGACCGTCTCTTGTTGGCGCAGACGATCTCCGAAACCATGCATCTGCTCACTGCCGACGAGAAACTGCTAGAGTATTCTGATCTGGTAATCCATATCTGAGCACCACGGCTTGCAAGGAGGTTCACACGATGGAAGGTTTCGGTCCGGCTGCGCTGATGGGGCTCTGCGTGGGTTTCCTGTGGGGAATCGGCTGCTCGCTCGCGATTCTTTACTCCATCTTCCTCGGCGGCTACCGCCGCGCCATCAAAGACTCGCTTGCCGACGACAAACCGCGGCGTTACACCGTAAACTTCAAAAAAATCGAGGCCAAGCGCGCCAGAAAAGCCGCCCGCAAACAAGCCGATGCCGCCCCTCAGTAGAGCGCGCCCTTATGACCGCATACGTTGTCCTCTTGCGCGCCATCAACGTGCTCGGCTCGGGCAAGCTTCCCATGGCCGAGCTTAAAACCATCTGCGAAAACGCCGGGTTCCGCTCCGTCCGCACTTACATCGCCAGCGGCAACGTCGTCTTTCAATCCGCAAAGAAAGAGGCCCAGGTAAGCGCCTTGCTCCAGGCGCCCATCTCTGCCCGCATCGGCAAGCCGGTTGGCATCTTCGTCCGCACCGCCGCTGAAATGGCCGCCGTCTTCGCCGCCAATCCCTTCCCCCACAAACCCGGAGACCGAACCGTCGCCTTCTTCCTTCACCAGCCGCCCCCGCCAGACGCGCACCTCACCGTCTCCAACCGCGCCAGCGAAGAACTCCGCCTCGGCCTCCGCGAAATCTATGTTCACTACCCCGATGGCATCGGCCAGTCCCGCATCAAAATCCCCGCCGCCCTCACCGGCACCGCCCGCAACATGAACACCATCGCCAAACTCGCTGAACTAGCCGCTGCGCTCTAAAGCCGCATGACGACCCACTGTCCCTTTGTCCCTGTCGCGAGTTACTTTCGAGTCTAAGACAATTCCAATGTCAGGCCGATAACTCAAGAGACCGCATGAGAAAGTTCTCATGCCGGGCACACTTCGATCAGTGGAGTCACCATGGACCAGTCAATGTTGCCTCCCGGATGGGGATCAGTGCTGTTTGCTATTCCTGCGATTGCCATCCTGGCGGCCAATTTCTTTCGCATCGACGACTTATTCTCCATGCCCAGGCGGGGGCAAGAGAATCGCAGAGGATTCTGCGGACTGGACGAGGATGGGGAACCAAATCTGATTGACCCGGATGGACGGCGTTTGTGCGCAAAGCCCAAAACCCGGCGTCGCCAGGCGCCGCAAATAGTTCAACCGTTGCCCGTATCGCTTTACCGTGAGATCGACCGTCAGCAAACCCATCTCTTGTCCGCATCGCAAGCCCCCACCCGGAGAAGGCGTAGCCAAATCGCGAATCATTAACTCATCGAGTTATGCGTGCAGGCGAATTGAGGGCCGCGTCCCAATGCGAGCAAACCTTCTTCCGCAATCAGGATTGCTCCCACTCGACGGTCACCATCGAGCTATCGTTGCCGAGCCGCCCATGCCCGGCCGCCCCCAGAGCCAAAAGATTCTGGAGCTGAGCGTCCATGGCCCAAGAAATCTCTGGGCAGCCTGGCCCCTGGGCAAAGCCACCAGTCAGCCGATGAGCCTTACTGCCTCGCCACCACCCCGTCCTTCATCACAAACTTCACCCGCTCCACCGCCGTAATATCCTCCAGCGGATTCCCCGGCACCGCGATCACGTCCGCAAAATACCCAGCCTTCAACTCCCCAATCTCCCCCGCCCACCCAAGCAGCTTTGCGCCGTTGATCAAATCCGCCTGCAGCACCGCCAGCGGCTTCATCCCGTAGCGCACCATCAGCTCCAGTTCACGCGCCTGCGTCCCGTGCGGGAACGGCCCCACATCCGAACCCACTGCGAACGGAACTCCCGCCTCCACCTGCCGCTTGAACTCACCAACCTTGTAGTCAAACAGCGCCTGCTCCTTCGCGCCCCTGGCCGGCGTCGCCGCGTGCTGTGCAAAATATTCGAAGATCGTAAACGTGGGCACCGCCGGAATCTGCTTCTCCTTCATCAGCCGCATCGTCTCGTCGCTCAACTGCGTCGCGTGGTCAATCGAGGCCACGCCCGCCTGCGCCGCAAACAGCGTCCCCGGCTCGCCCATCGCATGCACGGCAACCACCGCGCCCAGCCGCCGCGCCTCGGCAACCGCCGCCTCCAGTTGCGCTTCAGAATATTGGAAGGGCGTATGCAGCTCGCCCGCAATCATTTTGTCCGGCCCGGTCTCGTAGATCTTGGCAAAGTCCGCGCCCTCTTTGTGCTGTGCCCGCATCACCTCCACAATCTGCTCGGCTGAGTTCGCATAGTCGGCATTCGACAGCACATGCTGCGCCGGGTTGTAGCCGATCGCGTCCTCATGCCCGCCCAGCAGGTCAATCGCGTTTCCGCTGATCCGCAGCCGCGGCCCGGGAATCAGCCCCTGCTCAATCGCGTCCCTCACCGCCGTATCCGCCGACCCCGCTCCCTCCGTGCCCATGTCGCGCTCGGCCGTGAACCCCGCCATCAGGTCAGCCTTCGCCGCATCGGCGGCCAGCAGCGTGCGCCACGGAACCGACTCCTGCACCGTCTGCAAATCCTCCGCCCCCGGATGCAGAAACAGGTGAACATGCGCGTCAATCAACCCCGGCATCAGCGTTGCGTCGCCCAGGTCCATCACCCGCGCCCCCGGCGGATGCTCCACCCGCGTCGCGACCGCGACAATCCGCTCCCCCTCCACCAGCACTTCACCCGGCTCAAGCAGCTTGCCGCTGCCCACATCCAGCAGCCGCGCCGCATGCAGCACAATCGGCCCGCCCGCCGGCGCTTGGGCTGGGAGGGGAACAGATGTGGCCACCAGGCACAGGCTCGCCAAGCCGGCCCGCAACAAGAACCTGCGATGCACACTGAGAGTCATCATGGTTTAAGACTATGCCCCATCCACCCCATCTTGTCGATAGGGTTCGCCGTCGCGTCCACGCACCAACTCCCCACCCTCCATGCGCCTCTCCTTTCATCTGATAAACTCTGGGCAATCTCCGTTTTGGGCTTCATTCCGTCATCCTTCGTCCGCTTGAAGAGGATTCGACCGCTGCTCATGAGAGTGTCATCATGGTTAAGTTCCTCCAGCGTTTCCGCTCTCTTATCTTCATCGCCCTTCCGCTCGCTCTCGGCATCCTTTCCCCGACCTTCGCGGCCGCCCAGGCCTTCGAGCCGCCCGTCCTCACGCCTCGCATCACTGAGGCTGTCGATGAGTCCTCCCTCGTCACCCTTCACGGCAATACCCACCCGCTTGCTCAATTTCAATTTGACACCGGCCCTGCGCCTCTCTCCATGCCTGCCGACCGCCTGCTCCTGGTCCTCACCCGCAGCGCGCAGCAGCAGGCCGACCTCCAGGTCTATCTCCAGTCGCTCCAGGACACCAATTCGCCCAACTATCACCGCTACTTGACCGTCGATGCGTTCGGCCGCCGCTTCGGCGTTCAGGACCAAGACCTGAACGCCATACAAACCTGGCTCACCGGCCACGGCTTGTCCATCAACAAGATCTCCGCTAGCCGCACCGCCATTGAATTCTCCGGCACCGTCGCCCAGGTGCAATCCACCTTCCACACCTCCGTCCATCGCTACCTGATCGGTGAGCAGCAGCACTGGGCCAATGCCTCCGATCCCATGATTCCCAGCGCCCTCGCTCCCGTAGTTGCCGGCATCGCCGCCCTCAACAGCTTCAAGCCCACCGCCCAATCCGTCCGCGGCCCCGACGGCGTTTACAGCTCCGCCACCAACCGCATCGTGCCCGCGTACACCACAGGCAACACTCAGTCCGGGTATTACCTCTACCTCGGCCCCGCCGACGCAGCCACCATCTACGACATCCCCACCGTTCTCAATCCCAATCTCTCCGGTCCCGCGCTTGACGGCGCCGGCGTCACCATCGGCATCGCCGGCGACTCCAACATCACCCCCTCGCAGAACGCCAACTATCGCGCCACCTTTGGTCTACCCGCCAAGCCCACCACCGTCGTCGTCGATGGCAACGATCCCGGCCTCAACGGCGACGCCCTCGAAGCTTATCTCGACACCCAGGTCTCCGGCGGCATCGCCCCCAACGCCAACATCATCCTCTACACCGCCGCCAACACCGAACTCAACTACGGCCTTTTCCTCGCCATTCAGCGCGCCCTCGACGATAACCAGGCCGACATCCTCAACGTCAGCTTCGGCGCTTGCGAGTCCGCGCAGGGCGCCGCAGGCAACCAGTACATCCTCAACCTGTGGCAGCAGGCCGCCGCCCAGGGCATCGCCGTCACCGTCTCCACCGGCGATAGCGGCTCCGCCGGCTGCGACAACCCCAAAACTGCGCTAGCTGCCAATGGGCCCCTGGCCGTCAATGGCCTGGCGTCCACGCCCTATAACATCGCCGTGGGCGGAACCGACTACGACATCCTTTATTCAGCCTTTCCTACCAGCTTCACGGACTACGTCGACGTAACCAACACCCTGCCCAACCATCGCAGCGCCCTCAAGTACATTCCAGAGGAGCCGTGGAACAACTCGACCTCCAGCAACGGTGCGCTTGCCCAGAACGTCCCCTGGTACGCAAAGGGAGATTCCGGACTCGATAATATGCAGGCAGCCGGAGGCGGCGTCAGCAACTGCATCCAGGGCGTAAATGATTACGGAGTCGGGTACCCAGTTCCATCCTGGCAGTCCGCCTTTGCCGCCGACAAAACGGGCCGTAACCTACCCGACGTCTCCTTGCTCGCCGGCAACGGCTTGTACGGGGCACTGTGGGGAATCTGCACCGACCTTGAAGTCAACACCGCCGGGACTGTCCTGAACAATTGCGCCGGAGGCCCCAGCTTTAATCTCACCGGCGTAGGCGGCACCTCCGCCGCTGCGCCTGCTTTCGCCGGCATCTTGGCCTTGGTGCAGCAAAAAACCGGTGCCCGCCTCGGTCAGGCAGACTATGCCCTCTACAGCCTCGCCGCATCCAGATACTCCTCCGTCTTCCACGATGTCACCAGGGGAAACAACTCGGTGGAATGCAACTTCGGCGGCACCGACTGCGAATCCAATAAGGCTGGTTACGATTTCATGACCGGCTTCAACGCGGGCACGGGATACGACGAAGCCTCCGGTCTCGGCAGCGTCGACGCAACTCAACTCGTCAACAACTGGGTTAGCCCCGCGCGCGCGGCATCCACGCTCTCCCTCCAGCTCAACGGCGCTTCCACTCCGCTCACCATCACTCATGGCGAGCAAGTCACCGTCAACGCCAGCGCGACCGGCTCCAAAGGCACGCCCTCCGGTGTCGTTGGACTCGTGGATTCCATCAATCACGCCACCATGCCCGCCGGCTTGGGTCTTGACGAATTCACTTTGAACTCCCGCGGCGTTGCCACCGGCTCCGTCAACAACCTTCCCGGCGGCAGCTACACCGTCTCGGCCCGCTACAGCGGCAGCCCTGCCTATGCTGAAAGTACCTCCAACGCCATTCCCGTCACGGTCGCCCCTGAAGCCAGCACCACCCTGCTTCAGCTTTCAGCCCAGGACCCGATTGTCTCGGCAAATCATCAGTTCAGCTACGGCTTCTATTCAATGCTCGACGCGCAACCCTATGGCAGCAGCTCACCAAAGACCAACGGCTCTGTGCAGCCGGACGGCGTTCCCACGGGAACCGTGACCTTCAAAATCGGCACCACTACCCTGGGCACGGCCGTCCTCGATTCCAGCGGCGTTGCCGAGTTGCAAACCACCACCCTGCCCGCCGGAACCTACAACGTTTCCGCTGCCTTTCGCGGCAACGCCAGTTTCCTCGCCAGCGCCAGCGCTCCGCAGTCCATTACCATCCAGCCGGCAGTCACCGCTGTTGACATTCCCGTCGTCAGCGCCACCGGCGCCACCATGGGAACGCCCATTACTTTCTCCACCAGGCTGTGGGCTGATAGTCTGGGAAACCCGCCCACCGGAACAGTGGCTTTCAACGCCGGTTCCACTCCCGTGGCCCAGGCTCCGGTCACGGGTATCTCCGCAGCCAATGCCGGCGCTCCGGTGAACGGCAATTTCCTGCGCGGAACTGCCAGCGTCACCACCACAACGGTTCCTCCCGGCGTCTACGTCATTCACCCTTCTTATGCCGGAGACGGTAATTACGCAGCCGGCTCCAACTTCGAAACAGCCACGTTGCGTGTTACCGGTTCGGGCACGCTCCAGCCCTCCTTCGCTCTTATACAGTCACCCAAACCGGCTTACACCTACGAGCCTCTCAATTTGACCGTCACCCTTACCGGGCCCAACGGTCAACCGTCCCCCACCGGACAGGTCTACCTCACTGCCCCAGTCCTCGGCCAGAATATCAACGACGTTGCCGCGCTCAAGGCCGGCTCGGCGACCTTTACTCTGCCTCCCCACTTCACTCCTGCAATCGCCGTTTACTTCACCATTTACTATCCCGGAGACGCCAACTACGCCCCGGCCACCAACAACTGCATCATCTCAGTCAACGCGATCACGCCCACCGTCACCGTGTCGTCCGCAGCAACGTCGATCCGCGCAAATCAATCCGTCAATGTAACCGTCAAGGCCACCGGGTCCATACCCGGCACGCCACCCACTGGCTTTGTCATCCTGAATTCTTCCGGATCGCAAAGCAATGTGCCCACGCTCACACTGGTCAATGGCGTCGCAACAACAACCCTTCCGCCAGGCTTTCTCGGTCTGGGCAACGTCACCCTCACCGCCACCTACCTGGGCGACGAGAACTACGCCTATGCAACCGGATCAACCAACATCAAAGTCGCGGGGCTCCCCCCAGCCACGATTACCGCAACGCCCATCCCGAACCCGGTCAGCGCGAATCAACCGCTCAATATTGTTGTAACTGTAGCCGGAGGCAGCGGAAATCCCATACCCGCAGGGCTTGTCTCACTCACCGGCGGAGGATACTACTCCAGCGGGTCCCCGCTCAGCGGTGGCCAGACCACCATCACTATCGGAGCCGAAATGCTGAACCCCGGCGCCCACACCTTTACCATCAACTATGATGGCGGCGGCGTTTACACACCTTCCAGCATCCCGCTCACGGTCACCGTAACAGCTCCAGCGGCAAGCGTCTCCGTCGTCTCCGGCGCCTCTCAATCAACGGTCTACGGATCGCCCTTTGCCAAGCCCCTGGTGGTCCTGGTCACCGATGCCAACAACAATCCTCTTTCGGGAGTTACGGTCTACTTCGGCGGCGCTGGCCTGCAGCTTTCCTCGTCAACCGCCGTGACTGGCAAAAATGGACAAGCCTCCGTCTCGGCCACCGCTATAGCCATCGGCGCTCTCTCAGTAACTGCCGGCGTCGATAACATTCCCCAGCAGGCCACATTTTCCCTTACAGCCACCAAGGCACAACTCACCGTTGCCGCCGACAACCTCTCCGTCGCCTACGACCAGCCAATCCCGCCGCTCACCTTTTCGTTCGCAGGATTCGTCAACGGAGACACCTGGAGGGTGGTCGGTGGCTGGCCCACCCTCACCACAACCGCCAAACAAGGCTCTCCTGCAGGCGCCTACCCCATCACCATCACCCAGGGCACGCTCCTCGCGATCAACTACACTCTGACCTTCACCAACGGGACCCTCACCATCACCAAATAGATGCGGCAGAGTGCTAGCACTTCGGATGCGGGTTCTTGAAATCAATATCGAGCGGCAGCCAGTCTGACATGCGTTTCGCGTCCAATTCGGCATCCGCGGCCTGCGGGGTGAGCGATGACTTGGCAAGCATCACCTTGATATGGATCTTTCCCTTCAGGCAGTAGGCCGCCAGAATCTTTGCCAGTCCCTTGTCTGCCTTGGCCATGTAGTCCGCGGAAAGTGCGCCCGCCGCACCCTGAATATCGGTTGCCACCATGGTCATCTGGTCTGAGACCGGCCCTTTACTCTTGGCACCCGCAGTGTCGAAGCGCACCACGAGGATGGTTCTCCTCTCCAAATCATGAGGATTTGCCGTGTACGTGATGACCGGAAGGGTGATGCCCGACGGGTCCGGCGGGGTCTGCCTCGTGTCAAATGCAATACGGTACGACGGTCCTTTCCATTTCGCGGGGCCTTTGTCCGCCTGGTTGTTACACCCTGCCAAAAACACCAAGCCCCCGATTAACACTAGGATGGTCCTTTTCACGTGCTCCTCCTGGCTTCAATCAACGACGCGACAGGATACCACTCCACAGCTTCCCTGAGAAGATGGTTGCGAATTTTTGTTGAACCTCTCGGCGGCCTACCGGCTCAATAGGCCCCAATTCCCGTCACCTTATGCCCAACAATCAGCGTATGAATGTCGTGCGTCCCCTCATACGTAATCACCGATTCCAGGTTCATCATGTGCCGCATGATCGGGTAATCCTCTGTGATCCCGTTCGCCCCCAGGATGTCCCGCGCCATCCGTGCCGTCTCCAGCGCCATCCACACGTTGTTGCGCTTGGCCAGCGAAATATGCTCGTGCCCCACCGTCCCCGCATCCTTTAGCCGGCCCACGTGCAGGCTGAGCAACTGCCCCTTCGAAATCTCATTCACCATCCACACCAGCTTCTCCTGCACAATCTGGTGGCTCGCAATCGGCTCGCCGCGGAACTGCTTCCTCGCCTTGGCGTATTGCAGCGCGTTCGAATAGCAGTCCATCGCCGCCCCAATCGCCCCCCAGCTTATGCCATAACGAGCCTGGCTCAGGCACATCAGGGCTGCCTTCAGGCTGTCCGCGCCCGGCATCGCCGCCGTCAGCGGAACATGCACCTCTTGGAGCGACAGGCCGCTGGTATGCGACGCCCGCAAGCTCCATTTGCCGTGAACATCGTATGAGGTAAAGCCCGGCCGGTCGGTCTCAACCAAAAAACCCCGCACCCGCCCATCCTCTTCTTCCACCTTGGCCCACACCACTGCAACGTCGGCCAGCGTGCCCGACGTGATCCACAGCTTCTCCCCATTCAGTACCCACTCGTCGCCCACCTTGCGCGCCGTCGTCGTCATGCCTCCGGGGTTCGATCCAAATCCCGGCTCCGTCAGTCCAAAGCAGCCCAGCTTCTCGCCCAGGGCCAGTGCCGGCAGCCACGTATTCTTCTGCTCGTCTGACCCGAACTCATAAATCGGGTACATCACCAGGCCCGACTGCACGCTCACAAAGCTGCGAAACCCTGAGTCGCCCCGCTCCAGTTCCTGCATCACCAGTCCGTACTCCACGTTCGACATCCCCGCGCAGCCGTAGCCCTCCAGGTTGGCCCCGAAAAACCCCAGCTCGCCCATGATGGGCACAAGCTCTCGCGGAAACCGCTCCGTCCTGAAGCACTCTTCAATGATCGGGATCAGGTTGTCTTCCACAAAATCCCGCGCCGTCCTGCGCACCATCAGTTCGTCTTCAGAAAAGCTCGAGTCCAAATGAAGAAAATCAAAGCCTTGGAATTTGAATCCCATAGTTTCACCTGCCGTCCTCTTCAATTATTCAAAACAGACGAGACTAGCAGATAGGGCAGGGGCGAGCAAACGGGGAACCGCGGAAAGGCCATTTGAGATTTTCTGCGCCATCCCAACGGCGCGCAGAAGACAGCAGGGGCAGGGAATTGTCTCGGCTCCGGCGAACCCTGTCCCTACTCCAGAAACTCCTTCACGAACGGGTTCTCGCTCTTGAGCAACTCATGCAGCGATCCGTCGAAGATGAGCTTCCCCTCGTTCAGCATCAGGAAGGTTGTCGCGGGGTGGGCATGGCCGGCCGGCAAGGGAACCATTCGCCCAATCTCCGTGTCAAAGTAGGATGTGCACAGCGTAAACGCGTCCTGAAGCCGGTGCGTCACCAGCAGCGACGGAGTCCCGTACACATCCCGCTCCTTCACAATCAACTCAATAATCGTCGTCGACGTCACCGGGTCCAGACCGCCCGTCGGCGAGTCATACAGCAGCAGCTCCGGCTGCCGGATCAGCGCCCGCGCAATCGCCACCCGCCGCTTCATGCCCCCTGAAATGCTTCCCGGATACAGATCGAAGGTTCCATCCAGCTCCACAAAGCGCAGCGCCTCATGCACGCGCTCATCGATCTCTTCGTCCGGCACCCGCTCCTGGATCAGTTGGTACGCCACGTTGTCGCGCACCGTCAGCGAATCAAACAGCGCCCCCTCCTGGAACACCATCCCCGTCCGCGTGCGCAGCGCAAACATCTCCCGCTCCGCCATGTGCGAAATCTCCTGCCCGAACAGCTCGATGCTGCCCTCGTCCGGCCGCAGCAGCCCGTTCACCAGCTTCAGCAGCACGCTCTTGCCTACTCCCGCCGGACCCAGCAAAATCCGCGTCTCCCCCTGCGCCACAGAGAAGCTCACATTGTCCAATACCGGCGGACCGTCAAAAGCAATCGACACATTCTTAAACACCACCACAGGCCCGTCCGTTGCCGCCGGGGCGGTTATATGGTGCGACGCGCTGTGTGTGAATCTCATCAGCTGAAGAGTGTGAGCAGAACCTGGCTAAGCAGAAAGTCGACAAAAATGATCAGCACCGACGCCGTCACTACCGCTTGAATCGTCGACCGCCCCACGCCCTCCGCGCCGCCGGTCGTCCGCAGCCCATAAAAGCAGCCGATCGACGCAATAATGTAGCCCGAGAACAGCGGCTTCACCAGCCCCTGGATAATGTCAGGAAACATCAGGTGCTCCCAGGCCATTGAGAAATACTGCGTCCCGTTCTGGTGGTTCATAAACACGGTCACAAACGCCCCGCCCATGATGCCGAACGCGTCCGCCACCACGGTCAAAAAGAACAGCATCGAGACGCACGCAAAGATCCTTGGCGTCACCAGCTTCCGCAGCGGGTCCACGCCCAGAGCCCGCATGGCGTCAATCTGCTCCGTCACTACCATCGATCCCAGCTCGCTGGCGATCGACGACGCGTTCCGCCCCGCCACCATGATCCCCGTCAGCACCGGGCCCAGCTCCCGGATCATCGTCAGGCTCACAAACCGCCCTGTCACCGCGGTCGCGCCAAATTCTGAAAGCGTCGCCGCCGATTGCAGCGCCAGCACGCCCCCGGTAAAAAAACCTGAAAGCAGCACGATGCTCGTCGAACCCGCGCCAATCACGTCACACTGGTTCAGAAACTCCGGCCAGTAGATCGGCTTGCTCCACAGATTCATAAACGACCGATACGCAAGCCACGAGTAGTCCTGCACCGTCAGCAGCAGGTTCTTGGCGGTCTTCTCGATCTGGTATATCGCCATAAGTTCGCCAGTCCGCGCGCCTGTGCCCTGCGCCGCGCCTCCCGACAGAATAGCGCATAGCCTGCCCCACCCCGCACGGTAAACTTGCTTCATAGGTGAACTAATTCGTGATCCCCGAGGCCTCCGCCAAACTGGAACAGTTCTTTTCGGCCTTCGCGGCCGCCGCCCCCCCGCTTCTGCTCCTCGACTACGACGGCACCCTGGCCCCCTTTCGCATTGACCGCTTCCAGGCCCGCCCCTTTGCAGGCGTCCGCGAGCTGCTTGCGGACCTCCAGCGCCAGGGCCGCACCCGCATCGCAATCATCACCGGCCGCCCCGCCGCTGAAATCGCTCCTCTGCTCCCGCTCGATCCGCCCCTCGAAGTCTGGGGCCTCCACGGAGCTGAGCGCCTCTTCCCCGACGGCCGCCGCGAGCTTGAGCAGCCCCCGCCCGCCGCCAGCCAGGCCCTCGACGATCTCCGCGCCACGCTCCGCCAAGACTCGCTCGGCGGCCTCGTTGAAGACAAGGCCAACGGCGTCGTCATGCACTGGCGCGGCCTCTCCCGCCAGCAGGCCGACCGCGTCGAGCAGCGCACCCGCCAGCTCTTTGAGCCACTGGCCCGCATCCCCGGCCTGTCTCTGCTCGAATTTGACCCCGGCCTCGAACTCCGCGCCGGCCGCAACAAAGGCGGCGCCGTCGAAGCCATCCTCGCCGAATCCCCCGCCGACGCCCCCGTCGCCTTCCTCGGCGACGACCTCAGTGACGAAGCCGCCTTCCGCGTCGTCCAGCGCCTCGGCCCCCGCGGCCTCACCGCCCTCGTCCGCCGCCAATGGCGCAAAACCGCCGCCGAACTCTGGCTCCAGCCCCCCGCCGAACTAAAAACCTTCCTGACAAACTGGCTCAAGGCAGTCACCTCAAACGGCGCACCCCACCCCGCCACCCAGCTCCAACTTCCCATCTCCTAGCCACAAACCCCGCCCCACCCCGGCTGCTATCGTAATCCTGTCCCAAAACACCCGCCTGCCCAGGCCCCTCCCGACATCGGCGCGAGGGCCAGCACTTCCGGAGGAACGATCATGTCCAAAGGCATCCAGGCAACAAGACGCAGCTTCCTCAAGCTCGGCGGCGCAGTCGCCCTCGTCTCCACGCTCGATCCCACCACCGAAGCCGCCGCCACCGCGCCTGCCCCTCCAAGCCCTGCATCCCCCGCCACACCCCTCGTCGAGTTGGCCAACCCCCTCCAGGGCACTGACTCCACCATGCTCTTCTCCCGCGGCAACACCCTGCCCATCGTGGCCGTTCCCTTCGCCATGGCCCACTGGGCGCTCCAGTCCAGCAGCGGCTCCAACTGGTTCTTCCAGCCTCGCGATCAGCGCCTCCAGGGCATCCGCTGCACCCACCAGCTCGCTGTCTGGCTCGGCGACTACGGCCACGCCACCTTCCTGCCCTTTGCCGGCGACCCCTCTCCCGACCCCGCCGCCCGCGCCTCCTCCTATCGCGCCAACGAACTCCAAATTACTCCCCACTCCCTCAAAACCACCCTCCTCCGCTACCGCTGCACGCTTGAGCTAGCACCCACTGAGCGCTGCGCCGCAATGCGCATCACCTTCGCCGAGTCCGGCCCCGCAGGCGTCTTTATCGATCTCCCCGGCGACGATGCTGAAGCCGGATACGACCCCGCCGCCGGCCTCGTCACCGCCCTCGTCCGCGCCAACAGCGGCGGCCTCCCCGCCAACTTCGCCGCTCACTACGCCGTCCGCGCCAGCCTCCCCATCACGCAATTCGAAGTCAAGCAACTGAACGGCCGCCGCGTCGCCATCCTCCGCTTCCAGGCTCAGGCCGGCCAGCCCATCACCCTCCGCGCGGCCACCTCCTTCATCTCACCCGCCCAGGCCCTCCTCAATCTCGAAGCCGAACTCGCCGCCAAGCCCTTCGAGCAGGTCAAGTTGGAGGCCGCCGCCGCATGGAGCCAGGCCCTCGCCCGCGTCCGCATCCATGGCGCAACGGAGACCCAGCGCCGCACCTTCTACTCCTGCCTCTACCGTGCGCTGCTGTTTCCCCGCATCTGGCACGAGCGCGACGCCCAGGGCAACATCGTCCACTTCAGCGCCTACAGCGGCAAAGTCGAGCCCGGCGTCATGTACGCCGACCACGGCTACTGGGACCTCTATCGCGCCTGGTATCCCATGATGACCCTGCTCTATCCCGAGCGCCTCGCCGAGATTCTTGAGGCCTGGGTCAACGCCTACAAAGAAGGCGGCTGGTTCCCCCAGTTCCCCTGTCCCGGCTATCGCGGCGCCATGACCGGCAGCCCCATCGACTCCGTCTTCGGCGACGCCGCCGCCAAGGGCATCCACGGCTTCGATCTCGAAGCCGCCTTCCAGGCCCTCAAAAAGCACGCCACCCAATCCGTCCCGCCCGGCAAAGGCTATGGCCGCAGCGCCGTCGCCGAATATCTCAAGCTCGGCTACGTTCCCTGTGACGTGGTGGATGACGGCGTCGTTGAAACCCTCGACGCCGCATTCGGCGACTTCAACATCGCCCAGGTCGCCCGCGCCGCCGGCCACCTTGATGAAGCCGCCGTCTTCCTCAAGCGCTCACAAAGCTGGCGCGCGCTCTTCGACCCCCAAACCCGTTTCCTACGCGGACGCCTCTCCAACGGCGACTGGCTCTCGCCCTTCGATCCCCACACCTGGGGCAACCCCTATACCGAAGGCAGCGCCTGGCAATACCGCTTCGCCGTCCCCCACGACGTCGACGGCCTCATTGCAGCCATGGGCGGCCGCGCCGCCTTCGTCGCCGCCCTCGACCAGATGCTCGCCGATCCGCCCACATTCAACGTCGGCGCATACGGCGTCGAGATCCACGAGATGTCCGAGATGGCCGCCGTCGACTTCGGCCAATACGCCCACTCCAACCAGCCCTCCCATCACGCCCTCTACATGTTCACCGCCGCCGGCCGCCGCGACCGCACCCAGCACTGGGTCCATCGCGTGCTCAACGAGCTCTACTCCCCTGACAATTTCTGCGGCGACGAAGACACCGGCTCCATGTCTGCCTGGTACATCTTGAGCGCCCTGGGGATCTACTCCCTCTGTCCCGGCAAACCCGAGTGGACCCTCGGCGCACCCCTCTTTGAGCGCGCCGAGATCACCTTCCCCGACACCCGCCAAATCATCATCGAAGCCCACAGCAAGAAGCCGGGCGTCTATCTGAATCGGGTAATGCTGAACGGAGCAGAGCAGACAGGGCCGTCCATCCCCCATGCCGGACTGGCAAAAGGGGGGCGGTTGGTGTTTACGGCAACGTAGTTATGCGAGACAAGCCTCTGGGGATATGCGCTTGGAGCGACGCAGTGTCAGGCTTTCGGGTGCAAAGGAAGAACGCGCAAACGCGTCCGGTTCATATCGACGAGCAGCTTCATGCCGTGGCCAGCACAACCTCGCGCTCTTCCGCCAGCCAGGCTGCGTAACGAAGCGCCTGCAGGATATCCTCATGCTCCAGGTAGGGGTAGTCGGCGAGGATCTCATCCGTGCTTCGTCCCGCGCCCACCTGCCCCACAATCATGCCCACTGTCACGCGCATTCCGCGAATGCACGCCTTGGCACCCATTACGTCGGGATTGCGGGTGATCCGATTCAGGTGCCCCATGGTTCACTCCTGCTGAAAGCTCAATGCCGCGATAGTGACTTGTACAGCGAATTGCCAAGAATCACGGGAGACTCTCTCATCATCCGCGGACGACTGTACCCAGCACGGAAAAACTATTCCCTAGTCCCTATTCCCTATTCGTTATTCCCTAGTCCCTGCCTCTAATCCCGCCCCTTTTTCCTGATCTCAATATTCAACCGCTTAATCTTCTGGTTCAGCGTCGACAGCGGAATATGAAACTGCTCCGCCGCATCCGTCTGGTTCCAGTTGCAGCGTTCCAGCTTTTCAATAATGATGCGCCGCTCAATATCTTCCAATATGTCAAACAGCGAAGCATTCGGGTTGTGCTCCAGCAGCGCATCCTGAAAGCTGCGCCCCGTAATATGCCCGGGCAGCAGATCGGAGCCGATCACCGGCCCGTTCGACAACACCACCCCGCGCTCAATCGAGTTCTCCAGCTCGCGCACATTCCCCGGCCACTCGTAATCCATCAGCGCCCGCAGCGCGTCATTGGAAAGCTTGCGCGGCGAAAGCCCATTCTCGTTGGCATAAAACTCCAGAAAATGCTGCGCCAGCAGCGGAATATCTTCGCGCCGCGCCCGCAGCGGCGGCAGGTCCACGGTAATTACGTTCAGCCGGTAGAACAAATCCTCGCGGAACCGCCCTTCGCGCACCTCCTGCCGCAGATCCACATTGGTCGCCGCGATAATCCGCACGTCCACCTGGATCTCCGCCACGCCACCCAGGTGCATGAACCGCCGGTCCTGCAGCACCCGCAAAATCTTGGCCTGCGTATCCATGCCCATGGTCGCAATCTCGTCCATGAACAGCGTGCCGCCGTTGGCCACTTCAAACAGGCCCTTCTTTGAGGCGATCGCCGAAGTGAACGCGCCCTTCACGTGCCCGAACAGCGTTGACTCCAGCAGCTCACTGGGCATTGCCCCCGTATTGATCGGGACAAATGGTTTGTCCTTACGCGGCGAGTTGGCATGAATCGCCTTCGCGATCAGCTCCTTGCCCGTCCCGCTCTCGCCCTGGATCAGCACCGTCGACCGGCTCGGCGCAACCTGCGCCACCAGGTCAAACACCTTCAGCATGATCTCGCTCTTGCCCACGATGTTTGAAAAGTTGTAGCGCTGCTTGAGCGTTCGTTTCAGCTGCAGGTTCTCTTCTTCAGCCTTGTGCCGCGCAACGGCCGACCGTATATCCGCCAGCAGCTTCTCGTTGTCCCAGGGCTTCTGGACAAAATTCTCCGCCCCCGCGCGAACCGCCTCCACCACGTTGTCCACGGTCCCGTACGCCGTTATCATGATCACCGGCAGATCGGGCTGGCGCTCCTTGATCTGCGGCAACAGCTCCATCCCGCTCTGTCCCGGCAGCGCCAGGTCCAGCAGCACCAGATCATAGGTCTCCTGCTCCAACGTCCGCAGTCCCGCTTCGCCGTCCACAGCCAGTCCCACGGAGTACCCTTCGAACGAAAGCAGAACTTCGAGCGAATCGCGGATGCCCGCCTCATCGTCGATCACAAGAATCCTGGCGCCTGCCGCGCTGCCGCTTGAGGCCAGAGAGAGTGCTGCAAGATTCATCGTCGATTCAACTTCAGGCATGAACTGAGTTCCTCAAAAGTGGGAATTCAAGATGAAAGGTCGTTCCGGCGCCCACCGCGCTCTCCACGTGAATTTTGCCGGCATGTTCCTGGATAATTCCGTAGGAAACACTCAAGCCCAGACCCGTCCCCCGCCTGTCCCCAGGCTTCGGCGTGGTCTTGGTCGTAAAGAAAGGATCGTAGATGCGCTTCAAATGCTCCGGCTCAATTCCCGAGCCGGAGTCGGCAACCAGTGCCCCAACATAATTGTGGCGCCCGTTCGCCTCCGTCGCTACGCGCAGCCTGCCGCCGTTCGGCATCGCTTCCTTGGCATTCAAAAGCAGATTCAAGAACACCTGCTGCAGCTTTCCCGGATTGCCATGAATCGCCGGCAGCTCCTCGGCCAGCTCCAGATCCAGCACAATCTTCGCCGTCTTGAACTGGTGCTCCAGCAGCGAGAGCGTATCGCGAATCACCTGGTTCAGATTCGTATCGCGAAACTCCGTCGTCGACGTCCGGCTGAAGTTCAGCAGCCCGTTGGCAATCTCCGCCGCGCGGAAACTCTGCTGCGTTATCTTTTCCAACACCGGCCCCAGCCGCTGATCGCCCTTCAGTTGCTTGCTCAGCATCTGCGCATAGCTTGAGATCACCGCCAGCGGCGTGTTGATCTCGTGCGCCACTCCCGCGGCAAGCAACCCAATCGAGCTCAGCTTGTCCGCCTGCGCCAGTTGCGTCTCCAGCGAAACTCGCTCTGTAATATCGTCCACCAGGATGATCCGGCCCACTGAAACAAAATCCCGGCTCAGCAGCGGCGCAATCGCAATGTTCGCCATGCGCTGTTCGCCCGCCCGCGTCGTCAGCCGGAACTTGTAAAGATGATGCACGCCCTGCTCGTTGCGGAACCCCTCCAGCGCCTCAATGAACTCCAAAGGAAAGACGGAACGAAGTTCCTCGCCCAGCGCCTCCGCGCGGCTCAGCGCATACATCGCTTCCATCTGCGCGTTCCAGCTTTCAATCCGGCCTTCCAGATCCACCGCCAGAATGCCTACGTTGATTGATTCAACAATGTTCTCGTTGAACTCCTTCAACCGCTCGAACTCGCTGATCTTGGTCTCCAGCCGCCTGTAGAGGCTGGCGTTTTGCAGCGCGATCCCGATGTAGCTGGCCAGTGACTCCAGCAGTTCCACGTCCTCGCTTGAAAGAAAATCCCCGCCGATCGTCCGGCCCAAACCGATCACCGCAATCGTGCGGCTCGTCCCCGCTGCCTCCTGCGTCTGTCCCCCGGCCACGCGGCAGGGCAGGTAGTAGTTCAGGTCCAGCATCGCCGCGGTCCGTTGCTGCGTCGGCGGCAGGTGCAGCGCCGCCTGCGGATTCTCAAGAAAAATATGCGTATGGTCCTGCGCCTCGTCAAAGTTCAAAAACTCCAGCGAAAGCGAGTCCGGCCCTCGCCGCTGCTGCGCCGCGCCCACTTCGGCCGGCAGCCCGTGTGCCGCGCCCAGCCGCAGCTTCCCCGTCTCATCGGCCAGGAACACTGCCACCCGCGCCACCAGCAGCGTCCGCGGCAGCCGCTCCACAATCGATGCCAGCAGCGCCTCCAGATCCGTCTCCGAAGTGATGCCGCGGCCAAACTCCACCAGCGCCTTGCGGTAGTCGTAGCGGTGCCGGTCAAACACCCGGTCCACCCAGTTCTGAATCCTGCGCTTCAGCGGGTCGAAGACGGCGAGCGTGCCGATAATCGTCAGCACCAGGCCCCAGTCGCGCACTGCCTGCGGCATCCCGTGTTGTACCAGCAGGGCGAACAGCGCAACAAAGCCAAAGTACCCGCCCAGAATCAGACCCGTGGCCAGCGTGTAGGCCACGCCCCGCTTGAAGATCAGGTCGGTGTCCATCAGCCGGTAGCGCACAATCGCCCAACTGAAGGTCAGCGGCAAAAACACCAGCGACAACCCCGCCAGCTTCGTCAGCAGGCTGGGCATGTTCATGTCGAAAAGGAAGGGAACCGCGTAGAACAGCGTGAACGGCAGCACCGCCAGCAGCGTGCCGCGCGTCAGCCACTTCAGTTGCTGCCGTTCCAGCGGCGTGTCGGCCAGGCTATAGCTGCGCATGAACAGCAGCGCGGCCAGCACATAAAAGATGGCGTCGTAGGCCGTGCCCGTCTGCTCCAGCCGGTGCTTCAGCAACCCTGTCGCCTGCCAGCGCAGCAGCGCCCAAAGCCAAAGTCCCAGCAGCCCCGCGCCCGGCGCATACACCAGCGGCAGCAGCCACCGGCGGCGCAGCTTTCTCAGCCGCTCTTCCGGAAAACTCAATGCAAAATGCAAAAACAGCGCCGGCTGCAGCGACCCCGCCAGCACATTCGCCCAGAACACAATCCAGTCCAGGGTGTCCAGCTTGCCGGTGTACTTCAACGCATACAGCGCGAACGACACCAGACAGAAAAGATAAAAATGCGTCGCCCGCAGCGCCGTCCAGCGTCGAAACAGAACATAAATCCCGATCGCCAGATAAATCAGTCCGATCACCCGCAGACCCAGTGCCAGGCCCCGGTCTACCGGCTCCGGAATCACCTCCACCGGCGTATCCAGCGGAATCCCGTCGCGCGTAATCTGGTAGTTGGCCTTGCCGTAAGGTCCGGTCCGGTAGAGCTCACGCACCTGGTCGGCGAGACGCACAATCGAAGTGTCGTTGACCTCGGTCAGCAGATCGTGGGCCTTGATGCCCGCCCTCTGTCCAGGGCCGTTGGGCAGAACCTTGTCCGCCACAAGCCCCGCTCCATTCGCCGCCTCGCTCCACCAAACTCCATCGTCCGGCTGCTGAACCTGCCGCTCCTGGCGATAATTCAACACCGCAAGCACAAAGAGGCCAGCCGTCAATACGGCCAGCAAGATCGCCTGCAGTCGGTTGAATAAATTCGTCTCCATGGGGGGAGTGCTTTCCTTACACCCAAAATCGATCTTGCACGTCTGTTGCCATGCGGGGCGGCTCCACCCACACCAAAGTTTCCCCACAGGCAATTGATTGACAATACGCGAGATAGAGACGCCTTGTTCCGCGAATCGTCAACCGCAGATTTCCCGTCTTCCGCGAAAAATGCAGGAATCCATAGGTGACCTACACTGAAGAGTATAAGCCTACTGAAATCAATAGATGGTCGAAACCCCAAATCGCCTCACATAATCCGCATCGAATCGCAGCCCCAAACACACGCATTCGAACCAACACCGGCCCTGCACCCCCCCCATCTCCTGCCCAGAAAACAGATGAAATCAAATCACCACAACCGTATCCGCCCGGGCGTATACTCTCGCTACTCAGGGGCAATTCCCTACTCCTAACCAAAATCCAGGCGCCCCTGCCAAAGGACATTCCATGAGACCTTTTGCCGTAGCCGCTTCACTCTTGCTGCTTTCGTCCTGCGGTGCCCAAGCCGCAACTTCGCCCGACGCCAGTTTGAAGGGCACTTACTTCATCCAGATCTCCGAGGCCCAAGAGGTCTACTGGTCCAAAAGCGTCTCCGCCAAGTGCTTTGGCGTTACCTACACCCAGATTCGGGGAGGCCAGACCACCTCCACCAAACTCGACACAGGCACCGTCACCTTCAGCGGCTCGGGCACCTTCAGCATGAGCATCACCGAATACGGCCACTTCAATCAGGCCCTCAGCGAAAACACGGTCACCATGTCCTGCACCAACGACCCCAAGTCGCCCATCACCGTAAGCGACGGCTCCGCGGTGTTCGATGCCGCCGCCCCGATGACCGTCACCGGAACCTATACCATCACCTCGAACGAGACCGGCACCATGGCCTTCGCCGGCGGGAAACCCGACGAACTCGTCGATCTCAGTCTCGGTCAATTGAACCCCTCCGGCGTCGCCGGCGTGGTGCTTTTCAGTGGAGTGTTGAAGCCCAACGACCAGATCTCCACAGGCATCGCGATCCTCAAGTAGCAAAAGCGCCGGTCTTTGCCAGCACCGCTGCGGCAGGCCCTGAGCCCAGCCGCAGCGGGACAGCCGTGCCCTGCTCGCCCAGCGCAGGAAAGAAAACCTCCGCAGGCCCTACCAGCCGGGCGTATACTCCCGCTACCCAGGGGCAAACTCAGGCCGCAAGCCACATTCCGGGGCCCCTGTCGTCAGGAGGTCCCATGAAAGTTTCTGCCATAGCCATTTCTCTGCTGCTGCTCTCGTCCTCGGCAGCCCACGCCGCAACCCCATCCAACGCCAGCCTGAAAGGCACCTACGCCTTCCAGAGTTCCAAGGTCTACGAAGTAGGCTGGGGCAAGACTGTCTCCATCACCTGCTCCAGCGTGAAATACACGGTGACTCTAGGTGGCCAGGCCGTCACCAACCAGGTCATTGCCGGTACCGTCACCTTCTCCGGCACGGGCACCATGACCATCAGCGCCACGGAATACGGAAACTTCGACCAGACCGAAAGCAATAACTCGGTCAGCATCGCATGTACAGGGAATTCCAAGGCGCCTTACGCAATAAACAACGGGACCGCGATGTTTGATGCTGCCGCTCCTGTGACGGCCTCCGGAACCTACAGCGTCAGCTCCACCGGCACAGGCACCCTGAGCATCGAGGACCATGGAACCGAAACCAGCAACATCAGCCTCGGTCAATACAACGCCTCCGGTGTAGCCGGTGCAGTCCTGCTATTGGATACATCGAAGGGCCAGGGCAAAGTCGCCACCGGAATCGCGATCCTCCAGTAGCGAAAAGCCTCGCTCATGTGCAACACCCGCACGGCTGGCCCAGTGCCCAGCCGCAGCCGGGCAGCCGCGCTCTGCTCGTCTGGGGAGCATAGAAAAACTTCCCAGCCCGCAGCGAGCGGACGTATACTCGGGCCACCCGGGGGCAGATCCAGGCCGTAAGGGATATTCCAGAGCCCCTGCCGTAGGGGGTTCCATGAAAGTCTCTCTCGTAGCCGCTTCTCTCCTGCTGCTGTCATCCAGCGTGGCCCTTGCCGCAAGCCCGTCCAACGCCAGTTTGAAGGGAACATACGCCTTCCAGAGCACTCAGGTGGAACAAGTGTCCTGGGGGAAGACCGTTTCGGCCACCTGCTTCGGCGTTAAATACACGCTAACCTTGGGCGGCCAATCGGTGGGAACGCAGATCATCGCCGGCACCGCCAACTTCTCCGGTACAGGCGCTTTCAGCATCAACGCCACACAAACCGGAAAATTCGACGACGCTGCCAGCAATAACACCGTAAGTATTGCGTGCACCAGCAATCCCAAGGCGCCCTACACCACCAATTCAGGCAGCGCTGTGTTCTTTCCCGCCGAGACAGTGTCGATTGCCGGAACTTACAGCGTCACCTCGGCCGGGACAGGCACCATGACCATCGAGGATGGCGGCGAGACGGACGTGAGCGATATCAGCCTTGGCCAATACAACGCATCCGGTGTGGCTGGCGCATTCCTGTTGCTGGATAACTCGATGGGCTCTGGGAGAGGTTCCACCGGAATCGCCATCCTCAAGTAATATCGCGCCTTGGTCTCAGGCACCCCGCGAGAGGCTCGCCCGCTGCGCCACGGGCAGCCTCGCTCCGGTCTCGCTGCCGCGCCGTCCGCGCCACCCATTTCCTGAATCCTCCGCCGCGCTGTAAACTTGCTCTCGCTGCCCGCGTCTACCTGAGTGATGGCAGCCAGCACCACATTCGAACCCATGACCAGGTCAACGGCTCAAGACGTGGCCGCGGAAGAGTTCTCCGCTGTCGTCACCGCGCACCGGCCGCAGATCTTCCGCTTTCTGCTCGCCTCCACCCGCGATGTCGACCTCGCTGAGACGCTCACGCAAGAGTGTTTCCTCAAGGCTCATCGCAACTGGACCGGCTTCCGCGGCGACTCCACCGCCATGACCTGGCTGATGCGCATCGCCATCAACCTGCAGAAAGACCACTGGCGCAACCGCCGCATGCAGTTCTGGCGTCACGCCCGCACCAACTCCGTCGATATCGACGAGGCCGGCGAATGGCTGCCCAGCGGTGAAAGTTCCGCCGAACAGAAAGTCCTCGCGCAAGAGCGCGTGGCTCAGGTTTGGAAAGCTGTTGAAGGCCTCAGCGAGCGGCAGAGAAGCGTCTTCCTGCTGCGCTATGTTGAGGAACTTGAACTCAGTGAGATTGCACGCGCCACCGGCCTGAATGAGGGCACGGTCAAAGCGCACCTTTCCCGCGCCCTTGCCAAAGTGCGCGCGGAATTGGGAGGAAAACGATGAGCTTCAACCATCAATCCGTACCGCGCCCGTGCGAGGACGAGCAACTCGACCCCGCCCTCCGGGCCACGCTGGCTGACTTCCGCCTCAGTGTCCACGCCTGGGCCGATGCCGCTTCCAGCCGTCCCCGCATGCCGCTCGCCGCCTCGCCCCACCGCGGCAGGCTCTGGCGCCTTGCTGCCGGCTGCGCCCTCGGCTGCGCCTTGCTCGCCGGCAGCGTCTCCACCGGCGTCTACCAGCACCATCGGAAAGAAATCAGGATCGCGCAGGCCCGCGAAGCTGAGCACCAGCGCCAGCTCGCCGCCGCCCGCGCCTCGCAGCAGGCCCGCGACGAAGAAGACCTGCTCGCCAAAGTCGACAGCGATATCGCCCGCCAGACTCCCAGCGCCATGGAGCCGCTGGCAAGACTCATGTCCGACGACGAAACCCGCTAAACCAGAACGCTCCGGCCGTGCCGGAGTTCATCACTTACTAAAAAAGCAGTGGAGGAAACACGATGATGCCCCTTAGGTTTGTAACCCTCGCAGCAGCGATTGCCGCACTTTCTACCGCCGTCGCGGTGGCCGGCGCACAGGCGCCCGGTGACCGTCCCGGTTTTGGTGATCACCACCCCCCCTTTGAGAGGGCGCTTGGGCCTCAGGGCAAGCTGGGCCACTGGTGGAACAATCCCGAAATGGTTGAGAAGCTCAAGCTCTCCGACGATCAGCGCAAACAGATGGACGCCATCCTCTTTGACCATCGCGCCTCCCTCATTGACATGCGCGCCGCTGTCGAAAAAGCCGAGCTCGCCATGGAGCCGCTGATGCGCGACGATCAGCCCAACGAGGCAAAGATCCTCGCCCAGATTGACAAAATCGCCCAGGCCCGCGCCGAGCTTGAAAAAGCCAACGCCCGCTTCCTGCTCGCCATCCGCGCCAAGCTCACTCCCGAACAGTGGAAGCTGCTCCAGGCCGACCGCGGTGCTCGCCACGAAGAGCGCGACGAACGCCGCGGCGACCGCGACCGCTGGCAAGACCGCGGCCAGAAGCAGCATAGCGAGCACCGCGATCTGCTTCCTCCGCCCTCCGGCGCAGGCCCCCAAGGCAATCCCCAGTCCGACCTCGGCGAACCCCCGGCTCCCGATCAGCCCGCCGCTCCCGCAGCCGGTGCTGATCAGTAACAGATATTCACTTCGCAAGCTTTCAGGCAGAGAGCAAATGCGGTTGTTGTAAAAACCGGTGGCGGCAAGGGGCGACCCTCTTGCCGCCGTTTTTTTTGCCCCGCCGCCCGCTCCCGCTGTCGCGCCCCGAAACACTTCCCTGACGCGCTTTCACACACCCAATGCCGCAGTTCGAGACACTTCTTGCTCCATTCCGCAACACCCTGCGCCAGTCCGCTCCACCCCGGCCAAATCCGGTCATAAGATTTGTGACTAAAGTTATTTTCCCCGCAACCGATAACAGGGGCATTGGCAATGACGTCCTTCCGGCTGCGGCTGGAAACCCTGAAGGAAGCAAAAACTCACCCCTCAGGCAACGTTGCCAGGTTCTCAAGAAGGAGTTGTGTCCCATGGCCCTCGGTGTTTTGAACAACCTGTCAGCAATCTACGCGGAGAACAACCTGAACAACACGAACAACAGCCTGCAGACCGTCCTGCAGCAGTTGTCGTCGGGTTCAAAGATCAACTCCGGAGCCGATGACGCCGCCGGCCTCTCGCTGATCAATGGCCTCCAGGCCAACTCCGCCGCGCTCACCCAATCGTCAACCAACGCCACGGAAGGCGTGGGTCTGCTGGATGTCGCCGATGGCGCGCTGTCGCAGGTGACCAACTTGCTGAACCGCGCCGTAAGCCTGGCCACCGAGTCCTCCAACGGGACCCTCAATACCCCCCAGGAGGCCGCAGCCAATCAGGAGTACGAGTCGATTCTTTCAGAAATCAACAATATCGGTTTGACGACCACCTATAACCAGGTTCAGGTCTTCACCGGAAATCAGGCGGGTGTGGCCGTCTACACCGGCGATTCATCGGCCGCAGGTTCGTCCGTTGACGACCTCTATTTCGCGCCACTTACCTCGGCCAGCCTGGGAGATGAAGGCGGCTCCGTCCAGCAGAGCAGCGCCGGGCTCTTCGTCGATCTCTCCCTCGATGCGGCGGGGCCGGTGCTCAGCCAGGCGGCCGCTCAGGGCGATACGTTGGGCGGAACAGGCATCACCTTCACCATCACCAACGCCGACGGCACCACCAGCACGTTGACCACCACCTCGACAACGGTGAGCGGCCTGATTGCAGAGATCAACGAGGACGGAATCCCCGGTGTTTCGGCCAACTTTACCACTGCGGCCGCGGCGGGCGACGCGACCGTGGCCGCTGGCGACACGGGCATCCTGCTCTCCAACCTCAACGCCAACGTGACCATTGCCGCACTCAACGCCAATGTGACCGACACAAACACCGGGGCCACGACGTCCACCTTCCTTTCCACCAAGGCCACGCCAACCATCAGTTATGTGCCGAATGCCGGCGGCGACCAGACCGCGGATCTGGCCACTACGGATCTATCCACCCAGGCCAATGCGCAGAATGCAGAAGCCGTGCTCAATGCAGCCATCAGCTATGTGGCCTCCCAGGATGGATACATCGGCGCGCAGATCAATACCCTCAACTCCATCAGCCAGGTCATGACCACCCAGCAGGAGAATGTTGTTTCAGCCCAGAATGCAGTCCAGGCCACTGACTACGCCTCGGCCACCTCCAACATGTCCAAGTACGAGATCCTCTCCCAGACCGGCATCGCGGCCCTTGCCCAGGCCAACAGCGTTGAGCAGGAAGTTACCAAGCTTTTGCAGTAACCGTACGATTGCTCTGACTTTTCAATTGCACTAACTTCAAGACAACCCAGGGACGGGCGGCGGCAAGGTAACCCCTTGCCGCCCATTTTTACTTGCGTGTCTCTTCTTCCGCTTTTTCTATGGCGGCATCTTGGGTGAACAGCCGAGGGTCGAACTGAAAAGCCTCCAAGCTCTCCAGTGAAACATGATCCCAAAACCCAATGCCCTTCGGGTAAAGTACGACGTTCCACACCGGAACGATGACCGAAGGGATCGCAACAGCGAATGGGTTGATCCCCACCGCAAACATATGAGGGGAACTTTGGAATGCTTTCTTCGCCTCGGCAAGAGACCGATAGAACCAAAGGCACCCGCTAGTAGCCGGATCGATTAGAGCATTCTTGTGTGTCTCCCAGATTCCGGAGACCCGCAATTTCATCAGAGCAAGATTTGAAGGGATCAGGTCTTTCGGCGTATGAACCAGCCTCTCCAGAACGGGGACACCCATCTCCGTCGAGGTATAAATAGCCTCTTGCCCGGGACGATTCCAGCGGCCGGGAGCAACCGCGGCCCCGATTCCGGACAGGTTTGCATATCTCGCTCTGGCGAGCCGGTAAAGTGTGAGCGGCTGATGGGTCAGAAAGTAATCCGGGTCGAGAGCGTGGTGCTCTGGAGTCAAAACTCAACTCCGTGCTCGATGCGGATAAGCACAGGCTCAATCGACTGAAGCGCGTAGCCGCTTTTCTGAGCGGCTTCCAGAGGCGTCTGGCCGTCGAAATCCCGGCTCGGAAGAGACAGCCAGCGCGACGCCTTGATCTCATCCCCAAAAGCATCGACAGTCCGCGCAACCAAGGTTTGGTAATGCGCCATCATGTCAGCTGGCGGCATGGGCAGCAACACGCCCTCCGTCTTGGAAGGCCGCCGCCTGCCTGCGGAAACTCCCGAACCACCGAACTTTGGCGAGCTGGCCATGAATCATTATCTCACGGAGGGAGTTTTCGAGGCCTGCCTTTTTCACTGACTCAGCAGTCTTGCTCAGCCTCCCAAATGCTCCCTGAAAAACGCAATAATCCGCCGCCGCGCATCCATCGTCGCCGCTTCGTTCCATCCCACCGCCTTGAACCGCAACACCTTCAGCAACCCATATCCCCGATGCTTGTTCATAAACGAGTGGCCCGCCTCCGGGTACTCCTTCACATCGTGCGCCACCAGCGCCCGTTCCAGCGCCTGCTCCAGCTCCGCGGCCACCCCCTGCTCCCACTTCGCTTGCCCGCCATAGCTGCCCACCACCGGGCAGGCCGTCTTCAAAAAATCGTCCACATCCTTCGGCAGCGGCCCGCCATAGTTCACGCTGGCTGCGGAAAACCCATGCCCCGAGGCCAGCAGCAGCGCAAACCCTCCGCCCATGCAGAACCCGATCACGCCCACCTTCCCATTGCAGCCCTCCTGCCCCAGCAGCCAGCTCCGCGCCGCCTCCACGTCGTCAAACGCCGGCCCCGTCCGCGCCATCAAGTCCCGAATCACCTCCCGAATGCACACCAGCCGTCCGCCCAGGTAATACAGATCCGGCGAAACCGCCAGAAATCCCGCCTCCGCCAGCCACTGCGCCTGGTTCCGGTGGTCCTGGCTCATCCCAAAAATGTCGTGCAGCACCACCACGCCAGGAAGCGGGCCGTCACCGGATGGAACGGCCAGCCATGCAGGCATCTGGCCGCGCGGAGTTTGAATGAGAACTTCGGGCATGAGTGTGCTCCCAGGTGGACGGTTGAATGGGCTGGCCCGATTCTAAATCGAACCTGTACGTGGGAGAAAGACGGGAAGATGGACAGGCGGATTCCGCGACACGCGCAGCACGATACCTTGGATTCCCGCCGCATTCACGGTCGAGCTGGGAACCAACTCCGATGAAGCGGTTTTGGCGCGTGAGCCATGGAAGCGGATGTTTCGCAGCCAGTGATCTGGCGCACGTTCTATCGCGTGTACGGCAGTCCTGCCCTCAGGGTTCCACTTTCATGGGTGCGCCGGGCGCGTGAAATTTGTTCGCCGGGCGAGTAGGGATCGGTGTAAGATTTTTCCGTCCACATTGCCGATTGCTAACGCGGGTGAGGCTCCTGATAGGGATGGGGCCGCATTTTCCGCACATCTCCTTTTCCTGCGATTTGGACCTGTTGCTTTGCCTGCTGAGGCGCCCGCGACAGACCTATTGCCATCGTGGACCGGCAGACGACTGCCGAATTGAAAAGGAGATCACGATGGTCCGCACGAATTCTCTCTCTGCTGCCTTCTCCAAAGGACCTCGCGTTGCGCCGGTCTTGACTTTCCGCTGCAAGGTGAGTTACCTCGGAGTTATCTGTCTTCTGCTCCTGGAGCTTGCGAGCCTGTGTGCCTGGGCCGCTCCGGCCGCAACAACGACTACGCTCACCACAACCACAAAGACGGTCAATACGCGCACAATTGTCGTCCTGACGGCAAAGGTAGCTAACCCGTCCCCGGTGACCACGGGGCTGGTGAGATTCTTTGACGGCAAGGTTCTTCTTGGAACCGCGCAGATTGTAAACACGGGGACAAAGTTCACCCATGGCGCCGCCAATCTCTCCGTCGAACTTGGAGCTGGCCCGCATTCGTTGAAGGCGGTATTTGTGGGAACCAACGCGAATGCCTCCAGCGCCTCCGCATCCAAAACGGTCACCGTCGGTGGAGGCACGGTTGCGTTGGCCCTCAGCTCCAGCGGCTCCGCCGGGAATTACACCCTGACCGGCCAGATGGTGGCCAACGGCGTAACGGCTCCCACCGGGCAGGTCTTCTTCGTGGACCAGACCAACGGCAACTCATCGCTGGGCTCAGCCACTCTGGGCGCCGCAACCCTGGCTACGAAGTTCACCAAGGCGGTCTCCTATCCCATTTACGATCCGGCCGACAACAGCAGACCGCAGCAGGTGGTTGTGGCCGATTTCAATGGCGACGGAATCCTGGATATTGCGGAGATCGATTTCTCCGCGGGAACCTCCATTCATCTGGGTAAGGGCGACGGCACCTTTCTTCCGGCCAAGCCTTCCTGCACCACGGGCAAGCCGCCCGTCCAGTGCCAAACCGGCTCGGAACCCGAGGCCCTGGCCACGGGCGACTTCAACAACGACGGGATTCCGGATCTGGTGACGGCGTATAACGGCGTGGTTGGCGTAATGCTGGGCAACGGCGACGGAACCTTTCAGCCGATCGTGGAATACGGCACGGCGGGCAGCTCGGAGAATGTGGTTGTTGGCGATTTCGACGGCGACGGCAATGCCGACCTGGCGGTCACCGTCTCCGGCGGCGTCAGCATCCTGCTGGGCAACGGCGACGGCACCTTCCAACCCCACAACGATGTCGGGGTGGATGGCTCCGATTACCTGGCCGTGGGTGACTTCAACAAGGATGGGATTCAGGATCTGGTCATCGCTGGCTGGAACGACAACACGCTTCGCATCCTGTTGGGCAACGGCGACGGCACCTTTAAACCGGAAGTTGATACCAGCATGGACATGAATCCCGATGACGGAACCGTGATTGCGGCGGATTTCAAGGGAACCGGCTTCCTGTGCGACGTGGCAATCAGCGGCGACGGACAGATGGAGGCGATGGTTGGCAACGGCGACGGCACCTTCAAGTCTCCACTGACTCTTCTTCCCGACAGCACATTCGATGTCTACATAGGCGCCCCGATGGCCACCTACCTGAATGCGGACGGGAACATGGACCTGGCGCTCCTCTGGTACTCATCCGATGCGGATCAGGGACGGGTGGCTGTCTTCTCCGGGAAGGGCGATGGGACATTTAATCCCACCCCCACCCAGCTTGTGGTTGGCAAACAGCCTACCTTTCTTGCTGCCGGCGACTTCGACGGCAATGGAATGCAGGACATTGTGACCGCCAACCAGAACGACAACACCCTCAGCGTGGTGCTGAATGGCGCTACCGCCACGGCAACGGCCACCCTGGCGCAAGTCTCGGTGCCGGGAACGGGCGCCCAGACCGTCTTCTCGAACTATCCCGGCGACTCGAGCTATGCATCCACGGTCTCCAACACCATTCAACTGACGGGCAGCGGCGTGGCGGCGATCACCATCACGTCGCTGTCGCCTTCGACGGCGGCGGCAGGCGGGCAGGCCTTCACGCTGACAGTGAACGGGAGCGGCTTTGCCACCGGCGCCGTGGTGAAGTGGAACGGCATCGCCCGCACCACCGCATTCGTCAGCGCGACCAAGCTGACAGCTGCCATTCTGGCCTCGGATATCGCCACGGCAGGCGCCTACCCGGTGACGGTGACCAGCGGCGGGACAACCTCCAATGCCGTGAACTTCACGGTGACCGGAGGGGTGCAGGGCACGCCGGTGCTCACCGCCATTTCGCCCAACTACGCCACGGCGGGAAGCTCCTCGCTCACCATGGCAGTCTCCGGCTCCGGTTTCGTCTCCGGCTCGTCGGGCACCATCGTTTACTGGAACGCAAAAGCCCTGGCGACGAGCTACGTCAGCGCCACCCAGGTTACGGCAACCGTGCCGGCCGCAAATCTAGCCGTGCTGGGCACCGCTACGGTGACGGTGGGCAACTCCGGCAACATGGCCACAAATTCACTGCCCTTTACTGTGGGTCCGGCCACGCACACCCCGCTGGCCTATGGGTTCTTCAACAAGTCCGGCGCTGCGGGGGCTACGAGCGGCAACATCACCTGCGCATGGAACACCAGCGAATACTTCTGCACCATCACCGGTGAGACCTTTTTCTTCTCCAAATACGTCGTCAATGCCACGCCGGCAGACATCGACACCCCGGCCATGGCCGTTGTCAACTCGATCGGCGGACAGATCATTGTCAAGATTTATTCGTCCAATGGGACCGCGATTCAGGATCCGTTCTACATCGTCGTTTACAAGCCGTGAGGCGCAAGCCTCGCCAACAGGGCGCTGGGTCTCAAACCCCGGCGCTTCCTTTTGCTACTGCATAAGGAATTGAAAGTCCGGGGCCGGGAGCTCAGCGTTTCCCATGCACCTCGCCGCGGCCGATTGGCCGGGCCGCGGCAGGTCCTCTCAGATGGGAACGGCGAGGTTAACCGAAGGCTGGAGCCTTGATATAAGGTAGCTGTCCAACAAGCCGATGGTACGCGCGAGCCGGCCTCCATTAAGAGAGGTGGTGCTTTCTCGCCGGCATGGATTCTCCACGCTTTCGGTAACTCAGCACCTGGGTCTTGTAGCTCCCTCTCCCGTGCGCCGATCGCGACTTGCGGACAGAAGTGGAAGCTTGCCGATAGAAAATGGAGATCACAATGTCAGCTTGTTCGTCTTTTGCTCTGCCCTCAGCACGCTCAAATTCCTCTCATCCCAAGTTCAACAAGTCCAGCTCGCGGGTTGGCCGGGCCGCCATTGGCGCCGCGCTCTCGCTCACCCTGCTCTGCGCCCTTGCCGGGCAAGCCTGGGCGGCTCCGGCAGCCACCACCACTGTCCTCGCCACATCCAACCCCGGCGACATTCAAAATCACCCGGTCACCACCTTCCTGGCCAAGGTCTGGCAGGGCAAATCCACCTCTTCGGTTACCCAGGGCCTGGTCCGCTTTTACGACGGCAAGCAGCTGCTGGGTTCGGCCCAGATCGCAAACACCGGCGTCAAGTTTCCCAAGTACGTGGCCACGCTGAGCTACGAACTGGCCCCCGGCAACCACATGGTCAAGGCGGTGTTTGTTGGCACCTCTGTGTGGGCCTCCAGCGCCTCCAGCGCGCAATCGCTTACTGTTCAAGGCAGCAACGCAACCTCGGCCATCTTGTCGGCCACCGGCGAGCCAGGCAACTACGCCCTCACCGTCGAGGTGCCTGGCTTGGGCGCCACCGCGCCAACCGGAACCGTGAACTTCTTCGATTACACGATGTCGGATGAAGTATTCGGCACGGCAACTCTGGGCGCGGCCACGGGCAAGCCCGGATTTTCCGCGCCGGCCGGCTACCCGGTCTACCAGGCGACCAACACGCCCTACCCGGTCGATATTGCCGTAGGCGACTTCAACGGGGACGGCATCCTCGACCTCGCCGTGCTGGAAGCCGGAGCCACCCGCGTTTCCATCTCCCTGGGCAACGCCGACGGCACCTTCCAGAGTGCTCAACCCTTCTGCACCATCGCCTCCACCGGCAACCCGTGCTCGGTCGGCTCCGAGCCCTCCTCGATCGCTGTCGCTGACTTCAACTCCGACGGCATTCCCGACCTGGCCGTTGCCTCGGGCAACTTCGTCTCCGTAGCCTTGGGCAACGGCGACGGAACATTCCAGCAGCCTGTCAATTACACCACCGCCCTTGGCGGCAATCAGGTGCGCGTGGCCGACCTCAACCAGGACGGCACACCCGACCTGGTGGTTAGCGTCAGCGGCGGCATCAGCGTCCTGTTGGGCAATGGAGACGGCACCTTCCAGCCGCATACCGACGTTGCCACCACCAAAGGCTCGAACTACATCGCCATCGGCGACTTCAACAAGGACGGGATTCCGGATGTGGTCGCGATGGGCTTCAACGGTTCCTATGCCAGCGTCCTGTTGGGCAACGGCGACGGCACCTTCCAGCCGGAGATGGACAGCAGGATCAAGGCCAATCCGGCCGGGTGCGCCGTGGTGGCCGTCGATCTGAAAGGCTCCGGATTCGCCAGCGACATCGCCTACTGCGGCTCCGGCAGGCTCGAGACGGCCTTCGGCGATGGCAAAGGCAACTTTTCCGCCTCGCAGGAGCTCTTCCCCAATCCCGGATTCTCTCAGGCCGTCTCCTGGGTAGCCGCTGCCGACCTGAACGGCGATGGCGGTCAGGACCTGCTGCTCACCTGGTATGCCGGCGTAGACGACAAGGCGCCTGGCCACGTTGCCGTCTTCGCCAACAAGAACGACGGCTCGGGCACTTTCCCGGTCGCGCCGGTCAGCTATCTCGTCGGCGTCAAGCCCCAGGCCGTGGTTGCCGGCGACTTCAATGGCGACGGACTTCCGGACCTGGCCTCGGTCAACTACGGAGACCAGACGGCCACCGTCCTGCTGGCCTCTCCGGCATCGTCGGCCGTCGCCACGCTGAAAAACGCCGCCGTGCCCGGCTGGGGCGCGCAGACTGTCTATGCCGAGTATCTGGGCGACAAGACTTACACCGGCGGCAACTCCAACGTCATCACCCTTACCGGCAGCCAGACGCCGGCGCCCTCAGTCACCACGCTCAAACCGGCAACCATCGTCGCCGGGTCCGCCGGCTTTACCCTGCAGGTCAACGGCGCAGGTTTCGCCTCCGGCGCCACCATCAACTGGAACGGGAATCCCCTTACCACCACCTTCAACAGTGCAACGGTGTTGACCGCCTCGGTGCCGGCCTCGAACGTCGCCGCGCCAGCCACCATCCCGGTCACCGTCACGCTGGCCGGTGTTACCTCAATCCCGGTCAACTTCGCCGTCACCCCGGCCGCCGGCGCTCCCACTTTCACCTCCATCGTGCCCAACTTCGCCGTCACCGGCAGCTCGAACACCACCGTCGCTATCAATGGCGCGGGCTTTTCCGCCGCTTCGGCCGCGTACGTGGGCGGCAGCCTCAAACTGGCCACCACCTACGTCGGCCCAACCCAACTGACTGCCGTGCTGCCGGCCTCCCAACTGGCCAAGACCGGGATGCTTACCATCTCGGTGGTCAACGGCAAGGCAGCCAGCCTCTCGCTGCCGTTCACCGTTGGCCCCGCTCTCGAATATCCGCTGGCCTATGGCTACTTCGACGCCAACGGAAAGGCCGGCGCCACCAGCGGCAACATCGGTTGCAGTTGGGTCCCTGCCGACGATACCTACCTGTGCGCCATCACCGGGACGACATTCGTCACCTCCCAGTATGTGGCCGACGTGACGCTGGCAACCACCGGCACGACTGCGACCGCCGGTGTCCAGGCCACCAGCGGCGGCGGCATCTCGATCAGGCTCAGCGATCCTTCGGGAACGGCTGTGCAGGAGCCGTTCTACATCGTTGTTTACAAACCCTAGCCAACCAGGTGGGAGTTCGACCGCAAACGCCGGGGCTTCGCGCCCCGGCGTTTGCCGTCTCCGGCCAGCATGCGGCGCCTTGTGTGAGAAATGTAACTTAGCAGTTGACTTATATAACGTCACGGGGCATATAGTTGCTGCGGCCCTGCAAGGGAACCCCTGCACAAGTCTGCAACCCGCGTCATCTTTGAATAAACTATAAGTATGAAGCGAATAGCGCGTTTTCAGCAGACACTGGCATCGCATGCGATTTTTGAGAAGC
>Ga0302320_10003924_pt1 | contig 34095 bp, 29 predicted proteins | sample Bog_T0_3_FD_202130 | JGI IMG/M metagenome (GOLD analysis project Ga0302320, IMG submission 202130) | Peat permafrost microbial communities from Stordalen Mire near Abisko, Sweden - Bog_T0_3 | ecosystem: Environmental > Terrestrial > Soil > Wetlands > Peat | place: Sweden: Abisko, Stordalen Mire... | reverse complement strand
AAGCAGGGGCGTGGCATGCCGACGCAGGGGGCTTTACCGTGCATGTGAGCCGTTCTTCGGCTGATCCGCAGCTCGAAGGCAAGCTCAAACTGGAGCAGGCGATTGTCCTGCCGGTTAAGTAGGTCCGAGAGACTAATCCGAATTTGCAAACGACAATTCTGCTCGCAACGGGCGAATGACCATGTCGATGGGGCCCCCAACAAAGGGTCCCATCAGAAAATCTTCAAGCCGACGGAATAGGGGTAACTTTCATCCTTCGATCTCGTCTAACTTTCTTGATTCAATCAAGAATTTGGGCCAGCTTTTACTTGGAGGGCCAAAACTCTTTCGGCCGTTCCCCTAATTACCCAATTGGGACCTACTGACTGCCCAGTTTTCAAGACAGAGAAAACTTGTGGCCGTAATCGGTGAAGTTACCGTGTCATGCCTGTTTTTCATGTTCTGAACAAATGTGAATTGAACTTACAGTTGAGTTTTGGCGCCAAACAATTGCTTTCCTGTCCTTCGACTCATTTCTTATTCCGGTTGAATACAGGAGTTACCCGCCCGTGGTATTTTGATTGGAACCGTTCGCTTGCACTCGAAATCCGTTTTAGCCGAAGAAAGGGTTCAGGAAAACACCTATGCGTCTCCTGCGTAAATTCCCCCTCTGTGTTTTGTCCGTTGCTCTGGTTTGCTCCGCAGCTGTAACCGCGGTCGCCCAGGAAGCGGCATCTTCATCGCGCATTGTCAATCGAATTGACGAAAAGCAACTCGTAACGCTCAAGGGAACCGTCCATCGGCTGGCCAACGCCAGGAATGACCGCGGCGCCGCGCCAGACGAGATGCTGCTCGATCGGATGCACCTTTTGCTCAAGCGCAGCGATGCCCAGGAGACGGCGCTTCGTCAATTGATTTCCGATCTGCACAATCCGGGAAGTCCCAGCTACCACAAGTGGCTGACCCCGGATGCCTTCGGCAAGCGGTTCGGTCCCTCCGACCAGGACATAACGACCGTTGAGAATTGGCTCAGTGGCCATGGTTTCAGCGTCGCCAAGGTCAATCCAGGAAAGCAGACCATTGAGTTCAGCGGTAGCGTGGCGCAATTCCGCGGCGCTTTCCATGCGCAGATACACAAGTACGAGGTGAATGGCGAAACGCACTACGCCAACTCCAGCGATCCGCAGATTCCTGCGGCCCTGGCGCAGGTAGTGGGTGGGTTTGCTTCCCTGAACAATTTCCGGCTCAAGAGCTACGTCAAGCCGCTGGGCAAGGCGACCTACGACCCGAAGACTGACAAAGCTACTCCTGAGTGGACAGTCGGCAGCAGTGCCAACGGATACAACTTTGTGCTGGCGCCACAGGATTTTGCGGTGCAGTACGATCTGAATCCCCTCTACACCGCCAACGTGAATGGCAGCGGGCAGACCATCGCGATCATCAACGAATCGAATGTCAACATTGGCCTCGTCAATCAGTTCAGAAGCCTCTTCGGGCTTCCGGTCAATCCGCCGCAGGTCATCATCGATGGCAACGATCCGGGCGTCGATGGGATCAACAGTCCGGCTGGCCCCAACTACGCTTCGGTAGAAGCCTATCTGGATGTGGAGTGGGCAGGCGCGGTCGCTCCGAACGCAACTGTCGATCTTGTGATTGCCTCGGATACGGCGCTCGAGGATGGCTTGGACCTGGCCGCCGAGCACGCTGTCTACAACAATGTGGCCCCGATCATGAGCCTGAGTTTTGGCCTGTGCGAATCTACTCTTGGAGCCGCCGGAACCGCGTTTTACAACACTCTCTGGGAACAGGCTGCGGCGCAGGGCATCACCGTGCTGGTCTCTTCGGGCGATAACGGCTCAGCCGGCTGCGACAATGACAATAGTGTCGAGTACGCATCCCTCGGGTTGGCGGTCAACGGGCTCGGTTCCACTCCCTTTAACGTGTCCGTGGGAGGAACGGATTTCTACTATCCCGCTTACACCCAGGGGCTCACGGCTATGGAAAACCAGTTTTCAACCTACTGGTCCACCACCCCCAGCAACGCCACACCGGTCGTATCGATCAAAGGCGTGATTCCCGAGCAACCCTGGAACGACAGCCAATATGGCTTGACCATATCGACGTTGGAACTGGGTACACCCACCACGGACACACAAACAAGCATCGCCGGCGGCAGCGGCGGGGCAAGCTCGGTCTATACCACCAAACCCGCCTGGCAGACCGGGTTCGGCGATACGACAGCACGCGACTTGCCCGATCTGTCGCTCTTCGCCTCGAACGGCTCCAATGCGAGCTATTATCCGATATGCGCCACAGATGGCGATTGCCAGCCTGCCACCAGCGGAACGGTGCAATTCTACGGCGTCGGCGGCACATCTGCTTCAACTCCCGCGTTCGCCGGAATCATGGCCCTGGTGAACCAGAAGTATGGGCGTCAAGGTCAGGCGGACTATGTCCTCTATCCGCTTTCCAAGCAGTTCCCGGCGTCCTTCAACGATGTGAAGAATGGCTCCAATTCAGTGCCTTGCGCTATTGGCTCTACCGACTGCATCGCAGTAACGAGCCCCATCACCGATACCGACGGGACGGTTGAAGGACAAATCGGCACCGGCACAACAGCCGATTACAACGCTGTCGCAGGGTACGACATGGCCAGCGGCCTGGGCACCGTCGACGCCAACCAGCTTGTGACGAATTGGAACAAGGTCACATTCGCCGGCACTACGACAACACTGACTCCGTCCTCGACGACATTCACGCATGGTACGTCCATCACCATCAGCGGTACCGTCACCCCTGCCAGCGGTACGGCAACGGGGGGGGTGGCTCTGATGACCAGCAGTCCGGAACCGGGCCAGCAAGGCCAGGGTTTCTACTCGCTGAGCAGTGGCGCGTACACGGGGACAACCACCACTCTCCCCGGTGGCACTTACAACATCTGGGGCCAGTATGGCGGTGACAGTACAAATGCAGAGAGTTCGTCCACCCCGGTCTCGATCACGGTAAGCCCGGAGACGAGCGGCATTTATTTCGCATTGCGGTCGCCGGGCGGCGTATACACCTCTACAACTGCGCCTGGCAGCAGCGTGGACTATGGCACACAGCTAAGCCTGAGCGCTCAGGTAGCGCCCGCGGCAGATGTTGCAGCGCTCGGAACCTGCACGACAGCCTGCCCGACATACACCAACCCCACGGGGACAATAAAATTCAGCGATAATTCCGCGGCCCTGAATACGGCGGTGATCAACGTCGAGGGGGATGCGGAATACAACGCGCCATTCAGTGTGGGTGCGCACTCCGTAACTGCCAGTTATGCCGGAGATAACAGCTACAGTTCGTCGACGGCCGCCGCAATTCCATTCACGGTCATCAAAGATACTCCAACCATCGCACCGTACACCTCGATCCAGGACAGCAATAACGGCAACCTGGTGAACGGCCCCAACCAGCCCACGGTGCTTACTGTTCTGATCGAAAACACGCCTCAATACACACTGGGAAGCGCGCAAACGCCTGCGCCTGTGCCTATAGCTGCACCCACGGGCACGGTGACGGTCAGCAGTTCTCTTACCGGACTCTCGGGTACTGTGACACTGGCGCCGGCAGTCGACCCGTACACAAGTGCGGTTGATGGTGTGGCCACCTTTGTCGTTCCGGCAGGAACCGTATCAGGGACCTACTCGACCACCATAACCTACAACGGCGATTCGAATTACAACACGACGACCGGCACCTACAACCTGGCATTTGAGACCACCAGTGGCGACGGTGGCCTGACCTCCACGATTGCTGCAACTGTGACCGGGAGCATCTCGCCGACGAGCACGGTTACGATTTCGGGAACAGTAAGCGGTCCAAGCGGGAGTCCAGCTCCGACAGGGGGCATCGATGTTTACTCGTCCGGAAATTATCCGACCGGTGCAGGCCTTGTTGCAGGCACCGGAAGCAGCTCGACCTTCAGCGTTACCCTGAATAGCCAGAACCTCTTCCAGGGATCAAACCAGATCACGCTCCAGTATTTTGGCGACACCCATTACAACCCGTCCGCCACTGTGCTGACCGCGCCGATCTCGAACCCGCTTTCCGACTTCTCGCTGGTTTCAGGCAGCGCCATTGTTCCCGTCAGCGCGCCGGGAGGCAGTGGAACAGTGCAGATCTTGGCTAGCTCTGTGAATGGCTACAGCGGAGCAATCACCCTCACCACTACCGCGAATTCGGCAATCGGCATTCAGGTTCCGTCCTCGGTGACCCTTGCCGCAGGGGGCACCCAAACCATCAACCTGACCCTGACCCCCGCGGCTTCGTTGGGAGCAGGGAACTTCAATGTTGGGCTCATCGGGACAGACACCCAGGGGCATGTCCATACTGTGGGCGTCGTTCTGGCTGTTGCCGGCACTTCTACGACGACGCCGGGCTTCAGCCTGAGCAACAGCGGCGCGATCTCCATCAGCCCCGGTGCCACAGCGAACAATACGTCAACAATCACTGTGACTCCGGCGAATGGGTTTACAGGAACAGTCAATTTGACTTGCGTTGTATCCACACTCCCGGCGGGCGCAACCAGTCCAGTGACCTGCACCATTCCGGCAACAGCAAGCGTTACCAGCGCAAGTGCGGTGACCGCCCTCTTGACCGCCGTCAGCACCAGCACAACGACCGCTGGCGCCTACCAGATTACGGTTACCGGCAAGTCGGGTGCGATCACTGAAACTTCACTCGTGAATGTGACCGTGACCACGGCAACTCCAGTCCCCACATTCGCGTTGACCAATAACGGCCCCATTACATTCGCGCAGGACGCCTCTACCGGCAATACTGCGACGATCACTGCTACTCCCTCGAATGGGTTTACCGGCACCATCACTCTGACTTGCGCCGTTACGACAAGCCCGGCGGGCGCAACCAGTCCAGTAACCTGCACACCACCGGCTGCGGCCGATATTACAGCCGGCCCGGTGACTGGCACCCTGACGGTTGACAGCACTTCGTCGACAACGCCGGGGGCTTACCAAGTCACCGTGACGGGCGTATACGGTGCGATTACGCAAACCACGGTTGTGAACGTAACAGTGACCGCGGCTGCAACGCCATCGTACGCACTGTCCAACAGCGGCAATATTTCGGTAGACGCGGGAGCCGCCAGCGGCAATACTTCAACAATCAGCGTTACCCCATCGGGAGGGTTCACCGGCGCTGTTGCTCTGACCTGCTCGTTCACCACCAACGCAGCAACAGATCCGGCGACGTGCAGTTTATCGCCGGCCTCGGTGACAATCAGCTCCGGCGCGCAGACCAGCACGCTCACCATTTCAACGACTGCGGCAACCACCTCAAAGAATGAAATAAAGAAGCTGTTCTGGCCGTCAGCTGGTGGAGCAACTCTTGCCTTCCTGCTTTTCTTCGGCCTGCCGAGGCGCCGGCGTAACTGGCTGGCGATGGTTGGACTGCTGGTGATCTTTGTCGGTCTTGCGGGAATGGGTTGCGGTGGTGGCGGAGGAACCACTGGTGGTGGCGGGAACACAGGCACTACGGCAGGCACCTACAGCGTCACTGTTACCGGCACAGTCGGTACAACCACCGAGACAACTACTGTAACCGTGACCGTGAATTAGTTCGGCTGGAACCATAAACACGCTGGCCCTTCCTTCGGGGAGGGCCAGCGTGTTTATGAAAGGAGAAATTCACTTTGACATTCCAGGCGCTCACCCCGATGCTCCGCACATGGGATTTACCCGCCAGCGTGAAGTTTTACTCTGAAGCTCTAGGCTTTGTTTCTGAGCAATGCAGAAAGCTGGGCGCTGTTGAAGCGTGACGGGGTTGAGTTGATGCTCTCCGCACCGAATGAACATGAAGCAGACAAGACTCCGCAATTCACCGGATCGCTCTACTTCAGAACAGATCATGTGGATGAGGTCTGGCTGGCCGTAAAAGATCGTGTGAAAGTCTGTTATTCGATTGAGAATTTCGACTACGGCATGCGCGAGTTTGCCATCTACGACAACAATGGGTACCTGCTCCAATTCGGCCAGCCGGTGGACTCCCTTGAACCCTGGCTCTAAGAACTCAGAGTTATTTTCCCAACTTATCGAGATCGAGGTTCAGGTCGAGCACGTTCACGCGGGGTTCGCCGAGGAAGCCAAGTTGGCGGCCCGAGATGTGTTGTCCGATGAGCAGGCGGATGTGGTCTTCTGATATGCCGCGAGCCTTCGCAACGCGAGGAGCCTGGAAGTATGCCGCATCGGGCGTGATGTCCGGATCGAGTCCCGATCCTGAAGTCGTAACCAGGTCGATAGGCACGGGCTTGCCGGGGTTCTCTTGCGAGAGCTTGTCGATGGAACCTTGAATGCGGTCGATGAGCACCTTGTTCGATGGGGCAAGGTTCGAGCCTCCGGATGCCGTCGCGTCATAGCCGTTACCGGCTGCCGACGGGCGCGGATGGAAATACTTATCTGAAACAAAGCTCTGCGCCAGCAATTCCGAGCCAATGACCTGGCCGTCCTTGAGAATGAGGCTCCCAGCAGCCTTGCGCGGAAAAAGTGTGCCGGCGATCCCAGTGACCAGCAGCGGATAACCGAGGCCCAGAAGAACCGTGGTCACGATCGTAAAACGAATTGAAGTTCTCCAAACGGAGTGCATTTTCTTTCTCCTAGTACGCTCTGGGTGCCCCATCCTTTGCGTTTTCAGCAAAGTGTGGGAAAGCTCGACTGCCTACGCCAGGTGCACGGCTACCAAAAACATGTCGATGGCCTTGATGCCGATGAAGGGCACAATAATGCCGCCCACGCCGTAGATGAGCAGGTTGTTGCGCAACAGAATATCCGCGGCTTTGGGCTCGTATTTCACGCCTTTCAGTGCCAGCGGAATCAGCGCAATGATAATGAGCGCATTAAAAATTACAGCCGAAAGAATGGCTGACTGCGGTGAGTGCAGATACATGATGTTGAGCGCGCCAAGCACCGGAAAAACGCCTGCAAACATAGCCGGAATAATCGCAAAATACTTCGCCACATCGTTGGCAATGGAGAACGTGGTGAGCGCGCCGCGTGTCATCAACAGCTGTTTGCCGATCTCGACAATCTCGATTAACTTGGTCGGGTTGGAATCGAGATCGACCATGTTCCCGGCTTCCTTCGCCGCTTGCGTTCCGGAGTTCATAGCCACGCCAACGTCGGCCTGCGCCAATGCCGGCGCGTCGTTCGTGCCGTCGCCTGTCATCGCAACAAGCTTGCCCTTGCCCTGCTCGCGCTTGATCAGGTCCATCTTGTCCTTGGGCTTGGCCTCGGCAAGGAAGTCGTCGACGCCTGCCTCGCGTGCGATCACGGCGGCAGTGAGCGGGTTGTCGCCAGTGATCATGATGGTGCGAATGCCCATCGCGCGCAGCCGCGCAAGCCGCTCCTTGAGGCCGCCCTTCACAATGTCCTTGAGATAAATAACGCCCAGCGCAGTAGCATTCTCAGCAACCACCAGCGGCGTACCACCGAGCCGCGCTACATGTTCAACGTGATCGCGCACCTTCTGCGGTAACTGCGAACCTTGTTCCTCAAGGAAACGCGAAATTGCATCGACCGAGCCCTTGCGGATGCGTGTGCCCGGAAGATTCACACCGCTCATGCGCGTCTGTGCGGTGAAGGGAACAAACTCCGCATGAATGCCGCCCAGGTCGCGTCCGCGCAAGCCGTATTTCTCCTTCGCCAACACAACAATCGACCGGCCTTCAGGAGTTTCATCCGAGAGCGATGAAAGCTGCGCAGCATTGGCCATGCGCTCGTCGCTTATGTCGGGGGCTGTCAGAAATTCCGTAGCCTGACGATTGCCAAGTGTGATGGTTCCAGTCTTATCGAGCAACAGTGTGTTCACATCGCCGGCAGCTTCAACGGCGCGGCCGCTCATCGCCAGCACGTTGTATTGAACCAGCCTGTCCATGCCGGCAATGCCGATAGCCGAAAGCAGCCCGCCGATCGTGGTCGGAATCAGGCAGACCAGTAGCGAAACCAATACGAAAACCGTCTGCGGCGCCTTTGAATAAATTGCGAATGGCTGCAGCGTCACCACGGCCAACAAGAACACAATCGTCAATCCGGAAAGAAGAATGCTGAGTGCAATCTCGTTCGGAGTCTTCTGTCGTGTGGCTCCTTCGACCAGTGCGATCATGCGATCCAAAAACGTTTCGCCAGGGTTGGATGTAATGCGAACCTTGATCCAGTCCGACAAGACTTTTGTGCCGCCGGTAACAGCCGAGCGGTCGCCGCCGGCCTCGCGGATCACCGGCGCCGACTCGCCCGTAATTGCCGACTCGTCCACCGATGCCACGCCTTCAATAACCTCGCCGTCCCCTGCGATGTAGTGGTTGGCCAAAACGTAAATCACATCTCCCGCGCGGAGCAGTCCGCTGGCAACCTCTTCCAATTGATTATTGGCGTTGTAGCGCTGGGCTATCGTCTCGCCCTTGGCCTTGCGCAGCGTATCGGCCTGCGCCTTGCCGCGTCCCTCGGCCATGGCCTCAGCAAAGTTCGCAAACAACACCGTGAACCACAGCCACAGCGTGATTTGGAGATTAAAGCCGAACCCTGGCCGATGATGAATTGTGTTGTCGACAAGCAGAGCCGTGGTCAGCACGCTGCCCACTTCGACGACAAACATCACCGGATTCTTGACCATGCCCCGAGGATCGAGCTTGAGCACCGATTCGAGCAGCGCCTGGCCCAGAATTTCTGTATTCCAAAGACTCTTTTTTTCAACCATGACAGTTTTTCGCCTAGTCCTTATACGTACTGGTGCGTGCTGGTTAGAAAACCTGACCTGACTTCAGCAAAAGGTGTTCCAGAATTGGGCCCAGGCTCAACGCCGGGAAGAATGTAAGCGCACCGAGAATCAGAATTACGCCAATCAGCAGCAATGTGAACAGCGAACCGTTTACCGGAAAAGTCCCAGGCGAAGGCGGTACGCTCTTCTTCATCGCCAGGTGTCCGGCCAGCGCCAGCACGGGTATCTTCATCAGGAAGCGCCCACCCAGCATCGCGAATCCCATGGCCACGTCGTACCACCATAGGGTTTTCGGATCCACACTCGCATTCAGCCCTGCAAAGGCAGACCCGTTATTCCCAACCGCAGAAGTGAATGCGTAAAGAATCTCAGTAAGCCCATGCGGGCCGTGGTTGGTCAGAGCCGCCAATCCAACCGAAGGCCAGAGGACAAAAACGGCAGTAAGTGAGAGGATGATCAGCGGAAAGATCAGCACATAGAGCATGGACATCTTCACGTCGTACGCTTCTATCTTTTTACCCAGGTACTCCGGAGTACGCCCGACCATGAGGCCGGCGATAAAGACCGCTAACACAACGAAGATCAGAATGCCGTAGAGCCCCGCGCCTACTCCACCAAAGACCACTTCGCCAAGCATGATGTTGGTGAGCACAACCATGCCGCCCAGCGCCGTAAAGCTGTCGTGAACTCCATTGACCGCGCCGCAACTTGCGTCGGTCGTGATCGTGCCAAACAGCGCGCTCTCGGCAATGCCGTTGCGCACTTCCTTGCCTTCCATGTTGCCGCCCGGCGCGGTCGCCGTATGAGTCTGAACTGCTCCGTGAATCAACGGGTGTGTTTGCGACTCAGCCCAATAGAGTGCTCCAAATCCGGCCGCGAACAAGATGAACATGGCGGCCAGCACAGCCCAGCCGTGGCCCGGCGAACCAGTCATACGTCCCAGCGTGTAAGTAAGACCCGCCGGAATAATGAAGATCGAAAGAATCTGCAAGAAGTTCGAGAACGGCGTCGGGTTCTCGAACGGGTGAGCGCTGTTAGCGTTGAAAAATCCGCCGCCGTTGGTACCCAGCATCTTGATTGCTTCCTGCGAAGCAACGGGACCCTGCGCAATGGTCTGCGTCTGCGAAGCTTGTTCGAGAGGATGAGCCGTCGTATAGGCATGCATGTTTTGCGGCACGCCTTGACCGACAAGCAACAACGCATAAATGAACGAGGCCGGAATCAGAACGTAGAGCAAAATCCGCGTTGTATCGACCCAGAAATTGCCGATGGTCCCTGAGCCGGTCCGCTTGATCCCGCGAATCAATGCCGCGGCAATCGCGATGCCCGCCGCCGCAGACCAGAAGTTATGCGTCGCCAGCCCGGCCATTTGAGTTAGATAACTCATCGTGGTTTCGGGCGTATAAAACTGCCAGTTTGTATTGGTGGTAAAGCTGACTGCGGTGTTCCATGCCAGGTCGGGTCCAATGTTGGCCAGACCCTGTGGATTGTAGGGAAGGTGAGCCTGAACACGCTCCATGACATAGGTCGCGACAAGTGTCACCGCTGAGAAGCCGAGCATCGCAAAGGCATACTCGCGCCAGTTCATCTCCTGCTCCGCGTTCACGCCGGAAAGCTTGTAGATGATCTTCTCGATGGGGCGCAGAATCGGATCCAGCCAAGTCCGTTCCCCTTCGAGAACCCGGGCCAGGTAGGCCCCTACCGGACGTACAGTCGCGAGCAGAACGATAGAGAAAAAGGCAAACTGCAACCAGCCATTGGCGGACATGTTAAAACTTCTCCGGGAAGAGCAATGTGAGAGCCAGGTAACCCAGCAAAAGGACAGACAGAATCAAAGCGACTACTGTAATGACGTCAATGTGCATGGGGGACTACCTCAACTTCTGGCAGGCCTTGACGTAGAGAAACGCCAGGCCGAAGAAAACAACCGTGAATAAAAGCATGATCAGATCTTGCATCGTGGGTCTCACTGCTCCAATAAGCCCGGCGCACCGGCACTCGGTCCGGTTCACCACACCTTCAATAATCTTGCTTGCCGCCAGCTTTAAGTATCCGTAGGAATTCCTAAATAAAGCGTAAGGGGAGGGGAATCAAATCAATTCGGCTCAAAGAAAGTCCGAAGAGGACCGGGAAAACCCGGAAAATGTCGAACCAAATTAGTTAACATGTCGCACAGAATAGGCTCTGACCCTATTCATCGTTACCGCTCCAACCCTCGGGGATGAAACGGTATCCGACCCATGGCTCGGTCTGGATATATTGGCGGCCGGTTTCAGCTTCAAGCTTCTTACGCACCTGTCCAACGAAGACGCGCAGATACTCCGGCTGATGAGCCGACTGCGCACCCCACACCGAGGTAAGCAGCGCACGATGAGTCATTACCTTTCCCGAATGGCGAGCCAGGTGAACCAGCAAGTCGAACTCCTTCGGCGTAAGATGAATCGGCTTTCCCTGAACTGTGATCGAATGTGCGGTTGCGTCGATCACAAAGTCTCCCACCTCCATGGCAGCGGTGGTGCGTTCAGGAGCGCGCCGAAGATGCGCACGAACGCGTGCCAGCAATTCCTGAATGCCAAACGGCTTCGTCACATAGTCGTCTGCCCCCGCATCCAGCGCCTCGACCTTGGAGCGTTCGTGGTCGCGAACAGAAAGCACCAGCACTGGAGTTGAAGCAATCGCGCGGATGGCGCGCGTTACATCCACCCCGGACATCCCCGGCATCATCAGGTCGGTCACCACCAGGTCCGGATTCCAGTCCTTGTAAAGCTGCAATCCCTCCTCAGGTTCGTTCGCCGTGCGGACATCGTAACCCTGCGCGGAAAGTGCAGCTCGCAGCACTCGTGTAATCTGCGATTCGTCGTCTATAACCAGAATTCTTCCAGGCATATTGGGTTCTTCTTCCATCGGAAGATTACATCATCGGGCCTCCCCGGTATGATTCCTGTGATGAAGATCATGGATGGGCTCACCGATTCGCGGGGAGCGTTTCATTGGTTTGTCGCCACCCTGTTTGCCGTGCTGACCACGCTTCTGCTGGTGCGGCTTGGGGCCAATCCGACTGCGGCTGGCATGGTGTACCTGGTGCTGGTGGTGTGGTCCGCCACCCAGGCTGGACGATGGTTGTCCATCTATGTGGCTATCCTGTGCGCTCTTGGATTCGACTACTTCTTCTTGCCCCCTGTGCGGTCGTTTCAATTAGCCGGTGGCCAAGCGTGGATAGCCATGGTCTCCTATCTCGCCTGTTGCCTGGTGGTGGGCCGGGTCGCAGAGATGGCACGGCGGCAGACTCGGGCTGCCGAACAGCGCCGCGAAGATGTGGAGCGCCTCTACGAGCTGAGCCAGGAAATGATGCTGCACGAAGATGCCGCGGGTCTGATCAAGGACTTGCCGCGCCTGATCGATCGTGTCTTCAAGTTGAATGGAGTGGTCCTCTTTGTCTCCGATCAGGACCAGTTCTACGGTTCCACTTCCGACGTGCCAGCGAGCGTGAAAGCCAGTCTGCAGGCCATAACCCTGGGACAGAATCCAACCATCTTGCCGGGATCGGGCTTTTACACAACACCGCTTATGCTGGGACTTCGACCAGTTGGAGCCTTGGGTTGGAGGCCCGCTCAGCTTTCGCGCGAGGTGGCCACCGCAATGAGCGCTCAGGTTGCCATCGTGCTGGCGCGGTCCATGGCAATTGAGGCAACGGCCCGCATTGAAGCTGTTCGCGAGGGGGAACGGCTCCGCACGGCTTTGATCGATTCGCTTACTCACGAACTGCGCACCCCGCTGACTTCGATCCGCGCCGCAGCCACCACGCTGCTTGAGTCTGAAGGCCTGGATGAAGCGGGCCGTCTGGACCTTATCAGCCTTGTGGACGAAGAGGCTTCCCGGCTCGACCAGCTGATCGGCGAGGCCGTCGAGATGGCCGAGATAGATGCAAATGTGGTGCAGGTGCACGCGGCTCCGCAACATCCACGCGCACTTCTTGACCAGGCGGTAGAGGAATCGAGAAAAATTCTAACTGCTCACCGTGTGAATATCGATGTAGTGGGCGAGGATGACCCGGCCTGGTTCGATCCGCACCTGCTCGGCCGCGTGCTTCGCCACTTACTGGAAAACGCCGCCCGTCACACGCCCGCCGGCAGCCGCATCACCCTCAAAAGTTGGAGGAGCACGGAACGGTTGGAGTTCAGCGTCGAGGACAATGGTCCCGGCATCGATTCGGCGGATCTTCCACTGATTTTCGAGAAGTTTTACCGCGGCAGGAAAAGCGCCATCAAAGCCAAAGGATCGGGAATGGGGTTGGCGATTACGCGCGCTATTCTGATCGCCCATGGTGGCGGCATCGATGCTGCGAGTACGCCGGGAAAGGGCACCACATTCCAATTCTGGATTCCGCTAGTGGAGAAGGAGCCAAATGTGCACGGGCTAAAAAACAACTAGCGTGCGTTTTTATTCCGGCTCGTCACCCCATTCGCAATTAACCTCTCGACGTTCCTCCGAGCTTTGCGCCGCCCACTCCAGCACTCTTGCCACGCGCCACGCAGCCAGCGCCGTGACAGGGGCATTTGACTTGCCCAGCAGCGCATCGCGCACACCGGCATAATAGCGCCGATAGTCGCCGGGTATTGGCGTTACCGGTCGAGAAACCGCGCCGCCATCCACATCCACAGTGAGATTGCCCCAGTCGCGCGACGGCTCCAATCCCCACGGCTCTGCATCGATGCGTGTGATTTTATTGAGCGCTGCCTCTTGTGGATCAAGCCCCCATTTGCAGTAGTTTCCCTTGGTACCCCGCAGGTGAAACCGCGGTCTCGGAAGCGACGAAAGCACGTTGGCCGAAAGCGTAACGTTGAATTCCGAATAACGCAGTCGGACCGTAAAGGAATCGTTTGAACCGTCCCCATCGCGTTCGCGCGTGACATCCGCGCTCACTGCCTTGGGATTTCCGAAAAACGTTAATGCCTGGTCTCCTAAGTGAGTTCCGATATCCAGTAGCAAGCCGCCTTGAGCAGGATCTTCCTTCCATGCCCGAGCCTTTGGAACCGGCCGCCAGCGATCGAATGTCGACTCCAGATGAACAATGCGACCAACTGAATCCTCACGAATAAGTTTATGAATTGTCTGGAAATCGCTATCCCAGCGCCGGTTATGAAACGGAATCAAGTGCAGATCTCTAGCAGCAGCCAACTTCATCAACTCTGCGATCTCGGTTGAAGTGACCGCTGTCGGCTTGTCTACTACGACGCTCTTCCCAGCTTCCAGAACCTGCCGCGCAACTTCAAAATGCGTTCCATTCGGCGTAGCTACAACGAACAAGCCGAGCGACGAATCAGCCAGCATGGCTTCAAGCGAGCGATAAGTCGTGATACCCGGATAGCGTTCAGCCGCGTTATCGGAATGGCGCTCGACTACAGCGGCAAGTTGCAACCCCTCCACCGACGAGATCAGTGGCCCGTGAAACACCCGCCCCGCCATGCCAAAACCTACCAATCCGACTCGAATCATGATTCACCCCCAGCACCAGTGGAGCTGTCCGCCGATCAGCCCTCCAGTTTATACCGGGTCTCAGCAAGGTGGTAAAGCCGCCTCCAAACCAGGCGATTCATGGTCACAACCATCAACGAGATCAGGATGGTAGCAAGCAGCAGTATGGGGAAACGCCCGCTGTCCGTCGCTGCGTCAATCTGCGCGCCCAGACCAATGGTTTGCAGTGTGCGGTCGGCAACATGCGAGTACTCGGCGAATACCGACGCGTTCCAGGCGCCACCCGAGGCCGTCACCATGCCAGTGATGAGATAAGGGAAAATTCCAGGAAGGATCAGCTTCGTCCAGCGCTGCCAGCGAGTGAAGTGATAGAGCGAACTCACCTCGCGCAAATCCGATGGGATCGACATCGCTCCTGCGATCACATTGAACAGGATGTACCACTGCGTGCCGAGCAGCATCAGTGCGATAGAGCCGATACCTAGCCCCCCGCCGATCTTCACCAGCCCGATCAGCAGGATAGGAAAGAATGCTGTAGCCGGAACCGACGCCATCACCTGCGCAATCGGCTGCACGATTCGTGCGAGTTTCGGGTTGAACCCGATAGCGACACCCACCGGCACAGTCCACGCGGCGGAAATTGCCAACGCTGCGTTGACCCGCAAAAATGTAGCGCCCGCGCCCTCAAGCAGCAACCGCAGGTCCGGCCAGGTCACCGTCTTGAGCATATAGACGGCCTGCGTCGCTCCCCAAAGCACGCCGCACAGGACCGCAACTGCCAGAGCCCATAAACCAGGTGACGCTTTTAGTTTGGCCTTTTCTTCATCAACAGGATGCACAACACGGCAGTCCTGCGTGCCAGCCATGCGGCGATAGATAGGCTCCTCTATGCGAGCAAATATGCGCCCGGGCAGGGTGCTGAATAAAGTCGATCGCCGCAACAACTCGAGCACCGGAGAAACAACCCGATCCGCAGATTCGACCTGTTCGAATTTGAATTTGTCGCTCCACGCAATCAGCGGACGCCATACCAACTGGTCGGTCGCCACCACGATCAGAATCACCACCGCAAACCCCCATACCAACGCGCGAATGTCGCCAGATGCTGTTGCGGTCTGGAGATAGCTGCCGAGCCCCGGCAATTGGAAGTTCCGGTCGCCCATGGTGAACATCTCGCAGGCGATCAGCGCAAACCAGCCGCCGGCAACGGACACGATGGAATTCCACACCAGCCCAATCGCCGAATAGGGCATCTCCAGTTGCCAGAATCGCTGCCACGCGGAATAGCGGTAGATTCGGGAGGCCTCAAGCATCTCCCTGGGGATGCTTTTGAGTGAGGAATAGAAACTAAAGGCCAGGTTCCATACTTGTCCTGTGAATATGAGCAGGATCACTCCCATCTCAATTCCCATCTGGTGGCCCGGTACCAGCGCCACCATCGCCAGAACCACAGGGGGCAGGAAGCTGAGGACTGGAATGGACTGGAGAATATCGAGAACGGCGATCATCCACGCCTCTATGCGAGGGTTATAAAACGCCGTATACCCATAAGAAACAGCAAAGATCAGACTCAGGATATAAGCAAGAGCGATCCGGACAATGGAATAAGCCGCATAGACCGGCAGTGCGCTGATCGAGTGGGAAATAGGCACCACCGGTATCGGCTTGCCCAACCAATAGGTGCCTGTGTTGATGATCGTAAAGAAGATAGCCAGTCCACAAGCAGCCACGCCCACGTCAATGACGAAGGGCCACGTGCGTGCCGTAACCAGCGAACGCGCAAGAGGATGGGGGAGGTTCACTCGGCCTCCTCATTCGCCGCAGCCTCTTCCTCCTGCGCATCCGGCAACATGAAGCGGCGCCGGCCGGCATCAAAGTCGAATAACTCGGCGTAGCGGCCCCAGGCCACAGCCGTCTCCATCTGGCGCAGGCACTCCTCTTCGCTAAACTGCTCGTCCAGCATGTCGAGAAAGAAGTCCTCTGGGACCGTGTGGTCGCTCTTCGATTCCAGTGCGCGCCGAATCTGCCGCAGCAGCAGGACGTTTGCCGTGGCAGCGTCGCGGAACAGCTCTTTTTGCCGCAAAATCTCTGAGTTGGCAAACTCGGCGCCGCTCTCTGTGATAGCCGCGTCGCCTTCGTCGATCTTCAGAAAGCCCAGGATCTGCGCCGCATCGACAATCGGCAGCAGGTCGTCGATTTCGAAGGCCAGATCGTCCGCCAGCCGGTAGATATCGTCGCGTCCCCCCTTATCCAGCAGCAGTTCCAGCAAGCCGGCAACGCCGCCGGGGCGTGCGTGCGGCAACATCTGGTAATGCATCTGTCGCTGATCGCGAACAACTTTCCCCGGCTGCTGGTCGGGTGCCTGTGTGGGCGCCACGTCCGGCTTGGTCAGCACTTTGTAGATGTAGTCGACGAGCTGCGTAAATCCTTCTGACTTGCGATCCCTTGGCTGCGCCAGCTGAACCTTGAAATCGGTGCGAATATGCCCCGGATTGCGCCCCAGCACAATGATGCGGTCAGCCAGCAACACAGCTTCCTCGATGTTATGCGTGACCAGGAAAATGGCCTTGGTAGGCATCGCCTTGTTGGCCCACAACTCCAGCAATTCTGAGCGCAGGTTCTCCGCCGTCAGCACATCCAGGGCGGAAAAAGGCTCGTCCATAAACAGCACTTCCGGCTCCACTACCAACGCGCGTGCAAAGCCAACCCGCTGCCGCATTCCACCCGAAAGCTCTTTGGGATAGGCGCCTTCGAAACCGTCCAGACCCACCGTATCCAGCATCTTCATGCTGCGTTCGCGCCGAGCTTCCGGATTGACCCCGCGAGCTTGCAGAGGCGCTTCGACATTCTCAAGAACCGTCAGCCAGGGAAACAGTGCGAAGCTCTGAAACACAATGGATACGTTGATTTCGGCGTCGGCAATGGGTTGCTCGTGCCAGTAGACCTGACCGGCTGTAGGGGTGGACAACCCCGTCATCATGCGCAGCATAGTGGATTTGCCCGACCCCGAAGGCCCGAGCAACGCAAGAATCTCTCCAGGAACGATCGCCAGATCCGTAGCAGAGATAACCTGAATGCGATTCTGGCTGGGCTGCGAGTAATATTTCTCTATCTTTTCCGCGCGAATGATAGGCTCGACTGCGCGAACGCCCGCTTCTACGGCCGGTGTCGTAACCTGGTTTTGGGTGCCCGTATCCTGCATGCATGGATCTCCGGTAGATGGTCAGTTCGCCGGAATCGTCGGCTGGTTGTCATGGCAAGTGTAGACTTTGGTCGTTGCTCTTACATGAATCGTCAACCGGTTGGCGACGTCGGACTTGGCAAAGTACCTAAAGTTCCTTGTTATTTGTGACTGGCGTAAGCAAGAGGGGAAGAAACGGCTCCGAAGATGCGTTAAACTGAGCGTATCATTGAGCAAGGCGTATTGCCACCCTCAATACTTTTGGCAGATGACGGTCATGTAAGATTAACGAACTTTGTCTGTACAACTTGATAAATCCCCCCAGAAAGTAAGCCCAGGTGAATATGCCGGAGAATTCAGCCAAACCCAAGGTCCTAGTTGCCGACGACGAACGAGTGATCGCCGACACGCTTTCCATGATTCTGAACCAGAGTGGCTTCGAGGCTCGTGCCGTTTACTCGGGCGAAAAGGCGCTTGAAGTGGCTGCCGCGTTTTCACCCGACATGCTAATCTCCGACGTGATCATGGCCGATCTCAACGGAATCGATACCGCCATCCAGATGCGTGCGCTGCTTCCGAAGATCAAAATCCTTCTGTTTTCGGGCCAGGCAGCAACCGCCGATCTGCTTGAAAAGGCCCGCGCCCAGGGATACGAGTTCGAGATTCTGGCCAAACCGGTTCATCCGCAGGACCTGCTCACAAGGCTGCGCGGATAGTTTTACCTAGAGCTCGCGCCGGCCTTCCATGGCGCGAGCCATGGTCACTTCGTCAGCGTATTCGATGTCGCTGCCCGCGGGTACGCCGGTTGCTATGCGGGTAATGCGCACATGGGACCCGCGCAACGCTGCCGCGAGCCAATTGGCGGTAGCTTCCCCTTCGAGAGTCGGACTAGTGGCAAGGATTACCTCGTCAACCTCGCCGCGCTCGACTCGTGCGACCAGCGTGCCAGTCCGCAACTGATCAGGCCCCACGCCATGCAGCGGCGATAGTGTCCCGTGCAGCACATGGAATACCCCCTGGTAGCCGCGGCTGCGCTCAACCGCTGCAATGCTCGTCGGCTCCTCAACCACGCAAACCAGGCGCTGGTTGCGTGCAGGGTTGGAGCAATACGCGCATGGATCGACGTCGGTAACGTTGTTGCAAATGGAGCAGAGGCGCAGGCTGGCCTTGAGACCGCGCACCGCCTCAGCCAGCGCCGCGGCATCGTCGTCGGTAGCGCGTAGAATATGAAAGGCGAAGCGCTGAGCGCTCTTCGTTCCCACTCCCGGCAACTTCTTCAGCTCTTCAATCAGCCGAGCCATCGGCTCAGCATAGCGTGACACGATCAATGCCCCCTGACGATCGAATTACAACTGTGGCAATTTGCTTTCGGCTGTTCGAATCAAAACAAATTTGTCATCCTGAGCGAAGCGTACTTCAGCGGAGTCGAATGGACCTGCGGTTGCTCCTCAGCTCAAATAACGAAGCGCAGAACCACCCCGCCTGGCGCTCCTACAAGGTCCGATAAACCAACCCGGCAAAGGCATCCGGGCCCATAAATCCCTTCCCCCAGACAGAATCGAATTCCGCTGTTGGCTTCTTTGCCACAGCCTCCTGTTCGCTTGCTCCGGAAGCTTTCAGCGCCGCTACTTTGTCACGAATAGCCGACAACACATCGTGATATTTCTGAAGATCCGCCTTCGTTCCAAGCGGTCCATGCCCGGGAATGATCTTGGTGTTTGTTCCGGCCACGGAAAGCCCGGTTTGCGCCCCCTTGATCATGCCGTCAATCTTGCCGCCAGTGCTCTCATCGATGAACGGATACATGCCGTTGAAATAGATATCTCCCAGGTGCAGAATATCCGCGTTGTGAAAGTGGATATAGATGTCCGTGTCCGTATGCGCCGGATCGAAATGCACAAGATCCAGCGAGTCGCCATTGTGCCATGCATGCATTGAATCGTCGAAGGTAATGACCGGCAGTGCGCCTGCAGGCGCCGGAGGGAAAGTAGTGTGAAACGCTGCAATTGTCTGTGAAGTTGAGAGCCTCTCACGCGTCTTCTGATGCGCGAAAATTGTGTACCCGGCAGCGTGAAGGCCCTCGTTGCCGTCGGTATGGTCGGTATGCCAGTGTGTATTGATTAGTGCATCCGCCGGACTCTTGCTGACCGCGGCAACAGCTTCAAGAATGTGTGGAACCGCCGTTGCATAGCTCGAATCGATCAGCACATTACCATCCGAGCCTGTCTGCAGCGCCATGTTTCCACCTGCCCCTTGCAGCAGGTAAATGTTGTCGTAGAGCTTGGTTGTCTTGACCGGTGTCTTCGCCGCCGCCGCGCGATTCTGCACTACCATCGCAGGCTGCACAACCGCTTGTGCCTTCATCCAACGCGGAGCCACGGCCACCGCGCCGGCCGCCACGCCCAATTGCAGAAAATTTCTGCGATTCATTCCTTCAAACATCGCTTTCAACCTCTGGGGAATTCGAATTTCAAGTAAGTCCGGGAATCTTCAGTCCGCCCAGCATGCCCTGCACGTTGGACTTGATGGCGTCGTCTGCCTTGCGCCCGGCTTCATTCACTGCGGACACGACCAGGTCTTCAAGCATCTCGACGTCGGGTTGAGCGCTGCTCAGGCCGAGCACGGCCGAGGGGTCAATACGAATTTTGAGCAGCTCCTTCTTGCCGTTCATAGTAGCGGTTACAGCCCCGCCGCCACTGGTCCCATCTACGATCGTCTCGCTCAGCTTGCGTTGCATTTCTTCCTGCATCTGGTTGGCCTGGGCAAGCATTTCCGGGATTTTCAATGGATTAATCATGACGAAATACCTCGATGAATACGTCCGTTTACTTCTACCCCAGTTACTTCTGTCTAAGATCGACGACACTCAGCACTTCAGCCTTGAAAATCTCTTTTGCCCGTTGCACCAGAGGATTATTGAGCGCCGCTTCCTGAACGCTTCCAGCAAGGGGTGGTGCGGAACTGGCAGCCCCGTTTGAAGCCACGCCGTCTCCCGGAACAACCATGAACCGAGTCGGCGCCCCCAGCCTTTGCAGTTCCTGGCGGATGATCTTCTCTGCCGCCGCGTTCACCGTCAACGCAAGCATCTTTTTGCCCATGCCTGGAACTTCAATGCGCAGGCTTGCCCCGTCAATCGTCCATGTGCCCGACCCCAGCAACTGTGCCGCCGACGGATGTCCCGCTTCCACGAGCGCCGAGCCGACCGCGTGCCGCACGGACTCAATTCCAGGTGTAATTGCCGGTTGGGTCGCGACTTCAGGTGCCTTTGCCAGCGCACCTTCCGTCATCGTCGCGGAGCCGTAGTTTGTCGTTTGGCTAGCGGTGGCCGGGAATGGTGTGTTGCCAACAAATGGACTACTTGAAATATCCGTGTTGCTGACAGGTGTTGGCGCAGAACTCACAACAGGTGCCGGCCGCTCCATCATCGCCACTGGCCCAGCGGTAGCTTCCGGTCTCGGAGCCGTGTCCATCTTCGGACCCGTGTTCGACGAACCAGCACCCCAACTGCCTGTAGACGGTCCAAATGGCGAAATCGATGGTGCGGCTGGTGCAGGCTTGGGTGCAGGGGCCGCAGGCCGTGCCGATGTTGCCGCCGCGCGTGGTGCCGAGGTCGACGCACTACTCCGCCCACCAGCCCCACTTGCCGCGCCACTCAACAATTCCTCCAGCGGCAACAGGCGCTGCGCATGAATCAGCTTGAGCAGACCCAGTTCCAGATGAAACCGCTGCTCCTGGCGATAATTCAGGTCGTCAAACGTTCGCAGCACAATCTGCAGATTGCGAGTAAGCTCTTCTTCGGTAAACAGCAGTGCCGTCCGCGCTGCCCGCGCCCTCTCATCCCCGGAGATTTGCAGCAGCTCTGTCTGCTCGCCGCCCAGCTTGGCCATCAGCGCGTTGCGCAGGTAGCGCACCATTTGCCGCGCCAGCGACGAAGGGCTATGCCCCGCATTCACCAGCAGGTTCAACTGCTCCATCAACTCCGCGCTCTGTCCCGCAGCCACGGCCTCAAGCAGCCGCTCAAAAACGGCGTTAGGCACTGCGCCCATCAACTCGCGGATCTGCGCACCGGAGAGCACAGCGCGCCCTGCGTCTGTAGGCGCCGAAGCAATCGCCTGGTCCATGATCGACAACGCGTCGCGCATCGATCCATCTCCAGCCTCGGCCAGCAGAGCCAGTGCAGAGTCTTCCGCCTCCACATTTTCCTGAGCGGCAATCATCCTCAATTGCGTAAGAATGTCGTCAAATTTCACCGCATGAAAACTGAAGTGCTGGCAGCGCGAACGAATCGTCTGCGGAATGTTTTCGGGCTCCGTCGTCGCCATCATGAAGATCACGTGCGCCGGCGGCTCTTCCAAAGTCTTGAGGAGTGCGTTGAAGGCGGCGTCGGTAATCTGATGAGCTTCGTCGAGAATATAAATCTTGTACCGGTCGCGCGACGGCGCATACCGTGCCGCATCGCGCAGTTCGCGAATCTCGTCGATGCCACGATTGGTAGCCGCATCAATCTCAATCACGTCGACAGCGTTGCCCTGGCGAATCTCAATGCATGAATCGCAAACCCCGCAAGGTTCAGGATTGGGCCGCGCTTCCGTGCCAATTTCCGTCCGGCAATTCAGCGCCTGCGCAACGATGCGCGCAATGGTAGTTTTCCCAATGCCGCGATGGCCGGAAAAGATATACCCGTGCGCGATGCGATTCTGCGACAGCGCATTCATCAGGGTACGGGTTACGTGGTCCTGGCCCGCCACGTCGGCAAACCGCTGCGGACGGTATTTCCTAGCCAGAACCTGATAACCCATGCGTGCTCGCTCCTCGAAAGGCCGCCTCGAAATCCAGGACAGCCTAGAGCTGATTGTATCGTTCCAGGCTCAAATGCCGATCCGTGGAAATGTCTGTGGCAATGAATCAGCGTTGAAGGATGCGGGCTGATGTAGAGTACCAGTTGATGAAGGGTGCGGGCTGATAAAGGGTACAAGTCGATGAAGGGTGCGGGCTAATGAAGGGTACGGGCTGATGAAGGGTACAAGTTGATGAAGGGTGCGGGCTTCAGCCCGTACATAAAACCAACAAAATCAATTGGGCTTTAGCCCCTGAGGGAATGCGCACTCGCAAACCGGAATACTCTCCGAATTTCAAGACTTCACTTACTCCGCTTCTTTCCTGACGGCTTTTTCTTGGCCCCAACCGCAGCCTTCTCCTTAGCCCGCTTCCTCTTCCGAACCTCTGCTTTCGAATACATAGTCCCGCGGCATTTCTTTGTCCCGCAATTGCAAGTGGCCTCGTCATCGCCTCCGTCATAAAGGCAATAATCGTAAGTAATTTCCTCCCCCGCAGCAATCGGCCGCAGCGTCTTGATCCACACCCGTCCGCGTATTTCGCTGGTCTCGCAATTCGGTTCGCAGCTATGGTTGATGAACATCGACGCGCAATGCCCGTCGATGACGATATCGCCATTTCCCAGTCCAAACAGGTAGGTGATTGGCGAAGCCTCGTAAGCCTCGTCTGCCTCTTCTTTGCTGATGCGCCGGCCAGTGTATTCGGCAATTCGGCGGTTTTTGGCGATGGGCGTAGTGGTGTAGCAGCCGGCAGCGTGAATCGCGGAAGAGCGGATGATCAATGCCATGCGGATATGCGATGCTTTCTTGATGAGCGATTTTTGTTCAACGAATTTTGTTGTATGGTCCGCATCGTAACATTGAAGGGGTAGGGTCAAGGGAAATCGGGATATGAAACAGGGCTTTTTATTTACGTTGGTGCTTGCAGGAACTCTGATCGCGGGTACGAAGGGGCAGGCCCAAGCCGCGCCCAGCCAGAATCCGCCACCGAATAGCACGCAAAAGCCGCCCGCACCCGCGACAAAGCAGGATCCCAATGCTTTTCCAGAAGACACAACGAGCGTACCCGTAATGCCGTCAAAGGGTACACCCGCCTTGCCACCCGGCACCGACATGGGGGATGACAACGCCGCTGGCACCAAGCGCCTGCCACTGCCAGCCACGGATGGCGACCCGGTCCGCAGCCCCGACGATGTGGCCATTGAATCCGACACCGCGCAGGAGTTAGGGTCGTCAAGTTCCAGCCGCGCCGGCCTCGACAAGCTGGTCCCCAGTCCGGACGACGACGATCAGCCCCAAGGCAAGCACCACAAGCAGGCCGTCAAGCCTCCCGAGCATGTCGAAACCTCGGCGGAGGACATCGAAGTCGGCAAGTACTATCTCCAGACCAAAAACTGGAAGGCCGCTCTCTCGCGCTTTGAGTCTGCAATGGTGCTCTCGCCGGACGACCCTGACGTCTACTGGGGTCTCGCGGAGAGTGCGCGCCACCTCGGCAACATGGCAGAAGCGCGCGACTATTACAAGAAAGTAGCCGAATACGATCCCGACAGCCGCCACGGCAAAGACGCCATCAAAGCCTTGAAAGATCCAGAGATAGCCAACGCCAAGGCCACGCCGCCAACCGTTCCCCCCGCAACTCCGCCCGCCCAGCAATAGCAGAGCGCCCCCACCCCCCCAAAAAAATCTGTCATCCGGAGCGACCGAAGGGAGTCGAATGGACCTGCGGTTGCTTTTCGGCGCACTTTCCACCCCCAACAGCTCTGTTTATCAGGAGCAGCCTGACTCGCCGCGCAGAGTTACGGTTGAAATTAACAGTTGTCTCAGATCGGGTCCTGCGCTAACTCGCTAACTTGCTATCGCGGCGAAGCCGCGGCTAACTTGCTGAATATATTCAACCAGTTTTTTGTTCATGGGGAGCGGAGCGTACCTCAGCGGAGTCGAATGGACCTGCATTTTGTTTTCCAGTCTTTCGGAAGGCAGCTCAAAGCCCAGCCCATCGCAGATAAGCTGCGATGATGTGCTGCCCCCAGAGCGAGCTAACAATCCCGCCAATGCAGAGGAATGTCCCAAACGGAAGTTTGCTCCCAGCCCATGTATCCGAGTCCCGCCGAGCAGCAGGGACAACAAGCAGTGTCAGCGCGACAATACTTCCAAGAATTGCCCCCAAGCCGAACGCCAACAGCGCCCCCGGAAGCCCAAGCCATGCAGCCAGCAGAGCCATCAGCTTCGCGTCTCCCAATCCCATCCCCTCACGCTTGCGAATGAGCTTGTAAATCCAGCGGATCAGAAATATTAGTCCGGCACAGACAGCGATTGAGATTAGGCAGGATATCAGCGACCTTACCGGTTGTGGCGTCGTATCGAAGTGATATCCAAACTCTTCGTGCGCCGTAGTAAACGCCAAACCCAGAACGATTCCTGGAAGCGTGAGAGCATTGGGCAGCCAGAAATTCTCTGCATCCAAAACCGCGAGGGCGACAAGGAGCCAACAAAGGGCCATTTGACCGAATGCGTCTGTCAGTATGGAGAAGACAACGGTCGTTGGAAGTTCGGGATCGAGCGCCATCGGAATTGAACGGTATGCGTAGTAGGCCCAAAGCCCACCCACCGCCAATTCCACCAGCGGGTACCGCCACCCAATCCCAGTCCCACACTCCCGGCATCGCCCCCGCAGCACCACCCAACTAACCAGCGGAACATTCTCCCACCAAACCAACGTATGCTCGCAATTCCTGCAATGCGACCGCGGCTGCACAACGCTCTCGCCTTCGGGCCAGCGGCTCAGGCACACGTTCAGAAAGCTGCCGAAAGCCAGCCCCAGCAGCCCAGCAAATATCGTCCCCAGAATGCGAATCATGCGCGAGCTAGAGTATACGTCGACCCGCGCCGCTGCTCCCAACTCGCAGCCACGACCCATAGCGCGATAAACTGAACAAGCATGGAAGTTCCGCCCGAGACCCATCCAGCACAAGCTCCAACCGCAGCAACCGCGACTGACCCCGCGAGCGCGGCTGTCCTTTTCGAGCAGTCGGTAAACATCATGGCACGCCTGCGTGCTCCCGGTGGCTGCCCGTGGGACCGCGAGCAGTCCTTCGATTCCATCCGCAAATACACGCTGGAAGAAACCTACGAAGTCTTCGACGCGATTGAGCGCCGCGACTTTCCGCACCTGGCCGAAGAGCTAGGAGACCTTCTCTTGCAAGTGCTTTTCTACGCCGAGATGGCCGCCAACGAAGGCCACTTCACCATCAGCGACGTCCTCAACCACCTGAACAACAAACTAATCCGCCGCCATCCCCATGTGTTCGGCGACGAAGCCTCGCGCGCAGCAGGAAACCGCGCCGACGTGGATGCGAATGTAAAGGATTCCTCCGCCGCAGTCCTCCGCAACTGGGAAGAGATCAAAGCCGCCGAGAAGCCATCGACAGACGGAGCAGGGAATTCGCCCACCTCGCGCCTCGACGCTGTAGCAAGGGCTTTGCCTGCACTGGCCGAAGCCGCCAAGCTAGGCGCCAAGGCGCAGAAAGCCGGATTCGACTGGCCAAGCTGGCGCGATCTGCTCCCCAAGCTGGCCGAGGAAACCGCAGAGCTTGAAGCCGAAGCAGCATCCGCAGACCCCTCCCGCAAGCCTTTCGTAGAAGCCGAATTGGGGGATCTGTTATTCACCGCTGTGAATCTTGGCCGTCACCTCGGCGTAGACGCGGAGATGGCGCTCCGAGGTTGCAACCGCCGCTTCCGCGATCGCTTCAAAGAGATGGAGAAAGCCACATCCCGGCCGCTGGAGCAACTATCGCCGCCGGAGTTGGAGGAACTTTGGGCTCATGCGAAGCGAACACTTGCGAATACCCCGTCCGACTCCATAACTCAGGAGCGGGCATGATGGTCATCCGCAACTGCAAGGGCCAGGACGAACTCGAAGCCTGCGTCCAGCTTCAGATTGAAACCTGGGGATACGACCCAACCGACGTGATCCCGCGCAAGGCATTCCTGGTTTGGCAAAAAGTAGGCGGACAGATCATCGCCGCCTTCGACCCCGAAATCCCAAACTCGCCTCCCGAAGGTGGCCCCCAATCGATGATAGGTTTCGTGCTGTCTTTGCCCGGTGTAAAAACCGGCCACGGCGACCCGAAGGCGTATCTGCACTCGCACATGATGGCCGTCAAAGAGGGTTATCGCAACCGCGGCCTGGGCGTGCAACTGAAGCTGGCGCAGCGCCATGAGGCCCTTTCACGCGGTCTCCGCCACATTGAGTGGACCTTCGATCCTCTCGAAATCAAGAATGCATTTCTGAATATTCACAAGCTCGGGGCCATCGTTCGCAGCTACCATGTGGATTTCTATGGTGTATCCTCATCTCGTCTGCAAGGTGGGCTTCCGACGGATCGCCTGGTGGCGGAATGGCACCTCGATTCGCCACACGTTCAGGGAATTCTCGAAGGCCGTGCGCCGTCCTCGCTTGTCATTGAAGAAGAAATAAAGGTCCCGGCTGCAATCTACGAATGGAAGGCGAACGAGGCCGCGCGGGATCAAGCTCTCGCTATCCAGCTGGACAATCGCATTAAGTTTCAAAATGCTTTTTCTCAAGGCCTGGCTGTAATCGGTTTCAACAGAGACACAGAAGGCAATGGAATATTTGAACTAGGTCGATTGGCCCAGCTTCAATTGGAATAATTTTCCCAAGGAATGCAAAGACTTATGAAGATTGATTCGATTATCCTGCGGGAACTGCAAGTACCGCTGGTCCGGCCCTTTGAAACAAGCTTCGGCGTTACCACTAATCGAAGGATAGTTCTGGCCGAAGTGCGGTCCGAAGGCCTGACCGGCTGGGGAGAATGCACCGCAGGAGAGCGCCCGTTTTTCTCAGCCGAATCAACCGATAGCTGCTGGCAGGTAATCGTCAGTGAACTGGGCCCAATGCTGGCTTCCGCAAAGGTCGAGCATGGTGGAGATTGTCCGAAGATCTTCCGCCTTGTACGCGGTAATCCCATGGCCAAGGCCACACTTGAAAACGCTATCTGGGACCTCGAAGCGCAGCGCGATGGGATATCGCTCTCGCAACTTCTCGGCGGCGTGCGTGACGTCATTCCCTGCGGCGTGTCCCTCGGAATTCAACCCACCGTTCCTGAATTGCTAGACCTTGTGGAGCGCGAAGTTGACGCGGGCTATCAGCGCATTAAACTCAAATGCAAGCCGGGTTGGGATGTCGAAGTTTTTGAGAAAGTAAGAAGCCGCTGGCCCGGAATCATGCTCAGTTGCGATGCCAATTCCGCGTACCGTTTGCGCGACGCCGACCACCTCGTTACATTCGACGCCTTCGACCTGCTGATGATCGAGCAGCCGCTCTGGCATGACGATTTCTACTACCACTCAATGCTGCAGAAGCGCCTCGCAACCTCGATCTGCCTCGACGAATCCATTCGCAACCGCCGCGATGCTCTGGCTGCCATTGAGATGGAATCATGCAAGATCATCAACATCAAGCTGGGCCGTGTGGGCGGATTCTCCGAAGCCATTGCCGTACACAACGCAGCGCAGGAGCGAGGCATTCCCGTCTGGTGTGGCGGAATGCTCGAGGCCGGCATCGGCCGCTCCCACAACATCGCGCTTTCCACTCTCGAAAACTTCTCGCTCCCCGGGGATGTGTCGGCCTCGGCCCGTTATTGGCGCGAAGACATCGTCGATCCCGAGATCACCGTTTCCAAGGCCGGCGAGATAACCATTCCCGACACGCCCGGACGCGGCTACGAAGTGCGCACCGACCTCGTCGAACGCCTCACAGTTCGCAAGGAAGAAATCCGCGCCTTCGAACTTGTTGGGTAGGTCGCCTAGAGGCAATGGAACCGCTGTTCCCCATCCTGCGTACTGAAACGCGGCGAGCAACTTTGGCGGCCGGATCGCGTCTTAAAGATGAGGCGCTGCCAGGTTCCACCGAGCGCAGCCGCCGGAGGTAGACTTAAGTGACTCCCCAGGAAGAACAGCTTTTAAACTCGCTCGTCGAGCGTGTAAACAAGACACAACTCCAGGAAAAAGATCCAGATGCGGAAGCCTTGCTCAACCAGTCTTTGGGCAGCAATCCGGACGCAATCTACATCATGGCACAGACCGTTTTGGTGCAGAACATCGCCTTGGAGCAAGCCAAGGCGCAAGTAGCGCAGCTTCAGCAGCAAGTGCAGCAGGCGCGCCAGCAACCGGCCCACACCACCAGCTTTCTCGGCAATCTACTCGGCCATCGCGACCCGGCTCCTCCACCACCGCTTCAGCCAACGTATCTGCCGCCGCAGCAACAGGGCTACGTGCCTCCTCCCCCGCCGCCTCCCGGCTATGATCCTCAATATGCGCAGCCGCAATATATTCCTGCCAGCCAGCCGAGTTTTCTGCGCGGCGCCATGCAGACAGCCGCTGGAGTAGCCGCAGGCGCATTGGCCTTTGAAGGAGTGGAAGCCGTGCTCCACGGTATCGGCGGCTTTGGCAACCCCGGTTACGGATACGGCATGCCGGGAATGGGCATGGGCGGCTTCGGCATGGGATCAGGAATGATGGGCGGCGGTTTTGAGCGGCCCATGGAAGAGACGGTCATCAACAACTACTACGACCAGCCCGGTGGCCAGGAACATCACTTTGAACAAGGCAGTTTCGACCATGGCGGCCAAGAAAATAGGGAGCAGCATTTCCGCGAGACAGCGGACCAGGGCGGGGCGCAGTTCCACGACGCCAGCTACAACCAGGGTGGAGACGACCAAGGTATCGTCGACAACAACAATCTCGACGACACAGTGCTCGACGGCAATCTAACTCAGGACGATGGCAGCAGCTTTGACAGTGGTAACAGCTTCGACGATGGTGGCGGATTCGACAGCGGCGGCGACAGTGGTGGAGGCGGAGATTTTTCCTAGCAAATCGCCTGGTAGCCCCATCCTTTCGCTTTTTTCGAGCGAAAGGGTGGGAAACCTCAAACGTCAAACAGCGCACTCGAACACCTCAAAGCTCTTCGTATTCCATCCACAGGTTATCCAGCAACCACAACCTCATCCGCCCGCGCAAACGTGTAAGGCCCTTCCGGCACCAGGGCGACCCTCGATCCTTCTGGCAGCCCATCCAGCGTAGCCGCCACTGCCTCTGCCACGCTGCTGTAAGCCCAGGTCGCAAGGAACCCAAGCTGTCCTTTGGTCACGCCAGGCGTATAGAAGTAGAGCTCATACTTCTCACCCGTCAGCGCCAGTTTTTCCAGTTGCCATTGGTCCACCTCAACCGGTGCGCTCTTGATCTCATCGAGAAAGCTCTTGAAATCTCTCATCCCGGAAAGTCTTCGCGCAAACTCCGGCGAGCCAACCCCTTCCGCGCACTGAGCCACAATCAGAATGCGACCTCCCGGCTTCACCATGTGTGCCGCCGCAGTTATTCCCTTCACGCATTGGTAGAAAGTCAGGTCTAGAGGATAGCCGGCAGAGCTCGTAATGACTGCATCCACCGGTTCGTCCAGCCGCTCCAGGCATGTTCGCTCCACAAACGCCACACCCGCCGCGTGCGCCTTCACCGGGTCACCCGCAAACACTCCCGAGATGCGCCGATCCTGTGTCAACGTCACGTCGAGCATGAAGTCATGCCGCGCCATGCGCGCAACCTCCAGCAACTCCGCATGAAGAGGATTGTCTGCAATCGACCCCTCAGTCGCCATCGGTTCCCGCATGAATCGCGGCGAGTGAATCACCTTGATCGTTTCCTGTGCTGCAAGTCCCGGCGCAATCAGCTTGCGTCCCCCACTGAACCCAAGCATCAAATGCTGCTCAATGAATCCCAGCGTGATATGCAGGTCTGCCGCCATGAATCGCTCGTCGATATAAACCGGCGTGCCACGCAGCGTTTCACCAAGATGCCGATGCTCGCTCAGTTGTTTAGCATCGTGGCTGACGATGCGATACTTAGCAGCAATCTTCGGCCCCACAATGCTGTTGATCTCGTCCCCTGTTGCGCCGCGGTGCAACCCTGTCGCAATCAGTATGGTGATGCCTTCAACCGGAATCCCTGACTGATGCAGCCGGTCAAGCAGCGGCGGCAGCGTAACCCAATTCGGCGCAGGCCGCGTAATATCGCAGACCGAAATAGCCGCCGTTTTCTTCCCCGCGGCAATTCTTGAGAGTGCCTCACAGCCGATAGGAGCGTCGAGCGCCGCATCGAGCGCCGCCTGTTCATCAGCCACTGCCTGAGCTGTGTGACTCAGAATGACCTGGCTCTGAAAGCCATCAGGAACCGATACGTCAATTCCGCTCTTTCCAAATGAAAAATGTGCTTTCATGCCTTCTCCTCAACGCCATGGAAGATCCGAGCCGCTCACCTTCGCTCGAATCTAAGTTTACTTTCTTTCGTTCTTATCTGCTTCGCTGTTAACCAAACCGTCGCCTCATTCGTTGTATAGGCAGAAGCGGCTCAACCCAGCTTCTCAAGAGGGAAACTCGAAATGCAAAGACCTACCCGCATACTGTCCTGGCTTCTTCGTCCTCTGGCTGTTTCAGCAGTCCTTTGCGCCACCGCCTTCGCAGCGCAAACATCTGCCGCACCAGGTCGCATTCCGGCACCGCCGAAAGCGGCTACTCCGGGCCAGGCTCAAATCTCCTCCGCCCCCGTGAGCGACCATGACCTCGCCGTCACGCAAGAGCAGCTCATCAAGCTCCTTCGTCTCAGCCCTACGCTCACCACAGTCGTAGCTCACGACCCCTCCCTTCTCGCAGATCAGGACTACGTAAGCCGCAATAACCCTCAGTTGGCTCAGTTCCTCGCCCAACACCCAGAAGTAGCCCGCAACCCCGATTTCTACCTCTTTACCCATGTACACCGTGAAGACGGCAGCCCTGACGAGGCCCTCGAGCGCGAAGTCTGGCCGGGAATGGTGCCAAGAAACGATGGCTGGTCGGCCAATGACGTAATCGTGCCCATCGCCAGCGTGCTCGCATTCGCGTGTTTCCTGGCCGCGCTGGTCTGGCTCATCCGCCAATTCCTTGAAAACCGCCGTTGGGGCCGCATCTTCAAGCTGCAAAGTGAAGTGCACGGCCGCCTGATTGATAAATTCGGCTCCAATCAGGAGCTCTCCGGCTACATGGAGACCGAAGCCGGCAAGCGCTTCCTCGAAGCTGCTCCAATTCCCGTGGGCTTTGAAAACGAACAGCGCATGCCCAACGCCATTGCCCGCGTTTTAACCCCGTTGCAAATAGGGGTCGTGCTGGTGCTGCTCGGCATTGGTTTCTTCTTGCTTCGCAATGTTCGTGTCGAGATGCATGAAGCCATGCTTGTGCTCGGAACTATCGCCCTCATGCCCGGCCTTGGATTTATCATCTCAGCAGGCATCACATGGGTTCTCGCCGATCGTCTTGGCCTGATCCCGGAAAGCCCGCAATCGCGGTTTGCTCCCCGCTCCTTCAATTCAAAGGACGCGGAGTGATCCTGAATGATAGCCCGTTTGTTGAGAGAGCCAGCGCCTATGCCCTGGGAAGCCGTCTTCCTGAATCCGATTGCCGGCAACGCGACGCATGCCGCGGACCTCACGACGAATCTGCCCGCAGAAACGCTCATGGATAGCGACGCATTCGCCGCATTCTATAGCCGCGCAGCCCGGCCTCTCTGGGCCTACCTGGCGCGCGTCTCGGGTGACCCGGCGTTGGCCGACGACCTGATGCAGGAAAGCTTTGTCCGCTTCCTTACCGCCTCGCGGCCGGAATTCTCTCCGGCCGAAGGCGAAGTTGCCGCCCGCCGCTATCTCTTCCGTATCGCTACCAACCTGCTTCGGGACCACTGGCGTCGACCCGCCGCCACTTCCATAGAAGAACTCCCCGAGGAGATATTCTCCAACCCCGACCGTTCCGCACACGACGATTCCCAGGCAGTACTCGGTCCAGCGTTGGCATTGATGCGCCCTCGGGATCGTCAGATCCTGTGGCTAGCCCATGCAGAGGGGTATTCGCACCGCGAAATCGCTCAGATCACCGGTCTCGGCAGCACCAGCATCCGACTCCTGCTCTTCAGAGCCCGCCGCAAGATCGCCCGCATCCTCGTCGATCAGGCGTCTCCTTCGCAGCGAACAAAGCAGGCAGCCGATCCAAATGCGGACTCGGAGACAAATGCCACATTTCGGAGACAGCCATGACGTTCCGCCCCTGCTCCCGCCAACCCGAAGTCAGGGAAATGCTGGCCAGCGGCCACTGGCCCCAAGCTTGCCCGTCTGAACTTCGCGCTCACCTGGCAGACTGTCGTTCCTGTGCTGAATTGCTCGTCGTGACGCAGGCTTTCCAACAGTCGCGCGCTGCAGCATCAGCACAAGTCAAGTTGCCGCCTCCGGGAGCCATCTGGTGGCGTGCACAACTCCGCCGTCGCAATGCCGCTGTAGAGCGGGTGGGAAAGCCCATCCTCGGCGCTTACTTGTTCGCGCTGGCTCTTACAATCCTGGTCGCATTCGCTTTTGCAATCAGCCAGGCGCGCCACGGCTTGCGCTGGCTTGGCTGGATCGGCCAATCCGGAAGCGCAGCGCCGCATGTTGATTCTCTAAATCTCTCCGCATTACTAAGCTCCGGTGGCCCCCTCATGGTTTTGATTTCTATCTTCGCCACCCTGGCCTTGCTCGGCGCCGTAGCCGTCTATCTTTCAGCCGAAAAGCAATAGCCTCTCTGACTCGGCGCTACGATAAGGCGGGATTGCTGATATACGTGCTGTCGGTCACATGCTGATTCCACCTCCAGCTTGTTATGATTAGTGGCGAAAATAACAGGCTGGACACGCGCATGGTCTGGCAAGGAGAGCGTAATGCCCGAAGCACATGTATTCAGTACTATTCCCACCAAGATTCTGGTGCCGATCGACTTCAGCCCCTCATCGCATGCAGCCCTGGAGTCGGCTGCCGATCTTGCTCAACATTTTGGCGCTGCGATCCATCTCGTCCACGTAATCCCTATGTTTCCGGCTACCACTTTGCCTGACTTCATTCCGGAAGAGAAATTCACTGAGGCGGCAAAAACTGAAGCCGAACGGCACTTTGCCGCGGCCGTCGCTGACCTGGCCAAGAAGGGTATCAAAGTGACTTCCAGCGTTGAAGTTGGCGATGACGTAGCCAGCGCTCTTCTTGAAGCGACAGAGCATGAGAATGCCGACATGGTTGTGATTTCAACACACGGGCTTACCGGTTGGCATCCACTGGTCTTCGGATCGATTGCCGAAAAGGTGATGAAGCTTGTCGCTTGCCCGGTATTGCTGCTGCGCACGCCAAAGCCCGCGAGTAGTGCCAAGGTTGCCTCGGGCCGCCTGATGGAATGGTGGTAGTTCATTCCACTGCACAGGAAAATTCAGGATTACGCACAACCTCCGTGCCCCATTCTTGCGCCTTATCACCGGCGCAAGGGTGGGAAACCACGAACCTCAAGAGTGGGGTTCATGGGGTCAGAACCCTAGTGAAAGTCATGCGATCGAATATCTGCGCCGGTAATCTCCATCGGCACAATGCGCTGCGCCTTCACGTGGATCACGCCGTCTTGGTTCTGCAGCTTCCCCTGAATCTCCAGGAAACGGCTGCGCGTCACAACCAGGCGATTCTGTTCAAAAATATCCGGAGTAATAATCACGTTCGCTATACCCGTCTCGTCTTCGAGAGATAAAAAAACAAATCCCTTGGCGGTTCCAGGCCTCTGTCGCGCAATAACGCAACCAGCAATCCGAACAGCCCGATTGCTTCCTAAATTCTCCAGTTCAGTGGCAGAGAGAATACCCTGCTGACGCAGCCTGGCTCGCTGCCATGCCATGGGATGCGGGCCGGTCGTAAGACCAGTGCCGGCAAAATCTGCAGACACACGCTCGTCCGTAGTCATCATCTGCAAAGGGTTCGAT
>Ga0302320_10003923_pt1 | contig 34095 bp, 38 predicted proteins | sample Bog_T0_3_FD_202130 | JGI IMG/M metagenome (GOLD analysis project Ga0302320, IMG submission 202130) | Peat permafrost microbial communities from Stordalen Mire near Abisko, Sweden - Bog_T0_3 | ecosystem: Environmental > Terrestrial > Soil > Wetlands > Peat | place: Sweden: Abisko, Stordalen Mire... | reverse complement strand
TCGCTCCAGCCGGAAGCAACCGGAGCAGTCATGGAGGTAACAAAGTGGCTGAAGCCTTCGGTTAGCGTGTCACGAATTGGTGACAGCGCGAGTGTGCAGGCCGTAACGCGAGCGCTTGGCTTTCTCGTATTGGATACGATGGCTCGCGCGAGCCGACGCTGAAAAAACTGAGGGCGGTGGTAACCGCCCACGCGACGGCTATCGCTTACGAGAGTATCGACGTTCTTCTAGATAAGCCTCGCTACCCAAAGTGAGGATGACTGAATGACCGAGACGATCAAGATTTGGCGCGCCGAACCGCTGACTTGGGGCCGAGGCCCGCGTCAATTCGAGATGTTCCCTGCTTATGTTATGTGGGCGTCGTCGAACGAAAAAGCCGCCGGCATTAACCCCGGGGCGTGGAAGATTTGGCTTATGGTCCGCATTTTGACGTTCGGAGCCAGACGGGACCATTTGCCCAATCGAGTCGGGCCCGGTCCGCGCTGATGCGGGCGGGAAGGCCGTTTTCCCAATCTTTGGCCAGAACCATGTCGCGAACCTCGAAATCGTTGCTCAAGAAGGTGCCACCGGTGCTGTAGCCGCGGGCCTTGAACCTCAGCGCCTCGCCAGATTGCTCGATGGCCGCGGCATCCCGGTTGTTTTCACACCAGGTTCCGGCGAGATCGGGTATCACGGGCGCCGGCCCGGGGTCGAGATCCCGCCCATCATATCGGCACGCGACGCGAACATCCTTGCGATTGGTCCGGTTCCAGCGGCAGTTTTCTTTCGCCAGTTTGAAAGACATGAATTCGGCGTTGCCGGTGGAAACTCGACTGCCATCGTAAAACAGCTCGTAACCCGTTCCTGGCCTCTGTTGCGCCGAGAATGCGCCGGCAAACTCGCCGAGCGGCGTGAGGAAGCAAGACTCGATCCGGTCCAGACTCCTCCCATGCGGATTGTGCTTCGCTTCGATGTAAGCAAAATCCGGAAAAACGCGTTTAGCCTTGCCTAGGAGAAAATAGTCCTCCGGATTGAGAATGCCAGGCGAGGGACTCGTTCCCTCGGTCGCATTTCTTGGGTTGTATGACATCACGCCGTCATTGTTGTGCATGCCGTAGCCGTAGCAATTCGGGTGCGAAAGCCCGAAAGAATGACCCAGCTCGTGTGTCAGTGTGGCCTGAAATGACAGTGGCCTGTCGCTCAGCAGCGACGACAACTCCAAGGCTACAATGCCGCCACCGCTGTTCGGTAATCCGTTGAATGGTTGCGCCGACGCGAAGCCAGGGTTCTCCCCCAGTATGATCGGCGGCCCAGGTCGAGCATAGAGTATCAGGTAGATGTATCTTGAATTGTACCGATTCTCGTGCCTCCACGCGAATACTTCATTCAATAGCAACAAACCCCTGCCCTCTGCGTTCGGCGGATGGGATCTTGCCCACTCCTTTTCGGCGTCGCCGTGTGTTGCCGGCCGATAGTAGGAGTGTAGATGCTTCGAACGATAGATCGCGAGACCTCCGTCGGCGATCGCGAAGGTGCCGGTCTGGAGAAGCCGCCGGTAGGTCTGCTGCACCACCCCCAGATGCTCCTCCACCAGAGCCGCAATTCGCTTCTCCGCCGCCGCAGTGACCTCGGCATTGTCGCTCGGCACGAACAGGATGGGCAGCACTTCGAGCCTGGCCTGTGGGTCGGACAAGGCCCCCCGACTGGGCGGGGTTTGAGCGAACAACGAGATTGCGGAGACAAACAGGCCCGCGAAAACGCAGGTGGCGATTGCGACTTTCAAGTTTTGGCCCATCTGCTCGTTGTCCGGGTCCCGCCATCGCGTCATCGGCTCGCGGCAAGATGCATGCCCCTGAACAAGACACCGGGCAAGCGCAAACGCGGGCACTCGGGCTCAGGTCCACCGTCGTGAGCTTGCAATCGAGGCCCGGTTTTTGCCGAAATCAATGCCGATTGCACGCGGGCTCTCGTCCGCGTTGGTCACTCGATACGTGATGGAAGTCACACGCGACATATCGAGTGATCAGTAAATGCGCAAAAGCGCGAAAAGCCGCGCCGATTCAGAGCTTTTGTCAATATTTCAGAACCATTCAGGTGGCCGCGCCGAACGTTCCCCGCAGCAGTCCCGACAGACAAGCATCGCGACCCGCACGGTCGCGACCAACGTTCCGCCGCCGCGCTGCATGAACCTCGGTTCTCTAGCGACGACCAATTTGAGACAACTTTCAGCATTGGAGCACCACCATGGGTAGTTGGTTTGACGGCCTCGAAGCAACGGTATTACGGCAGGTAGAAAACGGTTACGTCGTTTCCGGGACCTGGCCTTTGCGTCGCTATATGGTCAAGAGGCCCCGAAAACGGCGATCGCCGAGCGCATACGGCAGACCCGGCGGATGCTATTTCCAACTCTATTCATCGCGCTAATGGTCGGGACGGCCATAGTTTTGGCCTGGGCTATTTCACTCAGGCCAAACGGCCCGCTGCCATCCATCTGGCTCATTGCGATGCTTACGCGACGAGGCCTCCCATGTTCCAAACTTCCCGCCTTACAGCAATCGTCGTCGCTTTGCAGACAGCTGTGGTGCTTGCTCCGACCGTCACTCTGGCGCAAGTCGTCGCCCCGGCCAAGTGCCAACAAGGGCTGGTTTGGCGCGAGGCATATCCCGACGACTATCTTTGCGTTACGACGCAAGTACGAGCCAAAGCCCGCGCGCACAGCTGTCCGCTCGGCCAGGTGCCGCAGGCCGATGGCGGCCGATTCGTGTGAACGAACGCGCTGGCTAGGCGGCGCCAACGCGTCAAGCGACGGGCAACGGTTAAGCCGGGGTGGCAACGGTCCCAATTGAGATTGCAGTGATTGACTTATGTCCGTTGCCGTTAAGCCTGAATCCGGATCGTCCCGCTTCAGCATTTTCGAAGTGCTCGCCGACCTACGCGGAGGGCCGAGTCGGCGATCCGTTTGCACCATACCGCCCCCGGTTCTTAAGAATCGTCGGCGCGACGCTTGATCGAGCAAGCTCACGTGTCGTCTTCGTTGAAGAACGGAAGCGGTTCCGAAAGACAGTGCATTGTCTGGCTCGTTGGTCCTCAAGTCGGCCGCTCAAGACTTCGCCGAATCGCTCCCACTTGTCACCCTTGAACTTCATAAGTTGCATTTGAGACCAAGGCGCGAAGTTAATCGCCCAGGTATTGACCATGACGCCAAGCAGCAGGCCTCCGAGTTCAAGATCCTTGATGCTGGCTGCTTGCTTCATAACATTCTCGCGCGAGAGGTCGTCGCCGCATGCTTTCAGGACATGAACCAGCGTTTATGCGAGGCTGTATCCTCGCGATCGAGTGCTCCATGACCTCCATGCTGCCGCTAGGCAGGCTCGTCTACGCCGTGCGGCGAGGTGGTCGGGCCCTCGATGTGTTAGTTTGATAGACACGTCATGCACCTTGGTGGTCTTTAATCGAAACTGACCACGGCGCACGCCGTAAGGCCCTGCTGACCTTCGTCCTCGACATACATTTCGGCCACGACACAAAACCTCTAGCTCACGAAATGAGCATGTTGTCTCCGCGTGCAATGAGTATATGCCTAAACCCTCAGTACGGCGTTTTTGGGCAAACATCATAGTTTGACGCAAACCGTCTTTATCTCCGTGTAATGATCAAGAACCACGCCGCTGTTTTCCCTGCCGTAACCCGATTGCTTGAATCCACCAAACGGTAGGGCTGGATCTGCAACTAGTGCGCAATTGACCCAGATCGTTCCGGCTTCGATGCCCCTAGCCAACGTATGAGCCGCAGAAATGTCACGCGTGAAAACATTCGCTCCGAGACCGTAATCGGTGTCATTCGCCAAGCGAATGAGATCGTCGATATCATCGTAAGGGATCGCGGCGAGGACCGGGCCGAACACTTCCTCTCGATAAAGTGGATTCATCACGTCCGTGGTAACGGCTATCGTGGGTTCAACGAAATATCCAACGTTCCCCCTGCGCGAGCCGCCCACTTCGATAGAGGCTCCCGCATTTCTCCCTCGATCGATCTTATCTAGAACCCGCTCCATCTGAACTTCAGACACCACAGGCCCAAGCACGGTGTCGACATCCAGTCCTGGTCCGACCTTCATTTGCGTGACGGCCGATGAGACGCCCTTAAGAACTCGGTTGAAGAGATTGCGCGGCGCGAAAAGCCGCGTCCCTGCGAAACAGAGCTGCCCGCTGTTGAAAAAGCAGGCTTGCGTCGCAGTTGGGATCGCGACGTCCAAATCTGCATCAGGGAGAATGATGGTTGGCGATTTTCCTCCCAACTCAAGGGAAACTCGCTTTAACGTCTTTGCCGCGCTGGCCGCGATATGCTTACCAACGCTCGTCGACCCGGTGAACGCAATTTTGGAGACCCTTGGATGGTGAACCAATGCATCGCCGGCCTCGAAGCCGAAGCCGGTGACGATGTTGACAACGCCGGGCGGAAACCCCGCTTCTTGAACCAGCTCGCCTAGTCTGAGCGCTGTGTAGGGCGTCTGCTCGGCCGGTTTCAACACAACCGTGCAGCCTGACGCCAATGCAGGTGCCAATTTCCAGGCCGCCATGACCAACGGATAATTCCAGGGAATGATCTGGCCCACCACCCCGATTGGTTGGCGGATCGTGTAGGCGTGGTAGTCTTCTGAAGAGCTAGAGACCGGCAGGGTAAGACCTGACATCTTGCTGGGCCAACCTGCGAAGTAGCGGAACGTGTTGATAGCGCCGACAACATCGATATTGCGGGCGATGGTCACTGCCTTACCGTTATCGAGCGCTTCGATCCTAGCCAGCTCGTCGGCGTTCTCCTCGATCAGGTTCGCAAGCCTGGTCAGTAACCGCTCGCGGTCCAATGCGGACATTTTGGACCAACTCGCGTTCGACAGCGCGTTGTCCGCGGCTCTCACGGCAAGATCTATATCGGCTGCTTGGCCTCTCGCGACCGATCCAATCGTCCTTTCGGTGGCAGGATCGAGAACTTTGATGCGCTCGCCGCCGAGTGCTTCGACCCACTGACCGCCGATGAGCATCCGCCCGTTCGGCAGATGCGGCAATCGCAAGTCTTGTGTCTTTACTGATTGAGTCGTCATATTCGCTATCCTTAATTTATTAGAATTTCGAATCGGTCATAAAGCTGGGTGCCGACGATACAGCAGCGCTTGTGACCGATTAACATGTACTGATTGAGTGTCTTGTAGTTCGCTCGTGCGGTTTCTAAGCATCTTGCGACGAGAACACCGCATAGTCAGTCGCAAAAGGAACGGGATTCGAATACAGTGGCGAACGGAAAACAACAGGCTTCATCGGCGGCATATCAAGCAGCGCCTGTGGTGCATCATCCCACGGGATGATCTGGCTAACTGCCTCGTGTGGGTGGATGTGACCGCACTTGAGCATGGTCAGAACTCTGGGAATGTGTGGCGCAATGCTGGGTCGGCCAGAGGAATACGATAGGTCACGCAGATACATGTCCCACACAGGAAACATGATATCCTGAGTGTGGATCGCTAGACCAGACACGTGGCCGCCAGGCCGTGCAGCCAGAATAGTGCCTCTCACCTGGGCAACATCGCGAGTCGCAGAAACAACGACGTGGAAGCGGGAGATGTAATCTTCGGGCAAACGTTCGTGAACGATGGCACCCCATTTTTCAGCAAGAGCTCGACGAACCGGATGTTCGTCAACATACTCAACGCTCTCGGCTCCGGCCGCGAAGGCCATATCGACCGCATAGACGCCCAGAGCGCCGGTGCCTCCATGGATCAAGACACGTCCACCCGGATGCTTGGTCAGACCCTTCGTTAGGTTGATCCATGCATCCGTGAGATTGTCGCTTACACCGGCAGCTGCGATTGGATCGACCCCGCTGGGTACCGGTACAAGCATCGCGTCAGCAAAGGGGACTAGGACTTGGTCGGAGAATAGTCCTCCAAAGTGTCCACCGATCGGAACCCCGTACGTAGCGTTGGGCGCGTAAGAGCAGCACTGCCCCGAAAGCCCTGCATTGCACATCTCGCATTCGCCGCAATATATGCCCCATGGAATGACAACGATGTCTCCCCGCTTGAATAACTTTACTGAGCCTCCGACCTCGACGACCTCGCCCACCGCCTCGTGGCCGATTGCGAATGGGGGCTCGAAGGGTGTAAGGCCGCTCAAAATCCTGCGATCAAAGTCGCATGCGGTAGCCGCAATTGGACGCACGATCGCTTGTCGATCGCCTTGGATGCGAGGATCGCGGCCTTCTCGCCATTCGAACTTGTGCTTTCCTGCGTAAATCATTTCCTTCATGGGCGCACCTCTATTTGCAAGGGGATCATTTTGAATTCGGACCAAAGTCCTTCTTCCGACTATTTCGCGATGCGCGCGTCCACAATGCCCTCGACTGGCTCCCATCGGCCGCCTTTGAACTGGATCATCTGCAATTGTTCAACGGGCGCGAAGTCCGTGGCGGACGTGGTGATCGAGATACCGGGATAGAACGTATCTGGAGCAAACTGTTTGATGTTCGCGGCTTGTTTCATGACGTTTTCGCGGGTGAGTTCGTTGCCGCATTTCTCAAGCACATGAACCAATGTTTGAGCGGATGCATATCCGAACAGAATATTGGTATCGGCGGTATTTGCCCCGGGCATGTACTTCTCGATGAAGTCCATGAACTTCTTCATTCCTTCGTCGTTCGACCACCGCGCGTCCGACGCGTCTTTAAGATAAGTCGCCGAGAGTATCCCCTCGGATGCATCGAACCCGGCCGGCCTCAGGACTGCGCCGATTGAGATACTGAGATCGCCGATCAGGTGCATCGGTCGCCATTCGATTTCGTGCATCTTCTTGATGGTCTGAGCGGTGAATTTAGGCGTCGTGATGTTGACTAGGGTATCCGCCCCCGAACTCTTTAGCCTGGCGATATGAGAATCGACTGTGGGCTCGCTGGTCTCGTAAGTGTCTTCCGCGACTATCAGACGCTGCGAACTCTCTCCGAATACATCCTTCAACCCTGCAAGGTACTCCCTGCCGAAGTCGTCGTTCGCATAAAAGACCGCGACTTTGGCTTGTGGGTTGTGCTTCAGAATGTATTTTGCGAAGGCGCGCGCTTCTGCGCGATAGCTGACCTGGAAGCCGATACTCCAGGGAAATCCGGACGGATCGTTCCATTTGTTGGCGCCGCTGGTGATGAACATCTGCGGGATCCGCTTTGCATTGAGATATTTCTGGACGGAACGTTGCGTGGAGGTTCCGAGAGAACTAAACAGAAGAAATACGTCGTCGCTTTCGACCAGCTTTCTGGTCTGTTCAACAGTCTTGGGTGGACTGTAGGCATCATCGTACGAAATGAAATTGATCTGACGTCCGTTGACGCCTCCGGCTTCATTTATCATGCGAAAATAAGCTTGCTGCGTACGCCCAACGATGCCGTATGCGGAAACGGGACCACTGTAAGGCATAGTATTGCCGACTTTTATTTCCTTATCGGTGACCCCGGTGTCATTGCTTTGAGCGAATGCGGCGCATCCTCCAAAGGTAGAAACGACTAGCGCGAATACCGTCTGCCCGAGCCTTTCCATCTATTTCGTTCCCCCTGTGTGCGCCGATCTTTTGTTTGGACGCTGCACGTCAATGACAAGAAGACTAATCTTGCTTACCTTGTCGAGTCAATATTATTGATATGAGAAATGCCGGCTGGCTGTGTCCGGATGACGCGCAGGGAGGCGTTTGGTCGATGCATTCTTGCGCGGCGGAAACCCGGCCCGAGGAACAGCCGCATGGGCTGTGAATCAAGCCGCGCAGCGCGAATAAGGTCCGTGGTATCAGGTACATAGGATAATTCGCTATTGTACCGAGAAGGTCGTTAGCGCTACTGTTCGCACCAGGTGTTTCCAAACAATGGTTTCGGCATGGCGACGAACTCGCGAGCAGCAAAAATCGGTCAGTTTCGTTTCGCAAGACTTGATCCGCTTGACGAGGCGCTCGAGTTGATGTTCTTCGGATGGAAGGGCAGCATCCGACAGGCAGATATGTATTTGGCCTCTGTTGGACTGTACCGCGTGCACCACCGAATCTTGTACGCCATTGCACGTCGTGATGATTTAACCGTTGGCGAGCTTCACGAGATTCTGAGTATCAGCAAGCAGGCCTTGCATAGACCGATGAAGCAGTTGTTCGATCAGGGTTTCGTGGAGTCCACGCGCAGCCCGACGTCCCACCGCCACAAGATCTTGCGGTTGACCCCCAAGGGTAAACGGACAGAGCGTGCGGCATCCAACCGTGAGCGTGAAATTATTGGAAAAGCTTTCGCGAAGGTTGGCAAGTCAGGTTGCGAAAGCTGGAGTGACGTAATGGCGTTTGTTACAGATAATGGCTAACAGAGCAGCCGCGCCATCACGACAAAAGTGCTCGTGGCGCACGGTCAGAGGCAGCCCTCGCGCTCACTCTCCAATGTGTTGATGCCATTCCGCCACCGTTTCCGTGAGGTTTAGAGGCGGCCTTCCTCACGGTTCGAGACTGCAGATGTTCGGCGGGATGATGTTGCGCTGCAGTTTCGCCGACAGCAGCCTTCCTCCCGCGTTTCATGGAGCTAATGATGCGGTTGTGGCGGAGCTGGCCTCAGCGAGTACTCGGTTGCGTTCGGACAACATATCAATAGTGTTGACATGAAGGCGTCATGCTGCAAGTGTGGCCGGACACCCTGCGGAAGTGGGAATGCACGACGGAAAATCTCGAACGAGAATATTATTCGCTATCAGATAGCGGATCCGGAGTTGCGCGCAGGGTTACAACGACAGTCTGAGGGGGCGACCGCTAGGACGCCAAATCTTAAGATCCGGGCGCCACGTCGCCTTACAGCGGGCTCGGCGAAAGTACGGAGATGATGGGATGAAGGTGTTGCAGTTTATCGGCGCCGGCAAACTAGAATGGCAGGAGTCCCGCGAACTTCAAATTCAGGGCGACCTCGAAGCTATTGTTCGTCCCGTAGCATCGACAACGTGTGATCTTGATCGCCGCATACTGGCTGGAAAGTCTCCCTTCGAGCCACCATTCGCTATCGGACATGAATGCGTCGCGGAGGTCGAACTTGTGGGCGACAAGGTAAGGACCGTCGCGCGGGGTGACCTGGTCGTCGTTCCTTGGCACATATCTTGTGGTATGTGCCCGGCGTGTCGACGTAACCTGCCTTCGCACTGCGAGATGCTCCCTGGCCTGACGGGATACGGCACGCCCCTGGGAGGCGACTGGGGCGGACTATTCTCTGAGCAAGTCCGCGTGCCATTTGCTGATGGAATGCTCGCCAAGCTGCCCAGTGCGGTTGATCCGGTCGCTGTCGCGAGCGCGAGCGACAACCTCACCGACGTGTACATCGCGGTAACGAGGGGAATGACCAAGCACCCTGGCGCCAACGTTCTGGTTGTAGGGGGCGTGGAGAGCATGGGGTTGTTCGCTGTAGATTTGGCGCTGGCGGCCGGCGCTTCTTACGTCACTTATGTGGATGCGCATGAAGGTCGAAGAGAGGCGGCGCGTGCATTTGGCGCATCGGTATTTCCGGCTCTTCGCTCCGACTTCGATCGCCGCTATCTTGTCGTGATCGGCGCATCGCGAGATCCGGCCGACCTAGGAATGGCAATTCGTTGCCTTGCCCCCACGGGGCATTTATCGAACATTTCGATGTTCTTCGGAGACACTCCGATACCTCTGTGGGAAATGTACTTGCGCGACGTTTCGTTCTCGACCGGCATTCCTAACGTTGGCCCTCAAATTCCGAAGGTCCTCGAACTGGCGAAGTGCGGCCATATCCACCCCGAACGGGTGATGACCGTGCATGAATGGGACGACGCTCCGGAAGCGCTGTTATGCAACGATTTCAAACCTGTTGTCGTGCGTCCGCCGATCTTTGGCCGCCAAACCCGCCACGGGGGCCCGCTGCATCTGTAGCCGTCGAAGCGCGTGACCTTGCCGCTCTCGCGGCCACGCAAGGGTGCCGGTGGAGAAGGATCCCGCGGGCGTCCGGAAATGGCTGATCACGACGGCGGCGATAGCTGGCGACCATTGCGAATGCTGCCCATCGATTAGAGGGATTGCGGAGTGCGGATCTGCCCTTGATCAACACAATAGGCTTCCTCGGTTTGACGAAACGTCGTCGATTGGCGGCGAGCGCGTCCGGCTGAAGTTCAGGGTAATCGACGGCCGGGCGCCGGGTTCGCTGTTTAAGCCGCAAGGAATCGAGATCAGCAGCGGATGGCTATCGGCCGGCCTTCCAATATGAGCAACACATCCGTCAGCCTTCTTCCAAGGTGCTTTTGCCCTTCCGCTCTTGGCCGTCTGAGTGACCCGATCCGGCCGCATTGGTAATGCGATGAGCCACCGCGGTGGTCGATAGGCTTCTCAATTCGCCGCACTGGGCCATTGGTGCCGTCCGAAAGTGCCGGGATCTCGATTGAGATCCCGGCTAGTCAGGGAGAAAACGCCGAGGCGTCAACCGCCGTCATTAGCCAGCCGATGACGACTAGACTAGTACTCCCTTTTCTTAAAGCGTGAGTCGCGATTCAAGACCGGAGGCTTGCCGAAACGAGAGAAGTCCATCTTTTGTTCAAAGGCCGTCGTGTCACTTATCTCTGATTCCGGGTACTAGCTCCGCGGACGGCGCGCGGATTGCGGTGCCCAACCGGCTAAGCTTCGAATTGTTCAGATCGACATTGTTCGACTGCTGTAGCGCCGACATCGATGCATCCAGGCGGCGGCACGAGTACTGCACAGTGGCAACCACCCTCCAAAGCCTTACACGGCAAGTCGATTGCGACACGGGTAAACCAAGCAAACGACATATCGCGGCTTGCGCTTTATCATTCGTAGTCTACTCTGAAACAGATATCAATATTGTTGAAATGATAGCGAATAGCGCTGACATAGCCATGAAGGACTTTGTGAGATGGACATGCACGGCATTGAACCGGAACATGCCGCGGAGCTAGATGGACTGCGATCGGTCCAGATGATGCTTTCAACGAAGACCACAAACGGCATAGGACGGACGATGGGATTCAGGGGCACGTCGGCCGAATTCGGCCGCGTTACGATGGAGGGCATCCCTACAGAGGCGTACTACAACCCGTACGGGACCGTGCACGGAGGCTACGCCGCAACGCTATTGGACGCAGCGATAGGCCTTGCGGTGCATACGACACTTCCGCCGGCGACCGGATTTGCAACGGTGGATTTGAAAGTTACGTACCTGCGGCCAATGACAAAGGACAGCGGCCCGGTGCTGGCAGAGGGTGTGGTCATCCATTCGGGAAAGCGCATAGTCGCCTCGGAAGCGAAATTGGTTGATCGCAACGGCAAGCTTTGCGCGCATGCGACCGCGACCTGCCTTATCTTCCCTTCCGCGAGCAAGGAGCTTCCCTGATTCGAACTTGTACAGCGGTGGATTTCGACAACCAGATCGTCACGATAACGACGGGTGCCACCGCAAATCGAGAAATGCGCGCCTAATCGATCGACGGTCTCCTCTTCTCGAGGTTGGACTTGATATTCGCAAGGGCGACGATTGCATCACTATCTATGCGGCGAGCCAATTCCTCGTTCACCGGCTGCGGCCGCGCAGGATTGTGGGCCGTTCGCGTGAAGCGAGTGAGGTTGCCCTTTTGTTCGAATGCGTAATGGATGATGATCGGTCCCAAGGCGTCGGTCGTCGTTTCCGCAGCCCATGAAAGCGGGCGGTCGCAAGCTGTCACGGTCCAGCGCAGAGTTGACTTTCTCTTCGATCCCCACTCCTCGGAGAACGTATCGCCTTCGCGTAACGGCCGGGCTGGGCCCTCAATAACGTGCGAGCTCGAAAGCCATTCTGGCCAGGAGTGCGGATTGGTCAAATAGTCGAATACGACCGGAGGGGATGCGCAGATGTCGACGGAATGGACCGTCCGAAAATCAAACGTCTCGACCATCTAAAAGTCCCTTCTTCGGCTGTGATAGTCACCTCTATCCATCATATCAACTATATTGACTCGAAGGCGTGCGCGCAATATCTTATCGGATGGCGGGTGCAAGTGCCTCGCTCAGATCCGAGCGTCGCCGGCTCAACATTCAGCGGTCATCGCATTCACAGGAGCAAGCTTTGATGTCGCTTAACCGCCGTTCAATTTTGACGGGTGTCGCCGCGACCAGCGCCTTGGCCCTCGGCGATAGCCGCCTTTCCCGGGCCGATGAGATGCCCGGAGTTACTGCGACCGAGCTAAGAATCGGATCGACAACGTCGCTGAGTGGCCCAGTCTCAGCATTAGGCACTATGCTAAGGTGTTCGGATGCTTATTTTCGAATGATCAACGAGTCGGGAGGAATTGCCGGCCGTAAGGTCAAATTCATATATTATGACGACGCTTTCAGCCCGGCGAAGACCGTAGAACAAACGCGGAGGCTGATCGAGGCAGACGACGTTGCGTTCCTATTTTCGATGCTGGGTACCGCGCCAAACTCGGCAGTGGCGAAATACATCATCTCCAAGAGGGTCCCCCACCTGTTTCTTGCCGTCAACGGCGACAAGTGGGGCGACTACCGCACGTATCCATGGACCATGGGATTTGCGCCCAGCTCAAAAACAGAAGCGCAGATATTTGCCAAACACGCCTTGAACCAGAAGCCGGATGCCAGCTTCGCCTTGCTCTATCAGAACGACGATTTGGGTAAGGACTTTATCGCTGGCCTGAGGGCCGTCCTTGGCGATCGATATGAAACTCGGGTCAAAGCCGTGTCCTTTGAGATTTCCGACCCTACGATTGATTCGCAAATCGTGACTCTGCGTGCGAGTAACGCTGACGTTTTCATCTCGGGCGTCACCGGAAAATTTGCCGCTCAGGCGATCCGGAAGATCTATGAACTGAACTGGAGGCCAATGCATTTCGTTACCAGTGGCGCAGCGTCGGTGCTGTCAACGATCATCCCGGCCGGTCCTGAAAAGGCCGAAGGTCTGATCACTTCGGTTTACATCAAGGATCCGTCCGATCCGACATGGTCTGAAGATGTAGGAATGATTGGTTATATGAAGTTCATGGCAAAGTATTTCGGTGAAGGAAACCCCAAGGATTTCTTCAATGCTTATGGTTATACGGTGACCGCCGTGCTGCATAGATTGCTCGAACAGTGTGGCGGCGATCTCACTCGCGAGCGCATCATGCGGGAAGCAAACAATCTCAAGGACATCGAGGTTCCGACACTGCTGCCTGGTATCCGCGTCAATACCAGTCCCACCAACCACCACCCGTTGCGGCAGATGCAGCTACAGCGCTGGGACGGAGAAGGTTATAAGCGGATTGGCGAGATCATTGAGGGGGCCGACCTCTGAGCGAGAGACGCTTTTGCATCGGATGCTTTATCCGCGTTCAGCCCCTGCAATGATTCCTCAATCCAGGCAGTTGTATCGAACTGCGGAACGCGAGTGCGCTCCGCAAAATTCTGCGTCACGCAGGCCATTTCAACAGCGCGGCCAAAATGTCTATGCATGTTGCCTCTTGGTCGCTGGATCAATAGCAACTTGGCGCAGCGTTTTAGAATATCTCATATCAATATCATTGACCTGAAGATCTCGATCGCTTAACGCTGCTATTTGTGGGTACGCAGTTTCGGTCGCGACGCGATCGTCCGATATGACAGGGAGGAATACGATGCGGTCGGTGACACTGGCGCTATCGACGGTCGGCGTCGTTCTGGCGACCGCCGTTGGCAATTCAGCATTCTCACAGAGCTACGATGTCGGCGCTAATGCCACTGAGATCAAGATTGGGAACGTTCAGCCCTACAGCGGGCCAGCTTCGATTTATGGCATCATCGGAAAAACCGAGGCGGCCTATTTCCAGATGATGAACGAGCGGGGTGGCATCAACGGCCGTCGGATCAACTTCATTTCCTACGACGATTCGTATAGCCCTCCGAAAACAGTGGAACAAGTTCGAAAGTTAGTAGAAAGCGACGAAGTATTCTTGGTCTTTGGAGGTCTCGGTACGCCGACGCAAAGCGCGGTCCAGAAGTATCATAACGCCAAGAAAGTGCCGCAGCTCTTCGTGACAAGCGGCGCGAGCAAGTGGAGCGATCCAAAAGCCTACCCGTGGAGCATGGGCTTCCAAATAAACTATCGTGCCGAAGCGCGGGTCTTCGCAAAGTACATCTTGAAAGAAAAGCCGGCTGCCAAAGTGGCAGTATTCTTTGCGAATGATGACTTCGGGAAAGACTATCTTGCAGGCCTGAAAGATGTCTTCGCAGAAAGTGCCTCAAGAACCATTGTCGCGGAGGAGAGCTACGAGACGACGGAGCCTTCGATCGACTCTCACATCGTGAAACTGAAGGACACCGGGGCCGACGTTTTGGTCAATATCGCCACCCCGAAGTTTGCGGCCCAAGCAATCAAGAAGATGTCCGAAATTGGTTGGAAGCCCCTCCATCTTCTGACCGACGTGAGCATCTCGATTGGATCGGTCATGAAGCCTGCCGGCATAGAGGCTTCCGAGGGGATCGTATCAGTAAACTATATCAAGGACTCTTCAGATCCTCGATGGGAGCAGGACGAGGGGATGAAGAGGTTCACCGCCTTTGTCACTCGCTACCTGCCAGGCACGGACGTCGCGGATACGAACGTCGCGTTTGCTTACGCGGCGGCTCAGGCGTTGGAGCAGGTCTTAAGACAATGCGGAGATGAACTGACGCGCTCGAACGTAATGAGGCAGGCCGCAAGCTTGAAGAACTTCGCGCCAGACGTGTTTCTGCCCGGGATCGTGGTCAACACGTCTGCCAATGACTATGCCCCCGTGGAACAACTGCAAATGATGCGGTTCAAGGGCGGCAAGTGGGAATTGTTCGGTGAGCTAATCGACGCAGAGAAGGAACCGCGAAACTGAACACCAACTTCACAGTCGGCGTGTGGGCCACGAAGGTCGGACTCTTATGAAAGCCATAGTCAGCCGCAAAGCTGGTGGTCCCGAGACATTACTCCTCGAAGATGTGCCGCCGCCAATGCCGCGGGCGAGTCAAGTCGTGGTGGATGTGAAGGCCAGTGGCGTCAACTACCCGGACGCTCTGATCATCCGCGACCAATACCAGTTCAAGCCGGCACGGCCATTCTCGCCCGGTGGCGAGATTTCTGGCATTGTCTCGGCAATTGGCGCGGACGTGACGGGAGTTTCTGTAGGCGATCGTATACTTGCATCCTGCGGCTGGGGAGGCATGGCACAGCAGGTGGCGCTCGATGCTTCCGCCGTCGTAAAAATTCCCGATGCAATGCCTTACGACGAGGCATCCGCTTTCCTCCTCACATATGGCACGTCGCATCACGCGCTGAAGGATCGCGGGAAGATCAAGAAGGGCGAAACCCTGCTGGTGCTGGGCGCAGCCGGTGGCGTCGGAATCGCGGCGGTCGAGCTTGGGGCGGCTTGGGGAGCCCGGGTGGTTGCCGCAGTCTCGACGCCTGAAAAAGCCGAGTTCTGCATGAAGCGCGGTGCAGAGAGGACCGTGGTCTATCCGGCAGGACCATTTGATAAGGATCAGACTAAAGCTCTCTCAAATCTGTTCAAGGAGGCCTGTGGCCCCGAGGGCGCGGACGTCGTCTACGATGGCGTCGGCGGTGACTATTCGGAGGCGTCTCTACGTGCCATCGCGTGGAAAGGGCGGTTCCTCGTCGTAGGATTTCCAGCAGGCATTGCGAAAATGCCGCTTAATCTGGCGTTGCTAAAGGGCTGCGATATTCTCGGTGTGTTCTGGGGCGACTTCGTGCGGCGCGAGCCCGAAAGTCACCAAGCCAATCTCCGAGATCTCATGAGTCTCTACGCTGATGGGAAGATCAGGCCCTATATCTCCGAGCGCTTTCCACTCGCCAGTGCGGGCGACGCCATTGATTGGCTGTCTCGCCGCAAGGCGATGGGCAAGGTCGTCGTGACAATGGATTGAGACGACGACGGGGCGCGTTGCGAAACGACCAAAGGAAAAGGAATTGGCGGTGGCGGGTGCTTTGGATGGCATAAGAATACTAGATCTCTCACGGTTCATCGCGGGGCCGCTGTGCGGCATGGTGCTTGGAGATATGGGCGCGGACGTTGTGAAGGTCGAGCGGCGCGTGAAAGGCGAGGACTCACGCGCAGTAGGGCCGTTCGTTGCTGACGAGAGCCTTTATACGCTCACCTATAATCGCAACAAGCGTGGGCTAACATTAGACTTCCGAAGTGCCGACGGTCAGAGCCTCTTACGGGAGTTGATCGCTGAGGCCGATGTCGTCATCGAGAACTTCCGTGCCGGCACGATGGAGAAGATGGGTTGTGGCTGGGATGTTGTCTCGGCGCTCAACCCACGCGCTATTATGGTGAGGATATCCGGCTTCGGTCAGGATGGGCCTCTCGCGAAAAGGCCCTGTTTCGACGTGATCGCGCAAGCAATGAGCGGGCTGATGGAAATGACCGGTGAGGTAAATGGGCCACCGCTGCCGTCTGGAACGTTCCTGGTTGACCAAGTGTGTGGTCTCTATGCAGCGATAGGGACATTAGGAGCCCTGAACGCGCGCGAGCGGACAGGGCGCGGGCAAGTAGTCGAGACCGCACTCCTTGATTCTGCGACAACGCTTCTCTTAACCGCTATTCCGGAAAAAATATTGCTCGGAAAAGACGCATCACGACAGGGCGCTCGTGACCGTTATTCGTCGCCATCGAATAACTACCGGTGTCGCGACGGTCGCTACATCCATGTTGCTGCTGGCAATGGTCGTATGTTCCCCCGGCTTGCCAAACTAATGGGAGCGACAGGGCTTCTGACCGACGAGCGCTTCGCGACCCACGCCGCGCGCATGGCGCACGCATCGGAGATCGAGTCTATCGTCGCGAAGTGGGCGGAACAGTATGACGCCGACGATCTTGTGGTGATGCTTGCCGATGCCGAAGTGCCATGCGGAAAAATATCGACTATCGGTGAGCTGATCGAAAATCCGCAGATCGTCCATCGTAAACAAATCATTTCTGTCCCACATCCGAGCGTAGGCTCGTTCCCGATGGCAAATAGCCCGGTACGCATGTCGCATTCGACGCGAGATGCTTACAAAGCAGCGCCAAGTATTGGAGAGGACACCGATGAGGTGCTTGCTGGTTGGCTCGGATATGAGGCCAGAAGGATAGCTGAACTTAGGGCTCAGGGCGTCGTGTAGCAATCAGCGGACAAATCACGTTGAGTTGCGCGTGCGTGTGGCTTCGTGCTGATAGCGTCGGCATACAATCGGTAGTGACTAGCACTACTTTGGCAGATTTTGCTGAAGGCGGCCTGCGAGCAGCATCTCACAGTGCGTGCATCGTAAGGGTGGAGGCCGCACGAAGAGGTCGAGGATGGCTTGTCTGATGGCCGGCATGCTCGGTTGTGGCGGTGGGCCTGAGACTCTTTGTTTTCCGTCCCGCTGCGGTGAGGCGGCGGGACTGGAGGAAGGCATAGGCGATCATCGTCATCAAGGCATGCCGGTGTAATCCGGCCCACGACCTGCCTTCAAAATGGTCGAGCCCCAGCTCTTCCTTCAACTGATGATGCGCCTGTTCACAGATCCACCGTGCCTTCACGGCAGCTGCCAGCGTCTTAAGCGAAACGTCAGCGGGCAGATTCGAGATGTAGTACTTCTGCTCTCCGCTCGATCGTCGTTCGCCCAGGATCCACACTTCATCGCCGGGCATACGCTCGACACCTTTATCAAACACGCGGTGCTTTGGGCCGTCCGCGATGCAGACGCGCCGCGCAGCGAAAAGGCATGTCAGCGGGCCTTTCGTACCCCCGCGCCAGCTGATCTTCTGCCACTTTACGCCGACCAGCATCGTCTCGGCTGAAACTGGCGACATATCCGGGATATGGTATTTGCGCGGCTTACGGGCTTTCTCCGTTGGAAAGATCATGGTGACATTGATCGGATAGACTTTCTGGCGCCGCGACATACCAACTGCCCATAAGAGGCCGCGTTCGCTCAGAGCATGACGGAACGGCGCGCTCGATCCGTATCCCGCATCCGCCAGCACACAGCCGAAGCGAACACCGGCTGCGATCACGCGATCGATCTCAGCCAGTGCGATCTCTGGCTTGGACCGTGTCGTGCGATGCTCGATTGGAACGCCGGCGCGCTTCAAACGTACCGGGTCGCTCGTCCAATTCTCGGGAATGAAAAGACGTAGCGCCACCATCACCGGCACCTCACCGCGCGCAAGCGTCAGCGACACCAATGTTTGGCAATTCGCCGTTTTACCAAGAGTTGATGCATATTGCGGAGCTACACCAACCGAGCGATCGCCCTTCTTCGGCATCGATGTATCGTCGATGACCAGCACTGCATCTGTGCCGCCGACGAGCCGGTCGGCCTGAACGAGCAATTCTGCTTCCAACGGCGCCGCGTCCCAGACGCCATCGGCGATGAAATGATGCAATTGGTCATAGTCGCCCGGCGCCAGCCGCGCCGCCATTGGCTGGACGCTCTTGCGATCGCCCGGCCCAATCAGTCCCGAAACATACAGCGGACACATCCGCCGCCGGGACTTGTGACCTAAACGATCCAGGAACGGCTCGAGCCAGCGTCCAAGCTCATCTACCCACCTCGACGTCGTATCCACCATGGTCAGCCCTCCAAAAGCCGACCACCCATGAATCATTGAAAACCTGATTCGGGAATCCTGTCCCGCCGATCAACTCCCAGAATCTGCCAAAGTAGTGCTAGGCCGTGAACTCATAATTGAAAATGACCGAGATTGGTGGATAGCACTTAGTTTGCTTTCAGCTTGGTGCGGCAAAGCAGGAGTGCGCAACGTCGCGAATATGCGAATCGCTACCCTGCCGCCACGGATCGTACTCGGTCGTTTCTAAGCTGCGGCCCGGCAGGTTGCCACGAGCTTTTGGCGTAGCCAGCGATGGGCCGGATCGGCGTCGAGACGCGGGTGCCACATCACGCTGATCGCAAGTTCCGGCGTTGCCACGGGCAGGTCGAATCCTTCGAGGCCCTGGCTCGTCACGTCACCGTCACGAATCGAGGAGCGAGGTACGAGCGCGATCAGGTCCGATCGGCGCGCAATGTTCAACGCATCGACGAAGCCGGGCACGATTGCGACGATCTCACGCCGCAAACCAAGTTCGTGAAGGGCGTCGTCCACTGGACCCGTCGACGCGCCCCGACGCGACGTGACGACGTGCCCGCACGCGGCATAGCGCTCCGGCGTCATCAGACCTTCGAGTATGGGATGACGTAGGCGTACCGCGCCGATGAAGTGGTCGCGGAAGATAAGCTGGCTTCGCATCTCGGGTGCGGATGCGCCCGCTGTTCCGATCTCCAGATCGATCCTGCCGTCCCGCAATGGGGCCGCCTCCTTGTCAGGCTTGGGGGCGAAGCGAAGCCGGACGTGAGGCGCCGCTTCGGTGATCGAAGCGACCAACGCCGCGGCGAACAGCGCCACGAATCCTTCGTTGGCGCGGATCGTGAACGTCCGCTCCAGCAAAGCCGGGTCCATATGATCCACGGCCGGCGCAAGCACCGCTCGTGCCTCTCGGGTGAGCGCGTGAACGCGCCCGGCCAATTGCTCCGCATAGGGCGTCGGCACGAGCGAACGCCCGGCCTGTACCAGCAGCGGGTCGCCCGTCGCCGATCGAAGCCGTGCCAGTGTCCGGCTTGTCGCAGAAATGCTGAGGCCGAGGCGTCTGGCGGCAGCTGTGACACTGCGTTCAGTCAGCAACACGTCGAGCGCGGCTAGCAGGTTCAGATCAACGGAAGTCATGCAGAGACCTTAGTCGTAAGTTCATCCCATGCATAGCGTCCGGTGCAATCATGCTTTGCATTCTATGCGTCTGGCGCTTCCCTCGGCTGCGCCCACATCCGAACGGACATCATGAAAGGAACTGCAAAATGAACACTTCTCCGGACCAGCAACCCAGGACGGTCCTGATTGTCGGTGCATCACGCGGCCTCGGGCACGCCATGGCGGGCGAGTTCTTGAAGAAGGGATGGCACGTCGTCGGCACGGTTTGCGAGAGCGGCAGGACCGACCTGCACGATCTCGCCGACGCGCATCCAGATCAGGTTAAGATCGAGCCGCTCGACGTAACCGAGCCCGATCAGATTTCAGGATTGCGCGAACGGCTCTCAGGGGACGCCTTCGACATGCTGTTCGTCAACGCCGGCACCGCCAACCACGACGCGACCGAGACGATCGCTGAGGTGTCGACCGATGAGTTCGTGCGCGTGATGCTCACCAACGCGCTCGGCGTGATGCGCGCCGTTGAAGGATTTCAGGACCTGGTCCATTCCGCTGGCTTAATCGGGGTCATGTCGTCTGGCCAGGGCAGTATCGCCAACAACACCAAGGGCGGCTTGGAGGTCTATCGCGGCAGCAAGGCCGCGCTCAACCAGTATATGCGGAGCTACGCGGCCCGCCATGCTGAAGATCAACGGGCGATGGTGCTGATGGCGCCGGGCTGGATCCGCACGGAACTGGGTGGGCCAAATGCGCCCTTTTGCGTCGAGGAGACTATTCCGCAGGTGGTCGACACGCTCGTCGCGCAGCGGGGCCTGCCGGGCTTGCGCTTCATCGACCGGCACGGCGAGACCGTACCTTGGTAATCGGGGGCGCGGCCGTGGGCGATTGCGAGGCACGCATGAAGTTGATCGGCATCGAGGAACACTATCTGACCGCGGACGTACGCGGCGCTTGGGAGGCGATTGGGCTGGCAGCGTCTGACCCGAGCGTTGGCTTCCACTCGGGCGAGGTCGAGCGGCGCCTGCTCGATCTCGCCGGCGAACGGATTGCTCTGATGGACGAGACCGACCTCGACGTTCAGGTTCTTTCGCTGACCAGGCCTGCGTTGCACGATCTCGGGCCTGAAAGCGTCGATCTGGCACGCCGTGCTAACGATGCCGTGGCCGAAGCCATCGCTCGATGGCCCGACCGCCTCCAGGCGCTGGCCACGCTGCCGGTATCGATGCCGGATGAGGCGGCGCTGGAACTGGAACGCTGCGTTCGAACGCTCGGCCTCAAGGGAACCATGCTTTGCGGCCGGGTCGATGATCGAAACCTCGATCATTCGGGCTTCTTTCCCATCTTCATGAGCGCGGAGGCGCTCAAGGTGCCGGTACTGCTTCATCCCCGCACACCCGCCCTGGCAGTGCGGTCCGCTTATTATTCAGGCTTCGCCCCCGAGGTAGACGCCGCGTTCGCAATGTACGGTCTGGGCTGGCACTACGATGCCGGCATCCAGTTCATCCGCCTCATGCTCGCGGGCACGTTCGATCGCCTGCCCGGCCTCCAGGTGATCCTCGGTCACTGGGGAGAAGTCGTGTTGTTCTATGCAGAACGCCTGGCGGCGTTGGACCGAGTGTCGAAGTTGGAGCAGCAGATTGCGACCTACCTGCGCCGCAACCTCTACGTCACGGCAAGCGGCATGTTCCTACACGGCTATCTCGCGCGAGCGGCCGCGATCGTCGGGACGGATCGGCTGCCCTTCTCTGCCGACTTCCCCTACCAATACCGCCCTGGTGGGGAAGCACGGCAATTTCTGGCGGAATGCGGGCTGGATGAAGCTGACAAATCGGCCTTCGCCCATGGAAACTGGCTTCGGTTGACAAACGGTAGCAGCGCGACAAAGCTACAAGCTGGCCATCGCCACGTGACCGAGCCGAAAAGTTGAACGACAGGCTGGTCTTGAGTTTCTCAGCTCACCGGCTGACCTCTTTGGGTCGCTTGCCCTCCGGCAACTGTCATATCACGTCGGGCTCAACATGAGCCGATATGACCTAACCGACTTCGAATGGCGTGTGATCCAACCGCTCTTGCCCAACAAGCCGCGAGGTGTGCCCCGGTTCGATGACCGTCGAGTGCTGAACGGCATTTTTTGGGTGCTGCGATCAGGTGTGCCATGGCGGGACCTGCCGGAGCGCTATGGCCCACGCACCACTTGCTACAATCGCTTCGTACGATGGCGAAAGGCCGGCGTGTGGGATCGGTTGATGAAAGCGATCAGCGCCGAGTATGACGGCACGATCCAGATGATCGACAGCACTTCCATCCGGGCGCACCAGCAGGCTGCGACGGCAAAAAGCGGGGGTGCAGATCATGGTCTCGGTCGATCACGCGGCGGCCTGACGACCAAGATCCACGTCGTTGTCGACGCGCAAGGCCTCCCGATTCGGCTCGGCCTAACAGCCGGACAGGTCCACGACGCGCAGATCGCCAACACGCTGCTCGACCACCTTGGCCTACGCACCATCGTTCTGGGAGACAAGGCCTACGATGCTGATCGCATCCGGGAGTTAATCCAGGAGCAAGGTGCTACACCCAACATTCCGCCGAAGATAAACCGGCGCTGGAAGCCTTGCTACAGCAAGCGCCTCTACCGCGAGCGCAATCTGATCGAGCGCTTCTTCTCCAAGCTGAAGCATTTCCGTCGCGTCGCTACCCGCTACGACAAACTCGCCGCCAATTTCCTCGCCATGGTCAAACTCGCTTCAATGCGGCTCTGGCTCCGTGCTTATGAGTCTACAGCTAGGGCCTGCATCCGTTAAGATTGCGTTTAACACCTTTTGACTTTCGAGGGTTTGCCGCCGGTCGGTAACTTGATGTTTGGTTCTCTGCCCGCAGGCTTCGTGGGCAGAATGCTCAAGAGAATTGAGTTTGAGGTCATAGTGAGTACCAGCCGTCAACGTGAGTTCGCCGAGGGACTGGGATCGCTTTCTCGCGATTCGGCGAATGAGCTCACGGCGAGGCTTGCCCAGACGAAAGCGCGACTCGGCGCCGCGGAGCAGGAACTCGAAACGCTCTATAGCGCACTGGACCACGTTCACAGCGGTCTGCTCATCCTCGACGGCGAGCTTTGCGCGCGGTACAACAATCCAGCTTTGGAAACGATGTTCCAGACCCTTACCCCCGGGGAAATTAGCAAAAGGCCGCGATATGCCGACCTGCTGCGTGCGGGCGCCGTGTCCGCAGATGTGGATGTTGACGACTACGTCGCGCGGCGGCTCGCGTGGGTCTCTTCTGGTAATCCACTGCCCATGGATCTGCCGATGAAGAATGGAACTGTGCTGCGCTGTCACATCGCTGTTCTTCCCGACGGAGGCCGGATGCTGATCTATAGCGATGTCACCGATATCGTCCGCAATGCCGAGGCTATGGAGCGACTGGCGTCTATCGATGGGATGACCGGCATCTATAACCGTCGTCACTTTCTCGCCCTTGCTGACCGCGAATGGGATCGAGCCCGCCGGTACCGGCGACCGCTTTCGCTCCTGATGATCGACATCGACTACTTCAAAGCGATCAATGACCGTTTCGGCCATGAGATCGGCGACCGCGCGATCGTGCACGTGGTCAATGTTGCCCGTGATTGCAGAAGAGCGAGCGACTTGCTTGCTCGGATCGGTGGTGAAGAATTTGCGATGCTGCTGCCCGAGACCGATTTGGACCATGCGCTGGTCGTCGCGGAGCGCTTGCGTTGTGAGGTCGCCGGAAGTCCATTGGCTGAACTGGCACATTCGTTCACTATCAGCATTGGCGTAGCGACCGCCGACGAAAAGATGGATGGGCTATCTGACTTGATAAAGATGGCCGATCATTCGCTTTACGCCGCCAAGCGTGCCGGCCGCAACAAAGTAGTGTGTAGCGTCTCGGAGATCGGAGCGCCGCGTGTAAGTCCAATAGATGACTGTTTGACGGAGCCAGGGTCGAATTTTACGGCACTGGCGCAAAATATGCAGATATAGGGTTTCTAAAACCATGCAAGCCCGACGCGCTACTGCATCATTCGATCGCGGCAGCCAATACACCAACGAACCATGGCTGGACAAGCTTAAGCAGGGCTCAACCGAACCGGGTGCACCTCAGTCAACCAGAGCTAATGGGAAGACCCGCCAGCGGGAGATGCCGACGCGGTTAGCCACGACAAATGGCTTGAAATCGGCCAGAGGGCTTGCAACCACTACCCGACGAAGAAAAATTCTGTCAACCGCTCAGAAAGCTGCGAAATGTTGGAAAGGCCCTTGAAACATTGCGAAATTCTGGAGTCTTAAGCTCCGTCTGCCACCATTATTGGTGGCTTCTCAAGCCGCTGCTTCGAACAGCAATTTGAGATGGTTGCAGGTCCCCGCAACCACTTTCGTAATAGCTCACTCACCGTCCCGGTTTAGCTGCCGGGACGGACTAACATTTTCTGGGGGGCAGCCCCGTGGACGATGCCAGCCAAGATTCGATTTCGTGGTGCCGGTTGAGTGCTTCACTCAGTCCGGCCTGAAGAGGCCGGTCGCGGCAGGGTCACGACCGGCACCGACTGGACCCCACCCCAACACAAATTCTCTTCTTTGCCACAAGCAATTGGCGCCGCTCGTTCAAGCGGCTTGGTTTGGCGCCGATTCACAGCTGCCGACTTGCCGTTACGGCCTCACGTTCGATCGCACGCCCATAGCTATTCCGATAAAATATCGCCGGTGAGAAAGGTGGAAATCAGAACGGAAAGGAAGACGGAAGGTGACGCCCGCGATGTTACTGGCTCAGATGGCCGGCAGGCGCACGGGCGAGCCTGACGCCAGCAACCGAGGCCATTAGTTATACCCACTCCGCTCGCGCGTCGTTTGCATAAGAACGGGCCGCCATGGAGAGCGGAATTTTGCTTCGCGAGGATGTACTAAAGCGACCCGCTTTTGCCCACCATCGACGTAGAAAGCCTTGAGCAGCAGATATGGGAACAAGCCCTTTCCGGCGATGTGTAAGCTCGCCCAACCCCGCAAGAGTACCCGCCGTGGTTGCAGTCCCAACGTGCAAGCGGCAAGGGCGCACTCCCATGCTCGGGTCGCAGGATGAAACACGCGGCCAATCGATCGACGGTATGCGCTTTACGCAATTCTGTCATCTGCGCAGTTCTGCGCATTTGATGAAAATATTAATTAACCATTAGGCATTATCGTACAGCCGACGCCCGCGAGAGATCGCTCATCGCGCAATTGCAGCTCCGGTCCGGCCCTCCGGTCCGTCTCCAAGGATGCAGCATGTCTGGACCTCAACTTGGTCGAACGACCCTCTTGTTTGGAGCGGCCGCCACGATGGCCGCTCTCGGCATTTTCGGCTTTGCAAGCACGGGGCTTGGCTCCGCGATCGTCGGCGAAATGCGCCGCATCGATCTCGGCCAGAAAGCGACCGCCGGCATCGATGCGATGAAAGCGCAATACCGGCGACCGGTATCGATCCCGTTTCCCAAGGACAACCCCTACACGCCGCAAAAGCTGTCGCTCGGCAAGAAGCTCTATTTCGATACGCGCATTTCCGTTGCTTCGGCGCAGTCCTGCGCAAGCTGTCATAGCCCGGGCTTCGGCTGGGCTGACGGATTGGCGGTCGGCGTCGGCCACGGCATGGCAAAGCTGGGCCGGCACTCGCCGACCATCATCAATGCTGCATGGGGCGCGATCTTCATGTGGGACGGCCGGCTCGCCAGCCTTGAGGAGCAGGCGCTCGGTCCGATCCAGTCTCCCGGCGAGATGAACATGCCGATCGAACAGCTTATGGCGCGACTCGCATCCATTTCAGAATACAAGCCGCTGTTCGCGGCGGCCTTTCCCAGCGAGAGCATGAGCGCCAAGACCCTTGCGGAGGCTATCGCCACCTACGAACGAACCGTTGTCTCCGCTCGTGCGCCCTTCGACGACTGGATCGACGGCAACGAGCAGGCGATCTCCGAAGAAGCCAAGCGCGGCTTTGTCATTTTCAATACCAAAGCCCAGTGCTCTTCGTGTCATGAAGGCTGGAATTTCACCAATGACGGCTTTCAAGATATCGGCCTGCCAAGCGAGGACGTCGGGCGCGGGAGGTTTATGCCTGGCGTTCTCAAAATGCAGCACGCCTTCAAGACGCCGGGGCTCCGCGAAATCACCCGCCGAAGCCCGTACATGCACGATGGGTCAATCGCCTCTCTCGATCAGGTGGTCGAACATTATGACCAGGGGGGCATCGATCGGCCAAGCCGCTCCGACCTGATGAAGCCACTCGGCCTCACGTCGCAGGAAAAAACCGACATGGTTGCCTTCCTGAGGACGTTAACCAGCGATCTCGATCCGACTGCCATCCCGGTTCTGCCTCGCTGAACCCGTCAGCCCAAGCCGAAGGAATATTAGATGCGCCTGCCTTCTCTGATTTTTGTCGTCCTCGTCGGTCTGTCGGTTGGCGCCCTGGCTGCCAACCTGACGATATCTCAGAAGGGCCGGATGTTCTCATCCGAAAACATCACCATCAAGAAGAGCGAGACGCTGACTTTCCTAAACGACGACAGCGTACCCCATAACATTCTTTCGACGAGCAAAGGCAATGAGTTCAATCTCGGATCTCAGCCACCTGGAGCATCGACGGATGTGACCTTCAAGGAAACGGGCGATGTGCTGGTGATCTGCGCAATCCATCCGCGAATGAAGATGATGGTGAAGGTTACCGAATAGTCTGACTGCCGGCAGGAGATAGTTGATGTCGATTCGTTACAAGCTTTTTGGGACTTTTTGCATTGTCATCAGTCTTGCCTGCGGATTGGCATTTTACGGTATTCGCAGCATTTCCTCGTCGGGCGACCTGGTTGTGCGACTCTACGACGGGCCGCTGATGGGCATCAACTATGCGCGTTCGGCGCATGCCGCCCTGAATGAGGCCCGTCTTCTCGTGTATCGGAGCCTTGGTGAGGGAGCGCCGAAGGAAGCGGTAGCCAAATTCGAAAGGCTGGTTTCCGGGATCTCGGACGATCTCAAAATTGTTCGGGAGCGGCTCGATAATAAGGATGTGACCGCGGCCCTGGACCATGCGGCCAGCCATCTTCGCGAGTGGTCGGAAGCCGAATTGAAGGCTCTCAAGCCACAGATCGGAGGAGTGACCGAGCTACCCACGGCTTTTTCGGTCGTGCAGAAGGGCGACGAGGCTGTTGCGGCGCTTGACGATCTTGTGGAAGTGGTCGCGGCGTATGGCTTTAGCTACCGAACCGACGCGGAGGCGGCGGTCACGGCGGCGCGCAGCACCATGCTCACGCTGGCGGTTGGCACGGCACTGATCGGCCTGGTGCTCGCTGTCGCTTTTGCTTATTCCATGAGCAAGCCGATCAATGCGTTGGCGAAATCGATGCTTGAACTCGCGGAAGGCGATTTCAATGTCGTGCTCCCCGGCGTTGGTCGCAAGGATGAAGTCGGTCTCGTGGCCCGCGCAGTCGAGAGATTCAAGATACTGGCTGAACAGAAGGCTCACAACGAAGCCGAAGCGAAGATCAGTCACGATCAGGTCACAGCGCAGCAGCGGAGGGCCGACATGCACAGGATCGCCGATGGTTTCGAAGCCGTTGTCGGCGAGATCGTGCAGACCGTCTCGTTAACGTCGGGCAAGCTGGAATCATCTGCCAGTGCGCTGACCGGAACAGCGAAACGGGGGAGCCAGCTGGCCGCCAAAGTCGCAGCGGCTGCCGAAGTGGCCTCTACTAATGTACAGTCAGTGGCATCCGCTACGGAGGAACTCTCGTCATCCGTCAACGAAATCAGTCGTCAAGTTCAGGAATCTGCTCGAATGGCCAGCGAGGCGGTCGATCAGGCGCGTGGGACGACGGAGCGGGTCAGCGAGCTGTCGACGGCTGCGACCCGGATCGGTGCCGTCGTGGAACTGATTAATAGCATTGCCGGTCAGACCAATCTATTGGCGCTAAACGCCACGATTGAAGCGGCACGCGCGGGCGAGGCGGGCCGCGGCTTCGCCGTCGTGGCGTCGGAGGTCAAGGCGCTTGCCGAGCAGACTGCAAAGGCGACCGGGGAGATCGGACAGCAAATCTCCGGAATTCAAGCGGCGACGCAAGAGTCGGTCAGTGCCATCAAGCAGATTAGCGGTACCATCGAGAGACTGTCGGAAGTATCGTCGGCCATAGCGGCGGCGGTCGAACAACAGGGCACAGCCACCCTGGAAATCTCTCGCAACGTGCAGCAGGCTGCGCAAGGTACACAGCAGGTTTCGTCCAATGTTACCGACGTGGAGCAAGGTGCCGGCGAAACGGGCGCCGCGTCGTCCTTGGTTCTGTCGGCCGCGCAATTATTGTCGAGCGACAGCCATCGCCTCAAGTGTGAAGTGGACAAATTCCTCGAAACGGTCCGAGCGGCGTAACCCGTCTTTGTACTGAAGGCCTTATCCGAATTGGGCGGAGGCCATCGACCGAGAGCCATCGATAAAAGTCACCGAATTTCCAATTTGCTGAATCGAACGCCGACATCAGCCTATGCCTCGTAGGATGCGCTGGAGGGAAAACCCCAAATGGCCGAACCTGCGGATGAGCGTCCTGTCGATTCTATCTCGTTAAAAGGTTCAAATATGTCACGACTCAAGGCCGGCGATCCGTATTTCCCGAAATCTATCGAAGGCAAAACGTCTCTCGACGACGAGGCTGAAATTGCCTGGCTGTCTGCGGCGCGCGCAGGGGCGGCGGAGGAAGCCGGGGCCGAGATAGCGCGTCAGCTCAACGGGCCATTGACCGCGCTGTTGCTCTACATGGGCGAGATCAAGCAACATAGTCACCAGTTTTCGCAGGCCGAGGGGAATAGGCTTCACCTGCAGCAGATGGTGGAGAATGCGCTTCAACAAACGGAGCGCATCTTCGCCACGATCAAGCAGTTGGCAGGCACGCACGTGGTACCAGCCGACGCGCGCATTCGCGAGGCTGGATGCGCGAAGCGGGCCCGCCGACGCAAGGACATCCGCTCACCGTGTATCTTGTTTTCGCCGGAAGCCGGCCATGAGCCTCTGACGAGGCGCGAGCGCGAGGTCGTGAGCCTCATCAGTGAGGGCTACTCCAACAAAGAAGGCGCGTTGCTGATGGGTATCAGCCCAAGAACCTTCGAAAGCCATCGCGCCGAGGCCATGCGAAAGCGTGGAGCGCGCAACACGGCTGAGCTTGTTCGTTTGGCACTCTTGGAACCCGCGGTCTAGCGTGAAGGTAGGGGCGGCGTAATAATGCGGAGCCTGCAAAACTGGGTAAATTCACCGGCGAAGAATTTACGCCAATCGAGCGCGCGTCGACTGCGATTTCGACCGCTGAGGTATATCGCACGCTAGGATGATTCCAGTCCGGCCGCCGATACATTCGCGATGCCTTTTGCGGGTTTGGCTAAACGCCGTTCACCCTGTGGAGATTGAAAATGTCGGTTGCAATGCTACGCCGGTTCAGAATGACCCTTGGCCGAAAGATCTATGCGCTCATCGGCCTATGCTTCGCAGGACTTCTGGGAATTGCGGTCCTCGACTCGCGCGAGCTGGCGTCGGGATTGAGGGAGCAGAAGCAGATCGAGCTGAAGCACCTTGCTGAATTGGCGCTCGGCATCGTCAAGGATGAATATGCCGCGGCACAGAAAGGCGACATCGCGGTCTCCGACGCGCAGAAACGGGCGCTGGCACGGGTCGCCGCGCTGCGATATGCAACAACGATTATTTCTGGGTCAACGATATGCAGCCGCGCATGGTGATGCATCCGATGAAGCCGGAGATGAACGGAAACGATATCTCAGCCTTCAAGGACCCGAACGGAAAGACCTTGTTCGTCGACATGGTAAACGCCGTCAAGAACAACGGGGCGGGCTTCGTTCCCTACGAATGGCCAAAGCCGGGCTTCGACCGGCCGCAGCCAAAGCTGTCCTACGTCGTCGGCTTCGCGCCATGGAGTTGGGTCATCGGTACCGGCGTCTATATCGACGACCTCAGTGCACAGACCTGGGCTTCGATGCAGCGTGCCCTGTTGATAGCCGGACTGGTACTGCTGCTGACGCTCGCCGTATCAGTACTTGTCACCGGCAGCATTACCAGGCCGCTGCATCGCATGACCGACGCGATGAAAGAACTCGCCGGCGGCAATCTTGATGTCGAGGTGCCCGGCATCGGCCGACGCGACGAGGTCGGCGAGATGGCCAAGGCCGTTGAAGTCTTCAAGAGCAACGCGGCCACCCGCTTGGCGCTGGAGGCCGAGCAGAAAGAGGTTGAGAGCCGTGCGGTCGCCCGGCGCAAGGCGGACATGCAAAAGCTGGCTGACGATTTTGAAGGCACGATCGGCGGAATCATCGAGACCGTATCATCGGCCTCGACCGAACTCGAAGTCTCCGCCGGCACACTCACCTCGGCCGCAGACCGCGCGCAAGAGCTCGCGACCACGGTCGCGGCGGCGTCCGAAGAAGCCTCCACCAATGTGCAGTCGGTGGCGTCGGCGACCGAGCAGGTGGCCTCATCGGTCAACAAGATCAGCCGTCAGGTGCAGGAATCGGCGCGAATGGCCGACGAGGCCGTCGATCAGGCGCGCAAGACCAACGATCGCGTCGGCGAACTGTCGAAGGCCGCAACTCGTATCGGCGACGTGGTCGAACTGATCAACACCATTGCCGGGCAGACCAACCTCCTGGCGCTGAATGCGACCATCGAGGCGGCCCGCGCCGGCGAGGCCGGCCGCGGGTTTGCCGTGGTGGCGTCTGAGGTCAAGGCGCTGGCCGAGCAAACGGCAAAAGCCACCGGCGAGATCGGCCAGCAGATCACCGGGATCCAGTCCGCGACCCAGGAGTCGGTGAACGCCATCAAGGAAATCAGCGGCACCATCGAAAGACTGTCCGAAATCTCCTCGACCATTGCGGCTGCGGTGGAAGAGCAGGGCGCCGCGACGCAGGAGATTTCCCGCAATGTCCAGCAGGCCGCCCACGGCACCCAGCAGGTGTCATCCAACATCACTGACGTGCAGCGCGGCGCCAGCGAGACCGGACTGGCTTCGTCGCAGGTTCTCTCGGCGGCACAGTCGCTGTCCGTTGACTCCAACCGCCTCAAACTCGAAGTCGGCAAGTTCCTCGATACGGTGAGAGCGGCCTGACGCAGGATCGACCTGGCCCCGGCGGGGCCAGGTCCAATGGCGCGGCACCACCCGTTGCATCTCATCGGAGAAACATCATGAGTATTTCCATCCGCCTGACCCACAAGATCATGGCGATTGGTGTTGTCGGTCTGATCGGGCTTATTGCATTCGGCGCGATCTACGAGATAGGTAGCTGGTCGGAGGATCAATCCCGCGCAATTGCTGACAGTGCGCGGGCTATTTCCGATCTCAACAAACAGCTGTCGATAGAGATGCTGGAAGCGCGCCGGAACGAAAAAAACTTTCAACAGCGTCGAAATGACTCCTATGCAAAAGATCATGCCGCTTTAGTTGTTGTGATCAACCGTGACTTCGAACAGCTTCAGACGCTGGTGCAATCGGCCGGAATGGGCGGCCTCCCGGAGAAGATTCGGCTGGCACATGAGGGTTTCAAGAGCTACGCTGGCGATTTCGCCGAATTGGTCAGCGCCGAAGTCAGGCTAGGCCTGAATGAAACACTGGGTTTGTCAGGGTCGCTGCGCGCGGCCGTTCACGATATCGAAGCCAGGCTCAAGGAAATCGACGAGCCAAGGCTGACCAGCGGAATGCTGCTAGTGCGGCGGCATGAGAAGGATTTCATGCTGCGGCGCGACCCGAAATATGTCGGTGAATTGAAAAACGCCGCCGCGGAGTTTTCGAAAGCGCTGGTTGCTGCCGGAATTTTGCCGACCGTGACGGCTGAAATTACTGTGAAGCTGGAGAAGTATCAGAAGGAGTTTTCGGCCTGGGCCGATACCGCCCAGCAGACGGCAGTCTACGACGCCAACATGATGAAGACGTTCCGAGCGATAGAGCCCCTGCTGGTCGAAGTGGGACAAGGCGTCGAGCGGCTCTACAAGGAAGCTGACGCGGCCGAGGCGACGACGCGCGGTTCGATCAAGATTTGGATGCTGATCGCACTCGGATTGGCGGTTGTCGTTGTCAGCGCGGTGTCATTCCTGATCGGCCGATCGATATCAACGGCGCTTTCGGCAATGCTCCGGGTCATGACCGGGCTTGCCGGCGGCGATTCCGCCATCGCGATACCAGGCCTCGGCCGCAAGGACGAGATCGGCGAAATAGCCGGCGCGGTGCAGGTGTTCAAGGATAACATGATCGAGACTGGGCGGATGCGGGCCGAGCAATTGCAGGCGGAACAAAGGCAGCTGCAGCAGCGCAAGGCCGACATGATCAAGCTCGCCGACGACTTCGAATCCGCCGTCGGCGAGATCGTGGAAACCGTGTCGTCGGCGTCGACCGAACTTGAAGCCTCCGCCTCGACGCTCACCGCGACCGCGGAGCGGGCGCACGAACTCACCACCAAGGTCGCGGCAGCCTCCGAGGAGGCCTCCACCAATGTGCAGTCGGTTGCGTCGGCGACCGAGGAAATGTCATCATCCGTCAACGAGATTAGCCGCCAGGTGCAGGAATCGGCGCGGATCGCCAAAGAGGCCGTTAATCAGGCGCGCAATACCAATGACCGCGTTGGTGAATTGTCGAAGGCGGCAAGCCGCATCGGCGACGTGGTCGAATTGATCAACACCATCGCCGGGCAGACCAATCTCTTGGCGCTGAACGCCACCATCGAGGCGGCGCGCGCCGGCGAGGCCGGCCGCGGTTTTGCGGTGGTGGCTTCTGAGGTCAAGGCACTGGCCGAACAGACCGCAAAGGCGACCGGCGAGATCGGCCAGCAGGTCAGCGGCATCCAGGCGGCGACGCAGGAATCGGTCGCTGCGATAGAGGAGATCAGCAGCACCATCGAGAAACTGTCGGAGATATCATCGACCATCGCTTCCGCGGTGGAAGAGCAGGGCGCCGCGACACAGGGGATTTCCCGCAACATCCAGCAGGCCGCCCAAGGCACCCAGCAGGTCTCGTCCAATATCATTGGCGTTCAGCGCGGCGCCAGCGAGACCGGATCGGCCTCGTCGCAGGTGCTCTCTGCGGCGCAGTTGCTATCCGGCGACAGCAACCGCCTCAAACTCGAAGTCGGCAAGTTCCTCAACTCGGTACGCGCCAATTAACAACAAGTCCGGCTCCTCGTCGAGCCGGCGTTCCGCTATACGCAGCGCTCGAACAGGTTCTGAAAAGCCCATCGGCCGAGCAGCGTGGGAAGCGGTATGTCCGCTTGGGGCTGAACCTGAGAGCTGCGATCCGATCGTAGCTCGCAAGAGAGCTCCGATGAAACTTTACGTTGGATTGGACGTCGGTCTTGAGGAAGCTAGTCTTTGCATCGTCGACAGCGAGGGTGTGACGGTTCGCGAGGGCAAGGTCAGCACGGAGCCGGAGGCGATCCGCTGCGCGCTTGAGGGCTCCGCGGATCGCCTCGATCGCGTGGGCGTCGAAGCGCCGTCGCTGGGCATCTGGTTGTACCGCGAACTACAGCCGGCCGGGGTCCCGATCATTGTTGTTGAAGCCCGCCATATGCGTGTCTCGCTGTCGACGATGCGCAACAAGACCGATCGGAATGATGCACGCTGCATCGCACAGATGATGCGATTGGACTGGTACCGCGGGGTTCATGTCAAGAACATCGACATGCAGAAGATGCGCTCACTTCTGGCCAACAGGAAGCTCCTCAAGCGCAAGCTGATCGACATAGAAAATCACATTCGTGGCACGCTGCGAGCGTATGGCTTGCTGATAGGAGCCGTTGGTCGCGGCGGCTACGAAGCACGCGTCCGGGAGCTGCTCGAGCACAGTGATCCGATATTTTCCATGATGATTGAGGCCATGCTGGACGTGCGGCGGGCGATCTTCGAGGGCTACGAAAGATTGCATCGCGTGCTTCTTCTGGTGGTGCAGCACGACGCTGTTTGCCGCCGTTTGATGACGGTGCCTGGCGTCGGTCCTGTTGCTGCTCTTTCATTCAAAGTGGGGGTCGATGATCCCAGACGCTTTGCGCGATCTCGAACGGTCAGAGCGCATTTTGGCCTGACGCCGAGGCGACATCAGTCTGGAACGTCGATCGACTATGAGGGCCGCATCTGTTGAGGGTTTCGGATGCCGGCCAGCGACATCGGCGCGACATACGCCAGTGGCCGGCGTCCGAAAGCCGCCAAGGAAAGAACCCGCGGGGGATGGGGCGCGGAGAATGCCGCGCACTCCGCTATGGGGATTTGGCTGATGCGGAAAGTGCGAGCGCGGGAGTGCCGTGTGCTTCGAGGCGGCCGGCAGGCAGCGATAGCTCGGGTTTATGATTGAGACTGTTGTTGAGTGTGTCGGTTGCAGG
>Ga0302320_10003922_pt1 | contig 34107 bp, 44 predicted proteins | sample Bog_T0_3_FD_202130 | JGI IMG/M metagenome (GOLD analysis project Ga0302320, IMG submission 202130) | Peat permafrost microbial communities from Stordalen Mire near Abisko, Sweden - Bog_T0_3 | ecosystem: Environmental > Terrestrial > Soil > Wetlands > Peat | place: Sweden: Abisko, Stordalen Mire... | reverse complement strand
CGATTGAAAATAATTGCATATCATCAGTTGAGATAGATTTCTGCAAAAAATTTGTTTGGGTGTGATTAACTGAAGTTGCTTGCGTTTGAGGACGAATTTTATATTCTTTTTCCGTGGACTTGAAATTTGAGACCCATACTTAAAAAATTAAAAAAATAATCATTCCTTTTTCATTTTTATTTTTATTCGATTACCTTTTGGACAATATTCCCCTTCGATTTCTTTAATGCTATGAGCGAAATTGCATTTATCCCCCCATCGACACAAACCTGTTGAAAAAAACAAGCGACATAGACGATTTTTGTTTTTCATTGTAGATTTTTCTTCAACAGATAGTTTTAGTTTTAAATTTTCAATGTTGCTTGCTGATTTTTCTCCTTTTTTTTTCTGAGCTATCGAAAATTTGCTTTCATCCATCATGGGAAGGTTTTTATGAGAAAGAGAAAAATTCGGCTTTTTGTCTTGTTTTTTGATTTCCATCGAATGTGCAACAATTTCATTTAATTTTTTCTCGATGTTTTGGATGTATGCCTGTCTTTCCACTACTTTTTTTTGAACTTTTTTAGATTTCAGATTTTCATTATATTTAGTTCTTTCCTCCTCAATTTTTACATAATCATTATGTAGTCTTTTCAATATATTATCAACAACGAGCGAATTTTTCTTCATTTTTAATTTAAGTTAGATTTTTTTCTTGTTTAAATTAAAAAGGAATATTAAAAAAATTCTTAAGGCAAAGTATTTATTATTTCTTTTGTTTTTTAAAGAAAAAAATCAGAATTAAAGTTTCTATATATTATAAATTTATCTGAATTCTTTTTCAATATCTTGACTTCTTCCTATTTTTTTATAATATATTTTTAAGAATAATAGAAAAAACTCATTTCAAATATTTTCGGCTTTCTTCCTTTTTTTCCCCAATAATGCAAGATAGAGATATCGAAAATGGATATTTTCTGAACCAAGATGACCCCAACAAACGAGATAGTGAGTACAATAGCTTAAATGTAAGAATCGGTTTTGTTAGGAAAGTATACGGGATTTTGGCCATTCAACTCCTCATTACCACCTTAATTTGCGTGATTTCAATGACTTCACCAGCATTTGCGACTTTCCAAGCAGAATCACCAGGTATTTTTATCGCAGCTATCGTTCTTAGTTTTGTGGTGCTGATTGCAATTTTCTGTTTCAAAAATGTGGCTAAAACAGTTCCAACAAATTATATTTGTCTGATAATTTTCACGTTATGTGAAGCGTATATGGTGTCTTTTGCATGCAGTTCGGTAGGAGAGCCAAAAATCGTGATTATGGCAGCTGTAATGACCCTTGGAATGACGCTTTCTCTAACGATTTACGCTTGCACCACAAAGAAGGATTTCACAATGTTGGGCTCATCATTGTTTGTTTTCTGCACGGCTTTGTTATTGTTTGGTATTTTCATGGGGATTTTTCATGCATGGAGCAAACCTCTTTACATTTTATATACGACATTGGGAGTGATCTTCTATGGATTCTACTTATGTTATGATACTCAATTGATCATGGGTGGAAAAGAAAATGAAATTGATTTAGATGATTACATTATTGGAGCCATCATGATTTACTTAGACGTGATCATCATCTTTTTGAAGATTCTCTCATTGTTGAAGACAGTGTTAGGAAAATAATATTATTTTAATTAATTATTGAAATAAAAATGAAAATTTTTAAAAATTGGTTTTTTTTTAGTTTTAATTAATTAGATTTTGAGGAATTTTACATATTTTTCCTTTATTATATTATACAAAGAGGGTTCTGAAATTTTCAATGGAATACTTGATGCTTTTATTGTAATTTTCCAAATCTATATCAAATTGTTTTGAAATAAATTATTTGAATTGTTAAAAATACCAAAAGGCTCCTTTTCCTCTTCTGGAATTTCATTCATTTCGTTCAATATTAAGGTGTTAGCATTTTTCACTGTGCCTCGAACTTCCAAAAAGGTTGGATCAACTTCAAATTTTATGTCGCAGTTTTCCACAATGAGGACACCTAGAATAAAAAATAATTGGAAATTTTCATAAAATGGAAAAAACCATTATCTCCTGTTTCCAGGGTTAGCTTATTTCCCAATCTGCCCTTGTATCTGCCTACAACAGTCACATTTTTATTCATAAACTGGGCCATATGATCTTTTAAAATCCTTGTATAAACTATTGATGAACTTTCCATTGAATGAAGAATATGAAAATAATTTTCCGCGCTTATTTTGAAATTATAATTTAAGAAAGAAAAAATAAATAAAACAAGGGGCTCTCGAATTCATAAAAACTTGGATTTTAAATAATAAAAAAAATATTCTGAACTAAAAAAATGATATTTTTAAAAAGAATCAGAACTTTTCAGTCAATTTTTAAAAGTATCGTTTCTTTAAACAAGAATATTCCATATTTTAAATTTTCCAATAACAATAACAACGATGAACAATTATCCTCGTTTAAAGATTTGGGGCAGCCTCCTGAAAATGATAAAGATATTTTAAAACCAAGATCAGAAACAGAAAAAAAAATTTCAATAATTCAGAAAAATTCAGTTTCAAATGAATCGAATACTTTAGTTTTCGCTCAATATCTCCCCTTAGATTGGAATGAAAATGCCTTAAAAAATCATTTTGATCCGACCAACATCTACATTTCGAAAATTGTTTTAGTAAAAAATCGGTTGGGGGTCTATTCAGGGAAAGCTATGTTTGAATTTGTTTCGAAGGAAGTTTGTGAGAAATTTGTGAACAAATGGCATGAAAATTTCATTGAGAGTGCACACACTTTTCGGAGGATTGTGTTTAAACCTTTGCATTTAAAAACAAATACTCAAAAGGCCCAAATTCAAGGAGGGTTAAAACAAGTGTATCTTTATAATTTAGATGCTTCTGCAACTCCTGATGATATTTACAGTGTCGCTTCGGAATTCGGAGAAATCACACAAATGCAATTTCCTGTTCATGAAGGCACCAAAAAACATAAAGGATATGGATTTATTACCTTTAAAATAGCAAAATCTGCTCAAAAATTTTTGGATTTTGCCGATGGAAAGGAATTTTTTGGGAAAAGTCTTAGGTTTTTTAAAAATAATCATATTCCTGAATTGTTATTCCTTTTAGAGTTCAAGTGAAAGATTTCAAATTTGATACCCAAAAGAAGGAAAAGAACTCATATTCAAATGCAATATTTGAGAGGTTGTTATTTTTTTAATTTTCTTACCTTTGGGTAAACTTCTTTCGAATAGAAATCCAAATAAAGCTGAATTAAAAAATGCCAATATGAAGGAAAATATACAAATCTATGAGGAACTCACAAAATCCGAAATAAAATGAGAATATTAAACAAAAATAAGAAAATAATTTTGTTAATATTTTCAATATTATATTGTAAAATAAAAAAAAGGAAAAAATTGTTTTTTTTATTAATATGTTTTTTTTATGAGATTTTTGTTAAAATCATTAAAAATATGACAGAAAATAAAGATTTAGTTTTGGGACAAGACAACTTTTTGAGGAACATTCCGGATTTACAATACAAAATCAAAAAACAGCCAGAATTATTTGTCAAAGAAGTGGTTAAATGCATCGAAAAGTTCAAAGAGCAATATACCAAAGTAATAGAGAGTCCTGCTCAAAAGAATGAAAGTTTCATTGAAATATCATTGTTGTTAGCCCATGTAGTTTAAAATTTTATTTCCTAAATGAATTCGTTCAATTATGTTAGGTTGCTGAATATTATAAGAATGATTTAGATTTTTTCCATCTGTATTTGATTGACTTATTGGAAAAATATGCCAGTTTATTGAATCCCTTGATTCTTTTGAAAACAGTTGTATGCCTGATTCTTTTGAGAAACAAAAATTTAATCTCTCCATTGAAGTAATTTTATTTCCCAATTATTAAAAAGAAAAATTTGAATAGGTCGGTGAGTTTATTTATGAAGCTCTTTCAAATAAAACACAAGGAGTTGAGAAAAATCATGATCTCTCATATTATCAATGACATTAAAAGAATAAACGTCCATCACAAAAACACCAACATCAACAAGCAAATTCAAAACCTCATTTTTGAAATTATTAAAAACAATCCGGATAATTCTGCAAAAAGAGCAATTCATATCATGATAGAACTTTATAAAAAAAATATTTGGAATGATTCAAAGACTGTCAACATTATAGCATTAGGCTGTTTGAATCCCTATTACAAAGTCAAACTCATTGCTTGTCGTTTTTTGATAGATACTACAGAGAATATCGATGAAGAAAGTTCTGATGAAGATGAAATTACTGATGTGTCTCAACTTCGAGAAAAAATAGTTTTTTATTTTTATATCATTGAGAAAATTTTAAAATTTTATTAAGGGATCTAAAAAAACAAAAGGAAGAATTCACAAATTTGAAAAACAAAAAAAAAGGGTCAAGAAAAAAATCAGAAGAAAAGGTCAAATAAACAGAAAACCCAATTTTTTCCCTATAGACCTTTTGAACAATCCGCAGGAGTTTATAGAAAAAATGTTTTCTATTTTGAAGAAATCAAGCGAAAAATTTGAAGTAAAATTGGCAATGATGAGCGTCATATCCAGAGTTATAGGCCGACACAATCTTTTCCTTTTGAATTATTATTCCTTTTTGCAGAAATATTGTTATCCTCATCAAAATGAAATAGGGAAAATTTTGGTTTATATAGCAGAAGCAGTGCATCCCTTGATTCCCCCTGAAGAGCTACAAATTTTGGTGAAGCATGTCATTGACAATTTCGTGAATGATCGGTGCACTGAAGAAAAAATGTGCATGGGGTTGAATGTTTTGAGAGAAATGTGCATTAAAAACCATTTAATCATGGATGAATTTCATCTGAATTATCTTGCCGAATATAAAGATTACAGAAATAAAAATGTGTCAAGCGCGGCTAAATCAATAATAAATCTCTTCAGAGAAATCAATCCAAAGATGTTGCATAAAAAATATCAAGGAAGAAGATTAGAAGAAGCGATGGCAGCCAATCCTTCAGAAAAATTTGGAGAAGATAAGGTGACAGAGACAATTGAAGGAGCAGAAGCTTTGGGAGAAAGTAAAAAAAATTTGGCTTTTATTTATATAATTTATTTATGAAAAGCTCAATCTGGAATTCCTGTTTACTGTGATAAAGTTTTGGATGATGCTGATTTGAAAAAGATCAAACAACAAAAGCAAAAGAAAAAATTAGAGAAGGAAAACTTATTATATGGAAGATTGGTAAATGAAGATCAGGAAGATGAGGAAGAGGAGGAACTTGAAGGAGATGAAGAATTAGAAGATGAAGAAAACAATGAAGAGGAAGGAGATGAGGGAAGTGAAGGTGACGACGACGAGGATGTAGATGAAGATGATCTTGATGCTGAAAATGATGAGGAATTAATTGGTGAAGAAAATGAAAAGAAGAAGACAGATAGAAACTTAAAAGAAAATGAAAACCAACAAAAAAAGAAAGGCAAAATAGACAAACAAAGTGACGAAATTGAAATTGAAAGCGAAGAAGATGAAAATCCTCATGGCTTTATATCTGAGCAAAATATCACTTTTTTTAAGAAAAGGGGAAAGTAAACTTTGATATTTATTAATTTCTAAATTTATTTGAAGGGAAGGAAAAATGGATAGGAAAGAATTGATGCTAAGCCAGATCAAAGAAAAAAAATATCATGGTCCCAAAGAGAAAAAAGGTGGAACAACAAATGAGGAAAAAAACAAAAAAAAACCTTTAATGATGGTTCGCTTCAAGAGATATAAGGCAAAAAACAGAGTTGAAAATGTGAAAAGAAAAATTAAAAAAATAAAAGTTCAATTGGGGCATGTTCGAAGCGGGAAAGAAGCGAAAAGACTCAAAAAACGAAGATTGGGCTGATTGGAATTTATTTATTTTAATTTAAAAAAATTTGAATATTAGATTATCAAATATCGAAAATTTAGCAAACAATATTTTGAAAAAGGGTCAAATTTTTATAAAAAAATTATCTCTGAGCGAGAATTAGGTTGGGTATATGAAATTTCAAAACAAAAATTTGAAAAAAATTAAACTCTGAAAATAAAAAATTAGAAGATTTTTATTTAAAAACGTAAAACAAATCATCATTTATTCATAAAAACAAAAAATGTTTTATAGAACTTTTTCAAAATCGCTCTCCAAGATAGGCCAAAAACATTTTTCTGCCAGAAGCGGACCATACAACCCCAATAAATTCAAAGACTATTACATCCCAAAAGAACTTCCCAAGTTTTATACTTAATTCCAAATTTTGTGAACTCGGATTTATTAGAAAGGAAGAGGTTTATCCATATTTGAAAAGTGGTCACACTATCAGACCATCCCCAATCAGAAATGTAAGGCATATTAATCCTGTGAGAGAATCTGGGCCTTTGCCTCCATATGATGGGCCTTATACCATGGAAGATATTCGAAAAGTGATGGCAAACACAAGAGTGGGACGAGATGGCTCCTACTGTCAAATGGACGTTGATGAGTTGATGCGAAGAGTGCCCGGAATAACCAGAAAAGAGTGCGAGCATATAGTCAAATTGGGATTGACTCCTGAAGAACAAGTGGATTTTGCTTATCTTGCATATCATACTGGCTTGGATGTGTTTTATTTGACGAACCAAGTTTATGTTGCAAGACAAGTTGTGACAAAGTAAAGAAGCAATTATTTTAAAAAATGAATCGTAATGTTTTAAAAAAGTTCCAAAGGGGAAAAGGTCGAGGTTCTTTGGAATGCCCAGGCCTATGAAGACTTGGCTCTATTGCAGGTTGGGTTTGCCCCAGTTCTTGAGAATGTGGATTATCATTGGGAAATCTTCCTTTGGGGAGATCCACCATTGAAAGTGTTGAATGATTTCGATTTGGTAAGAAATGAACTAATGAAAGAAAATTTGACTAAAATTTTATATTATGAATTCAATGCATAGTGTGTGCCAAACACCTGGTTTGAATATGAACAAGAATTCTGGGGGGAGTTCATCATGCAAGAGGATCAAATGAATCTTCCAGAAGACATTAGACCTTATGATACTCCAAGGAATCCTCATTGTAGAAAGGAGTTATGGAAGAGCCAAGATAATCTTCAAGAGGAAATAGAGATGAGAAACCCAGAATGGTACCCAAAGAATACCATCTACAACATTTATAATCAACCAACTCACGAAAACATTAAGGAAATAGTCCAAAATAATGATAGACCAAAATCTTAGTTTAGGAAAAAAATTTAAATAAGAAAAAATGAAAAAACAAAAAAAAACAAACTTTGAATATCAAAAACGAAAAAAATTTAATTTATCTTGTTTTTTAGGATCGATTTTATAAAGCATTTCCTGCTAATTTATAAAATAAAATTTCCGAAATCCTGTATCTAAATCTCCAATGGCAGACGCCCAAGTATCTTTTTATTCGACTGTCCATTTTCCGAAACCTATTTTTCCTTTTCTTTTTCCCAGCAACAAAAAGCTTTCCAAAAACAAGATGGTATCTTTTTAAACTCCAAAAAGCTTCTGGCGAAAAAAACCACCAAGGGAATTCGTTATTATAAAAACATTGGGTTGGGATTCAAGACCCCCAAAGAGGCAATTGAGGGACATTATATAGATAAGAAATGTCCTTTCACCGGGAATGTTTCAATAAGAGGAAAAATTATTAAGTATATTCGAAATTTAATTTTTTTTTTGTTGAAAATTTTCTTAGAGGAATGGTCATTTCAACGAAAATGAACAGAACAATCATCATCAGAAGAGATTATTTCCATTATGTGAAAAAATATAATAGATTTGAGAAAAGACACAGAAATATTCCAGTTCACCTTTCCCCATGCTTCTCGGTGAGAGAAGGAGATATTGTTACTGTGGGCCAATGCAGGTTTTGTATCTATGCTTTATATTCTAACTTTCTTGTTAAACTTTTCAGACCTCTCTCCAAGACTGTGAGATTCAACGTTTTGAAGGTCACTCCAAATGAAATTATTGGGTCAGCCAGAAAACAATTTACGCTCTTTTAAGTTAAAAGTTTGGAAATTATGAAAATTTTAAAGTTCCTTTAGACTGAGAAAAAAAATTAATGAATAATGTCTTTTTTTTTTAAGAAAAAAACAACAATTTTTAATTTGGAAAAAAAATTATTTTGTAAAAAAAAAAAAATCAAAATTAAAGAAATTTTTTTTCAAATTTATCTTTTTGCCGAAAAACATTGAAAAAAACATGATTTCAATATAACTTTCGGATTCCAAAAAAATTAGAAAATATTACAACAACTTTTATTAACTTTTTTAGTGTTTTTGTAGAAAGCCTTTGCTCCTTTGCTGAGATCGTTGCTCTTGGCAACAAGGGTGTCTAAATCTCCCTGCCTTTCCAATAGTTTCTTAATATTATCATGCAGAATAATTTTGGTTTCATCAACATTTTTCTGTGCCTGGCTTAATTTATCCACTTTGGATGGATCTTGATAGTTTTTGATCACTTCATCAATTGCAGGAACTGGAATATTTTCATCCTTAGGAAATTTTTTCCAATTATCTCCCACATTCTTTTTAAAAATATCCAGTGCTTCTTGTAATGCAGCATAAGCTAATCTTCTAGGATAATCTTGGTCGCAAAATAAATAAGCTCCCACTTGATCATTCAGAGAAACCAAAATATGACAATAGTAATCTTCGTGTTGAACTGAATGTCGAGTTCCTTTGTCTAATGTGGGCAGAGACTCCCTGATCACAAATTTGAAAGTTTCTTTGACTGTGTTTTTATAAAAGTAGCCAACACTGGACAAGTCATAATATCTGGTTTGGACATACACGTTTTTGTCAGCTGGGTTTTGGACCCCAATGATAATAGCCAAAATTTTCATGAAGAGTTCGAATCAAAAACAAATAATTTATTATAATCTTTTCAGTCTCCAAATTAGAAAAACAGAAATGAAAATTGAACTTAACAGATTTTATTAGTCTATAATTTCAAATAGCAAAATTTATAATTTTTTTTAAATTATGAATATTATTTATTTGTACACGAAATGAATGAAAAAATTGAAATCTAAATTCGCACACTTTTTAAGTACTCTAAAAATATGATTCACCTTTTGAAAAATTTCGAAAAAAATTTTTGATTTATTTAAATTTTTTTAAAATATATAATTAACTACTTTTCAAAGACTCATTATTTTATTACAAATTTGAAATTTAAGATTAGTGTTCAAACTAATGCAGGAAATAAACGAACTTAAAAACTTAGTTGTTCAGAGTCTTGAATCGCATGGCGTTCTAAGTCAGTTGAGAGCTCAAATCAGATCTTCTGTCTTTAAGGTTAACTATTCAAATATTTATTGTTCTCCATTTTTCTAACATTGGTATTGTTCAGATAATTGACATGCAAGAAACACAAAACAATAAGAGACCAAATTCATTTTTTTGGGAAAATCCTTTGTGCCAGAAAATTTATGAAAATGAACATGGATCATTGGCTGTCGAATTGATAACAGAAATGTTGCAATTTTACAAAATGGACTACACATTAAGCGTTTTTCCACATGAAGCAAACTTAAAAGAAGAAGTCACAAGAGAGAAACTGTCAAAGAAATTGTCAATCAATCCAGATAATGAAAAAGGCATTCCTCTTCTGATTTATATGATCAAAGCTTTTTTCTCCAATGGAAATTCCAGCTTCGAAAAAAGACCTTTTCAAGAGATTAAAGTTGAAGAAAGCAAAGAAGAAATAAAGGAAATGCCAAAAAACTTTACCATAAAAGACACCTTTAAAGAGCAAGTTGTTGTTACTAAAGAAGTGAGAAAAGAAATTCCTGCCAAAGAACCTGAGCCTCTAGTAAGAACCAAAGAATTACCAGTCATTCAACCAAAAAAAGAACAGGAAGTTCAAAAGGAAATAATACAATTTAAAGATAACAAGAAACCTGAACCAAAAGAAGTAAATTTTCAAGGAAACAAACCACAACAACCCCAACCATTGCCAGCAGTCAACCAAAAACCAAATCAAAAGAATTTTGACAATTTTCAAAGCAATGATCAGAAGGAAATAAAACGTAAGAATAGTTTAATAAAAACAGTTTTTAGTTTTGAATATATTTTTAAAAATAGCTTCCAACAAAATTCCCACCGATGTTCAACAAGCAAAAGACATTTATGGAGGCGGATCTGACATAAATAGGGAGAAAAAAACATTAGTTGAGACTCAAGTAATAAAAAAATAAGAATTGTTTTTATTAGTTTAAATCCTAATTTATAGCAAAAAATGGGAGATTTTGAAAAAAAAATTGTTTCTAAACAGATTGCTGAGATACCAGCTCTTCCAATAAAACAAGAAATAGAAAAACCCATGGCATATAATATTCCACCAGGCATGGAAAAAAAAAATTTGGATATTCAGAAAAAAAGTAATTTAAATATTTCAAGCATCATCTCTTAATTCATATAATAATAGAAGATGAAAATTCTCAAAATTATGAAGATGAACATTTTGATGAATACAATGAGGAAGTAAATGAGGAGATTTTCCATGAGGATGAAAATATCGAAGAAATGATGTATAGGCAGCAGGAAGGACAAATGGATCCCCATGGACAACAGGTAGCTTTATATTATTACTAAGACAAAAAATATTTTTTTAGGGACTGCAATCAAGTGATGAAAATTTTGGAGCTTCCCAATCACAAGGCTTTGATATTTTGGTAAATTCAACAACATTGGAGGAATATGATTATTTTGAGGATGTTGCAAATCCATAATTTTTTTTTAAAATTATTTTGAACGATATAAAATCATAAATTAAAAATATTTTCTGATCTTCTTGATCTACAAAATTTGAAATTTATTTATCTCCCTCTTTAATTTTTTCTGAAACTTCCGTTGATGTATTATAACAATCTAAAAATTGATATTATTTATTATTTTTAAAAAAATCAGAATTTTAAAAAAAAAACCTCTAAATTTTTATCTTGGAGAAATGGCAGCACCCATTTTCGACATAAAGTTGAATGTAAAGGCTTCTGACATGGAAGAGGATTCTATCGTATTTGATTTTTTAAATTTCCATTCATTTGTTTATAATTAGAGAAAATTGAATGAGGTGGTTATTGATGCCTTGAAACAATTTAAAACGGAAAAACAAATCGCCCACCATATCAAATATGAATTCGATAAATATGGAGGGTATGGATGGAATTGCATTGTTGGGAGGAACTTTGGCTCCCATATTAAGCATCAAACGAAGAAATACGTTTTTTTTTCGATCAGAGAGTTAAATGTGCTTTTATGGAAAGCTTAATGTTTTGATATAATATTTAAAAGGAAATTCTTTTTCAAATTTGAATTTATTTGGGTTTTCCATAAATATTAATTTACTTAGATTTTTCCATCATTTTTCCCTTTGTTTTGCTCTTCCTAAATTTCAAAATCGCTTTAAAAAAATAATTTTTTGAATAAAACAACAATTTTTGATATTTTTTCGATCCGGCAAAGATGATTCGGGTTGGAGGTGTCTAATTCACATTTTATATATTCCTGAACCATTTGCAATCCGACATCCTTTCCCACCATATCAGATGAAAGAATTAAAATATTTGCATTATTATGCTTTATAAATTACTTCATTTTTTTCTCACTATTATTTTTTTTTACCTTTCTGCACATGCCAGCCAAATAAAAATCATGGGCCAGTGCCGCTCTTATTCCTGGAATCTTATTACAAATAATAGAAGCGAAAATTCCATTATCTGAAACTAATATGCCTCTAGCTGAAAAAAACTATTACAAAGCTCGGCATAACAATTATTATGACCTTTTTCTTTTGTTAATAACAATGCACAAAACTCCTCAAAGAAAGAGATCGCTACTTTAAAGAAAACAAATTTATATGAAGGTAAAATGGGTTTATACCTGTGGTTTTCGATTTTTCACATTCAATTATTTCCAAATCATCATTTTTTATTAAGCTTTCATTTATATATCCTCTCACAGGGTTATCTTGAAAAAAATTTGCAAATCTTCATGAAAAACAAAATACTGTTTTGGTCTGAATCAAGAATGATGGTCTTTTTCATAATTTTATATTATTTTTCTCTAAAATGACTTAATTTACAAAAAAAATGCTAAATTATAAAAATAAGAAAATTAAAAATCAAGATGTTTTTTTTTTTATTGATTTGTCCCAAAGTTTTTTAAATTACAGAACTTAGGTTAATTTTTTCTTTTATAATTTTTTCATTTTTATTTTTTTTATTTTATAATTATTTTTTCTTTTTTGTATTATGGGATAGTCCCATTTTTAATTTTTATCAAATTATGTTTTTCGAGTTTTTTAATTTTGATTTTTTTAAAAATTTTGTAAATTTTCCAAAAAAAAATTTATTTTGGAAATTTGAAATTAAACAGGTTTTACGTTAAGAAAAATTAACTTCATGAATCAATAAGAAAATTTTAAAAAACATTGCATTTACATGAGTTTTTGGCATTGAAGTCACATCGAATCCACCCCTTTTTTCTTTGCTCATTTTCTTCTTCTTCCTCCTCATTTCTAACTTGTTTTTTCATTTTTTCCTTAAGCTTTTTTGAAAAAAATGTGGCCTTATTTATTGCTAACTCATTAGAAAATCCCTTATGCATAAAGGTCTTTTCCTTTATCAATTCTGGGTCATTGAATTCCAAAACTAATTTATGATAAGGCCTCACATTTTTAATTTCACTTTCGTTGAAGCTTGATCCCAAAAAGTTTGGTTTTTCCATGATTTTTTTTGCTTTTGAGATAACACCCATTTTCCCTATTTTTACACAGTTTTTCTTGAAAATATTGGCTAGATCTTTTTTGTTTTTAACATTTTCGGTAGATATCAATGAGGGGGAATCATGGTTTATAATGGAGAATGTCCTGCGAATTAAATTTAAATTTGAAATGCTCCCAGTCATTTTAATTGAATTAACGAAATTTTGTGTTTCCACAACAGTATTTATTACAAGTTTTTTGTTTCTTTTAAATACTGATGTTTTTGTTTCGTTGTTCAGGTTTATAGAACTCTTTATTTTTTGGGGTGAACGAACATAATTGGATTTTTTTTCCTCTTCTTCATTGTCGGATTCACTGCGCACTTTGGAGTGATTTATTTCATGATCAGAATCATTTTCAATATGCGAAACCTCGATCGATTTGAATGATTTGAGTTCATGCAAAGTATTGGGGGATGGCTTTTGTCTCTTTACCATTTTTAGAATTATTTCTAAACCTTTCGCGACTTTTTTCAGTTTATCCTCTTCTTCATTTATTTTAAAGTCTCTTTCCACTTTTTCTACCAGATATTTATTATTTGTTTTGCCATCATCCAGAATATGATCCTTTTTAAGTTTGTTTTCTGGATACAGATGAGGAGAATTTGAAAAAGCCCTTTGCAATGTTATTAATTTGGATGTATTTGAGCTTTTAACTAGAGGAGAATGCATTTTCTCATGAATCTTTCTAAGCAGGGGGCTTGATTCCCTGCTGTTTGTTTTCATAGTTCGAGAAACTTTAAAAATCTAGAGAAATAATAAATTGAAACATTTTGAATAATTTTAAAAAATGTTAATACTATCGATTTTAAATATTTTTTGATTTTGGCTTTTGCTTCAAATAGTAGCTTTTTATAAGAAAATATTAATGAAAATTAAAATATTGCAAACCATTTTCGGAATGTGAGATTCAAGCACTGTTTCTGGATTTCCGACCTCCTCGCCTGAAGGGAAAGTGTGATCTATTAAATTATAATCTTTCATCATTGAAGATAAAGCCTGTTTAATAATTAATTTTAAAGAAATTTTACAGAAAATTTACGTCATTTGTTAAATTCGGAATAATTTTTTTGAGAAATTTGAAGACAATTTTTTCCATATTCTAAAAAAAAAATTAATTTAAATAATAGAAAACATATAGATTTACCTCCTTCACAATCTTGAGCTTGTGTTTATCAATATAATTAAGGAACTTTGGCCCCAATTTGTCTGAATAGCGATAACCATAAGCTGCTATTGACCATACAATATTTTCTTCAACGTATTTATAAGGTTTGATTTCTTCATTGCTTTCCCTTCGCATGGAGAAAAGACAACAATTGATGCAAATTCTAGGCAAATTAATTTTCCTAAAAATAAAAAAAGTTTACTTATAACTGAGCCAATGCAAAATGCTTTTTAAAGATTTTTTCCTTTTGGCCAATTTGCTTTTGGGATTCACTTCAAGTAACTTTTGCAAATCCTGAAGAACTAAAAATAATTGATCTTCTGTTATGCTTCCCTATATTTTCGATTAAAGATTCGATCATATAATAATAATAAAAAGAAACTGGGTATGAGTTTCTAAATCTAATGACAATTTCTTCGATTTCTTGATAAGAAATGTCTTCATAATTCTTGAATTTCTTGAAATTGTAACCCTTTAATTCAAAACGGTAAATGAGAGAGTTTTGATCTCTTTGCATTTTAATATCAATATCATCATTTTCTTCAGCTTCGTTTGTTCCTTTTATAATCTAAACACAATTATTATCAATAAAAACAATTCATGAAACCTGAATATTATCTTTTCTAGATTTAATTTTACATAGGCAGTTTTCAAAGAAAAAACTCAAAATAAAAGGAAAGATTTTCTATAATAAATTCAATAAAAGCGAAAAAAGAGGGAAATACAAGAAACTCTATGTAATATTCCGTTTTTCCTTGGTCATTGACAAAGGGAACCATCATTTTATCAAATAGTCGATTAAACAGATCATTAGTGAATTTTTTTTCAGTTTCAAGGTTTGTGAGCTTCATTGAAGAGAGAAGTTTTGTATTACCACTTTTTTGAGTATTCAAGGCTTCTTTTAAGATGAATTTGATCATTATCACCATCTTTTCTTCAGTCATTGACTCCATTTTCATTAGAAATCTAATTAATAATTTCCTATTTAATATAAAGCTTTCATCAATACTGGATAACGCCAAAAAATTCATCCTTTGAAAAATATAAGTCTGTGTTTTTGTCAAAGAAATAATAGAAATCCTTAAAGGAATTATGTAGTTCTTCAAGAGTCATGCTCAATACAATCAAAATAATGTCTCTTTTCGACAAAAAATTCAACATTTAAATTTTTTCTCATATTACTTGTTGACTTTCTTTATATCCTGAACCGATTTATTGTAAATGTTATTAAATTGTTCTCCTTTAAGAGGAGACCAGTGTTGTGAATCTTGTTTGTGGATAAAAAACCCTTTTCTTGCGAGCTGTTTTTTCAATTTCATTTGGCTTTTCATCTCTTTGAAATTTGCCATTTTATCTAACTCATCAAAAGCCACAAGCATTTGTAATAAATCTTGATAGGCACTTTCAACATCGGCTGTGGATGAATTAATTATATCATCTTGACTTAAAAAAAGTTCATTTTTTTCCTTATTTTCTTCTGTATCCATTAATGATTAGCTTGATAAATATTTTAAAAGAAAAATATCATTTTTTGATTTCTTTTCCAAAAAAGAAAATTAAATTTCTTAAAAATTCCCAAAAAATTTAATTAGTCTTGCCAAATTTTTTCAAGAATCTCAGAAAGCAAATTTAATTATTCGAACTTTTAATTAGATTTTGATTGCTATGGCAGAATTCTCTGAAAATATCACACTTGATAGCTTGATTTTCGCAATTCAATTATTTTCTAATCGAAAGGAAGAAAACAAGGAAAAGTTTAAGGAAGCTGAAACGTTTTTGAAAAAGGTTGAGAAGTCCAAACTTATTTGGATTCGATCGCATGAATTGTTGATGCTAAACAATCTAGAAAATCCGGTTGATTATATATTAAATGTATAAGACCTGACATCTTTTTAATTTTAGGTCTATTTCTTCGCTGCGAAGTTCCTCAAATCAAAGTTACAATTCGATTTTTCGGAACTTACATCACAAGATTATAATCCCCTTCTTTTGAATATAATTGGTAGATACACTATGTTTTTTTTCTTCTCAGATTTTTATAGCTTATCTCGGAAAATTCTCTCAAAAGGCCATCAGATCTGAGTTGAATTTGGCATTTACCTATTTGTACATCAGAATTTATGAGATTTTAGGTGATTTGTTGGAATTCTTGCTCAAGACTTTCCCATCCTCAGAAACTAAGCTTTCTTTGACGGTTTTAGAAATTTTGGAGGTTTTGTCGGATGAAGATTCTTACGAGAATCTGGTGATAGAGGAAGAAAGCAGAAAAAAGTTCATGATTTTTTTGTCGACCCAATTAAAGAGCAGAGTCATTTTAACTATGGATCAAAGCTGTCAGAATTTGAGCCAAAGTCATGATGATCAGAGATACAAATATGTGGTAACATATTCATTTTTATAAATAAAAAATAAGACCACAGGTGTTGAAATGCTTTGCAAATTGGATTCGACTCAAAGGCAATGATGATATTTTATTTGAATTCCCGAAATTAACGATCACAAATTTGGCTTTTCTCGCTTTGAATAGCCCTGAATTAATGGAAAAAGGAGTGAAATGTCTTTGCAACTTCATTAAGAGAATCAGTTCTAATGAAATTTACTTGCCGTTGTTCGATTATGCTTTCGAAAAAGTCCTGGCCATGTTTCCTCAGTATTATTAATAACAAGGATAAGGAAATGAAAAGGATATTGTTGTTTGTAGATTTGAAGTCTTCGTGAAGGAGGAACTTGTTGATGAGGAAAGAGAATTCATTGATATTTTTCTGACTTTCGGCAAAAGGTTCCTAAGGCAATTGATGGATTCTGAAAACGAAAGAATTTTAATGTTTTTCAAAGCAATGTTTAAAATGACGTTTTTGGAAAACACGACAAGTACATTTTTTATTTTTAAAAATCATTTTTTAAAATTGCATTTTTTCATTAATCAGGTCAAGAGGATCTTTTTAATTTTTGGTTGAAGTTTTGTGGATATATAAGTGAAAATCAAGATGAAAGAAAGAAATTTTATATTGAAAAATTCAAAAATTTCTTACTTGAGCTTGGTTTAAAATTGATTGACAGCTTCAAATATTCTGTCGAGGAATTAACCGCAATTAACCATTTAGCCACTTTAGCCAAGAATAAGAAAGAAAAAGAGAATGATGAAAATGAGGATTCCGAAAATGATGGAGATTCCTACGATGAAAATGATAATATTCAAAGGGAATTGAATATTAAAAAGCAGTTACTTCTACAAAGAAGATTAATAAATTAATATTAATATATTTCTAGTGAAAGGAAAAGCGGGTCAGATTTACTCAGAGAAATCGCCATCCTAATTGAGTTCCAATCCATAATTTTTCCTGTTGCCAATAACATTCAAGCAGCTTGTAGTCAGGTCGCAATCAATGAGAATTGGAAAGCTTGGACTGTCATTGAAGCAAATCTTTTCGGGATCATGTCGATTATTAAATATAGTAACGTTTTTATTTTTCGTAAGTTTTTCATTAATAAATTTGTAGTTCAAGAAAATGATGTTAAATATATTTATGATATTTTGAATTTGGTGATCCAAATTCCTTTCAACTCTGTTGAGCTGAAAAACACGAGCGTCGGAATAATTAAGGAGAGCGCTCGTTTCATTAAAAATGATAAGGAACTAGTCAAAAAGCTATTTGCATTTCTGCTTCAAAATTTTGAGGTCACCTACATCAAACATAAAGTGTTTTACGCCTTCAGCAAAATGTGCGTCCATAATCCAGACACAGTTATTGAAAACATTTCGGAATTTCTAATAAGTTAAGCATTTTTGTTCAAAAATAAATTTTAAAACATTTGTTTTTAGTTTATCATAAATATTTTGATGAGGATTTGATTGTTGAGGGAATCACGAAAGCTATTGGAGGATGCCAAGATAATAAAGTTTTTAGCAATTTGCTTTCTCAAATTTGTCAGCCTTTGGCAAAAAATCTCCTTGAGCTATATGAAAAATATGAAAAGAGTCTGAATAATGAAGCTTTTAACAAAGTCAGTGTTTTTTTTAAGGATAATTAAAATGTTTGTTTTTATTAGAAGCTATTTTCTCTTGATGTTTGCTACTATTTAGATAAGCTATCATTGATTATTATGTAATTATATAGTCAAAGAAATTTATCATATATCATTAAAAATAGAAACATTCCGGAAGTTAAAGACAGTTCCATTGGCACCCATCCTTTACAGGAAATTTATAAAGAGTTTTGGCCATTTATACAAATTCTTTGTGAAAAATTCGAGGTAAATAACAGAAAGAAGTTTATATAACTAAATATAAATTTTAGAGTGAGCCACAAATCATAGAAAAATCTTGCAGATTTATTAAACATACAATGAGATGTTTAGGTGATTTGTTCAAGGATTATCTAGTGCCTTTATTTGAATTGATTCATAAACAATATGAAGTTATTTTGATATTAAAATTACTTTTAACATATTTTTTTTTTAGAAAAAAACACTTTCAAGCTATTTATATATTGTGGAAATAAGTGTGACGATTTTTGGAAAGAAACCAGAATATTCAGATGTCTTGCGAATTATTTATGAGTTCATGTGCGAGAGGACTTTAAAGGAATTGCCCAAATTGAAGGATTTTGAGGAAAATCCATACTTGACAGAAGATTTTTTCGGGATGATGGCTAGATTTTTAAAATACGCCCCAGAAATAGCACTGCTTTCTAAAACACTTCAAATAACATTACAATTGGCTGAAATAGGAATAGGTTTTTCGAAAAAAAGATATTTTTTTTATTTTGAAATCAGGAGTGGAACATGTGGAAGTTGCAAAAACGGTATATATGTTTATTGAAAACTTAGTGGGGTTGTGCAATGAAAAAAATGAGTTTTTTTCAGATATTCATCGGGTAGGATATTTCAATATTACATTTTTAAAGTTTTCTCAAAGCATTTGAAAGCCACAGTTTCTGAAAATTTCGGAAAAAACTATATCATAAAACTGATAAGAACAGTAGAAAAAGTGCCAGTTTCTTCAATTAGGGAATATATCATTGATATCCTTCTTGTTTTTGTGGAGTCTTTTCCAAAGGAAAGTCAAATTTGGTTTCAAGAGGCTCTTACCCCAGTTTTTTCTAATTTTTGATAAATTTAAAATTGATAATTTTTTGGATTTTAGTTATCAAATGATATTTTAACTATGAATGAAAAAAGTAAAATGATTGAGAACATAGCTTTGTCAAAAATTACCGACCTTAAGGAAGATTTGGTGCATTTGCAGACAAGGTGAATTAAAATTCAAAATTTGATAACATAATCATTTTTAATTTTTAAAGGTGCAAACAAAGTTATCATAGAAGCAAGCATTTTGATTAATAATTCAAAAAAAATATAAATTGGTTAAATGATGATTAAACAGAATAATTTTATTTAAAAAAACATATTTTATTATCCTTGGTTGCCGGCGATCTCTTTTAACTTTTTCATAATTTGTGGATCCGTTTCAGTATCCCATGGTGCCATATCCACTCTTTCTTGCATTTTATTGAGAGTATCCTAATAAAATAAATTTATAGTTTTTTTGACAATGCAATAAAAAACTTGAAGCATTGCAGCAAATTCTTTGGACATCTCTTCTATTTTCGTTTTTAATTTGTTTACTTCATCATCCTTTATTTTCAATCTATATTCATATTCTTCAGTCATTTTGGCGATTTTCTCATCCTTTTGTTCTTTATCCATATAAAAATAAAACTGTTCTTAAAAATATGTAAAAAAATACTTAGAATGTTATCTTTTTCTAAACTCGTTTGTTTGAGCGCTTTCATATCTTTCAACAAAGCATCCTGCATTTGTTTATATTGTCGAGTCATATCGGAAGTTATTGCTATTAATTTTTGTTGTTCCTCCGCATAGTCACTTTCAAGTTCAAGCACTCTGGCTTTCAGTTCTCTTTCAGATTTTTTTTCTTTTTCTGCTTTTTCTTGTTCAAACACTTTATGAAATAAAAAAAATTGATAAATTTTCAATAAATTTGCATCAATAAATAACTGAACCTGTTTTCAATTGAAGAGCTTGCAATTTATAATCCAAAACATGAAATTTTTCAATCATTTCTTGATCAACATCATCTTTTTTTCAAATTAAATGGTTAAAATTTAAATTCTTGTATATGAGAAAAAAGTTTCCACCTTTTCCTTTCCCTTTACCCTTGCCTTTTCCTTTGTTTTTCGCCATTATTTTAAAAATGTATAAAATTATATTAATCAAAAACTGATATAAATTTTTGAAAATTTCCTGAGGGCTTTTAAAATTGGAAATATTAATTCGCTTAATAAAATAAGAATCATTTCTCTCAAGAAGTTCGAAAATGCAGAACGGCTCATCAAGATCATCTAAAAAGTCTCTTTTTAAAAAAACTTTTCTCTTAAGCCGATTTAGGTTCATAAAAATTCCTGGGGAAGATATTTTTATCCACACTTTTAAATTCAATACGAATTTACCTTTGCCTCCAATTCCTTATGCCAAAACTCTTTATTATCCTTTAGATTCGGAAAGATATTCAAAGCCTAAATTAACCTCATTTCATCTGAGAAGTGCGGCTCCTCTTCTGACGAAATGCGATTTGGGAATCCCTGTGGATGAAATAAATATGAAGTCCTATTTATACAACGGTGAAGATTTGAAAGGAGGTTTATTCCATAATCTTGAAATCTCTATTTCATAAAATTGGCTTTTAGAGGCAAAATTAGATGAAGAAGATGAAATGATTATAAATGAAAAGATCCTAAAGACAGATTTAGATAACAATGGAGAGAATATGGAACATAAAGATGAAGAAAGCATTAAAACCGAGGAAAGAGAAGATGGAGAAGAGGAAGAAAATGCAAATTTTTTAGATGAAGATATTATTTCTCCGACAAAAGCCAGAATCAAAATCGATGAAAATGATTTGAGAAAAATTATTGATAAAACGTTCTTAGACATCAATTCAGCCAAAGTTGGAATTTCTCATCCAAGGAAACCAGGGGTCGTCTGTTCAAAAATCTATGATATTACGCCACATTATAAAGATGTCAATATTGAGTATAAAGAATTTTTATGAATAATAATATGGATTAATTTTAGACTTATTTGCATTGGTGATGAGAACCTCAAAACCAAATTAAGCAATGAAAGATATGTCATAAAAAGTGTCGTTGATATTGATAAACAAGAAATATTCAAGATTTATGACCGTGTTCAAAACAAACCATCAGAAGAACCTAATACACATAAAGAAAAAGAAAAAGAAATCATGGAAAAAATGGAGATCGAAAAAGAGCCAAATGAGACAAATGAGGAGCCAAAGAAACCAAATGAGCCAAAAGAAGAAAATGTCCAAATGGAAAAAAAAGAAAATAACAATGAAAAAGAGAGGCATTTAGAAAGAAATGAGAAATATGAAGTCGATGTACTAATTTTTTTAAGAAATAAAATATTTTCAAGGATAAAAAATAAAATAAAGAAAGAATATGAATTCAAACATATTGGCAATTTTTTGTTCACTAAAACCTTGACCAATGAAGTTAAAAAGGATTATTTGCTCTCTTTTAACATTCAGGAAAATAACGCTTTTCTTTACGATTTGAAGGCGGTTTTCTTCATTCGAAAAAACAAATACACTGATGAAATGAAATCAGGAAAACAAAGCTGCCTCAAGATCAATGTGAAAAATATGAACAAAGGTGATCTCATAGATATAAAAGCCAAATTAGCAAAGCTGAATGTAATTTCTGTTTATTTCAATAATTCTTTTTTGAAAATAGTTCAAAACCAATGAAATCCAAGAAAAAATTGACAATTACAAGGAAATTGAAAAAATTGAAGATAACAGTAAAGGGAAAAATGATAGCATGGGATGGGGTTATGGGCCAGAGAGTGAAGAAGAAGAGAAAAAACACGATAAGGATAAGATGGAAATCGAAGAGAACAAGCCCAACAGCGAAGTTCCATCTCCTGTTAAATCTCCTTTTAAGAAAAAACCAGAAGATAGAGAAACTGATATGGAAATGAAGGATCAAAAAGAAATAATAACGAAAACTAACAAAAAAACGGAGGATTCTGAGTGATCTAAATATTTTTTTTAATCAATTATTTAATTAATCGTTTTTATTTATTAGTGAAGAATTGTTTTTGGCTGAAAATGTGGATGAAGAGGATAATGAGAAGAAGTCTGAGGAGTCCCAAGAAAAGACCATGAAATAAAATATTTAATTTTATATTAATTTCTTTTTGAAATACGAATGGAAAAATTTGTTTTTTAAATTAAAATAAATAAGTTATAACAAAATGGCAAGCAAATTTTTAAACAAAAGAACAGTTCCGGACAGTTTTAAAGAAATTCTATCCAATCTGACTCGGGAAATTTTACGAGAACAACCCACTGACATAATTCATTTTGCAGCAGCTTATTTTGAACATTTAAATGAAGTAATGTTTCATATATTTTCTTCCTTCATCTTTTTTTAAAATTTAAATTTGAATTTTCAGGGAAAAGGATCAAAATTTGAATATGACAAAAGCCGTGTCATTGCCAACCCTCAAAGAAAAACTGGGTACTCACGAACTGACACTTCTAACAGCAACAAATCCGAAAAATTGCTTTCGAAGGAATATGTGAGCCAATTATATGAATATGGGATCGAAAAAGTTCCACTTTGAACATATCAGCTTTTTCCAATATTATTTTTATTTAGTTCGAAGAACTGGATCTTGAAAACGATAACCAAGGGGTTTTGGGAGAGTTATATATCAACATAATTTCAGCCAAAGATTTAAAATTGAAAGAATCAAGTGATGAAACCCATTGCGTTGCTTTCTTGACTTCCGATCCGTTAAAAATCATCAAGACGAATACATCAAGCGACCCCAATAATCCTCAATGGGACCATCAAGATAAATTGGTCCTTCATAATTTGAGTGAAAATGACTTTTTTGAGACAAATCTTATTTTTCAAGTCTTTACAAATGATAATGGAGCTCTCATGGTTGGTGAAGCCAGTGTGGACATTGATTTCGCTTTAAGAAATCCTGGAGAATGGGAGTTGAAACTTACTAATGGAGAGGGAGTCGAGTCTGGGTTTTTGAATTTGCAAGTTAATTTCTTGAAGGAAACAGAAGCGAATGAAATTGAAGATGGCGAAGGAGAGATCGGTGAAGGGGAGAATAATAATAATTCTCAAGAAGCTTATGATAATACTAGCGAAAACGATGTTGAAAATTAATTTCAAAACAGAAAATTTCTAAGGATTTTAAAGATGATTTTTAGTTTTTCTTTCTGTTTTAGAAAATCTGAAATTTATTTTTTAATTAAATATTTTTTTCAACTAAATATTTATAAAAAAAACAAAAAACAGAGGATAAGGTTTTTCAAAGGAGAATAAATAAATCATCGAATCCCATGCTTTTGAATTCTCAAACTGATAAAATAAAAAATGATACTGAAGCGTAAAAGAAAGCATAAAAATTATCTTAGGATAAATTTAGATTTTTAAAATATATCTCAATGGGAAAGAAAGAAAACTTGCTCGAAAACAAAGAATTGTCATTGATTAAACTACTCAAAGATGAAAATCTTAGTAATTGCATTTTTGTTTTAGTCAACTTTTAAGAGCTTTTTGTTAATGAAAGAAATTAGAAAACATGCTGCCTTTGTAATTTCTCTCAATGCTTATGACAATCTTCCATTTAAAAATAGTTTACTTCAAGCGATTCCTTTCAAATTTCATGAAAATTCTAAAAATACCATCATAATTTATAATTATCCAAAAAAGATCAGCCCAAAAGTATTTATGATCATGAAAGCAGGTTTTATTCTTGAAAGAAGTTACTTAATTATTAAATATTATTAAAAGCGATAGAAAAATATTTGCAAAACTTTCAAGAAGAAAATCAAAACAATGAGAAAATCTTGTGGTTTTATCCAGCGAAAATACAAAATAATTTCCAAATTAACAGTTTATTGTTAGAAAGCTTGGATTTTGAAAATATCCATGAAGATTCCAATTTTCCTGATCCCTTTTTTTATTTTATTGGTTTTTGTGACAACCATCAAAATAAAAACAAAGTTCACACACCCGTCAAGACAATCAAATCCGTAAGCTTCATTGATTTTTTTCGAAAGAACAAAAATAAAGGAACTTCATCTTACAGCCCATATTTAAAACAATCCAATACCCCTACACAAAATAATTCAGAAATCCAAAATTTCATTAAAGACAAAAGTGAATTATACGATGCCATCAAAGACACCAATTTTTTTTTTAAGGAAAACAAAAAATTTACCACTGAAATCAACAAAACAATTTGGCAAAAAAAATACCATTCCATAAGAAGAAATTACCAAAATAAACACAAAATCGAAATAACACAGAGCGATATTTTTGTTGAAGAATTAGATTTTGAAGACTCTCAAAAGAAAAAAAAGGAAAATTCCCTATTGGAGAAAAAAATTTATCTAACTTTCCAAAAGGATTTCCGTAAATTTTCTTTTCAACATAAATCTGATATTTATTTGAATCAACTATCTGTTTCATCAATTGTTTCTCATCGATGGAGAAACGAAGGTAGCAAGCAAAGAATTTTAAGAATGACTCCCGAATTTTCAGATGAGAAATATTCATTTAGTAAAGGATATAATATTTATAAACCTAAACTTTAATAGATAACGTTTGCAAAAAGCTACAAAAGAAAGCAAGATCAATAAGTTTGAAAGAAAGTGATAATGGAAAAAAGAAAATCAGTAAGTTTAAAGAAGAAGGATTAATGAACACATCTTTGAATGAAAAAGATTATGTAACACTATTAAAAAAATGGGATGAAAGTAGAGAAAAAGTTTTTGGGATGGAATCGCAAGAATATCAAAAAATTTTGAAGTTCTGTCAGATGGATCAAATTGATTATACACAACCAGATCTTACTCAAGCTGTTCAGGATATGAGTTTAATTAATAAAGAAAGAAAAAATATTCGGAAGAACTATAAAAAATCATATTGCAATTTGTCACAAGATAATGAAGGAAAATTTCAAAATTCCCCGATAAAATTGGAAAAAGGAAAAAAATTGGTTTTCAAAAATGGTCGAATTTTTGAGAAGAAAAAAGTGGTTATTAAGAACCCAGGCTTCATACTCAAAGGGGATAATCAAGAAGTAGTAGTCTGCACACCTGAAACTCAAGAAACAAAACAAAAATTAAATATCATTCCTTTGATTGTTAAATCTTTTAGAAAATTTCGGGAGCTAAAAAAATGAAAATGATTTTTTTCTTCTTTAAGCCCAAATTATTTGTAAATTCAATAAACATTTTTTTCCATAGAAAAAATTCCTTTTTTTAGAAATCTAAAAAAAAAGACTCATTAATATTTTTTATATTTTTAAAAGACTATTAAGTATTAAATTCATAGATAATAAAATCTTGAAATTCGCAAATTTTTCTATAACAAAATTTAAATTTAAATAAATATATTTTTTTTTAATTTCAGATTTGAATTTTATTAATTTTGATTAAAGTGCCTGTTTTTTAAAAAAGAAAATTACAAAATCTGGATTTTTTAAAATCTATTCCAACAATTTTAATTTTTCTATATTAAAATTTTAAAAATTTCATTGAAATAATTTGACAATTTCCAAACTTTCATGTTTTGTTTTATTATTTAAATTTTTTGGAAGTTTTTTATTTTTAATATTTCAATTTTTTTCAAAAATTTCAAAACCCTTCTTATTGATATATTCCTTTACAAACCCAATTAAATTAGTGAGAACAACCATTGAAGATGATCTAAATCTGAATTTTAATCTCTCAAAATTTTCATTTCCAAAGCAGACAATCGCTTCATTAGATTTGATTCCTGCCATTATAAACTCATATTCAATCGGAGTACTCTTTTTTTCAAATAGTCTTAAACTAAAATTGTCAACTAATCTCTTTAACTCTTCTTTTCCCAAAATTTCACATTCAATAACTTTTTCATCATTTTCATTCAATCCAGAAAACAAAAGTTCAATATTTTCCAATTGTTGATTTGACATAAGTTCATTTAACTTCTGGGCCACATTATTTTCTTCTCTATTAAAGTGATGGTTTAATTTTATTAAAACTTCGTCCGTTGATTGTGCAATTTCAATTTTATGGTTATGTGAAATTCCAACAAATTTTTCTTTTCTTTTCCTGCTTTCATCAAGAATCCCTTTAAAAACCTTAGAAGCGAATTCTTCTGTCGGAGTTTGGACCATATTGATTGGTTTCACTTCTTCAGTTTTTTTTTCTTGATTGATGATTTCTGGCGGTTTGATAGAAGGAAAGGAATTCCTATTACGTACAGGTTTTTTTTCACTATTGTTCAAAGATGCTGGATTTGTGTTCCCCCAAAATTTTTTTCCTTCGAAATGAATCTTGTTTTCATTTTCATTGTTATTATTATTATTTTTTGTTGATTCTTCAGTCTGCGACTTGCTTTCTTTGAGGTTTCTTTGAGGATCATATAATTTGTAACCAAGTCTTTTAAATTTGCTTACATAAACATCTAAAAAAGACAAAGATTCATCAATGAGCATTGGTTTTTGACTTTCCTTTATAAAACAAAATTTGGTTATTAAGTCAAATTCATGGAGTCTTTGAATTAGATCAATATCTTTAGAGAAATGGAACTTCTTCAAAAAATATGATAAATCATAATTTGTTTCTGAATTAATTTTCATCAAAGCGCATAAAATCCAACTCAGCGTGTTTTTTTCATAAATATTGATTGAAAAATTGTCTTTCAAAGTCACGATCAAATTAATCAAAGTTTTTTTATCATTTTTATCTACAAATCAAAATTATTTGTTTTTTTTTTAATTATAATATTTTCTTACATATTTCAGAACCTATTTCTCCTAGAATCCAAGAAGCAATTTGAATAAGATTTTCTGGTAAAGTTTTCTCATAAATAATCAAATCTCGATAAAAATTGGTGATCATTGACCCCATTTTTTCCTTGTCCGATAAATAAATCTCATGAATCATCCTTATGAATTCGTTTTTCATTTCATCGCCAACTAAATTCCCTCCAAATTTCAGAAATTCTGATCCGAATAATAAGAAGAAGGTGGGATCTGGAGTGAATTTCTTAAATAATTCGAATATTCGATTGATCAACAATTTTTTGAAGAATTCATCTGATTCCATTTGTAAATATTTGAGTAATTTAGGGAGCACTATTCCAATGTTTTCCAAGTTTGCTATTTTAGCTAATAACAGCAATGTTTTCCTCTTGATCATGAAATCGTTATTTTCAAGACACGATATAATTTCATCTTGATATTGGTTAACAAATTTCAAATTTTGCTCGCTGAGACATAATAATGTTTTAATTCCCATATATTTTTGCTCGTTTTTCTGATTTAAATAGAAAGAAAGTATATCGCAACACTTTTCAATGATCTCCTTATTTGGGTGAATATTAAAAATTGTTTTCATGCATTCGAAAAGAACAGAATCTGTTGCATTGCTGTTTACGGTCGAATATTCCTTCACTATTTCATTTAGGATTGAGAAGCATTTTTCGCTATTTTTTTGGTTTTCTCCTACTATTACTCCAATGATTTGAAGTAATTTGATTTGAATCCAAGGAGATGCAATTTCTATGAAATTTTTGGAATCGAGGATTCTGGATTTGATTATATAAAAACCTTGATCTTCTTTCAATTTCTTGAAGAATAGGCTATTTAACAGTTGGATAACATTATCTAAAACATCTTGATAATCAGAGGGTTTTTTGCGGGCTTCTTCGTAAAGAATATTTGAAACCATGGATATGGTTTTCAAATGGTTATCATTTAAAAAGGACTTGAGAATTTTGTCAAAAGGGCCTATTAAACTGGGGGAATATTTATACATCTGATATAAAACCATCAGAGCTTTAACTTTAATTTCTCGTTTTCCATGTTTGAGCAAAGAAGTAATAAGAGAATGTGTGTTTTCAATGAAATCAGGACATAAAAATTTGCTCGTGGCTGTGATTGCTAGTTTTATTACATCTGATTTAGTAGATTGTAAGTCCTTTTGAATCGTTGAGATCAACAAAATTAAAAGGTCAGATGATTCGTTCAGAAAAAGGCAACATGCTAAATAGCCAAGCTTTTTATGAGAATAGTTCGATGATTGGGTGAAATTTATAGCCTGAATATAAATAAAGGGCGCCTCATAACCAAGCATTTCTAGAAAAATGGATCTTATTATGCATTGCTTAAGCTCCGAAGGGGAGAGGTCAATATTTTTGCCTTGGAATTTTGATTTCAATTGAACTAGTTCTTGGTTTAAAAGAGTGTCTTCTGCGAAACGTGTCCAACACGTTGATAATGAATCAAGGAAAGTGTGGGTTTCCTCAGATAAATGAGAAAAAGAAGTCATAAACCAGTCTTAATAAGAAAAAAAAACAATTGTTGCAAAAAAAAAAACAATTTTTTCAAAAATTCAAAATTTATACCTTTTTTTTAAAAAAATAAATAGGGGCAGTTTTTTAGGGTTTTTTTTTTCATTTTGAAAAAATTACGGCTCAAAAATATTTTTGATCAACTCGAAATTAAAAACAAAATCCCTTATCTGAATGAAAAACAAAAACACCTTCAAAATCCGATCATCCCTCCTGATATTGATTGAATGCACTTATATCTCTTTGGGGACATTTTATTCTGGCTATAACTTGGCAGTCCTTAATCAATCACAAACATGCATTGAGATAGTAAATCGATGGTCTCCTTCGGATGAAAAGTTCTATGCTGGACTCTTGACAAGTCTTTTGCCTTTGGGTGCGATTCTTGGCTCTATTCTCACAGCCACAATATCTGAGAAAATCGGCAAGAGATTATGTTTGATTTTAATGGATTTAATAGGGATCTTTGGCAATTTTATCATGATTTTCCCCGGAGCTCCACTATTTATTGGTCGTTTTATCACCGGAATTCCCACGGGGGCAAACACTGTCACAGTTCCTTCTTATATTAATGAAATCAGTCCGCCTGCACTTTTGCCGAAAACTGGAACGATTATATCGATTATGATAAATTTCGGGATTTTTTTCGCTTTTATCTTGGGTTTGAATTTCCCAAATGAAGAATATATGATGGCTCATAGAGATGAATTGCAATGGTGGAAATTCATGTTAACTTTCCCTATTTCAGCTTGTCTGATGAGAGTTATTTTATTAGTGTTTTTCGTAAAAACTGACACACCAGAATTTTACATTTCATCGAATCGAGAAGAAGACGCAAAAACCGTTCTGAGGAAATATTATGATGAAGATAGTGTTGAGACCGTGTTTGATGATTTGAAGAAGAAACATGAGAATCGTGCGAAATCAAATATCATCGATCTTTTTAACTACAAAATGAAAAAAAGATTACTGGTTGGGCTTCTGTTAAGCGTTTTCCAACAATTTTCAGGTATCAACGCTGTGATATTTTATTCCAATGAGATTTTTATGAATAGTGGCAATGGAAACGATTATTACGCTAAAGTATTTACGACCTTAATTGGAGTGATTTTAATAATAACAGCCTATTTATCTGGTAAATTTTTGGATAAATATGGAAGAAGATCCCTTTTGTTATTTGGGCAATTTATGTGCAGTTTGACATTGTTTCTTTTGATGTTATTTTGTTGGTTGAGTTTGGAGGAACCAACAAAATATTTGATTTTGTTGTTTATTTTAAGTTTTGGAGTATCATTGGGTCCTGTGGTTTTTGTGTATTTGCCTGAAATTCTGCCGGAAAAGGGGGTTGGAATTGCGATCATGGCCAATTGGTTTAGTTGTTTTTTAATTGGATTGTTGTTTCCCATTTTTGTTGACAAAATTAACATTGAAGGATGTTTTTTGATTTTCTGTATAATTACTATTGTTGGTTTGGTCTTTATAAAATTTTGCGTGTTGGAAACAAGATTTAGATCCAAAGAAGAAATTGAGGAAATGTTTATGAATGGGGGGAAGGATCAAGAAGAGGAAAATAGTTTAAAAACATAAAATTCAAATATATAATTAGATTTTAGATTAATTCTTTTTTTTCTTTTAACTAAAGAACAAGCTCGTCTATATTATATGCATTGGCCATCATTATGAATGTTATTAGTAACAGTTTTCATGCTGGGATAAGAAAAAATTCCTTTAAGTTCCACTTCAGTTTTTACTTTGCGGAGTTCATCAAAAAATGAGAAATTAACCGCTTCTTCTCCGAATGTAACTCGGTCAATTCCCAATTTTTCCTCTTCTTCGTTAACTCTTAGTCCAATAGTAATTTTCATGAGCGTCAAAATTAAAAAGCTCATACCAAATGACCAAATCCCAACGACTAAAGAAACAACAATTTGTTTCCATAGCAAAGAGCCATTTCCATAAACTGCGCCATTGGGGCCTGCATCGTTGACATCGTTCGAAGCGAAAAATCCCGTTAAGATAGAACCAACTAATCCTGCAATTCCATGGCAACCAAATACATCCAAAGCATCATCAAAAAGATCATATTTGATCTTGAATCTGCAGAAAAGATTGGGCAGTAATCCAGAGAACATACCTATTACAATAGATGCCCAAACTGTCACAAATCCACTTGCTGGTGTTATTGCAACGAGGCCGCAAACTGCTCCTGTACAAAACCCAACACTAGATACTTTTTTGCTGAGCAAATAGTCAACAACTAACCACATGAGTCCACTTGTGGTCGCAGCCATATTAGTCACCACGCAAGCCGAAGCACTCAACTCATTAGCCTTTAGAGCAGACCCTCCATTGAAGCCAAACCAACCGAACCATAATAAAGTTGTTCCTAAAATAACCAAAGGAACATTGCATGGAGCTTTATTTGGTTTATTTCTTCTCCCTAAAACGATAGCAGCGGCCAAAGCTGAAAATCCAGAGCTCATGTGAACCACAAAGCCTCCAGCAAAATCAATTGCTCCCAATTGACAAGCCCAACCATTTACGTTCCATACCCAATGTCCGACAGGACAATAAATCACCAAGGACCAAATAATCACAAAAAGGAGGTATCGAGAAAGTCTCATTCTTTCAGCTACAGATCCTGCAATTAAAGCAGGAGTTATTGTTGCAAATTTCAGTTGGAAGAAGAAAAAAACCATTGATGGTATTGTCGTCCCATAATAAGCACTGGGGGCTTTCCAGTTATAATCTAAAGCGGCCAAAGATGTATCACCAATAAAGCCATTTGAATGAGAAGAGGTTCCAAATACCAGAGAAAAACCTAACAAATACCATACTAAAGTAATCACTGCAAAAGAAATATAACAATATGAAATTGTCGAGAGCAAGTTTTTGTTGCTGACCAAACCACCATAAAAAAAACCAAGACCTGGAGTCATAATCATTACTAAGCAAGAGGATGATAAAACCCATGTTGTGTCTCCTGTATTGATCGATGAAATTTCTGACATTAAGTAATGAGCAAGAAAAACCAAATGTCTGCTTTTCATTTAAAGAAACAGGTGACCTCATTGAAGAGATATTTTGGTACGTTCAAGGCTAGGCGCCCACAGTGCAATTTGAATTTGATAATATATAATTTACTATATAAGAATTTTTTTAATTCATCATTAGGTACGCATTTATTTATTTTATGATAATAAAGTTGGAAATATAGTGGCACGAATTTTTTAATATTTCCATTTTTGTTTAAAGAAATTTCCATCATTTTGAATTAAATATATAATTTTTTTTAATTTTGTTGCAAAAACAATAATTTTTCTTAAAATCCAAAAATATTTCAAAATTTCGAATCCCTGACAGCATTTTATTTCACAAAACTAAAATAAAAAATAATGAAAAGAAAAGAAGCTCAGGCTTCAAAACCCGTAAAAAATGAAGTTACCTCTTCTGTTTCTCCAGTGAAAGCTTTTGATCCGACTCCTTACATGGACCCCCGATTTAATGTAAGTAGAGAGGAAATAATAGAGATCAAAAAAGCTTTTGATATTTTCGATGTTGATGGCAGTGGCACAATCACACCCAAAGAACTCGGAGATGCTTTTGCCGAAATGGGTATGAGTTCAAACCAGAAAGTGATTTACCATATTTTGTCTGAATTGGATCGTGATAATAGTGGGGTGATAGATTTTGGTGAATTTTTGAAGTTGGCAGTATTAAGGACGGAGTTTAAGCCAAATCGAAGAGAATTGTTGAAAATCTTTAAAATTTTTGACATTGGGAACAAGGGCAAGATTTCGAAGCAGGATTTGAAAAAAATCGCTGATGAATTAGGACAGGAAATGACTGATGATGAGTTGAAGAAGATGATTAGGAAAGCAGATCGAGATGAGGATGGTTTTGTGAATTTTGAAGATTTTTGCATTATTACATTTGGAAAGACATTTGAAGAGGAATAGAAAAAATATTATTGTTTAAAAAAAAACAGAAAATATCATTTTAAGACCAAATTCAAAAAAATTATTTGAGAATATTAATTAAAAAAATTCTGTTATTTCATAATTTTTTTAAAATGAATCAAGTGATTTAATAATGAGTCTTTGTTCCTATGAAAAGGAACCAGTTTCCTTAAATGATCTCGATGTCAACGAATTTTTCGATAACTTCGAAAAATACATTGATATCACATTCCAAGATCAATTCACTTTAAAAACCCAAATCCTTCAAAAACAACAAAATATTGCAAGGAACCTCAAAAAGGAGTTTGATTTCGAATTTCTGGGGTCTGAAGACATAATTCCAAAAACGGAACCTATTAGAAAAATTGAGAAAAATAATATTAGGTCCCAAAAAAACATAGAGGATCATAACTTTTTTTGCTTATGTTTTGTGTGCCAAACTAAAAAATTCATTCAGAAGAAAAGATCGACCTCTATTCGATTAATTGATAAAAACACAATGCCTCGAAATAAATGTATCACAAATAAAGAAAATATTGACAAAGTAGTAAATGGATCCACGAAGCCGTCGAAGAAAAATTTTATTTTGAAGAATGGGAAACAAGGGAAATTTCTGAAATAAAAGGAAATTTGCAAGGTAGACTGCTATTTTTATTGTTTTTTATGCTTATGTTTTATTATATATTTTGTAGTACCATAAAATTCAAATTTTTGAATTTCAAATTTTTTTTTTTTTAATACAAAAACCAAATTAAAATTTTTTTTTATAAAAATAAAAAAGCTCGAAAATATCTAACTAATGCCCCATTCCCCGCCAATTTTTTCCTATTTAAAGACCCGGCCAATTTTTTGAAAATCATTAAAACACAATAACACATATTTTCTCTTCCCTCCAAAATTTCCAAATGGACTTTCAAAACGCAGACCCAGCAATCCAATGGGACTCCTATTCGCGTATGTTGACCCACTTCCTTTCAACGACGGAAAACAACCTCAAAATCGAAAATATGATTGGCAACAATCAATCTCGTTTCCCTGTAAATTTAGATGAACTCCGTAAATTGGACTCAAACCTGTGCCAAAGCATCATCCAAACTCCTACCAAAGCCATCAAAATCATTGAAAATGCTTTGAAGGCAGCAATAGATGAACGATTAGGAGGGTCTGAGAAAAAAAGACTCATGACCCAAAAAGAAACAAGATATAGAGTTGCTTTCGAGGGTAATTTGGGCCGAAATCTGGTCACTCCAAGAGGATTATCATCTGCCCTGGTGCATAATTTAGTCGGAGTGCAAGGTATTGTCACCAGAGTTTCTTTGGTCAGACCTAAATTGGTGAAATCAGTGCATCATTGTGAGAAAACACAAAAGATGACAGGCAAGGAGTACAATGATGATTATGAGCTCGGTGCAGAGAAAAACTACGGTCTGACCAATGCTTTTCCTTTGAAGGATCAAGAAGGAAATCCATTGACTTGTGATTTTGGATCATGTGTGTTCAAAGACTTCCAAAACCTTGTGATTCAAGAAATGCCGGAATGTGCGCCAACTGGGTTGTTACCAAGATCCGTTGAAGTGGTTCTTGAAGATGATTTAGCTGACAAAGTGAAGCCTGGAGATCGAGTTCAAGTCATTGGAGTTTACAAAGCTGTGGCCAATCATACGACATCTCAAAACGGATATTTTAAAGTAGTCCTTGTGGCAACAAGCATCAGTGCTTTATCTACAGAGCTCAATGTTCCAAATATTTCAGGTGAGGAT
>Ga0302320_10003921_pt1 | contig 34110 bp, 33 predicted proteins | sample Bog_T0_3_FD_202130 | JGI IMG/M metagenome (GOLD analysis project Ga0302320, IMG submission 202130) | Peat permafrost microbial communities from Stordalen Mire near Abisko, Sweden - Bog_T0_3 | ecosystem: Environmental > Terrestrial > Soil > Wetlands > Peat | place: Sweden: Abisko, Stordalen Mire... | reverse complement strand
CGCTGCGCCAAGGTTAAATAGCTGAACATCGCTGATTGCTTCTGATCGTCTCCACGCATACTGATTGGATAAATCAAATCCCGGTAAAAAGCTGTGACCGCCAGCAGGGGTTTTTCCGCAAGCTGTTTAGCCCCTGCGGTCTGCTTTTCGTGCGATTCCCATGGAGACAGGACTTTTTCCGCAAGCTGTCAAACCATGTTCGCGCGGACAAGCACTTTATATCACGAATAAAGCCCTGATTTACTCGATGGCCGGTGTCGGTTTAGCCGCTCCCGGCTCGTCCCGCCACAGCCAAACAATCCACCACACCAGCGCTGCCAGGTACACCAAATCGTGGGCGACAAAGAAACTCAACCGCATTCGCATCACGTGAGCTGACTCGGCCGGGGTGTAATGGAACGTTCGCAGGACCACCACCTCCAGCGCCAGCAAAGAGGCGGCCACGGCAAAAAGCCCAATCACAATGCTCTGCGTGTGACTGCGCCAGCCGGCCTTGAAGTTATGGCCAAAAAGCACCACCAGCAGCCCCAGCCCAAAAGTCAGCAAAGCAATCAGAAGCTCGCCCTTCTGCGCTGCAAGTTGCATCGTCAGCAGCTTGCCGATCAATGAGTCTAAGGGCAGATTCTTCCACGCCGGCCATGGTCCCATAACAGTGAGCAACCCTCCGGCCACCGCCAGCAGCCCCACGGTGTTCACCATCCAAATGGAGCGCTGAACCCCGGCAAAGGCGGCACGCGCCATCTCCACCAGCACCAGAAGGCCCACAATCACCGCCAGGTCGCCCAGCGTGATAAGAAACTCCTGCAAGGGGAGCTTCGCCATTCGGCCAGTAAGCAGAACTTCTGCCATCAGGTGCAGGGCAGTCAGCGCGATGCCGGCGGTAAACCACGGATAGCGCCGCGCGCGGTCGCGGCCCAGCAAGACCACCAGCAAGACCAGTTGCGCGGCGAAGGTTAGCGTCCAGATAATCCGTTCGACGGTTGCGATCTGTTGTGCAAAAAACTCGTAACTGAGTTGCATTTGAACCTTGTCCGGGTCGTGCGTGGGGTACTTCGCCGCCCAAATCCATTTTAATTGTCCACGGGCTACTTCCGCGCGCGGGCAATCCGGGAGGCCAGTTATTTCGCCTTGGCGGGGGGGGCGGCAACAACTGCCTGGTAATAAGCTGCTCGCTGCTGCTGAAAGGCCGCTACAAGCGTCAGAGGATTACAGGCATTTGTAGCGGCTACGGTTTTTGGCCCCCATTCGCCATCAACGACGAGCGGATTGCCATCATAAAACGAATTGACCGCCAGCTGCAAAGAGCGCACAGCCGCGATGCCGCCGTCCTTGGCCGCAAAATCGAAGATCCGCTTGCAGACCTCGTCGGAGTTTAGCTGCGCAAGCCAGTAGTTCCAGAAGTGGCTCTGATAGAACTTCTGGACCAGCGGCTCGCGGCTGGCCTGGTCTGCCGCCGCAATGGCCGCAAACTCCGCCGGCCATGCGCCCGAGTTGATGCCGCTGATGGCAAAGCAGGGGCCGGCGACTTCGCCGGGGCAGGCGTCCGGAACCTGAGCGCAGGCGCGCTGTGGATCCACATTGTTCATCATCCAGTTGTAAGCGGTATCCCAATTTGCCATAGTCCCTCATTTCGCGGTTAAGGGTTATGAACGCAAATCAAAGGAAAGGAGAATGTGAAAAGTTTGGTGCGCCCGGAGAGATTCGAACTCCCGACCTAACGCTCCGGAGGCGTTCGCTCTATCCAGCTGAGCTACGGGCGCACATTACCAGCATACCGCACTTGGGATTCAAGCGTGCATGATCCGCTCATCCGGTAGTAGTTAGCTTGCCAGCGCCTCCACTACCGCCTCGGGGTGCCGTGCAATCACCGTCAGATAAGCTCGCGCGGCGCGATCCGGACGTCGCCGCCCCTGTTCCCAATCCTGCAAGGCACGCGGGTCCAGGGCAAATCGTCAGAGTCTCTTCGGGAGTTGCCGCGCATTCAATTTTCATGTTGGGAGCCTGCCGTAAAGATAAGAAAACGCTTATTTTGCTGTTTTCCCCGCACAACGCCGCAGGAGATTGCTGGGAGGACTAAACTTTAAAGAGCGGGAGATGCTGTCCCGCCCTGCAAACAAAGGGCTGAACAGCGCCGGGAGATCAATTTTGTCGAAGTATCATAAGTCGGTTATGCCAAACAAATCGCGTGCGGGCGCGCTTCCGCTGGTGGCCATTGTGGGCCGGCCCAACGTGGGTAAATCCACGCTCTTCAACCGGCTCACAGGCAGCCGCCGCTCGATTGTGGGCGACGAGCCCGGCATTACCCGCGACCGAATCTACGGCGAGTTCGAGTGGATGGGCCGGCGGTTTCGCCTGGTGGACACGGGCGGCATGGTGCCCGACGACGCGGAGTTGATTCCCACCGAGATTTTTGCCCAGGCTCAGGTGGCGCTGGAAGAGGCCGACGCGCTGGTGCTGGTGGTGGATGCGCGCACCGAACTGGCCAGTCCCGATTACGACCTGGTGCGGATGCTGATCCGCGGCGGCAAGCCGTTGTTTCTGGCGGTGAACAAGGTCGAGGGCGAGGCTATGTCCCAGAATGCGGAGAACTTCCGCCAGTTGGGCATTCGCAATATGTTTCCCATCAGCTCCGAGCATGGTTTGGGCATCGGCGACCTGCTGGAAGCCATTTCCGAGGCGATTCCCGCGCCGCCCGAGGCTGTGCTGAGCGAGGAAGAGATCGAGGCTGAAGAGATTAAGGCCGCTGAAGAGGCCGAAGCCGAGGATGGAGAGGCAGATACGGCCCCGGTTGATGAAGGCGACGAGGAGCTTCGTCCGCTCCATCGGACGCACGGCGAGTTTGAGCAGCATGAAACTTCAGTCGCCATCATCGGGCGGCCGAATGTGGGCAAGTCTACCCTGCTCAATGCTTTAACCGGGACTAGCCGGGCGATTGTTTCGCCTGTTGCCGGGACGACCAGGGATGCCGTCGATGAGGTAGTCGATTTTGAAGGCCAGCAACTGCGTTTTGTGGATACGGCGGGCATCCGTCGCAAGGGCAAGACGCACCTGATGGCGGAGAAGATGAGCGTGGTGATGGCGCGGCGTCACCTGGAGGCTGCGGACGTTGCCTTGCTGGTGCTGGACGCGACGGATGGGGTGACGGGGGCCGACGCCACCATCGGCGGCTATGCCCACGAGAGCGGGCGCAGCGTCATCATCGTAGTGAATAAATGGGACTTAGTGACCACGGGACGCACCGACGGCAAGCCTCCTGCCGACCGCGAGGTTTTTGAAGAGCAGTTGCGCAGGGTGCTCAAGTACCTGAACTATGCGCCGGTAATCTTCCTCTCCGCGCTGGAAGGGACAGGCCCAGAAGCCCCAAGAATGCTGCGTGTGCTGCACGAGGTGGTGGCCGTGGCCGCCGAGAGGCGCAAGCGGGTTTCGACCGGGCAGATGAACCGCTTTCTGGAGAAGATCGACTTCCAGAGAGCCCCGGTTCCGATGGCTAAACGCATTCGAATCTTTTACATGACGCAGGCCGCCGTGGCCCCTCCGACGTTCGTGCTGTTCACCGACCGGGAGATCAAGCTGCACTTCAGCTTTGAGCGTTTCCTGGAAAACCAGATTCGAGAAGCCTTCGGCTTCAAGGGGACGCCGATCTGGTTCAAGGTGAAGGCGCGGAACGAGAAGAAGGGTGAGTAGGGCAGGAAAAGTGGCGCTGGAAGGCCACTTTTTTTGCCAATTCAGGGGCTTTGGAGTGCGCGAAAAGTGTGCTTCTACATACACCTATTTCTGCATAAATTGGGTACAAGGGCCTTAATAGGGTCGATTGCGCGCGTAAAAATATCCGGAAATCGTAATTAAGTCCCCCAGGTTTTTAGTTGGCATTCTTTTGCCTTTATTTTAGTATGTATGCAAAGAATCACAACCACCGCGAAACGGCAAAGAAGAAATTGCACGATCGCTGTTGCCGGTAATTCCTTTATGCCGATTCGTGATGCTCACACGAAAGGAAACTTCATGCCAAAGAAAATGTTTGTCGCAGCGATGCTTGCCACACTGCTGATTGCAGGATGCAAGTCTCCGTTTTTATCATCCTACTCTGGCCAGCTTGCATCGCTGGTCAAGAAGATTGATCCCGCTTACTCGAAGTACATGAAACTGAACAGCGACCTTAAGGAAGCAATGAAGAAGGGCGACGTGCAGAAAGCGCAGTCGCTGAGCATGCAATTGCATAATGGTGCGATTTCTGAACTGGATGAAGCGGTCACGAAGGCCGTGGAAACCGAGAAGGGCAAGCAGATTCCGTTTACGCAATCAGATGGCCAGGAAGGCTTTGTGGTCAAGAGCGCCACGTTTAGCGGTCTTCCTAGAAACTCAGACGGCGATCTGGATGTGGTCTTCCATCTGAACTCGGATGTGAAGTCGAAGGAAAGGAAATGGGGGGTGGCGTCCGTGAAGGCCGTCAACGCCAAGGGCGACGTACTGGCCGAAGGTTCGGCTTACAATAATACCAACACGAAGACGGCGACTGGCGAGACGATTTATTACGGCGATTTCCAGCAATCTCTGGGTAAACTGAACGGACTCGACCATTTGGTAATTTCCAGCAACCACGGAAAACTGTAACCGGGCGCACAATGCCGCGACAAAGGACGAGTAGGCCCTTTGAGTTGGCGGGCATCCCATGTCTTCAGGCAAACAACGGCTGGAGACATGGGATGGATTACAACACCTTGGATGTAGGCTATGTGGCGGCGATCATTGGGCCAAACGGTAGTTTGCAGAAGTAAGGGCACTGCGACTGCTGAGGTGTCGTACCCTTCACTCCCCCAAAGCATAACTCAGGGGCTAAAGCCCTCATTGTAATTTTGGCACTCTCGGCACGGCTGAAGCCGTGCCCTGACGCTTCTTGCTCCAACCTTCGCATTTTTCCACTTCCGTACCAGGAGATTCGTGGTATCCCACCCATTTCGCAAATAACGCGAAATGGATGGGGCACGGGGCTGAAGGTGGGCGCCCGCGAATTAGCGCTTGGGCGGGTTGGATTGGCTGGAGCCGGGCGGGGCTTGTGCCGGGTCTTCGAGCTTGGTGATGTGGACGCTGGCCTGGGTTTCGGGGACGGTGCCGTCGTTGACCTGGACCTCAAGGGGCTTGCCCTGGATGAGGATGCGCTGGATGGCTTTGCCTCGGGCGGGGACACGGAGTCGCTGGGTGACGAAGCGCGCGTCGGAGCCTGAGCCGGAGCGCACGGTGACGGGAACGTCAGCGGCTGCATAGCCGGCGTTGGAGACGTTGACGGCGACCAGCCAGTTGTCCGCCGAGGCGCGTGTGGGGAAGACGCCGTCGATGGCGAGGTCGGGCAGGCCTTTGTCGGCATCGACCCAATCGGCAAAGAACCAGGCAAGGTCGGGATGGTCGGCGGAGGCTTCGAGGAGTTTTTCGAAGGGGCTGGGAGCGGCAGAGTTTCCGTTGGCCGGATTGGTGGACTTCGGATGGTCGGCGGAGTCGTAGTAGGCGCGCAGGGCTGCGGAGAGGGCGGGGTCGCCGGCCAGGTCGCGGAGCATCCAGAGAACATAAGCCGCCTTGGTGCGGTAGTAGACGGGCGAGGTGGCGGAGGCGAGGGGCTGTCCGGGGCTTTGGCCGGGGCTGGCCGGCTCAACCAGGGCGAGGGCGGCGCGGTCGGCCTCCAGGCTGCGCAGAGCGGCGTCGCGGCCTTGCTGCTTTTCTACCCACAGAGTGCTGATGAATTGGGCCACGCCTTCGTTGAGCCAGGCGGGAGGCGGTTGCGGCGAAGTGGGCAAAATGGGCGAAGTTGGAGAGGCAAGCCAGGCGTGGGTGAGGGCGTGAACGAGGACGCCATTCAACGCGCCGGGATTGGCTTTGGGGCCGGGTTCGAGGAGGGGGGCGGCCAGCAAGGCTCCGGTTTCGAAGGGAGTATCTTCTGGGTCGGGCAGGTCGAGCAGGGTGAGCGGGGAGCGGGGCTGCGGGCCGAACCAGACTTTGAGGAAGGGCGTAACCGACGTGGCGGCGGCGGTCCAGAATTCGACGGAGACGTTGTTGTCGGGGAGATTCCAGGCGGTGAGGTTGGGGCCGGGGTGGGAATTACGGATGGCGACAAAAAGGCTGGGAGCCTCAAAGCCGAGGGTGGTGAGGCCGGAGTCGGCGGTGGCTACAGAGGCGACCTCCTGGGTCTGATCCAGAGAGTCGGCGGGCTCGGTGATGGCGAGCGGGACAGAATGGCCGTTGATGAGGGCGACGGTGGGAGCCTGGCCGTGGGGGAATTCGACGGTGAGGCGGAGGCGGAAGCGCGCGCCGCTGAGGTGGAGTTTGTGCTCGCCCATCTCGTCGAAGAGACGCGCGCCGTCGCCGAGCATGACGGGGGTGCTCACGACGGGGTACCAAACCACGTTGCCAAAGCCGCGCAGGCCGGTGAAGGGGAGGCTGATCTGGTCCCAATCGGAGTGCAGGGCGAGGCTGTCTGGAGCGCCGATGGATTGCAGGCGCTGGGCGGAGAGGGCGATGACGCCGGAATAAGTGGCGTCGAGTTGGATGGTTTGACCGGGCAGGAGCGGGGCGTCGAGGGGGATGGAGGCTTGGTGCAATTGGCCGGTGTGGTCGGCGTCGGAGTTGATGGTGGCTGTCTGAAAAGGAATGTTGTGGGCGTCGACGCGAATGCTCTCCCAGTTGAGCGAGGAGGAGATTTGCAGCGGAATATGGGTGAGCGGGGTGACGCCGTCGTTGCGGACGGTGACGAGAGCGCGAATGGCGATCTGCTGGTCTGCCGGGCGAAGATGGACGTCGAGATCAAAGGCGGTGAAGGCCACCTGTGGCACCTGCGGTGGGGCCAACTCGCCTTCGACGACGGGCGGTGCGGGTGACTGCGCCTTCGGCTGGGCAGGCGTGGTTTCAGCGTCGGAGCGGGAGAAGATGATTTTTCCCTGGTGGGGCGGAGCGGATTTGGGGGCTGGCTGAGGCGAGGTGGATTGCGCCGTGCAGGGGAGAGCCGCGAGGCAGAGTGCGGCGATTGCAACGGTGCAGGGAAGAGAGAGCTTCATGAGCCCAGGCCTTTCTGTTTCTTTGGTTTAGACGCAGCGCCTGCAGTAAGGCCAACTGCGGCACCTGCGGTGCGACCAACGGCGCTTTGGACGCGTAAAACAGCTCGGCGCTGGCGGAAGGCTTCATAGAGCACTACCGCTCCGGCAGCGGATACGTTGAGCGAACTGACGCCTCCAGCCATGGGAATGCGCAGCAGGTGGTCGCAGGTGCGGCGAACCAGGTCGTGGAGTCCGGCGCCCTCGCGGCCCAGCACCAGGACGCAGTTGCCGGTGAGGTCGAACTGGTCGTAGTCGGATGTGCCGCGTTCGTCGAGACCGATGACCCAGATGTTCTGTTTTTTCAGTTCTTCGAGTGCGCGGACGAGGTTGACCACGCGAGCGATGCGCAGGTGCTCGGCTGCGCCGGCGCTGGCTTTGACGGCGACCGGGCTGAGAGGGGCGGAGCGGCGCTCGGTGAGCAGAACGCCATCGACTCCGGCTCCGTCCGCCACGCGCAGCAGGGCGCCCAGGTTTTGCGGATCTTCCACTCCGTCGAGGGCCAGGAGCAGGCGTGGAGCGCCCGATGGATTCGGCGCGAATAGGTCTTCGATGGAGAGAAACTCCTGGGGGTGAACGAGAGCTACTACGCCTTGATGGGCGGGAGTCTGGGCCATCTGCGTCAACTGCTCGCGTGATTCCTGGCGAACGCGCACGCCAGACGCACGGCAGAGGGCGACGAGGCTCTCGATGCGGGCATCCTCGCGCTCGCGGGCCACCAGAACGTGGTCAAAACGGCGGCGCCCGGCCTTGAGGGCTTCTTCGACCGGATGCAACCCGTAGAGAACTTCCATAGTTGTTAGTGTAGAAGATGGGCGAAGCGCGACGGCGGCGTTTCACAAGAGCAGAGCCATTATACTTATTTTCATGCAAGCAGACCCGATCGAAGAGTGGCAGAGGCTCACGCAGCAGTACAGAGAGATGTACGACGGCGAATTGGAGGAGTTGTATGCCGGCAAATCCGATTTGACCGAAGTTGCGCAACAGGTTCTGAGCGACGAGGTAAGGAAGCGCGGGCTGGATGAGCCGCGCCAGCCGGAGGAAAGGAAGATTCCGCCGGAGCGCGTTGCTGCTCCTTTAGATGGAATCGATTCGCCGATGGCCGACGGCGCAACAGAGGAGAGTGAACCGCCGGTGGAGTACACCTGGAAGACGATGCTTTGCGAATGCGAAGACCAGGAAGAGGCATGGCAGATCCAGGAAGTGCTGAGGGGGGCGGGAATCGAGAGCTGGATCGATCGTCCGGGCTACTACGTTGCGCCCGGGATCGGCAATCTCCAGATCATGGTTGCCGCCGATCAGCTTGAGAAAGCTCACGAGATCACTTCAAGGCCGATTCCGCAGGAGATTGTCGAGCAATCCAGGATGGATATTCCGGATTACGTACCGCCGGTTTGCCCGAGTTGCGGCGCGGAGGATCCACTGCTGGAAAGCGCTGATCCGGTCAATTCGTGGCGATGCGAGACGTGCGGGAAGCAGTGGACGGAGAAGGCGGAAGATGCGAAGGAGAGTGCGGCGCAGCAAACCTCCACACACAAAGCCAGCGAAGAAGAGAATCCATTTACGCCTGGACCCTTGAAGATGTTATGAGCGCACCGACGAAAAAATCCTTTACCGCCGTGCTGGAGCCGCTGCGGAATGGCCTCGGATGGGTGATTGCGCGGATTCCTTTTGACGTGGCCAAGGCGTGGCCAGAGAGGCGGCAAAGGCCGTGGAGGAGGCTCTGCGCGTGGCCCGGAAAAGGACAGCCGAGTAGCCGTGAAGACGATTTGTTGCCAATTAGGTAAGAAAATATTGGAATCCATAGTATTTTCAGCGGCGCGGAGCCCTGTTTTGTCGTCTAATTAAGTGAGATGAGTACAGCTGCGTCCATTCGCCCTTATTTCGGTTCGAGTTCCACCAGTATTGCCAACGAACAGGTGCGGCAGGAGAGCCTTGCCGTCTCGGCGGGGTTGAAGCGCCAGGATGCAGGGCTGCTGGATGAACTGATCGTCCGCTATCAGCACCGGCTCATGCGTTATCTGCTTTATTTAACTAGCAATCGCGAGCAGGCCGAGGACCTTTTCCAGGAGGTCTGGATGCGGGTTCTGGTGCGGGGGGCGCAGTTCAATGGAAAGGCGCGCTTCGACACCTGGCTGTTTACCATTGCGCGCAACCTGGTGATCGACCAGAAGCGGAAAAAGACGATGGCCAGCCTGGACGAACTCTTTGAGAGCGGCGGCGACGACGACCGGCCCATGGCTTTCGAGATTGCCGACGGCGAGCCGACGCCGTTTGACCGCTTTGCCAACCTGGAAGACAGGGAGCTTCTTGCGGAGGGTATGCTCGGATTGGACACCATTTACCGCGAGGTGCTGGTGCTCCGGTTCTACGAGGAGCTGTCGCTGGAAGAGATTGCCAAAGTGACGAGAGCGCCGCTATCTACAGTAAAATCAAGACTTTATCGCGGATTAACCGCAATCAAGCCCAAACTTGCACATGCGGCCCCCTGCGATAGGACACCTGCGGTGGGGCCAGCGTTATCAGATGCGGGGTCGAGGGCGGTATGAATCCAGCCAAAATCGCTAATGCGGACCGCGATCTGGTTTCGGCTCTTGCCGGCACCCAGGCGGATCGGGTGCGCGCCGTGGCCTGGCGTACACGCCGCGTAGTGAGCGCCTCGCAGGGCGTGATGCGGGAGCAGGAAGCCGGACGGCAGCGGAGCCGCGCCGTGGCGCTGGCAGCAACGCTGTTGGTGCTACTTGTACTGGGCCCGCTAGCTTGGTGGATCGCCGACATCCTGATTGCAGAAGAGCACCTGACCGGTGAACTGGGCCAGATGAGCTTGTTGATCTTCTGCCTGAGCGCGGCTCTGCTGGCCTCGGCGGTGCTGGCCGGCTGGCTGCGGCGGAGGCGGTGAATACCTGGATGAACGGGCCGACTGAGATTCGTGGTATTCCACCCTTTTGCCCGCCCACCCCAGCGACGAAGTCCTGTTGCCGGGGACCCCGGTAAGGCGAATGGATGGGGTACGGAGTATCAGTGTTGAAGAGCGTAATCAAACAGTGCGGCTTGCCGACGAATACTCGCAACTTACGGATTCCCTTCTCCGTCAATCATTTATAAGGTTAAGCCCTGCTTGATCTCATGAAAGGCCCTCTGAGAGAGGGATTGCCGATGCGAAATCCTGAATCCATTACCGTTAATGTTGATGCACGCATGATTCCGGTGTGGTCCATTGTGGTTGCCGCCGCCGCCTTTGTGCTGGTGGAGTACTATGTCTGGCTGGTGATGCCGACCGGGCATCATGCGCCGCCTATCGGATTCCGCATCTACTTCAATCTCTCCTGGGGGCTGCTGGCCGGACTCTACTTTCTGCTGGTGGGCTACGTGAGCAAGGACGCTCCGCGGCGGGCGATGAGCGCGCGTTTCTGGATCGCGATTTGCCTGGTGATGCCGGGGGGGATCGGCGCGGTGCTCTACTTTTTGCTGCGCCAGCCGGAGGTCACGCGGTGCCCATCCTGCTCGACGCACGTGCAGGGCGATTTCCACTTCTGCCCGCAGTGCAATTATCAGCTCACGGCCAGTTGCGGTCATTGCTTCCGCTCGGTGCGCGTGTCGGACCAATATTGCACGCGGTGCGGCCATGAGCTTGACGCGGACAATATGCCGGCGCGGCTGCGGACGCTGGGCGGGTAAAGTTCGCACCGGCCCTACGGGACGGTTCTTGCATGGTCGGTAGCCAACCCAGGGTTTCACCCTGGGCTATTATCGTGCCCTCCCTCCGGGAGGAATGCCGGCGATTCATCCGTTTACTTTCCTCCGATTAACCTGTGATCGAAAGACCCCCCTGCACGGCACAGCGGTGCGCGGTGTAAACTTCTGTTTCGCGCTGAAGCTGATGTTATTGCCGCGCGAACAGGAAAATCCATGCGTAAAACACTGCTTTTTGCCGTAGTGGCCTTCGTTCTGGCCCCGATTTGTATTGCCCAAACCGCGTCGAAAACCTCTGCACAGCCCAAGCGGCCCATGACCTTCGAGGACATGATGAAGATGAAGCGGCTGGGAGAGACTGCCGTTTCGCCGGATGGGAAGTGGCTGGCGTACTCCGTGACCACCGTGGACCTGGAGCAGAACACCAAGACGCCGGAGCTTTGGTTGCAGGCGATTGCGGGTGGTGAGCCGATGAAGCTGGCCGTGGCGCAGGCGCATGATGGCGGAGTGCAGTTTGCTCCGGACGGCAAGCGGATTTTGTTTTTGAGCGGGCGGGGCGGGTCGGAGCAGGTGTGGCTGGCGGATTTTGACGCGGCGACGGGGGCGACGGCTAACGCGAAGAAGCTGACGAGCATTTCGACTGAGGCTGGGGACGCCATCTGGTCGCCGGATGGGAATTCGATTTTGTTTACGTCGGCGGTGTACCCGGATTGCCCGGCGATTAGTCCTGCGGACGGCGGAGTTGGCGATAAGTGCAACGCGGATCGGGATGCCGCCGCCGCATCGAGTAAAGTCAAGGCGCAGATTTTTACGCATCTGCTCTATCGGCACTGGGACCACTTCACCGGAGATAAACGCACGCATCTGTTTTTGGCGACAATGGGGACGGGCGCGGTGCGGGATTTGACGCCCAACGATCCGCACGACGTTCCGCCGTTTTCGCTGGAGGGCGGAGGGTGCGGCTGCGCCTTTGCGCCGGATGGGAAGGAACTGGCGTTTACCGAGAATCTTGACCCGGAGCCGGCGATCAGCGTGAGCACCAAGATTTTTACGCTCGACCTGACCAATCCGGCGGCGAAGCCGGTGAAGGTGAGCACGTCGAAGGGCGGCAACTTCAATCCGGCTTACTCGCCAGATGGGAAGTGGCTGGCTTGGCGGTCGGAGGAACGGGCGGGATATGAAGCCGATAAGTTCCGGCTCGCCCTTTATGATCGCTCCCAAAAGACCATCGAATACATGCTTCCTAAGTTCGATCGCTGGATTGACGAGTTATCGTGGGCGCCCAGCTCTCTAGCAGTCTTCTTCACCGCGGGTGACAAGGGGGAGGAGTCGATCTATGCGCTCGTAATCTCAAAGAACACAAATATGTACAAGCAGGCTTGGAGGCTTGAAGCTTTTCCAAAGGCCGTACTCGCGAAGGGAGGAGACATTAGCGCATACTACGTTCCGTCTGCATATGGCGATCTTCATCCAACCGCCGACGGAAAAACTCTGCTGGCCTCGCGAATGAATGTCCGTTCGCCACAGGAGGTTGTCAGCTTCGACGTTGTCCACCGCGAGTACATAGTTTGCACTTGCGTATCGGATTCTCCGTCCATCATGCCAACTGTTACAGGGGTCACCTCCGTTACCCACCTGAATGACGTCCTGCTCAATCAGCTCGACCTGCCGAAGATGGATGATTTCTGGTTTACGGCGAAGGATGGGACGAAGCTGCAAGGCTTTCTGATCCGGCCGCCGGGATTTGATGCGCAAAAAAAGTATCCGGTGAAGTTTTTGATTCATGGAGGGCCGCAGGGAGCTTGGGGCGATGACTGGAGCTATCGCTGGAATGCGGAGCTGTTTGCGGCGAACGGCTACGTGGTGGTGATGATCAACATGCGCGGCTCGACGGGATACGGGCAGGCGATTGTGGATGGCGTGAACGGCGACTGGGGCGGCAAACCGTTTACCGATTTGATGGAGGGGCTGGACTACGCCGAGCAGCATTATCCGTTTATCGACAAGACGCGGGAGTGCGCGCTGGGCGCGAGCTACGGCGGATTCATGGCCAACTGGGTGGAGGGCCACACGGACCGCTTCAAGTGCATTGTGAGCCACGACGGAATGTTCAATCCCGAATCGGCCTACGGGACGACGGAGGAGTTGTGGTTCAACGAGTGGGAGTTCAAGGGCAAGCCCTGGGATTACTACGGCAAGCCGGATGCGGAGAATCCTTATCGCAAGTGGTCGCCGATGCTGGCGGCGAAGAACTTCAAGACGCCGATGCTGGTGGTGCACGGGCAGCTCGACTATCGGCTCGATGTGAGCGAGGGATTCCAGATGTTCACCACGCTGCAGCGGCTCAAGGTGCCGAGCAAGATGCTGTACTTTCCTAACGAGGACCATTGGGTTCTGAAGCCGCAGAACTCGCGGCTGTGGTGGAAGACGGTGAATGATTGGGTGGCTGAGTGGACGGGAAAGACAGGGAATAGGGAATAGGGAATAGGGAATAGAACGCCATGCCATTTGGACGCAAATCCGCGAAGCCGCGCGCATTCTTGAATGAAGGCGGGCTGTACGAGTATGGCGTGAGAGCGCTGGGGCGGCAGATGCGCTCGGAGGCCGATCTGCGGCGGCTGATGCAGAAGCGTGTGGAGCCGGGGGAGCGGGGCGAGGCGGCGATTGCGGCGGCTTTGGCTCGGCTCAAGGAACATGGCTACCTGGACGACGTTGCCTTTGCCGAGACATACGCGCGGCTGCGCCAGCAGAATGAAAAGCTGGGCGAACGGCGGGTGCGGAACGATTTGAAGCAGAAAGGCGTGGATGGCGAGCTGATTGCCGAGACTCTGGAAGCCCGCTATGGCCAGACCAATGAGGAGGCTCTGGCGCGCGAGCACCTGGCACGCAGACGCCTGCACAAGCCGCAGAACGAAAAGGAGACCGCGCGGATCATGCGGCGGCTGGTTGCGGCGGGGTTTTCGACGGGCGTGATCTATAAGATTCTGCGGCAGTGGGATGTGCCGGATGAGGCGCTGGCGGCGCTGGAGAATGTGGAGGAGGAGCCGCAGGAAGAGTAGAAAGTGGCTGTAAGGTGGTGAATTTTCCGATTATGTTATATAATAGTATAATAATTAGAGGGGTGTCGTCATGCACACAACTAACCTGCGCAAAGTCGGCGGCTCGGTCATGCTGGCCGTTCCGCCCGCCATTTTGGAGCAGCTTCAACTAAAGGTGGGAGCGACGGTTGGTCTAGCGGTGGATGGGGAACGGCTGGTGATGCAGCCACGGCCCAAGCCGCGCTACACGCTGGAGGAGTTGCTGGCCAAGTGCGATCCTATGGCTGATGCTGAAATGTCGGAAGAAGACCGCATCTGGATTAATCTACCGCCAGTAGGGCGTGAGCTATGAAGCGCGGCGACATCTACCTGGTCTCGCTAGATCCTACACAAGGGCACGAGCAACAGGGCCAACGGCCCGTGTTGATCGTTTCGCCAACAGCGTTTAACGAGGCGACCAAAGTGCCGGTGGTTTTGCCGATTACCAGCGGCGGTGAGTTTGCACGGCGACTCGGCTTTGCGGTGCCAATATCAGGCATTCAGACTACGGGGATTGTGCGCTGCGACCAACCGCGCGTGCTCGACATCGCTGCGCGAGGAGGCAGAAAGGTGGATGCGCTTCCGGCGGAATTTTTGGATGAGGTGCTGGCGAGGGTTGGGACGCTATTTGAGTAACGGATTGCGTCCCTATTCATAAATTAGACGGCTACAGCGATAGTCTCTGCGGGGTGTATGCCTTCAGCAGCCGCAGCGGGTTTTGCCCTGAGTGTGTAATGCTTGTCAAACTCTTGAAGAATATTTGCGTTGAAAAAGCGCTGACGTGCACTGCGGGGATTATTGGGGTCGAGTAGTCGCTGTATGCAATACTTCTTATCCTTCTCATACTCCTTGCGAATCTTGTGATAAGAGTTGTTTTCTAGAAAGTCCGAGTAGCGCCGCTTAATTGTGTCCGTCAGCTTACGGTATGTCATTGGATAATTCTTCAGGAAGTCTTCTTCACGTACTGCAATCAGCGGCGCTTTCGGATCGTCTGTCCATTGAAATGCGATTGCTGTTGCATCCTTTCCTCGAACAAACTTCGTTTCAACTCGCAGAGCCACATGCTGAGTTCCTTCATCTGCCTCGGCGGTGTTTTCGAGAGTATCCAGATAATCGAGGAGCTTTCTAACTTGCTCTGGATAAGCTGCGCGCGTAGCCGGTTCGACGGCTTCAAAGCCGTGATAAAACGATAGTGGCATTAGGAAGAAGTTATAAGTCGATAGATCTAATTGAAACCATTCTGTAGAAAGTTGGAGGTAGTTCCTGAGTGAAGCTGTACCTATCTCTAAGACCCGCCGTCCGAGGTACAGATCTTTATTCATAAAATGAGCAGCATTATCCCGAATCTCGACGAGTGCGAGAATGTTGTCGTGGCATGCACGCTCAAGGCCGGAGTTTTTATCATCTTTGAGCTTTCCAGCCAAATGTATGAGACCCATCGATAACGGGTTTTTGCTTCTGTTGAGCTTCGGTGTCAGACCGCCTTTCTTATCGTCAACGAGGACATATAGGCAATCTGTGGCTTCCTGGTGATCGAAGGTCCATTTGGCCTTCAGCAATAGCTCCCACGCATTCGTCATGAGGAGTGCAAAGGCTTCCTCCCTGTATGAAAAATTTGGCTTGTTGTAGATTTCGATCGCCGAAATTGCTGCTTGTACGGATTTTTGGGCTAGTTCCGCGCTTAAAGGCATATGCCAACCTCTCGCGACTATGATACTCCGCAAATCAAGTCTATCTTTCTATAATCTTCACTATCAGAGTAGCGAGCTACTCCGAAGTAATTCCTCTTCATTATCCTTTGCGGCGATAGAGGACCTGGAACTCGTAGCCCTGGTTGGCGGGGAAGAGGGTGGCAACGTGGCGGAGGCGCTCGGCTAGGGCGGGGGCGGCGAGGAGGGGATAGTCGCGCTCGCGGAGATCGTGATAGTCGAAGTCCACTGCGAGAGAGAGCATGTAGATGGCCAGCGCGTCGGAGAAGGCGGACTCGAAGAAGGCGCTGCGAGCGCGCTCGTCGATAGCCACCTGGCCGGGGCGGCTGTCGGGCGAGCGAACGTCCTGGGCGCGGCGGCGGGTCTCCCATGCGTCCTGACTGGTTTCACCGCGGACCTGGGCCTCGGCCTGCTGCCAAGCGAGGGTGGAAAAGCTCTCCGGAACGCCGGCGGCCTCGACAAAGTTGTGGGCCACGTTGATGAAGAACTCAAAGGCCAGTCCGAAGCGGTCCTCGACCAGGCGAGTGGAGAGAAAGACGGCCTGGGTGGAACCGAAGTCGGCGTTGCGATGGCAGATGGCGCGGTCGCCTAGCTCGACGGAGTAGCCGGGAGCGACCATGGTGTCGTCGGTGTCGGCAATGGCCAAGGGGACAAAGTAATAGGCGCGATGCTGGAGCGCGGGCGCGAGCAAGGCGGGCACGGCGCTGACCAGGCGCTCGAGGTCGGCGTCGGTGATGCGCGTCTCGCCCCACATGGCGTAGTGAATGCCGTTGGGGGCTTCGGCCACAACCACCTGCGTGGCCACTTTTTCCGCCGGCCAAAGATCGACTTGTGCGCTGCTTGCCATGAACTTGTATTCTAGACCACGGAGGCTCTCAAGCTGGTGAAATCGAAACAAAGCAGAGGCGTGGAGGGCGGAACAGTCTTCGGATTTCCGCTGAGGGGGTTTGGGTTGTTCACCAGTCTGCTGCTGGCGTTTGCCGCGGCGTTCTTCACGTTTTTTGCGACGACGACGGTCGCCATCTTCGCGCTGCTGGCCTGGAATGGGATGGGTCATCACGCGGTGAGTTATGCCGACAGCTACCGGTACGTTGGTTTTCCCGCGGGCGTGCTGGTGGTGGTGGTGGCGCTGCCGGTTTTTGGTGTGTTGTGGATGAGGGCCAAGATGGGCAAAGACGGCTCGCCTCAAAAATAATCGAAGCGGATGGCCGTTCACAGCACTCCAATCTACATACGAGGTGCTTCCCCATGGAACTCAACAAGAAAGTTGCCAACTTTACACTGCAAACGGATGAGGAGAAGAAGGCAAGCCTGACCGACTATGCCGGCAAGCCGGTCATACTCTTCTTTTATCCCAGAGCGGATACTCCCGGCTGCACGATCGAGGCTTGCGGCTTCCGCGATACGTTCAAAAAACTCCAGGAGGCCGGGGCGGTGGTGCTGGGCATCAGCCGCGATACGCCCAAGGATCAAGCCAAATTTCGCGCCAAGTATGAACTGCCTTACACGCTGCTTGCCGATGTGGACGAGAAAGTGTGCAAACAGTTTGGCGTGCTGAAGGAAAAGAACATGTACGGCAAGAAGGTTTGGGGCATAGAGCGGACCACTTTTGTGATTGGCCCGGACCAGACCTTGCTGCACGTCTTTCCCAAGGTTACGCCCGCGGGCCACGCCGAAGAGGTGCTGGCGCTGCTGAGCGAATGGAAAAAAGCAAACAAATAAAGGAAAAGCGCGGCGCGGCTGGGCAGTTGCCTGGCCGTTTGCTTTCGCGCGCATTTTTTGAGGCTTCGCCGGAGGAGGTTGCTCCGCGGCTGCTGGGCAAGGTGCTGACGCACAGAACAGCGGCAGGTGTGCTGGCGGGACGGATTGTCGAGGTCGAGGCTTACCTTGGCCCGCACAACAATCCGCCCGATCCGGCGGCGCACGCATTTCGTGGCCCAACGCTGCGGAACTCCGTTCTATTTGGTCCCGCGGGTCATGCGTATGTTTATGCCATTTATGGCCGCTACTTCTGCATGAATATCAGTTGCGAGTCTGAGGGGCAAGCGGGCTGCGTGCTGCTGCGCGCGCTGGAACCGCTGGCAGGAGTGGAGCAGATGGCTCGAAATCGCGGGCTTGCGGCGGGGGCAACGCCGCGAATGCTCACTTCGGGGCCCAGCCGGCTTTGCCAGGCGCTGGGGCTGAGCCGCGCGGCACACAACGAGTGTGATCTGGTCGATCCTCATTCTCCGCTTCAAGTGCGTGACGACGGCTACGCGGTTGGCGAAGTGCTGGAGACTCCGCGCATCGGCATCCACGAGGCCGTGGATTGGCCGCTGCGCTTTGCCCTGGTGGGAAACCATTGCGTTTCAGGAGGGAAGAGATTGAGAGAAGGCGCGTGCAAGGAGGATTAGGAGCGTGCAATCCCACCCTAACCGCAAAAACAAGAACGCGGCGAGGGCGGGGCACCCAAAGTTCTCAGAAAAACCAAGGGCGCTCCCGGTTGCAGAGAGCGCCCTTGGTGATTAAGCAGGAAGCGCGCCTATTACTTGGGCGCCTTGACGCCGGCGGCCTGGGCCAGAATGTTCTTTACTTCAGGTGCAAATTGGCCTGTGGGAGCCAGTTGCAAGTACATCTGGTAAGCCTCGGCGCAGCCGGGAGGCAGATTATACTTGCCTGTCTTGGTGTCGACGGTGGCCGTCTGGACGAGTCCCTGACCCTTGAGGTAATAGATGAGCGGGTTTTTGGGATCAATCTTGATGGACTCATCGGCAGCGGCAATCTGAGCTGCTGAATTGCCCAACTGGTAGAAGATCACAGCCTCGTTCTTGTAGTAGAGGGCAGCCTGTGTTGGATTGATCTTGGCGGCTGCATCGTAGGCAGCGGTGGCCTCGGGAACCTTGCCGGTGCGCGCATAGATTTCACCTAGTCCGGAATAGGAAGCGCCCTGAGCCTGAGGATTCGGCTTTTTGGACGCGGCCTCCAGATCCAGCACCTTCTTGTAGGTGGCTTCCGCCAGTGTATATTTTGCCGTGCGGTCATCGACCGGACCAAGCTGCGCGAGGCAGAGTTGCGCCTGACCCAACTGGGCCCAGAGAACGGAGGCGTCGGGCTTGGCATTGGTGTCGCGGAGCATGAGGGTTTCGACATCGGCGCACTTGGCGTTCCTGATCTCGATTTCCTTGGCTTCGATAGCAGGCCTGGTGGCGCCGGGGCCAAGGGCCTGGATTGCCGTAACGCGCGCATTGTCGGCATCCTTGAAGTCCTGGGTGGCGACCCTCAGGTCGGCATTGAGGTTCTTGATGACCTCATTGGCCTTCATAGCCTCAGTGTTTTTCTGCTTGAGCTCCGCCAACTGTTTTTGCGCTTCGGTGGGCAGCTTATCAATGAATGCCTTGCGGGACATATCGAAGTCCTGCAGCACATCCTGCCCGACCACGATCTTGATGTTTCCATCCGATTGGTCGATGAACTTGTCGGGCGGCGAATCGGCGGCACGGTAGACGACGAGGTAGGTGCCGGGTGTCGCCTCGCCTTCATAGTCGGCGGTGGAAGAGACCTGGAAGGTGAACTTATTGGTGTGGCCCTCGTCGTTAGAGAGACTTACCGTTCCCGAGTTCCTTGGAGCACCTTCCGGCCCGGTAATGTGGCCGTGAATTTTTCCCATGGGCTTCGAAGGCGCCGCGGGAGTTTGTGCAAGCACTGGCACAAGGGCGAAAGCCAACAGGCCCAGCCAAAGCGAAATCGTGCGTTTCATCTGCTTCTCCTTGGGAGCGACGCGAATTAAAGAGTCCGCGTGCTCGAAAAATTAAATTTACCGGCTCACGACCTTATAGACCCTGAGCCCAACCACAGGTTGCGTCTGTCTGCTGCCGGAGAGACCGCGCTGGCTGACGAACCATTACTCAACACACCATGGTAGCCCGTCGTGCAAGCAATCGCTTGTGGCCTGTATCACAATCTAAAATAACACCATGGCAACCACAATTCGTCCCGCAACCCGCGCGGACATACCGCAAATTCTGACATTTATTCGGGCTCTGGCGGCCTATGAGCGCGCGCCGGATGCCGTGATAGCGACCGAAGCAGGCCTAGAGCGGGACGGGTTTGGGCCTAACCCTATTTATTTCTGCCTGATAGCGGAATATGACGGAGGGGCGGCGGGGTTTGCGCTCTATTTTTACAACTACTCCACCTGGCTGGGGCGGCCGGGGATTTACCTGGAAGATTTGTTCGTTGAGCCGGAGTTGCGCGGCCTGGGGATTGGCAAGGCACTGCTGGAGCGCGTGGCAGCCATCGCTGTGGAAAAGGGCTGTCAGCGCTTTGAGTGGGCGGTTCTGGATTGGAACACGCCGGCAATCGAGTTCTACCGCGCGAGGGGAGCCGAGTTCATGGACGAGTGGCGGATTGTGCGTGTGACGGGCGAAGCGCTGAAGCGGCTGGCGAAGGCGGAAGGACAGCAACCATGAACTTTCGCCGTGATAACCGCGAGGGCGAGTTGCTTACTGCGTTCTCCGAGCCGAAGGCGGCTGCCCCACCGCAGGTGGTTCGTGTGATCGGCGGCGGACTGGCGGGGCCGGAAGCGGCGTTGACCGCGGCGCGGCTGGGCTGCGAGGTGGAGCTCTACGAGATGCGAACGATGGTGGACGGCAAGCCGCGTCTGACTCCCGCCCACCAGACGGCGGAGTTCGGCGAGTTGGTCTGTTCCAACTCGCTGAAGAGCGAATCGCCCAACACGGCGCCGTGGCTGCTGAAGCAGGAGATGCGGCGCGCAGGCTCGGCGCTGATGCGCATGGCCGATGAAACGGCTGTACCCGCGGGGCATGCGCTGGCCGTGGATCGCGTGGAGTTTTCGCGACGGATTGGCGAAGCGATTGCGACGGAGCCGCGGATTCGCGTGATTCGCGAGGAAGTGACGCGACTGGACGCGGCGAAGGGGGAAGACACGCTCACGATTCTGGCGACTGGGCCACTGACATCCGATGCCTTGAGCGCGGAGATTGAACGCATCACCGGCTCCGGCAGCCTGGCGTTTTACGACTCGATATCGCCGATTGTGGAGGCTGATTCCATCGACATGGAGCGCGTTTACATGGCGGCGCGCTGGGAGAAGGGGACGGCGGACTACATTAACTGCCCGATGGACCGCGCGGAGTTCGACCGTTTTCTGGATGCACTGCTTGCTGCCGAGCCTGCCGAGACCAAGGAGTGGGAAAAAGCAGATTACTTTGAGGGCTGCCTGCCGATTGAGGTGCTGGCGCGGCGGGGGCGCGACACGCTGCGATTCGGACCGATGAAGCCTGTGGGGTTGCGTGACCCACGCACCGGCAAAACGCCCTGGGCCGTGGTGCAATTGCGCAAGGAGAACCTGCGCGCCGACAGCTACAACCTAGTGGGATTCCAGAATCATCTGAAGTTTGGCGAACAGGCGCAGGTGCTGCGGCTGATTCCGGGCCTGGAGAATGCGCGCTTCCTGCGTTACGGGCAGATTCATCGCAATACGTACATCTGCGCACCAGTGTTGCTGGATGAAACGCTGCGGTTGAAATGCGCGCCGAGGATTCTGATTGCGGGTCAGTTGTCGGGGGTGGAGGGCTACACGGAGTCGATTGCGACGGGATTGCTGGCGGGGATTTACGCGGCTGCATTGGCGCGCGGAGAAGAACCCACGCCCGCTCCGCGTACGTGCGCACTTGGGTCGCTGGTGCATTACATCACGCACGCCGACGCCAAGAACTTTCAGCCGGCGAATATGACCTTCGATTTGCTGGAGCCGCTGGAAGAAGAAGTGCGCAAGAAGGTGCGAGACAAGAAGGAGCGGCACAGGTTGCAGTGCGAACGCTCGCTGGCGGCGTTTGATGGGTGGCGGGCTAATTGTTCCTCAAGAAACCATTCTTAACATCAATCACCAACTGGCGTGCAGCAGATTGTCCCCACAGGAACCTGTCTTTGTCACGGAGCGATGAGTATTGTGGAACTGCTTTTTTCACTGCTTCGCAATACGCGCAATACCTTGGCCACAGGTTTTTCACGATAAGGTTTCCCAAATTACTGAAATCCCCCAATTGGAGCAAGGAAAGCTCCTGACAAACGCGAATGTCAAAGACTGTAAAATCGTCAGGCCAAAGCACAGTTAAAATTGCTGAAGCCATCGGCAGGCGAAATCCCCATACTTTCAGGGCTAAACTCAGGCGATCCTCGTTGGATTTTTCCGAATATAGCGCTTTGGTAAGCTGCTCTGCGGCTGCATCAAGACTGCCAGCCTTCTGAATTAATCTGCGGGCCAACTTTGACTTGGATCGATTTGCCTTCCAGATAATGATGAAAACAAGTCAAACGAGTCGAGTTTCTGCTCTTTGTGGAACCTCGCGTGGACAGTATTAAAGAGATAAGTTTCAAGGTTGTAATAGGAAAGATAGTCTTCAGTCATATTTCTCCTTTGCCGCCTTCAGGCTACCATCGCCAGCCCCTTCTGAGAGACCAACGAAAGCAGCTTTAGCGAGGCGCCTTGCGGACGCCGTTCCCCACGCTCCCATTGGCTCACCAATCCGGTCGTCACATTCAAATAGCGCGCAAAGACCGCCTGGCTTGTTCCCTCACGGAGACGGAGGGCGCGAATCTCTTCAGGGGCGAGTGGTTGAACAGGCGTCAGGCAAAGCTCGTCGAACTCGCGCATTGTCCGCTTGTCCATGATCCCGGCAGAGTGCAGACCCTCGGCCGTCTCGTGAATCGACGCCATCAGACTGCTACGATACTGCTTCGCTTTTCCCATCACACTTCACCTCTATCAGCGTCCCAGACGCAATTGCACTTTTAAGTTCTTCTCCCCGATAAGCCAGCATCTCGGCAGCCAATTTCTTCAGTGCGGTCAACTCATCTGGACGAATGTTCTCTACGTCGTTCTTTGCAAAACCGTGAACAAAGATGGCGCGATCCCTGGCCCTGAAAAAGATCATCGCGCGAAAACCGCCCGACTTGCCTGAACCCCTTCGGGCCAAACGCTGTTTGATTACGCCTCCACCGAGATCGGCGCCAATCAGGCCACGGTCCACATCCTGAATCGCTTTGCAAAGATCGGCATCTGAAAGGTCGTTCTTTCGCGCAAAGCGAGCGAAAGGCTTGTTCTTGAAGACGCGCATTCGGTCATGGGCGGTCTTGCTCACCAGATAAAGTATAACACTAGGCGTTACAGTTCTCGAAATGAAATTCCCGCGCACGAACGGACCGCAGGAACCTTTTCCGGATTGCCAGTGTCCAAGTAGAGAGGAGTTGCCGTCGGCAACGGATGGGCGCGGTTGCGTGTAACCTGAAGACTGGAGCGTTTGAATGCGTTGGATTGCAATTGTGGTTTGTTCGGTGGCGCTGGCGGGGGGTGTAACCGCTGCTGGAGCGAAGACTGCGCCGGCGAAGGCTCCAATTAAGCAGGGCGTGACGCATGGGTCGCTTCCGCCGGTTCCCAAGGCGCTGCTGCCGGAGTCGTTTGCCGGCTGGGTTGCCACAGGCGCGCCGAAGAAGATGACCGACGCGGCCCAGGCCGATCCCACCAATGCGACCGTTCTCAAGGAGTACGAGTTTACGGATGCCGTGCTGGTCAAGTACAAGCGGAGCGGCGAGACGCTGAGCCTGCTGGCGCTGAGCTTTCACGATGCCAGCGGCGCCTATGGCCTGTACTCGTTCTATCGGCAGAATGGATGGCCCAGGGAGCAGATCGGCACAGGCGCGACCTCGAACAACAATCGCGTGCTCTTCTGGGTGGGGAACTCTGTAGTCGACGCGAACTTTTCGCAGATTGGGCCGATGAGCGGCTCGGAGTTGCGCGAACTGGCGGGGCAATTGCCACTGCCGGAGGGCGGCAAGGCGCTGGCGCCTCCCATCATGGCCAGCGTGCCCAAGGGGCAACTGGACGCGCAGAGCACGCACTATGCCATGGGGCCGGCGGGTTATGCCGGAGCGGGAGGCGTGCTGCCGCCGGAGCTGGTGGGTTTTGATCGCGGCGCGGAGGCGGTAACCGCCAGCTACACGCTGCACTCGGGACCGGCCACGCTGACCATCATCGACTATCCCACGCCGCAGTTAGCCGCGGCGCAGGAGACCAAGATTCGCGAGTTCATCCAAGCCGGCATACACGGGGGCCAGCAGGCGCAGGCAACCTGGCCCAAGCCGCTGCGGGACTCCGGCCTGGCAGCGCTGGAGGTGCGGCGCAGCGGGCCGCTGGTGGCGCTGGTGAGCGGGAACGCCTTTACCGACGACAGCCACAAGCTGCTGGCCCAGGTGCACTACGAGTCGGAGTTGACGCAGCTCAAGCAGGAGGGCGAGTCCGAGATTTTGAAGACCGGAAAGCTGCTGTGGGGGATTACCATCCTGGTGATCATCGGCTGCAGCGTATCGCTTTTGCTGGCTTTTTTCGTGGGCGGCTTCCGGGTGCTCTACCGCCTGGCGCGCGGCAAGCCGGTTTCCTCGGTTTACGACATCGAGTTCATCAGCCTGAACCTGCGGGACTGAGCGGGGGGAATTCGGAGAGAAACCGCGAGGGCGCATCTGAAGGGTAAACGCTGGGGAAAACCAGGGGGAAACCAGGAACTAACCCTAAGAAATCCCCTGAAAAGACGGGATAAAGCAGAATTCAAAAGGCGAAGACACGCCGAAGGGAGCCCCTGTGCATTTCCTAAAATATATTTATCAAGTGATTGATATATAAACGTTTATTTCTTCTTCGAATTCTTCTTGACACTCCCATCCCGCGCCCCTAGTATGCAGCCAGAAAGTTCTGATGGTTTTGCCTCCGTTGGAACTATTCTCCCTGAGGAGAGAGCTGCCCTGTTGCCGGGCGGCTCTTTCCGTTTTTAACCACCTGCGATGGGGGGACTGGCCGTCCAGGCGGACGCGTTTGCGCGCCATGTCCACCTGCAGTGCGGCAGTCACGCCTCGCGCATGGGATTCGAGGGTTCCCAGACACAAACAGGCCCACGGTTGACCGTGGGCCTGTTGTTTTTAGGATGAGTTTCCGCTCTTAGTGCTTAGGCTCATTCTTGGGTGCGGGTGCGGCATGCTGCTGGGGTTGCGGGGCAGGTCGAGCCTGCTGTTGCGGGGCAGGGCGAGCTTGCTGCTGCGGGGCAGGTCGAGCCTGCTGCTGCGGGGCGGGGCGAGCCTGCTGCTGCGGGGCAGGACGCGCTTGCTGCTGCGGAGCAGGGCGAGCTTGCTGCTGCGGGGCAGGGTGAGCTTGCTGCTGCGGTTGCGCGGCAGGACGCGCTTGCTGCTGCGGAGCAGGGCGAGCTTGCTGCTGCGGAGCAGGGCGTGCCTGCTGCTGCGGAGCAGGGCGAGCCTGCTGTTGCGGAGCAGGGCGAGCTTGCTGTTGCGGAGCAGTGTGCTGCGCGGGAGTGGCGTGCTGTGCAGCAGGAGCAGCATGTTGTGCCGGAGCATTGTGTTGCTGCGCGGGTGTGGTGTGCTGTGCAGCAGGAGCAGCATGTTGTGCCGGAGCATTGTGTTGCTGCGCGGGAGTGGCGTGCTGTGCAGCAGGAGTAGCATGTTGTGCCGGAGCATTGTGTTGCTGCGCCGGAGCATTGTGTTGCTGCGCCGGAGTATTGTGTTGCTGCGCCGGAGCATTGTGTTGTGCGGTAGCGGCGTGCGATTGAGGCCCTGCCTTTGGTTCAGTCTTTGACCCCGTAGCAGGAGTGGTCCTTTGTGGGCCCAGCGGCTTGGCGGCTACCACATTCTGCGGGTGGCCTTTGTTGGCCTTGGCAAACGAGGTTTTGTCGGACCTGGCTGCTGTTGCGTGCTGTGTCTGGAAGCTGGTTGGAGCCGTGTGCTTGTCGCGCGCGGCTACCTGCTCAGAAGGCTGGGCGGTGTGCCGAATGCCGCCGGGGCCACCGTTATACGCGACGCGACTATTGTTGGCGATGGTGTTATTCGCCACAATCGTCCGGTCACTGTAGGTGGAGTGGATTCGGTTCTGATCGACGCGCGTGATTGCGGTGTTGTAACGGAAGTCGTTACCTTGCCACTCGCCGCCGGAGTAGCCGATGCCCCCGTAGCCGTAGCCGTAGTCCACGCCGCCGTAGTAGCCCACGTGGCGGCCCCAGTAACCGCTATGGAACCTGTAGTGGCCGCCGTACCATCCCCAGTAGGGAGGCGTCCACAGCGCGCCGTCATAGGGCGCCGCAACCCAGGCGCCGGGCACCCAGTAGTAGTCGCCCTGGTCCTGATCGTAGGCCCAATAGCCGGGCATCCACATCATGTTGGGTTCGGGGCAGATGGGCTGCTCATAGACGGGCATTTCCGGCGGAGCGAATCCGACAGAGATGACGACTTGCGCGTGGATTGAAGCAGGAATCAGAGCAAGAAACAGCGTTAGCATGAGCCAACGCGCGTGGCGGAACATTTGCATGAGAAGAACCTCCTGGTTCTTACGCGCCTGCTCCGCTGAGAGAATCGATTTTCGCTGCGCGGGGCAAGGGCATGGGTACTACGCAGCAAGCGTACCCACAGCCCTGTTCCCCGTTCTGGTCAAAACAATACAGGAAGCCTATTCTGCTTCAACCCTCTTGAATAAAACCATCAGTAGCGGTAGCTGAGCCCTATGCCGATGATGTGGCTGGCTTGCAGGTTGACCGGCACGTAGACGACCGATGGGTAGGGCGGCGAGGGCAAGTATGTTGGCGACGGGATCGAACCGATATTTCCCGCCACCTGGCCGATGCCGATATCGAAGGCGAAGTGCGGATGCTCGCGCTGGGTCACGCGCACGGCGTAGTCCAGCGTGGTGGGCAGGTCAGCCTTGCCGCCCACCAGAGGAATCCCGTTGGGGGGATTCGGGCCAAGGCCCTTTGATGTGCGCGGCTCCTGCGTAAAGCCCACCGAGGGCACGGCCACGATGCTCTTTCCGATGGGCAGCGGAATGCCGAGACCGCCGAAGAACCGTCCGCCGAAGCGCGTGCTCTGTCCGCCAATGCCGAAGATGGTGGCATTGGTGGCCTTCCAGCCTATGTTCGCGAGGAAGGGAACCGGCTTCTTGAGCCAGGTTTTGGAGACGGCTATGTAGACGTCACCATTGGTGTACGACTTGGCAGCCGGGACGGCAACCGGGGCGCACAAACTGGTCTCTTGGCAGTACTGATCGTAGAGTTGGACGGCAACCACGCCGGCTTCTCCGGAGACGAATTTATCGCCGGTGCGCACCACGCCGCCAACGGCCACGCCCGGCGTCCAGGGGCCGAACTGCCCGTCGTTGAGGGCCACCACCTTGCCGTGAAAGACATTCATGCCGCTTGCATTCCAAAGCTGGCTAAAATCCGGCGTGACCGGCGTTGAGGTGGCCGACGCTGTGGATCCCAACACTGCGTTGGCCAGCACTGTGGTGCTCGGCCCGCTGTTGCCGAACTGATGCACGCTGCGCGTATAGCCAGCCTCGGCACGGCCGTAAAACGCTTCCGTGATACTGAAGGTCTCGATATTGCCGATGACCTTGGAAGCGCTAATGAAGTGGACGCCGATGGCCGGATGGGAGAGCGCGTGGCCCTTCTCCATGTAGACAACGTAGGCGGTGGGCGTAAGGAAGCCGCCGGTTTGGCCCTCCAGCGTCAGATATTGCGCGCTGAGTTGACGGGTGGTGAGCAGAGCGACCACGAGAAAGCCGCAAACGCAGAATTTTTGGAACAGAAGATTCACTTTGTATTAGCTCCTGTGGAGTGCAGTCGTCTGCCTCCTGTGATATGCGTCACTTAATTCTTTTAACACAGATGAAGGGGAGCCGTCTGTAACTAAAATCAGGTGATAGACTCAGCCCATGCGGCGTGGTTTGTTTATCAGCTTCGAAGGTCTGGATGGTTCCGGTAAAACCACTCAAATCACTCGTTTGGCCGCATGGCTGAAGAAGCGCGGGCACAGCACGCTGATTACCCGCCAGCCCGGCGGCACGACGACCGGTGAACGCATACGTGCTCTGGTGCTGGACTCGCGCTCCGAAGGCCTGGAGCCGATGTGCGAGATGGCGCTGATGTTTGCCGACCGAGCTCAGGCCATATCCGAGGTTATCAAGCCTGCTCTGGCAGCCGGCAAGGTGGTTCTCTGTGACCGCTTCACGGATTCCACGGAGGCTTACCAGGGAGGCGGCAGGGAGCTGGGCTCGGAGCTGGTGCTCGAACTCCACCGCCTGGTCTGCTCCAACCTCAAGCCAGACCTGACAATTCTGCTGCTGCCCTCGCTGGGACCGGCGCTGGCCCGCGCGCGGCTCCGCAACCAGAGCACCGCCTCCGCCAATAAGGGCAGCGGGGACGAAAACCGCTTTGAGACGGAACAGGAGAGCTTTTATCGCCGCGTCCGGCAGCAGTATCTGAAGATAGCCGCCCGCGAACCGAACCGCGTGGTGCTGATTGAAGGCGATCACAGCATCAAAGAGGTCCACGAGCAGGTCGTTGCCGTCGTAACCGAGCGGCTGTCCAGGCTGATCGCGGGAGCGCATTAACCGTCCCATCCCTGACGGTTCCGGCAAGTAGCCGGGGCGCATCGCGCTCATCGCAGCAAGTCCAGGACAGACCCTTTGCAATTACACTTTTACAAGTGAATAGAGAAGACCCCTTCGCGCCGCAACTGGGCCTCAGCTTTGAGGGGCCGCGAGACTCTCGCCGCATCTGGCCGGTGCGCGAACTGGTGGGGCAGGTGCGCGAGCTCATTGAGCAGGAGTATGGCGACGTTTGGGTGGAGGGCGAAATCTCCAACTACCGCCCCGCACCGAGCGGCCACGTTTATTTCACGCTGAAGGATGCGGAGGCACAGTTGCCGGTGGTGTTGTTCCGGCGCCAGGCAATGCTGCTGCGCTTCCGTCCCGAAGACGGACTGCACGTGCTGGCGCGCGGCCGGGTGAGCGTCTACGAGCAACGTGGACAGATGCAGTTGGTGGCCGAAACGATGGAGCCGGTGGGCGCGGGCTCGCTGCAGTTGGCCTTTGAGCAGTTGAAGGCGCGGCTCAAGGCCGAGGGGCTCTTCGACGCGGAGCGCAAGCAGCCACTACCCGCGTTTCCGCGCACCGTGGGCATCATCACCTCGCCTACAGGCGCGGTGATTCGAGACTTTTTGAACATTGTTGCTCGCCGCCACTCCGGATTGAGCGTGCTCCTCTGCCCGGTCAGCGTGCAGGGAGATGCAGCGCCCGCAGAGGTGGAGGCGGCGCTCAAGGAACTGAACGATTCAGGGCTGGTGGACGTGATCGTGCTGGCCCGCGGCGGAGGGTCGCTGGAAGACCTGGCGGCCTTCAACAGCGAGCAAGTGGCCCGGGCGATTGCGGCATCGCATCTGCCGGTGGTTTCTGCCATTGGCCACGAGACTGACTTCACCATTGCCGACTTTGTTGCCGACCTGCGCGCTCCCACGCCCTCGGCCGCGGCAGAATTGATTACCGAGGCGCAGCACAAGATAGCCGAGCACCTGGCCGAGCAGTCGCACAGGCTGGAGCGCGCGGCGCGCTTCCAACTGCTGCAAGCACAGCAGCGGTGGATGCGGCTGCCGGTGAGCCGCGCCGAGGGTCGCGTGAATACGCTGCTGCACAGGATCGCCCAGCGCCTGGACGAGCTCAGCTTCCGGCAGGGATCGGCGATGGGCAAAATCCTTCAGCAAGATCAGCTACACCTGGCGGAGCTGACAGCCACCGTTTTGCGCCACGATCCACGCCAGCAGCTTGGCCATGCGCGGGAACGACTGGCCACATGCCGCACGCACCTTGACCGCACGCTGGAGCGCAGGTTGCATGAATCCTCGGCGCACCTCAACGCGCTCGATGCGCGGCTGCATTCCTTGTCGCCGCTGGCCGTGCTGGAGCGTGGCTACGCGTTGGTGCTGGACGCGGCAGGCGGGTTAGTTCGGTCAGCGGCGCAGGTAACGGCAGGCGACAAGGTGACGACGCGCCTCACTGACGGCGCTTTCATCAGCCGCGTCGAATCTAAGATTACGAAATGAGACTATGACAGCAGCCCACGCACGCAGACTCTTTGGCACCGACGGTATCCGCGCCGTGGCGGGCGAATTTCCGCTGGACGCAAACACGATCTTTGCTTGCGGGTTGGCGCTGGGCCACTCGCTGCGGAACTCCGTTCCGGGGAGTTTTCCTAAGGTGTTGCTGGGGAGGGATACGCGCGAATCAAGCCCATGGATTGCGGCGATGCTGGCCGCGGGGTTGCGCGAAACGGGAACGCGCGTGGAAAGCGCGGGCGTGGTGCCCACGCCGGCGGTGGCGTTTTTGGCGCGTACGCATGGATTTCAGGCAGGTGTGGTGATCTCCGCCTCGCACAATCCCTGGCAGGACAACGGCATCAAACTCTTCGGCGGAGACGGCTTCAAGCTGGCCGATGCGGTGGAGCTGGCCATGGAGGAAGAAATTCTCCATCACGCCTCGCGTTCGGTAGCACCGGATCCGGCAACGCTGATCCCTGTGGAGGACAACGCCGCGCTGCCGGCGGACTATATTCAGTTTCTCCTCAGTTGTGTGCCCGGCCTTCGATTGAAAGGTTTGCGGATTGTGGCCGATTGCGCCAACGGCGCCGCGGCGGCGGTTGCTCCAGAGCTCTTCCGTCGCCTGGGCGGCGATGTGATTCTTGAGAACATCGCACCCAACGGCCGCAACATCAACCTGGACTGCGGGGCGTTGCATCCGGCGTATGTGGCCGCTGAAGTGACCGTGCGCGGAGCAGACCTGGGCCTCACCTTTGACGGCGACGCCGACCGCTGTATGCTGGCCGGGAGCCACAACAACGTGATCAACGGCGACGCGATTCTGCTGATGGTGGCACGCGACCTGAAGGTGCGCGGACTGCTGACGGGAGATTTGGTTGTCGCCACCACCATGTCGAACATGGGTCTGGAGGCAGCGCTGCGCCGTTCCGGAATCAAAATGCTGCGCGCGCCGGTGGGCGACCGCTATGTGCTGGAAGAGATGCAGAAGCACAACGCGGCGTTGGGCGGCGAGCAGTCCGGCCATATTCTGCTGCCGCACCTGGCGACGACGGGCGACGGGCTGCTGACGGCGCTGGTGGTGCTGGACCTGGTTGCGCGGACGAATAAGGGCATCGACGAGCTCACCGAGGATTTGAAGGTCTTTCCGCAGGTGATTGTGAATGTGAAGGTGCGGGAGAAGAGACCGCTGGAGGAGATTCCGCCGGTGGCCGCGGCGATTCACGCGGCGGAAGCGGAGTTGAAGGACACGGGGCGCGTGGTGATCCGCTACAGCGGCACCGAAGCGCTGGCGCGGGTGATGATTGAAGCGGAAAGCGAAGAGGCGATGAAGAGGCACGCAGAGGCGATTGCGGGGGCGATTCGGGCGGAGCTGGGCGTGTAAACACATTCCTCCCAGCACCCAATCTTGTGCGAGAGCAAAAGAAGTGGATCACCCACCGGCGGGAGCCAGAGACTGAATGCTGTTAATCGTATTCACAATTTCCATGTTTGTCAGTGCGGCGCTCCTGTTTCTGGTGGAGCCGATGATGGCCAAGATGGCGCTGCCCCTGCTTGGCGGCGCGCCAGCGGTGTGGAATGCGTGTCTTGTTTTCTATCAGGCGACTTTGCTGGCTGGTTACCTGTACGCCTATGCAGTGACGAAATGGCTGAGGCGTCATGCGCAGATTGTTCTGCAAGCAACTCTCGCGCTCCTGCCTCTCGCCGTATTGCCGCTGCATATTCCGGTTGGCTGGGAGCCGCCGACCGAGAGCAGTCCAGTCCTTTGGGTGTTTGCCATGCTTGCAGTTACAGTGGGCTTGCCATTCTTCCTGCTATCGAGCTCGACGCCCATTCTGCAACGATGGTTTTCGCAGTCAGGGCACAAACAAGCAAATGACCCATACTTCCTGTACGCCGCCAGCAATGCAGGCAGCCTTGTGGGATTGCTGGCGTATCCACTGTTGCTGGAACCCGCGCTGCGCCTGAGCGCGCAGAGCCATCTCTGGAGTTATGGTTACGCGTTATTTCTGGTTATGACGGCAGCCTGTGGCGCGATGGTTTGGCGGACACGACCCGGCATGGCATTCGCTGAAGCCGCGCCGCGGGAAGTCATTACCGAAACTGAGCCGAATGCCGTTTGGCCCCAGCGCTTGCGCTGGATTGCGTTGGCCTTTGTGCCCTCCAGTCTGATGATGGGCGTAACCTCTGCGCTGACCACCGATGTTCCCGCCATTCCGCTTTTTTGGGTTCTGCCTCTGGCGTTTTACCTGTTGAGCTTTGTGCTGGTCTTCGCCAAGCGGCCGCCTGTTCCGCATGAAGGTCTGGTTCGGAGGATGCCTTTTCTCATCCTGATTGCACTCGTTCCTACCGCCTTCAAGATCACATTTCCACTGATTGCTCTGATTTTGCTTTATCTGCTGATTTTGTTTGCGGTTGCCCTGATGTGTCACGGTCAACTTGCCCGCAGCCGGCCTGATGTCAGCCGCTTGACGGAGTTCTATCTTTGGATATCTTTTGGCGGCGTACTCGGCGGCATCTTCAATGCGCTGGTCGCGCCCGTGGTCTTCTCCACAGTGGTTGAGTTTCCGCTGGCGCTGATCTTCGCGGCGCTGTTGCGCCCCCCTGTCGACGAGGAGTCGATGACGCCGGCCAAAGCCGTAAAAATGAAGCGTAACGATTGGCTGCTTCCTATCGCGCTTGGGCTGAGCATGGCTGCCGTGTTCACCGTCCTGGCGCATGCGGGAGTGCAGTTAGGGCGTCCGCTTCGCATTCTCATTTTTGGCTCTTCGATAGTTTGGTGCCTCAGCTTCGGCAAACGACCGCTGCGTTTCGCGGCGGGTGTGGCGGCACTGCTGGCTGCGAGTTCACTCTATACTCCGGAAGTAGGACAGGTTCTACATGCGGAGCGAAACTTCTTTGGCGTGCTCCGTGTGACCAACAGCCCGGACGGCAGGCTGCGTTATCTCATCCACGGCGCAACCATTCATGGGGCGCAGAGCCTGGACGCCGCTGAGAGCCGCGAACCACTGACGTACTACACTCGATCAGGCCCCGCAGGCGATATTCTTGCGGCCATGCAGGCCAAGAAGCACTACGGAAACGCTGGCGAGATGCGCATCGCAAGGTGGGCCGTGGTTGGCCTGGGAGCAGGGTCGATGGCCTGCTATCTACGGCCTGAGGAGTCGCTGACTTACTTCGAGATCGACCCATTAGTGGAGCGCTTCGCCCTGGATTCACGTTACTTCACGTACCTCCGGGATTGTGCGCCTTCGGCTCAGATTGTCCTTGGAGATGCGCGGCTCAAACTCCGCGACGCACCAGACTCAGGCTACGATCTGATTGTCCTCGACGCCTTCAGCGGAGATATGATTCCCATGCACCTGATGACTAAAGAGGCACTGACGCTTTACGTGCGGAAATTAGCGCCCGGGGGCATGGTGGCCTTTCACATCAGCAACCTCTACCTGCGGCTTGCTCCTACGCTCGGCGCCATGGCGCACGACAGCGGCCTGGTGTGCCTGATGAAGAAAGATATCGCCGTCTCGCAGACACAAGCGAGCGCGGGTAAGTTACCTTCTCAGTGGTTGGTGATGGCGCGGAACCGGGACGATCTGGGAGCGCTGGCAGCGGACCCTGGTTGGACGCCCGTCGATGTGCCTCCCGGAACACAGGCGTGGACAGACGATTATTCGAACCTTTTGCGTGTAATCAAGTGGGACTAAAGTTGTGAACTTCAGGATAGGCAGTCCACTCGCCAATTGTGCGCAAGATTGAACAGTATACAGAATTAGGCAATGGGAAACTTATAGATAATGCGCGGAGAATATCCTATGAAAATGAGAATTGCCGTTGTTGCGGTTCTGTTGACCGCACTTCTGATGCTGCCTGCAAAGGTCAGTTCGCAAACGCCGCAAAAGGCTACCACGTTCACAATCACGGGACACGCAGGCGAAGCACAACTCCTTCAGATCAACGGAAAGTCGTATGTCGAAATTGAGTCGCTGGCGCGTTTGACTCAGGGAACCCTCTCGTTCAAAGCCACTCAGACGACGCTCACGCTTCCCTCCTCGGATTTTGGCGTACAGGCATCGGCGCCCCATGCAAAGGCGGGGTTCTCAACTGCTTTCGTCCAGGCGGGCATCGAAGAGATGAGCGTGATCCGGGAATGGCGAATCGCAATCGTCAACGCGGTCCAGAATAACACTCCAGTGTCGGAAGACTGGGTATCGACGCACCACAGGCTGGCAGAAAAGACTCTGGCTCTTGCCTCCTCCACCGCATCGACGGACGACGACCGTAACGCGTTTCCAATGCTTACCGCTGAATTCAACAATATGCAAAAGCTGAGTGAACTCTACCTGGCGCTGCGCAAGCAGGCCTCGGCCATATCCCCGGACAACTTCGACATTTCTCTTGAAGAACAGATTCTGAGTTGCGCGCGAGGTTTTGTATCCATGACGGAAAATCACGAATTTCAGGATCAGGCTAGCTGTCACTAAATCCTGATTTAGACCGCTTATTTCATATCCCGCCAGTTGGGGCCAGACTTCAGGTCAGCGACCAGCGGTACTTTGAGCTTGATCACGCCCTCCATTTCAGCGCGAACTAATGCTTCAACTTCGGCGGCTTCGTCGGCGGGAACCTCGAAGAGCAACT
>Ga0302320_10003918_pt1 | contig 34128 bp, 32 predicted proteins | sample Bog_T0_3_FD_202130 | JGI IMG/M metagenome (GOLD analysis project Ga0302320, IMG submission 202130) | Peat permafrost microbial communities from Stordalen Mire near Abisko, Sweden - Bog_T0_3 | ecosystem: Environmental > Terrestrial > Soil > Wetlands > Peat | place: Sweden: Abisko, Stordalen Mire... | reverse complement strand
CAAGCTTGATGGCGCCTTCGTTCGCTTCGGCACCGGAATTGGCGAAGAAGACCTGATCGAAGCAACTCTGATCGACCAGCGCCTTTGCCAGCTGCAGGCTCGGCGCATTGTAAAACGCCGGGCTCGGTGTCAGCAGCAGTTTTGACTGCGCCGCGAGCGCCTCGACGACGTCGGGCGGCGAGTGGCCGAGGCAATTGACCGCCCAGCCCTGGATGAAATCCAGATAGCGCTTGCCGGCGTCATCCCACAACAGCGAACCTTCGCCGCGGACAAACACGACCGGCGGGCGCGAGGTGATATCCATCAGGGCGTCAAATGGATGCGCGGCGATATTCATGTGAAAACTCCCGTGGCTGGATGAAACAGGTGACAAAACGCAAGAAGGCCGCACTTTCGGGTGCGGCCTTCTCGAAAACTCGGAGCTGTTGGTGCATTCAGCTCTGTCGTCGGACACGGCGCGACCCATCATCGTCGAACGAGCGACGACGCAGAGTGGCGCGGAGAGTGGTCCGGGTGAATGTCATGGCGCGGCGATATATCCGAAGCGGCGGCGCTGTCAAGGGGCGGGCAGTTCGATTCCAAAGCTCGACAGGCCTCGCTACCGAGAAGAACCTTGCAATCCACACAGTTTGCTCACCTTGATGGGTTCGGTTGGATGGACTTGGGCGATGTGGACATGAGCGACGCGAGGAAGTCGAATGGAGATACGATAAAACAGCCGTCTTCAGCACCTTTAGCCCCCGCCGACCGGCTAGCCGCGTTGGATATTCTTCGCGGCCTAGCGCTGTTTGGCGTCATGGCCATCAATATCGTGTTCGAATTTCGCGTCTCGATTTTCGAACAGTTTCTGCCCGCTGCTAAGACCACGGCGCCGATCGATCGTGCCGTCGAGATTTTCCTGGATCAATTCATATCCTTGAAGGCATTCGCGCTGTTCTCGCTATTATTCGGCGTGGGGCTTGCAATTCAATTCGATCGGCTGCCGGCCGAACGGCGCACGGTTCTGCTGCTGCGAAGGCTCACCGTGTTGCTGGCCTTCGGCCTCGTGCACCTGACGCTGATCTGGAACGGCGACATTCTGACCGAATATGCATTGGCGGGCCTGTTTGTTCTGCCATTGCTTTTTGGTCCACGCTGGCTGCTGGCGACCGCGGGGCTGCTGTTTTTGGGCCTCTATCTGACGCTGTGGCTCACCCGCCTCCTGCCGCTTCCCAATGCGGCGTGGCTGGCTGCGCACATCGTGGAGGCAAGACGAATCTATGAAACGGGCAGTTTCTCAGAGATACTCTCGTTCCGTATCGGCGAACTCGGCGCCATTGCGCCTCTGCATATCTGGGTGTTCCCGCGCACGCTCGCGCTTTTTCTGTTCGGTGCCTTGATCTGGCGAACCGGCCTGTTGCAGCGCGCCGCGGCGTATCGCCATCTTCTGTTCGGTGCAGCGCTTGCGGCGCTGGTGCTGACCATCGATGCCGGCAGGGCGCTTGCCACTGTTACTGTGGCGTCGGCTTATGGCGCAGTCATCATCGGCGTCGCCAGCACGCCCTTTGGAGCAAAAATGCTCGGATGGGCGGCTCCGCTCGGACGGATGGCGTTCACCAACTACCTTTTGCAATCCCTGATCTTCGGCTGGGCGTTCTATGGCTATGGCTTCGGATTGTTTGGCCGGCTTGGAGCGGCAACTGCGCTCGCCTTCGGCGTTGCCGTCTATGGCGCGCAAGTGGTCTTCAGCCGCTGCTGGTTGCAACGGTTCAATTTCGGCCCCGTCGAGTGGCTATGGCGCACCTTGATGTACGGCCAACTCCAGCCGATGAAGCGCTCGACCGCGCCGGCCTGATGCAGACGGTTCTGGTGTCAGAACCCGGCGACGCTGCCGTGCAGGTCGTATTGGTCGGCGCGCTCGATTTTGGCGGTGACGATCTCGCCGACCCGTAGCGGACGACGGCTGGAAACATAGACCGCGCCATCGATCTGCGGGGCGTCCGCCTTGGCGCGGCCCTTCGAGACGGTGGGGCCGGTTTCGTCGATGATGACCTGCTGCCTGGTGCCGACCTTGCGCTTCAGCCGGCGCGCGGAAATCGCCTGCTGCCGCGCCATCAGCGCATTCCAGCGCTCCGTTTTTGTCTCCTCGGGCACGTCACGGCCGAGCGCATTCGATGACGCGCCCCTTACCGGCTCGTATTTGAAGCAGCCGACGCGGTCGATTTCGGCTTCCTCGAGCCAGTCGAGCAGATAGGCGAAATCGGAATCGGTCTCGCCGGGAAAGCCGACGATGAAGGTAGAGCGCAGCGTGAGATCAGGACATTCTTCGCGCCATTGTTTGATCCGCCCCAGGGTCTTGTCCTGCGCGGCAGGGCGCTTCATCGCTTTGAGGATTTCCGGGCTCGCATGCTGGAACGGAATGTCGAGGTAAGGCAAAATCCTGCCCTGTGTCATCAGGCCGATCACTTCATCGACATGCGGATAAGGGTAGACATATTGCAGCCGCACCCAGACCCCGAACTCGCCGAGCTCGCGCGCGAGATCGAAGAATCTGGCCCGAACGTCCCGGTCCTTCCACGGGCTCGCGGCATATTTCAGATCGACGCCATAGGCCGAGGTGTCCTGCGAAATCACCAGCAATTCCTTGACCCCGGCATTGACCAGTTTCTCGGCCTCGCGCAGCACGTCGCCGGCCGGACGCGACACCAGGTCGCCGCGCAGTTTCGGGATGATGCAGAAGCTGCAGCGGTTGTTGCAGCCTTCGGAAATCTTCAGATAGGCGTAATGCCGCGGCGTCAGCTTGATGCCCTGCGGCGGCACCAGATCGAGATGCGGATTGTGCACCGGCGGCAGGGCGCGGTGCACCGCCTCGAGCACGGTTTCGTATTGCTGCGGTCCCGATATCGACAGCACGCCGGGATAGGCCGCCTCGATCTGCTCGGGCTCGGCGCCCATGCAGCCGGTGACGATCACCTTGCCATTCTCGGCCATCGCCTCGCCGATGGCGCCGAGCGATTCCCGCTTGGCGCTGTCGAGAAACCCGCAGGTGTTGACGATCACGAGATCGGCGCCATCATGCTTGCGCGCCAGTTCATAACCCTCGGCGCGCAGCCGGGTGATGATGCGTTCGGAATCCACCAGCGCCTTGGGGCACCCCAGGGAAACAAAGCTGACTTTGGGCGCGGCGGCCTGTTGCATGTCTGATCTGCCTGATTGATGGGCAGGAGCTAGCCCTAATTGCCCACAATTACAAGGCTTTAAGCCGGCTCGCGGCGTGCTATGGATGCTTTGCTGCTGATGCGGGTGAGCGATGGGCGCCGAGTCGTCTCCTAAAATCGTCATTGTCGACGAAAGCCCGATCCGCGCCGCGATCCTCCAGGAGGGGTTGCGGGAGGCGGGCTATGCCGATGTCGTCCATATCAGTGAAATGCAGAGCCTGTTGAGCCGGATCTATGCGCTGGATCCCGATGTCATCGTCATCGATTTGGAGAATCCCAGTCGCGACGTGCTGGAACAGATGTTCCAGGTCAGCCGCGCGGTGCGGCGGCCGATCGCGATGTTCGTCGACCAGAGCGACTCGGCCTCGATACAGGCCTCGGTCGATGCCGGCGTCTCCGCCTATATCGTCGATGGCTTGAAGAAGGAGCGCCTGAAGTCGATTCTCGACCTCTGCATCTCGCGCTTCAATGCATTTTCGAAACTGCAGGATGAACTCGACCGCGCCAAATCCGCGCTCGAAGACCGCAAGGTGATCGACCGCGCCAAGGGAATCCTGATGAAGCTGAAGGGTCTCACCGAAGACGAGGCCTATGTGCTGCTGCGGTCGACGGCGATGCGCGAGAAAAAGAAGATCGGCGAGATCGCCCAGTCGATCCTGACCGCGTCGGAGCTGCTGAAATGACCAGACCGCTTCACATCGGCTTCATACCACTGGTCGATGCCGCGGCCCTGATCGTCGCCGTCGACAAGGGATTTGCGGCGGCGGAAGGCCTCGACGTCACGCTGGTGCGGGAAGTGTCGTGGTCGAACGTGCGCGACAAGCTCAATATCGGCCTGTTCGACGCCGCGCATCTTCTGGCGCCGGTTGCGATTGCCTCGAGCCTCGGGCTCGGACACGTCAAGGTGCCGATCCTGGCGCCCTTCAATCTCGGTCTCAACGGCAACGCGATCACGGTGTCGGCGCCGCTGCACGCGGCGATCATGGGCGAGATCGAGGGCGATCCGTTCGACCCGATGGCCACGGCGCTGGCGCTGGCGCGCGTGGTCGCGGCGCGGCGCCGGCGCGGGGCCGAACCGCTGACCTTCGGCATGACCTTTCCGTTTTCGACCCACAATTATCAACTGCGGTTCTGGATGGCCGCCGGCGGCGTGGATCCCGACGAGGATGTTCGTCTGGTGGTGCTGCCGCCGCCCTACATGGTGGACAGTATCGTCAACGGCCAGATCGATGGATTTTGCGTCGGCGCGCCCTGGAACTCGATCGCGGTCGACCTCGGCGTCGGCCTGATCCTGCATTTCGTCTCCGACATTCTGGTGCGCGCGGCGGAAAAAGTGCTCGCGGTCAGGCAGGCCTGGTCGGAAAAGAACCCGCAGGTCGTTGACGCCCTGATTCGGGCCGCGTTCAGGGCCGCCGAATTCATCGAGCATCCCGGCAATCGCGTCGAGGCGTCGCGCATTCTGGCGCAGCCGCAGCACATCGGGGTGGATGCCGAAATCATCCTGCGGACGCTGGACGGCCGGCTCAAGATTTCCCCTGACGGAACCATCCGCCAGAGCGATCGCTATCTGCTGATCGGGCGGGAAGGCGCGTCACGCCCGGATCCGGCGCAGGCGGCATGGCTCTATGCGCAGATGGTCCGGTGGGGACAGGCCGCGAACGCCGCGGAGGCGCTCAGGACCGCGACGGCGGTGTTCCGGCCGGACCTTTACGATGCGGCACTGGGACAACAAGGTGAGCCCACCGCTGCGCCCGGCGCAGTGGGCGCGTTCGCCGGTCCGCCATTCGATCCCGATGATATTGCCGCGCATCTGGCGGCGTTCGACATCCGGCACCGGAAATCGTGACGCCAAAGCTGGCCTTGTAAATGTTGGGCACCTGGCTCTGCAGGCCAATTATTGGGCAGTGTGCCCGATTTCAGCGATCACAAATCGCCGACGGGTTCCCGTCTCTCTTTATAATCCATTGAAGTAAAACGGTATTTTCTTGGTTGCCAGATGGCACGCAACTTGAATGCTGCAGTGCAGCTGGCCGGCACAGATGCCGCCGGCCGTTGTCCAAGATGGATTTCCGCAGCAACGAGGCTGATCGGATCGCTCTGAAATCTCCGATACGGCGCTGCTTTCGAATCGAATTTCCGAGCGATCACACATCCCTTTCCTCGTTGAGGCCGCGTCTCCGCGCGGCAGCTGGAGCTTCGATATGGATTACGTAAAACCCGCCGACGTCGTCACCTCGATGATCGATGCCAGCGTGAAGAAACTGGCGCTGTCTCCGCGCGACCTCCTCATTCGCGGCGCGATCTCGGGCGCGCTGCTCGGTGCCGCCACCAGTCTTGCTTTCGGAGCCGCTGTCACGACCGGGCAGCCGCTGGTCGGCGCGATCGTTTTCCCGGTGGGCTTCGTGATGATCGTCCTGCTCGGACTCGAGCTCGTCACCGGCAGCTTTGCGCTGCTGCCGCTCGCAGCACTGGAGGGCAAGTCGGGCTGGAGCGCGGTCGCATCAAACTGGTCATGGGTGTTCCTGGGCAACCTGCTCGGGAGCCTGCTTTACGGCGGGCTGCTGGCGATTGCCCTGACCAACATGGGAACCGCGGCGCCGGCCGGGGTCGCGGCACGCATCGTCGCGATTGCGCAAGCCAAGACCGTGGCGAATGAGGCGCTCGGCGCCGCCGGCATGGTCAGCGTTTTCGTCAAGGCCATTCTTTGCAACTGGCTGGTGTGCCTGGGAGTCGTGATGGCCATGATGTCGACCTCGACCGTCGGCAAGATCGTGGCGGCCTGGCTGCCGATCGTCACGTTCTTTGCGCAAGGTTTTGAGCATTCCGTCGTCAACATGTTCATCATTCCGACCGGCATGCTGATGGGCGCAAAGGTCAGCCTCTATCAGTGGTGGGTGTGGAACCAGATTCCGGTCACGCTCGGCAATCTCGTCGGCGGATTGCTGTTCACCGGCTTGGCTCTGTACGCGACCTACAAGCCGGACGCGCCGCCGACGGCGTTGCCGATCGCCGCACAACTCCCCGCACAATAACGGCATCGTCGCGCACCATGAAAATCGAAACACTACCGGTCGACTTCACCGACGAGCAGAAACGCTACCTCGAGGGTTTTACGACCGGCCTGCAGATCAGCCGGGTCGGGCGCGGCCTCGGAGGCGCCGGCAAGACCGGAGCCGAACCGAGCGGACCGGACGCGGCGCATTTCAAGGCCCAGGACAGAGTAATTGCGTCGGGCAAGAAGCTCGCGGACCAGGAGAAATTCAAGCGCGAGCAGCATCCGTTCGATGCCTATCCGCGACTCAAGGACCAGGCGCTCGCCAACGCACCGCCGTCACCTGCGGACAATTTTCGCTGGCGCTATTACGGCCTGTTCTATGTGGCGCCGGCCCAGGACTCCTATATGTGCCGCCTGAGGATTCCAAACGGCATCCTCAAGTACTGGCAGTTTTCTGGGATGGCCGATCTCGCCGAACGGCTGTGCGGTCCATTCTGCCATGTCACCACCCGCGCCAATCTGCAGGTCCGCGAAATTCCACCGAAGCATGCCGTGGCCCTGATCGAGGGCATCCAGGATCTCGGCCTGTGCTCGCGCGGCTCCGGCGCCGACAACATCCGCAACGTCACCGGCACGCCGACGGCCGGGATCGATCCGCAGGAACTGCTCGATACCCGCGAATACGCCCGCGAATGGCACTACCACATCCTCAACGATCGCTCGCTGACGGGGCTGCCGCGCAAGTTCAATGTCGCGTTCGACGGCGCCGGCAGGATCGCCGTGCTGGAAGACACCAACGACATTGCCTTCGCGGCGGTCGAAGTGAAAGACGGTTTCGATGTCGAGCCCGGCATCTGGTTTCGTCTCGGCATCGGCGGCATCACCGGCCACAAGGATTTTGCGAAGGAGACCGGCATCGTCGTCAGACCGGCCGACGCGACCAAGGTGGCCGACGCCATCGTCCGCGTGTTCATCGATCTGGGCGACCGCACCAACCGGCTCAAGGCGCGGTTGAAATACGTCATCGACGGCATCGGCATGGAGAAGTTCCTGGAGCTGGTCGAGCAAAAGCTCGGCCATGCTTTTACCCGCGTGCCGCCGCAAGCGCTGGCGCCGCGCCCGGCCTTCGACCGCATGGCGCATATCGGGGTGCACAGCCAGAAGCAGGCCGGCCTGAACTGGATCGGCGTCTCGCTGCCGCTCGGCAAGGTGACCTGCGAACAGATGCGCGGTCTCGCCAAAATCGCGGGCGACCTCGGCGACGGCGATATCAGGCTGACGGTCTGGCAGAATCTGCTGATATCCGGCGTCCGCGACCAGAATGTCGGATTGGCCGTTGCCGCCATTGAAGCCATCGGGCTTGCGGTCAAGGCTTCGCAAATCCGCGCCGGACTGATCGCCTGCACCGGCAATGCCGGCTGCAAATTCGCGGCCTCCGACACCAAGCGCCACGCCGCCGAGATCGGCGACTGGTGCGAACCGCGGGTAGCCGTCGACACGCCGCTGAATATCCATCTCACCGGCTGCCATCATTCCTGCGCCCAGCACTACATCAGCGATATCGGCCTGATCGCCGCCAAGGTGCCGGCGGGAAGCGAGGATGAAACCGTCGAAGGCTATCATTTGTTCGCCGGCGGCGGCTTCGGGCCCAACGCCGATATCGGGCAGGAAGTCTATCACGATCTCAAGGCCGAGGACGCGCCGAAGACGGTCGAGAGGCTCCTCAAGGCATATCTGTCGCACCGGTCGTCCGGCGACGAGACGTTCCTGAGCTTTGCCCGCCGTCACGACGGTGAAACGCTGCGCCAACTCGCCGATGCCGAGGTGTCCACATGAACCAGATGACGCCGCCGCCGAAACTGGAAATCATTCCCTCCAGCGCGCCGTTTTCCGAGGCGCAGCGCTCTTGGCTGAATGGCTTTTTCGCCGGACTGTTGTCGGTCGACGGGCCGGCGCCGCTGCCGGCAGAGCAGGGCGCGGCGCTGCTGCAGGGACCGGCCGGCGATGGCGACGACGGCGAGGCGCCCTGGCACGACCAGACCATGCCGATCGCCGACCGCATGAAGCTCGCCGAAGGCCGTCCGCTTCGCCGCCGCATGATGGCGGCGATGGCGCAGCAGGATTGCGGCCAGTGCGGCTATAACTGCAACGATTATTCCGAGGCGATCGCCGGCAAGGCCGAAGCGCGGCTGAATCTTTGCGTGCCCGGCGGCAAGGAAACCGCGCGGATGCTCAAGGCGCTGCACGAGGAACTGGATAAGTCGCCCGCCGCGGCGGCAACCGCAGCTGTCCCTGTCGTGGCGGCGCCGACCGGCATCGCCGAGCAGGGGCGCTCGCGCGACAATCCGGCGCCTGCGACCTTCGTATCGCGCCGCCTCTTGAACAAGGCCGGATCGGAAAAGGAGACCTGGCACGTCGATTTCGACCTCAGCGGTTGCGGCCTCGACTACGTCGTCGGCGACTCGTTCGGCATCTTTGCCCGCAACGATCTCGGTCATGTCGACCAGATCATCGCCCTGCTCGGCGCCTCGCATACCACTGAAGTCAACGGCAAGACCCTGCGCGACGTATTGGTCGAGGATGTTTCGCTGGCTCCGGCACCGGATACGCTGTTCGAACTGTTCTCGTTCATATCGGGCGGAGCGCAGCGCGAGAAGGCGCGCGCGCTGGCGCAGGGCGAGGATCCCGACGGCGACGCGGCGACCCTCGACGTGATGGCGGCGCTGCAGAAATTCTCCGGCGTGCGTCCGCATCCCGAAGCCTTTGTCGAAGCGCTGGAGCCGCTGCAGCCGCGGCTCTATTCGATCTCGTCGTCGCACAACGCAACGCCCGGCAGGCTGTCGCTGACCGTGGATTGCGTGCGCTACGTGGTCGGCAAGCGCCGGCGGCTCGGCCTGGCCTCGACCTTCCTGGCCGAGCGCATCAATCCCGGCGATCAGGTCAAGGTCTATGTGCAGAAGGCGCACGGCTTTGCGCTGCCGCAGGATCCGGCGACACCGATCATCATGATCGGCCCCGGCACCGGCATCGCGCCGTTCCGCGCCTTCCTGCTCGACCGCCGGGCGACCGGCGCGCCGGGCAAGAACTGGCTGTTCTTCGGCCATCAGCGTTCGAGCTGCGATTTCTTCTATGCCGACGAATTGAACGCCATGAAGACGTCGGGTCTGCTGACGCGGATGTCGCTGGCTTGGTCGCGCGACGGCGACAAGAAATTCTACGTACAGGACCGCATGCGCGAGGTCGGCCGTGAATTGTGGACCTGGCTGGCCGAGGGCGCCAACATCTATGTCTGCGGCGACGCCAAGCGAATGGCCCGGGATGTCGAACGCGCGCTGGTCGACATCGTGGCGCAGTTCGGCGCCCGTTCCACCGACGAGGCCGTCAGATTCGTCGCGGAACTGAAGAAGAAGGGACGGTTCCAGCAGGACGTCTATTGACGCCACGGGCGAACCGGTTCCACGAAACCTTGAATCCGAACGAATAAAATTCTCGTTTGACTCCGCCGCAGAGAATATTCGACTGCGACGGAGTCTGCCGAAGAGTTGATATCGTTTTTTTGCCGATCATCTTGCATCCCGCCGCAGACGGTATTCCAATCCAAAAAATGCGACGTTGGAGATCGGCCATGCGCGAACTGTCGGCGGAAGCCCGCCTGCACCTTTATGCGCGTTCGCTTTCGGGCCGAACGTCACGCGGATTGCATACCGCGGCGCTCTACGGCGCGTTCGCTGTCATAGCCGCGGTGGTGTTCGGGACGCTGTCGGTGCATCCGTTCTGAGGTTTCCGAACGGTCCGAAAGCTAGGCTGCCTTGAACGGCGCCACCCCGATCCCGGCATCCCTCAGCGCCAGGCGTACGCCGCGGGCGATGTCGACCGCGCCGGGGGTATCGCCGTGGATGCACACGGTGTCGGTGCGCATTTTTATCGCTTTGCCCGTGACCGAAATCACTGCGCCGTCCTGCACCATCCGCACCACGCGCTGGGCGATGGTGGCGGCATCGTGCAGCACCGCGCCGGGCTTGCGGCGCGACACCAGCGAGCCGTCGTCCTCATAGGCGCGGTCGGCGAACACCTCGTGCACCATCGGCAAATTGGCGGCTTCGCCGGCCTTCACCAGCCGCGAATTGGCGAGCACCACGAAAATCAGATCGCGGTCGACTGCCTTGATGGCGGACGCAATCGCCCGTGCAGTGGCGTCGTCCTCGCAGGCGACGTTGGACAGCGCGCCATGCGCCTTGACATGCGTGACCTTGTGGCCGGCCATGGTCGCGATCGCCTGCAATGCGCCGATCTGATAGGCGACCAGGTTTTCGATCTCGCTCGCCTTCATGCCGGGAAACGGCCGCCGCCCAAAGCCGTGCAGGTCGCGGTAGCCGGGATGCGCGCCGATGCTGACGCCGCGCGCCTTGGCCAGTTCCACCGTCTGGCGCATGATGTCGGCATCACCGGCATGGAAGCCGCAGGCGATGTTGACGGAAGTGGCGAGCTCGATCATGGCGGCGTCGTTGCCCATTTCCCAGGCACCAAATCCCTCGCCGAGATCGCAATTGAGATCGATGGTCATGATGTCGTGTCCGCTTGCAGGAGGGGATCTTCAGTCAGTCTTGCGCCAGCGCGTCTGCCGGCGCCGCAATTTGCCAGGTCCCGGCATCGACGGCGCTGACGGCGGCGCCGGCCAGGTTAGCATGTTGCAGCGCTTCGAGGTTGAGATCGAAATTCTCGATGTCGCGAAGCCGGTCGGGCAGGGTGCGCAGCATTTGTTGGAATTTCCGCGCCTCGGCCTGGGCCTCGGCCATGCCGATCGCCTTGAAACGGAAGCCGGAGCCGGGCGGAATCTGCGCGAACCGCCCGTGATCTGCCGTCGCCACGGTTGCGATCTTGGGATAGCCGCCGCTGGTGCCGCGGTCCGGCATCAGCACGATGGGCTGACCGTTGCCCGGCACCTGGATGCTGCCGTTCACGGTACCATCGGAGACGATATTGTGGCCGTGCAGATGGCGGATGACCGGACCTTCAAGCCGGTAACCCATCCGGTCGCTGGTCGCCGATATCTTCCATTCGCTGTCCAGGAAAAGCTTTGTGGCGTCGCCGAATTCGTCATCCTGCGGACCCATCACCACCCGGATCGGCCCATCCGTCGCGGCGGGGAGCTCGATCCGGCGCTCGGCGGCGCCGCTGGCGGCGGCCACCTGCAATTCGTCGCCGGCCTGCAGCGGACGCGGATAGGGACTGCCCAGCCCGGCGCGCGCGTTGACGGCCAGGCTGCCGAACATCGGCTCGCCCCGAATGCCGCCCTCGACGGCCAGATAGCTGAAACAACCGCCGCGGGCAAAACCGAGCGTCAGGCTCTCGCCCTCCGCCAGGGTCATCGACGTATTGAGCGCGGCGGCGCGTCCGGCAAGGTCGGCGCTGCGTGGCGCTCCGGTAAGCGCAACCCGGACCGCGCCATCGCGCGCCGTGAAGGTCGCGCCGAACGGGCCGATCTCGATGGCCGCGTCGAAGGGGTCGTTTGCGACCAGGCAGTTGGCGGCGGCCAGCGCCAGCCGGTCCATCGCACCGCTCGGCGTCAGGCCGTAGCGCTGAGCGCCGTAGCGGCCGCCATCCTGCACCGAACTCGCAGGCCCGATCGCCGATATGACGAGTTTGCTCATGAGGCCATCAATTCGGCGACGATCTCGCCGCGTTCGGCGGCGCGATCCTGTTCCGCAAAGGTTTTGGCATCGACCGCGCAAAACGTCACGCGGTCGCCGGGCTCGAGCAGGAAGATCGGATCTCGGTGCAGCTGGTAGGTCCGGACCGCGGTCTGTCCGAGCAGATGCCAGCCGCTCGGACCGGCGAGGCATTGCACCCCGGTCTGCACCCCGCCGATGGAAATCGTGCCGGCCGGCGTCAGCAGGCGAGGGTTCTGCCGTCGCGGCATCTGCAGCGAATCCGCAAGACCGCTGAGATAGGACCATCCCGGCGTAAATCCGATCATGGCGACGCGGTAATCGCCGGCGACATGCCGCGCCACGATATCGTCGGGCGTCGTCTTCAATGACCTGGCGACGTCCTCGAGATCGATGCCGTGCTGGCCGCCATACACCACGGGAATGCGCCAGCGCCTTGTGTTGACGACCGGCGGCACCGGCAGTTGCGCCAGCGCGGCGAGCCTTTCGCTCAGGGCGTCGAAGCCAATCAGCAGGGGATCGTAATGCACCAACAGGGATCGGTAAGTCGGCACCGTCTCGGTGACACCGGTTATCGGGGTCTGCGCCAGGGTGCGGTCAAGCGCCAATACCCGCTGGTTCGCCGGGTCGTCGATGTTGCGGCTGAATTCCACCGTGATGGCGCTGTCGCCACTCGGCAGAAGGCGGGGCTGGGAAAATGGGGCGGCCATGGCCTTTGCAAAACTCGTCGGCGGAACTCCAGCTGTAGCCTGTTTTGTGCCGGAGTGGAATTCCGCATGACAAAAATCGGCGAGCAAGTTCAATAAATTAATCGGAATCACGGCGATAAGGCGTGGTTATGGTCGCCGCCCGATGCCGCCGCTTCCATGGCAATGAGCGGCGCCACTTGACGCGATACCCGCGCCCCGCAAGATGCGCCCGCCGATCACATCCCCGTTTGGAGTTTCTTGTTGATGTCCCTCACCCCTGAAGCGATCGCCACCCTTTCGCACGTCTCCACCGCCACCATCACCACGGTCCTGCTCAAGAAGGGCCTGCGGAATGTGTGGCTGCGCGGCTCGCGCCCGTTGCGCCCGGGACAGAAGCGGCTGGTCGGACCGGCCTTCACGTTGCGCTTCGTGCCGGCGAGGGAGGATCTGGCGACGCCGGAATCCTGGTCCGCGCCGATCTCGACCCGGACCGCGATCGAAGCCATGCCCGAAGGCTGCATCGCCGTGGTCGACGCCATGGGCATCACCGACGCCGGCATTTTCGGCGATATCCTCTGCGCGAGGATGGTCAAGCGCGGGGTCACCGCGCTGGTCACCGATGGCGTGGTGCGTGATCTCGAAGGCGTGCTCGGCACCGGTCTGCCGGTGTGGTGCGACGGCTTTGCGGCGCCGCCTTCCGTCGCCGGACTGACCTTTGTCGGCTGGGGCGAGCCAATCGGTTGCGGCGGCGTTGCGATCTTCCCGGACGACGTCATCGTGGCCGATCAGGACGGCGCCGTGGTGATACCCAAGGCGTTTGTAGACCTTATTCTGGCCGAAGGTGCCGAGCAGGAGCGCATGGAGGCCTGGATCGTCGAGCAGGTCAATGGAGGCGCGGCGTTGCCCGGCCTCTATCCGATGAATGCCGAGACCAAGGCGCGCTACGCCGCCTCGAAAAAATAGCCTGGGGGTCGGAGGACACGTACCGGATGGTGCAAACGGGTTGCCGGGACAGCGCCTTCCCCACGGGCGATCTCGAACACCAAAAGAAGGAGGAATTCATGGATATTCATCTGGCCGGTTCACGGCCGACACGCCGGGCGCCCAAGGAGAATTTCACCGGCACGGTGCTGCAGGATCCGATCATTGCGGCCGAAGCCCCGGCGCGACTTGTGGTCAATCGGGTATCCTTCGAGCCCGGCGCGCGGACGGCCTGGCATTCGCATCCGCTTGGCCAGACGCTCTATGTCATTTCCGGCGTGGGCCGGGTTCAGACCAAGGGCGGGCCGGTGCGCGAAATCCGGCCCGGCGACGTGGTCTGGATTCCGCCGGGCGAAAAGCATTGGCACGGCGGCTCCCCGACCACTTCCATGACCCACATCGCGATGCAGGAATCGCTGAACGGCAGTCATGCAAGCTGGATGGAGCAGGTGACCGACGCGGAATATTCCGCTGCGGTAGGGCAATAGCGCAGAATTCGCGTCAAGTCGTTGCGTTCGTCGCGCCGTGCTGCGACGACTAGATCCGCTGTGCGGTCCACGTCCCCGAGCACAGCGCGCCCCGCCACGTGCCTGATCCCGAAGTGCCCGTGAGGTGACCGAACCCGACCGCGCGCTTGATGCCGCTGACCAGGGTCACGCTGATGGTGCCGGCCTCGGCGACCCGGCCCGACGCCGTCATCATCGCATTGGTCGAGGCCACCTGGCCGTTGTTGATCCCGATCGAGACGCTGGCGCCTCCGCCGCAGGCGCTGCTGGCGGAGGCAATCACGACATGCCATTCGCCGTCAAAGCTCGCGGCCGCGGCGGGTGTCGCGATTGACGCACCCGCGAGCAACAGCAGACGCGCGGCAATGACTGGCTTGCGAAAATATCCCATGACGTCCCCCTTGGTTGGATGCCGCAGGATGACGCAAGCGCGCACCGGACACTGTGATGGCTGTCACATCAGGGAGCCACCGGCATCAGGGCGATGCCGGTGGCGTCACGGCCGGCGCCAGCGAAACCCCGCCTGCACGGCCGGGCAAAACAGCGTAGAAGCATCGGATGATTCCATGGGTGCAAATCGATAGCGCGCGGGTGCCGGGCGCGGAGGTCGAGCTTCGGCTGATGCGGCGGGGCACCGAGTTTTCGATGAAACTCGGCCAGAATGAACTGATGAACAGCCGGCTCAGCGGCTCCGAGGAGGCGCTTGCCACGCTGGCCTGCAAGCGCATCGAAACCGTCGCGCATCCGCATCTGCTGATCGGCGGCCTCGGCATGGGATTCACGCTGCGGGCCGCGCTCGCGGTGCTTGGCACGGAGGCGCGGATCATGGTGGCCGAGCTCGTGCCGGCCGTGATCGCCTGGGCGCGCGGACCGATGGCGGAGCTGTTCGGGGCGAGCCTCGAGGACCCGCGCACCAGCCTTCGCGAGGCTGACGTCGTCGACGTGATCAGGTCTCATCCCGGGACATTCGACGCGATCCTGCTCGATGTCGACAACGGGCCGGAGGGCCTGATCCGCAAGGCCAACGATGCGCTCTACGATCTCAGGGGGCTTAAAGCCATCCGCCGCGCGCTGCGGCCGAACGGCGTGCTCGCGGTATGGTCGTCGGGGCCAAATCCGGCGTTTTCCAAACGGCTTGGCGCCGCCGGCTTCGACGTCAGGGAAGTCGCCATACGCGCCACCACCAAACGCAGCGGTGCGCACCATGTCATCTGGTTTGCGACCAGGCCCGCGGGCTGATGGCATCGGGCGCCAGGCTATTTCTGCAGCACCTTCTGCCAGATATCGCCGAGGATCGCCGGCTCGCGCGGCGGCAGATAGGTGAGGCCGGCCGCCTGGCCGAGGCTGGCCATGGTTCCCGCGGCCTGCATATCGGCGAGCGTCTTGTTGACGGCGTCGAGCAGCGCCGGGTCGCCGGCAAGGCCGACATAGCCACGATTGGCGCCGATCGGATAAAAATAGCCGGAGCCGGTGAGCCGGGTGTCCGGATGGGCGGCGCGGTAGGCGTCGAACCGGCGCAAATCGAGCAATGTTGCATCGAACTCGCCGCGCTCGAGCCCGCCGAGCAGATCGTCCCGGCCAGGCACCAGATGGGTGATGTCATCGATCAGCCGGCCGTCGCCAAAGGTCATCAGAATGGCGTCGGCGAGGGTGCCGCTTTCGATGCCGATGCGCAGCCCGGCGAGATCGCCGACCCCGGCAATCCGACGGCCTTGCGCCTTGGGACCGAGCACAATGGTCAGCGGCGAATACATGTAGGGTCGGCTCGGCGCGAGCACGCCGAGTGTCACGCGCCGCCGGTGATCGGGACCGGTGGCGCCCTCGAAATCGGGCAGCTTCGCGGTCTTGACGCCTGGCACGACCAGGGAATCCGTGGTCAGGGCATAGCCGCCGACCAGCGAGCAGCGGCCGTCCGAGAGCAGGGCATTGGTTTCGAGCGCCGGGCTGGAATCTTCATCGAGCTTGCTGCCGAACCACTGGATGTTCAATGGCCGGCCGAGTTGCGCCGCGACCGCTTGCGCCAGCGCGACGTCGAAGCCGCTGTCGGGCGCGCCCTTATGATGCAGCGACAGCGGCGGCAGATCCTCGTCGAGGCAGATTTTCAGCACATCGCCGGCGCCCGCCGCCGGCATTGCCGAGACCGCCATGAATCCGACCAGGGCGGCGAGCGGTTTCAGCCAGTCTTTCATAGTTTCCTCTGGCTCGAAATATAGGCCCAAAGATCCCCGATCTGATCGTCGTCCAGGAGGTCGCCCCACGGCGGCATCCTGCCGTTCTTGCCCGATTTCACCGTGGTCACGAAGCGCTGCCTGTCGTCGGGAAATTTCCGCAGGTCAGGCGTGACGGTGCCCGGGTTGACCATGTTGGGGCCATGGCAGTGCGAGCATCGCTCGGCAAAGATCGCCTTGCCCTGGTCGACCTGTGCCGGATCGGCGCCCGCACTTTGTTGGGCCGCGGCCGGGAGCGCCAGCGTTGCCACGGTTGCGATGACAGCGGCGGCGGCAAAGGCCGCCGCCGCCCGTCTCAAGGATTGCATGTACACGCGCCAGCCCCTTATTGGGGTTTTACCGCGAAGACCCACAACGAGCCGCCGGTCGGCACCTTGGCGAGGCGTTCATCGCCGGCGAACAGCGAATAGACGCCGCCCAGGCCGCTGTTGACGGCGACATACTGGACGCCGTCCTGCTGCCACGTCACGGGCTGGCCTTCGATGCCGGAGCCGGTCTGGAACTGCCACAGCTTCTTGCCACTCTCGGCGTCGAACGCCTCGAACTCGCCGGTGAGCTGGCCGGAGAAGACGACCCCGCCGGCGGTCGACAGCACGCCGGAGAAGCGCGGAATCGCGCTCGGCGCTTCCCATTTGGTCTTGCCGGTCATGGGATCGATGGCACTCAGGTGGCCACGCGGTGCGTCGCCTGCCGGCCAGTCCCACAGGTCGGTCAGGTCCATGCCGAGATACCATTCACCTGCCTTGTAGGTCGCCGGCTCCGTCTTGTAGTGGCCGCCGAAAGCAAGCGTGTTGGCATAGGCGAGGCCGGTTTGCGGATCGAACGACATCGGCTCCCAGTTCTTGCCGCCGAGAATCGACGGATAAACCACGACCTTCTTGCCCTCGCGGGCGTCCTTGGTGACGTCGGTCTCGATCGGCCGGCCTGTCTTCAGGTCGATGCCGGAAGCCCAGTTCACTTTCACGTAGGGATTGGCCGCGAGCAGTTTGCCGTTGGTCCGGTCGAGCACATAGAAGAAGCCGTTGCGGTTGGCATCCATCAGGACCTTGGTCGGCTTGCCCTCGACCTTGAGATCGGCAAGCACCATCTCGGCGACGGAATCATAGTCGAACGGATTGTTCGGCGAGAACTGATAGTGCCATTTGATCTTGCCGGTCTTCGGCTCCAGCGCCAGCACCGAGCAGGTGTAGAGATTGTCGCCGGGCCGCACCGCCGCGTTGAACGGGCCGGGGTTGCCGATACCCCAATAGACCGTGTTCAGGTCCGGGTCGTACGAGCCGGTGATCCAGGTCGATCCACCGCCCAGTTTCCAGGTGTCGCCCTTCCAGGTATCGCCGCCGGGCTCGTCCGGCGTGGGGATCGTGTAGGTGCGCCACAGATGCTTGCCGGTCTCCGGGTCCCAGCCGTCGATGAAGCCGCGGGTGCCGAATTCCGCCCCCGAGATGCCGGTCAAGACGACGCCGTCGGCGACCAGCGGCGCCACCGTCATCGAGTAGCCCTCCTTGATGTCGGCCGCCTTCTGACGCCACAGCTCCTTGCCCGTCTTGGCGTCGAGCGCGATCACATTGGCGTCGAGCGTGGTGCGGAACAGCTTGCCATCGAGGATCGCGGCACCGCGATTGATGATGCCGCAACAGACGATGCGCGGCGTCTCGGGCGGATATTCGACCTTGGTCTTCCAGATCTGCTTGCCGGTCTTGACGTCGACCGCCATCGTCGCGCTGTTGCTGGTGACGTAGATGACGCCCTGGTAGACCAGCGGCTGCGACTCTTCGCTCCGATCGTCGGCCAGACTGTAGTTCCAAACCGGAACGAGGTTTTTGGCGTTGTCCTTGTTGATCTGCGTGAGCGGGCTGTACCGCTGCAGATTGTAACCCATGCCGTAATTGAGGACGTTCGACGTATCGGTCGCACCCTTGACCAGTTGATCGGACGTCTGAGCACTCGCGCCGAACGGCGCGAGAATCGCAAGGCTAGCGGCCAGCGCGATACCCTTCATGCGTTCCCTCCCAATGAACTCCCTGTGCGCCTTTTTTCCGGCGCTGCATTGAACAATCTTCCCGAAACGCGAAGGCGTCAACACGAAAACAAAACCGGGAAGATATATCCGTCTCGACGCCAAATATTTCCCGGAGCGGGATATTAGGTCGTGGCATATTGGATATTGTGCAGCGCCAGAACTGCATTTTTTTTCGCCGGCGCATCGAGGACGCAGGTGGCAAGCAGCCCCCGGCTCAAGGGCGAAGCGCAGGCGAGGCTGCGGCCACGTCGCTCGACAGGCAGCGAACTTACTTAGTTCAACCGGCTCCAGGTCTGGCCGCCGCAGAACATGCCGCCGAATGCGCAGCCCTGGACGCGGAGCGTGTCCGAGCCCTTCAGCGCGATCGTGGAATCATAGGTGCTGCCGGTGTTAGGATCGAGAATCCGGCCGCTCCATTTGGAGTCCTTGCCGGGCTTCATGTTGATCAGCACCTGTTCGCCGTTCTGGTTCGATTTGGCGTCGACGGCATAGCCGCAGAGATTGGCGCCGCATTGCTCGATTCTGACCTTGCCTTCCTTCTCTTCCGTCAGCCACACGCCGAGCGGCGTCATGGATGACGCTGCGGTCACAGGCGAGGGAGCCGGTTGCTGCTGCACCGGCGCAGCGGGAGCGGTGGCAATGACGGCGGCGGGTGCCGGACCGGCGGCGGGCGTCGCGTCCTGCTGAACCTGCGGCGCAGGCGCGCCGGAAGCTGGCGGGGTCGAGGTCCGGGTGTCTGCGGGGGCCACGTTCGCCGTCGTGGTGGCAGACTCCGGCGCAGCGGTTGCTGGCGCAGCCGAAGGGTCGGTCGGCGCAGCAGCCGCGGCGGGCGCCTGGGGATCGACCTTGGCCTGCTGGGGAGCAGGTTTGTGCGAATGGTCGGCGTCCTCGTTGTGCGAGCGCCTGGCTCTTCGGCCGGTGTTGTCGTAGACCCCGGGAATCGAAATCGTTCCGCGATCGGGATCGATGCGAATGGTCCGCCCGCCATAGTCGAAGGTGTATTGGGCTTGCGCGGCCGAACTCGCCAGCAGCAAGGCGGCGATCGCCAAAAGCCTTGTCATCATGACCTCCCGAGCAGGTGAAAACTCAGTTCGGACCTTATGCTGCGGTGATTGACTGCAACGTGATCCACGTCACTTTCAAGCTATGAGTCGTCGTCAAGCGGCTTTGGTTCAAAACCCGCCGCCGGCATTGTAACGGAGGGCCGCGCCGCCGGTCAATTTGCGCTGAGCGCCGCGATTGACCCGGAAACTATTCAAACCAGGCGGCATAGATCTTCGCAAAACTGCCGTCCTCGCGGGCAATGTGCAGCCACTGGTCGACGAACCCCTTGAGTGCCGGATCGCGCTGCAGCCAGTAGGCCTTTTCGGCGAAATCGAACGGTCGATCCGGATGCACGGCGCAGAGCACGCCGGCATGAAGCTTCTGCTGGTATCGCGTCTCCGATGCGTCCGTCATCATCAGGTCGGCATTGCCGTTGGCGATCTCGTCGAAGATGGTGACATTGTCATCATAGGTCCTGATCTCGGCGCTCTTGATGTTGGCGCGGGCAAACCTCTCGTTGGTGCCGCCGGGATTGACGATGACCCGCGTGCCCGGCCTGTCGATGTCGGCGATGGTCTGGTACTTGTCCTTGTCGGCGCAGCGCGCGATCGGCGTCTTGCCTTCGCGCATCACGGGGGTGGAAAACATTCCCTTTTTCTGGCGGTCGAGCGTGATCGATACGCCACCCATCGCGATATCGAAATCGTCGGCCTCGAAATCCTTCATCAGCTGCGGCCATGCGGTCCGGACGTACGCGACCTTGACGCCGAGCGCCTTGCCGAGCGCTTCCGCCATGTCGACGTCAAAGCCGCGGAATTTCGAGGTCGCCCTGTCGAAATAGCTAAACGGCAAATAGTCGCCGGTCATGCCGACACGCAAGCTTCCGCGTTTGACGATATCGTCGAGCCGGGATGTTTGCTGGGCATGCGCCGAGGCCGCCATCAGGAAAAACGCAACCAGCGCCGCCGACATTCGCAACATATCGCATGTTCTCCGCGGATCAATTCAATGACAGCTTAGCGTGACGGCGCTCGGTATCAAACCGGCGCCGGCGCCGCCCGCCGGGGATCCAGATGGACCACTTCAACGATAGATCGTCGGTTGGGGTGCTGGTGCCGTGGCCGGTCGGCTCGACCACGCGGCGGCCCGTGCCAAGGCCGGGGTCGAACTCGTCAAAAAGGCCTTTTCCGGGACTGCTCGATCGGACGTCGCCGGAGCAAACCAGGCTACATCTCGCCGCCGTCCCCGCGGACAAAGTCGCTGACCGCGTCGCGTCCGGTCATCTCGCTTTTCAGCAGCTCAAATCGCCGCCGCGCCTCGCTCTCGCGATCGTCGACCAGCTTGATCGCGGCGTCCCTGGTCAGCGGTTCGCTGACCACCGGAATGGAGTTCTCGCCAATCGTCTCGTCGACATAATAATGGCCGTCATCGCCGCGGCGGACCGTCCATTTGAACCGGATCGCGGCCATCGGGCCGGGACCGGCCTTCGAGTAGCCGTCGGCTGTCATCGGCTCGGGGCTGGCCGGTCTGGCCTCGACCGGCTCGCGATGGGATTCCGGGTGATCAAGGATGCTGGCAATCGCCGCCAGCGCATGATCGGTGGGGTCGCTCTGACTCAAGATCTCAGCCTCCGGCTACGGCGACGTCAGCAGGCCGGTTCCGCTGCTGGCGCTGATCATCTTCCTGGCTTGGGAATGCGGCTGAGTTTTGTCGATTCACGCGCAAACTGGCGGCAATTTGTCCTTCCAGGGACGCTCGGTTTCCAGCTGTGCCGCCAGTCGGAGCAGCGTCGCCTCGTCGCCGAAGCGGGACGCGAACATCATGCCGAGCGGCAATCCGGCTGCGTTCCAGGCCAGCGGCACCGACATCGCGGGCTGGCCGGACATGTTGAACATGGCGGTTGCCGGCATATAGCGCCGCAGGATCGGCGCAATATGCGACAGGTCCTCCGACATCGAGTTGAGCTCGCCGATACGCAGCGGCGGCGAGCACAGCGTCGGGCACAGCAGCACGTCGCAGCCCTGCATGAAGGTCGCGAGGCCGCGCGATATCTGGAACGCGGCAAGCTGGGCGGCGACATAGTCGGTGGCGGTGGTTTTTTCCGCATTGTGCGCGCTCGCCAGCGTCAGGCGCTCGAAATCGCCGGTGGTCATCGCGCGGCCGAAACGCGCTTCGGCTTGTCGCACGCTGAGCGCGGTGTTGGCCGCCACAATGGTCGCCATCACGGCGGCCGGATCGGCGGCGAGTTCGGGGGCGCGCTGTTCGACATCATGGCCGAGCCCGGCCAGCATAGCGGCGATGTCCCGCACCGCGGCGGCGATTTCGGGATCGATGGCGTCGCCATAGGGCGAGCAATCGGTAAAGGCGATGCGCAACCGGCCGGGATCGCGGCCGACCTCCTCGGCAAACGGCCGCGCCGGCGGCGGCGCCACATAGGGGCTCGAGGCCTCGGGTCCGTGGACGGCGTCCAGCATCGCTGCGCTGTCGCGCACGCTGATGCTCAGGACATGGCCACAGGAAAATCCGCCCCAGCCTTCGCCGCGATCGGGTCCGAGCGGATTGCGCGCGCGGGTCGGCTTCAACCCGAAGACGCCGGATGCCGAGGCAGGAATCCGGATCGAACCGCCGCCGTCGCTGGCATGCGCGACCGGAACGATCCGCGCCGCCACCGCGGCGCCCGCGCCGCCGGAGGAGCCTCCGGACGAATGCGCCAGATTCCACGGATTCCGGGTCGGGCCGAACAGGCGGGACTCGGTGGTCGGCAACAGGCCGAATTCCGGGCTGGCGGTCTTTCCGAAAATCGTGACCCCGCTATCGAGAAAACGCCGGGCCAGGGTGCCGCTGTGATCGGCGACATTGTCCCGGTAGATGCTCGCGCCCGACGTGGTTCGCGTGCCCTGGAGGTTGTCGAGGTCCTTGAGCAGAAACGGCACGCCGGTGAAGGGGCCGTCGGGAAGCCCCTGGTCGATTTGCCGCCGGGCATAGTCCTCGTGCTTCACCACCACGGCGTTGATCAGCGGGTCGACCCTGGCGGTACGGGCGATCGCCTCGTCCAGCAACTCGCCGGCGCTGACCTGCTTTGTGCGGACCAGGTCGGCGAGACCGACCCCGTCATAGCTGCCATATTCCCTGAAGGCCATCTAAAACCCCGCTATGGTGCAATTAGAGGCAAATGCCGCACGCAACGCGATCAGCCGAGCACGTCCTGATCGAGCATGTCACTAAAGGCCTTTGTCCTGCTTTCAATGACATGAGTTTCACAACCAAACCCCGCCAAAGCGTGAACGACCGTAGAATATCGTCCCGATATGTAAAGCAGGATTCGAACCGATGAAGTCATCCGCATTGACTCAACGGGGCGACGGGGTCGCAGCTCACCGCCTCGGAAACGAACCTTTTGCTCGGTGACGCCGAGCAGCATGCGCGGTGCGACTTCTGCTCGCGGTCTTCGACCCGCGATCAGGGGCCTCAATGCGCCAATCCCTGACGGCGCGATTTTTCTGCCACTATTCTCCTTATGACTGTCAGCAGTCCGTCGGACTGGATTGTTGCTTACCGCATCGGAGAAGGTCATGCGATATTCGATACTCGCCGTTTGCAGCGCCGCCCTGAGCCTCGCGAACGTTGCGAGTGCTTCGGCCGACGGGGCGTGTGTGATTAGAGGAACCTTCAAAGTTCACAACGGGTCCACCCACACCCTTTCCACCTGCTCGCCGGGCTGGGCGCACTGCAGCTCGGGCCCAGGCGGTTACTGTTTCATGGAAGGAAACCGATCGCCGCGGGTCCTCAGCCGAAGCTGCACTCCCGTATCTCACTGCTGAATGCGAGCCCTTGGCATCGGCGGCCAGGGCTCTGGGCGCAGGATGCATCCGATCACAGCTACAAAACCCGGGTGCTCAGGGATTTCCAAGCAAATCTGTGCGCGCGCGGGGCCGATCGCCGCTTCGACCTCGCAGGGCGGGGCCGACTGCGGCAGGCACCTTTTTGCATTGCCAGTGGTTTCCGGGCATTCTTGGTGAATTACAAAACGTCCTGATTGATGACGTTCTGGCGTATCGGCTCGCCGTCCAGCGCGCTCAGGAGATTGCGCGCGGTCTGCTCGCTCATGCGGTCGACGGCTTCGCGCGTGACGCCGGCGACATGCGGGGCCATGATCACATTCGGAAGCTCGAACAGGGAATGGCCCGATGGCGGCGGTTCCTGCTCGAACACATCGAGCCCGGCGCCGGCCAGCTTGCCAGCCACCAGCGCGTCGTACAGTGCCCGTTCCTCGACTATGCCGCCGCGCGCGGTGTTGATCAGATAGGCCGTCGCCTTCATCCGCTGCAACCGCGCCGCATTGAACATGCCGACGGTTTCGGGCGTTTTCGGGCAGTGGATGCTGACAAAGTCGGCCCGCGGCAGCGCCGCGTCGAGCTCAGTGACCGGCTCGCAGCCGGCCGCCGAGATCTCGGCGGCGGACTTGTAGGGATCATAGACCAGGACGTCCATTTCCATGGCGAGGCAGCGCTTGGCGGTGCGCGTGCCGATGCGGCCGAAGCCGATGATCAGCACCGTCTTGCCGAACAGGTCGTAGGGCAGCAGGCCGAGCCGGGTATGCCATTTGCCGTCCTTGACCAGGCCATGCATCTCGGCCGCGCGCTTGGCCAGCGTCAGCATCATGAACAGCGCCTGTTCGGCGACGGAAGGCGAATTGGCGGTGCCCGCCACCATCAGCGGGATCTTGCGGCGGCTCAGGGCCGGAACATCGACGGCGTCGAATCCGACGCCGATCCGGGTCACCACCTTCATGTCCTTCGACGCCTCGAGTTCCGGCTCGCCGAACCGGGTGGCGCCGAGTGCGACGCCGTGCACCGGCGCCTGCTGCCTGAGCATGGCCTCGAAATCGCCTGCCGAAATCATGTTGGGGAATTCCACCACTTCGATGTCGTCCCGCCCCGTCAACAGCGCCCTGCCTTTTTGCGACATCGATTCGGTCACGAAAATCTTCTTCTTGTTGGTCGCCATTAAGTTTCCTTGCCGTTTCCCTTGCCCAGCCCCTTGGCTTTCTGCGGCGGTCAAATGACGGCGCCGGTGGCCTCGTTTAGCAGGTGCATATTGTTGAGGTCCACTGCCAATCGAAGCGGGCCGCCGTCGCGGGCGCCGGCATTGGGATTGACCCGGCCGCAGATCTGGGTGCCTTCCAGGGTGAAATAAACCAGCGTCTCCATGCCCATCGGCTCGGTGACGTCCAGCACGGCGTCGAACGGCTCGAGGCCCGGCTCCGGATGCCTTTTCGCTTCGCTGATATGCTCCGGCCGCAGCCCGACCAGCAGCTTCTGGTCGCGTGCGACACCCTGATATCTGGCCGCGCGCCGTTCCGGCAGCGCAAAGCCGATACGGTCGGTCAGCCGGATGTGCAGCCGGCCGGCGACCTCCTCGAGCCGGCAGGGCATGAAATTCATTGCCGGCGAGCCGATGAATCCGGCGACGAAGCGCGTCGCCGGATTGTGATAGAGATCATTGGGCGTTCCGATCTGCTCGATGCGGCCGTGATTCATCACCACGACCCGGTCGGCCAGCGTCATCGCCTCGACCTGGTCGTGGGTGACGTAGACCGTGGTGGTACGGACCTTCTGATGAACCTTCTTGATCTCGATCCGCATCTGGACCCGGAGCTTGGCGTCGAGGTTGGACAAGGGCTCGTCGAACAGGAAGACCTTGGGATTGCGCACGATGGCGCGGCCCATCGCGACGCGCTGGCGCTGGCCGCCCGACAATTGCTTCGGCTTGCGGTCGACCAGTTCGGCGATGTCCAGCATGCGCGCGGCCTCGTCGACCCGGGCCTTGATCTCCGCCTTCGGATAGTGCTTCAGGCGCAGCCCGAACGACATGTTCTCCGCCACCGTCATGTGCGGATACAGCGCGTAATTCTGGAATACCATGGCGATGTCGCGGTCCTTCGGCGGCACGTCGTTGACGACGTCGCCTCCGATCATGATGTCGCCGTCGGTGATGTCCTCGAGGCCCGCGATCATCCGCAGGGTGGTCGATTTTCCGCAGCCCGAGGGCCCCACCAGCACGACGAATTCGTGGTCGGCGATGTCGAGGTCGATGCCGCGCACCGCCTCGACCTCGTCGTAGCGCTTGACCACCCTGCGCAAGGTAACCTCAGCCATCGGCATCAACCCTTTGTCGCGCCGGCGGTCAGGCCGGCGATGTAGTAGTCCATCAGGAACGCGTAGATGATCAGCGGCGGTGCGGCGCCGAGCAGGGCGCCGGTCATGATCTGCCCCCAGTTGAACACGTCGCCCTTGATCAGGGTGGTGATGATGCCGACCGGCAGTACCTGCTGGTCGGTCGAGGTGGTAAACACCAGCGGATAGAGGAATTGCGCCCAGGAGACCGTGAAGGCGAAGATGGTGGCGGCGATCAGGCCGGGCAGCGCGACCGGAATGAAGATCCGGGTCAGCGTCTGCAGCCACGACGCGCCGTCGATGATCGCGGCCTCATCGAGCTCCTTGGGGATCGAGGCGAAGTAGCCGATCATGATCCAGGTGCAGAACGGCACGGTCAGCGTCGGATAGACGATAAGGAGCACGTACCAGCGGTTGATCAGCTGGATGCCGGTCCATTCGTGGAACACCGCGAACATCTTGAACAGCGGCAGGAACAGCAGCGTGTCGGGGATCAGATAGGTCAGGAATACCCCGGTGGCGAGCGTCGCCGAGCCCCAGAACCGCATCCGCGACAGCGCGAAGGCGGCGGGCACGCTGATCAGCATGGTGATGGTCACGACAAAGACCGAAACCATCGCCGAGTTCAGGAAAAACCTCAAATACTGGTTCGAGGTCAGCAATTCCCAGTAATTGGCAAGGGTGGGGTGAAACACCCACCAGGGGTTGGTCGCCGCCGATATCTCGGCGCTGCTCTTCAGCGAGGTGATCAGCATGTAGAACGGCGGCACCAGCGAGAAGATCGCGAACAGGGTGAGGAAGAAATACGACCAGCGCAGCGCCCAGGCGCGGTCGCGGCTCATGCTGCCGTATTGGACCTTGCGGGTCGGAGCGGCCTTGTCGACTACCGCCGTGCTGGCCATCAGGCTTCGTTCCCGCGTTGGTTGATGTCGCGCAGGATGAAGATCGCCGCGATCGCCAGGATCGGGAACATGAACAGCGAGACACTGGCGCCGAGTGGGATGTCGCCGCCCTCGATGCCGAGGCGAAACGCCCAGGTCGCAAAAATGTGGGTGTGATCGAGCGGTCCGCCGGCGGTCAGGATCCTGACGATGTCGAAATTGGCGAAGGTGACGATGAGGGAAAACAGCGCGGTGATCGCGATGATGTTGCGCATCATCGGCAGCGTGACGTACCAGATGCGCTGCCACCAATTGGCCCCGTCGATCGCCGCGGCCTCGTAGAGCTGGTCGGGCACCGATTTCAACGAGGCCAGGTACATGATCATGAAGAACGGGGAGCCGTACCAGATATTGACCAGGATGACCGAGAACCGGGCCCAGGCCGCGTCGCCGGTCCACGGAATCGGACCGATGCCGAAAAAAGCCAGCGTGTAGTTGAAGGCGCTGTAGGACGGATCGAACAGCCACAGCCAGGCCAGCGTGCTCATTGCCGGAGGGATCACCCACGGCACCAGCAGCATGCCGCGCCATTTGCGCTGGCCCTTTGCGGGAATGTTGTGAACGAAATGCGCGACGATGAAGCCGATCAGCGCCTTGAAGAACACCGCCGAGATCGCAAAGATGCAGGACTGCTTGACCACCAGCCAGAACGTCTCGCGCCTGAACAGGAATTCGAAGTTTCCGAATCCGACGAAGCGCTGCATCGACTTGTTCAGGGTCGCAAGGTGAAGCGAATAGAAGGCGGGGTAGATCACCAGAATGGCGATCAGCAGGATCAGCGGCAGCGTCATCAGGAAGGCCGCGGTCGATTTCCGCTTCATCGCGGTTCGCAGGCTGGCGTGTTTTCGCGCGGCCTGCGCCCGGACAACGCGGTCTGGCGCCATTGCAACGTCGGCCATGAGGCATCTTCCTCGCTTGTTTAGTGAAAGCGCCGCGGTTCCGGCGCTCTCCCGCTTCCTTCAGCGGCAACCCGTCGTGTGGACACGCGAACAGCTTGACGCGGATGCACGCCGCACCGGCCGCGCCATCAACCCGCATGGCCGCGCGGCGATATCCTGCCTCAGCTGCGCATGAAGCCCTCAAGCTCGCCTTCGGCCCAGGCCAGCGTATTCTCCATGGCCTCACCCTGGTAGAAGCGCACGCACATCTTCGTCAGCGTCGCCTGCACATAGATCTGCTGGGCGATCTTCGGCGGCGCCGGCGACGCCGAGATCGAAAGCGTCTGGTGGTTGTAGGGATTTGGATAGTGGAACAGGGTTCCCTTCGGCGGGCCCTGTTCCGCCCAGATCTTTAAGGTGGTGAGCTTCTCGAAGGCCGGCAGGTCGTAGCCGCCGCTGGCATTGACGAGCTTTTCGACCGCCGCCGGTTGCGACAGATAGGTCAGCAGGCTCTTGGCCGCCTCCTTGTTCTTGGAGAAATTCCAGACGCTCCAGAAATAAGGCAGGAACGGTGCAAAGCGGCCCTTCGGACCGATCGGGAAGCCGTGGGTCCACAGCTGCTCGGCGATGTCGGGCGCGTCGCGCTTGGCGACGGCCCAGGCGCTCGGCGGATTCATGATCATCGCGCCCTTGCCGGAGACCAGCCACCGGTTGTTCGAGGCATCGTCCCAGGCCGGCGCATCGGGCGGCAGGAAGGCCATCAGCTTCTTGTAGTATTCGAGCACCTGCCGCACATTGTCGTTCTTGACGGTGACGTTGCCCTTGGCGTCGACGACCTCGGCGCCAAAGGCCAGGAAGAACGCGCCGACGGTATCGACGGAGTCGCTGGTCTCGCCGAGGCCGATGCCGAACGGGAAGCCAGCCTTGTGGCAGGCCTCGGCCGCCTTGAGGAAGGTGTCGGTGGTCCAGCGGTCAGCCTTGGGCGGGCTGCCGGCCGGATACATCTCCTGGACGTCGATGCCGGCGAACTTCTTCATCAGATCGATGCGGGAGCAGGGCCCCTTGATCTGGCTGCCGATGCAGGTGGGCACGCCCAGCCATTTGTCGCCGGCCTTGCCGAGATATTCCACGGTGCCGTTGACGGCGCCGTTTTGCCTGATCAGCGGTTCGACCACGTCGTTCATCGGCTCGAGCAGATCGGCCTGGGCATGCGGCCACCAGGTCGCCATCGCCAGAACGTCGTGGCCGGACTGGGCCTGCGCCTCGGCGGCGATCGTGATCTCGTTCTTCCTGCCCTGGCTGGTGATATAGTCGATCGAAACCTCGACCTTTTCCTTTGCGGCCCACGCATTGATCAGGTCGGTACAGGTGTTGTTGGCGTCGGGCACCCAGTGATCCCAGAAGCCCAGACTGAGCTTGCCGGCGGCGTGAGCCGTTCGCACGAAGGGGGCGGATAGCAGCGCCGCGGATGACAGCGCGGTGGCCGCGATGAAATGGCGTCGAGACAGTTTCTTCCGTGACATGGCGTTCCCTCCCTGGTGAGCCAATCGTCGTCAGACAGAAATCTCGTCTTGTTGTTTTTGCTTTTGCTTTTTGTTTTTGTTGTTGTGGTTTCTTCTTTCCGCCCGGCAGGCCCGAAACGGCGCTGCGGGGCGCTGCGGAGATTTCGTTGGGACGATCAGAGCAGAATTGCCGACGTCTGTCGAGAAATCCGGTGTGTGCGGTTCTAAAACTAACGTCGTGCGCACTCGGTCGCAGGGAAAATTCTGGCGGCGGCCTAAGCGGCTTACTGCGCTGCACCCACGATACCGTCTCCGGAACGCCGCCGCCGGAGGTTTTCGTACAGCCATAATGGCTTCATGGCCGCCGATCGCGACGCCGCAGGGAACCGGCGCGGCGGTGGACTAGCCGGTTGGGAAAACGCTAGTGTCGTCGCACGGCGATGCGGCTTTGCCGCTGGTCGCGGCGGTGTGAAATCGAGATGGAGACGACGGCATGACCAACCCGATATCGACGGCGCTGGCGCGGGCCGGATTGCGCCTGGCGCTTGGCGCGGTCGTGGTGATGCTGCTCGGCGCCCCGTCGGCGGTGGAAGCGCAAGGGCTGGTGCAAGGCGTGCAGCAGGGCGCGCAAGCCGGCAACAAGGCGGCCGGACCGGTCGGAGGCGTGCTCGGAGGCGCGATCGGCGGTGTCGTCGGGGTGTTTACCGGGGTGCTGGGTGTCGGGAAGAACGAGCAGGCGCCCGCCGCCAATGGCGGCAGGCAATCCGGTTCCACAAAAGCCGCCAAGGCCGCCAGGGCCGGCAAGGAAGCCAGGCAGGCGGTGCTCACCCAGGAAGGCGAGCCGCAATTGACCGCCGAGCAGATCGTGGCCAACAGCGACGCCAACATCGACCGGATCAAGGCCGAATTGAAACTCACGCCTGAGCAGGAAAAGAACTGGGCGGCGTTCAACAGCGCGATGCATTATCTCGGCCATAACGGTGCCGACCGCCTCAACCTCCGAATCGCCCGCGCCAAGCGTGACCCGCCCGACGACATCATCGAGCAGATGCGCAACGAAGCGCAGTTTCTCGACGATCGCGCGGTGGATCAGCGCAACGTCGCCGACGCCGCCGAGCCGCTGTTCGGCAGTCTCGATGACAAGCAGAAGGCGATCTTCATCGAGGAGATGGTGCGCCTGAGCCACGAGCGGGGGCTCGACTAGATCGGCGTTTCCGAAGTTCGGACCGCTTTGGTCGGTAGCAACCATCAACCACAATTGTCGTTCCGGGGCGCTTATACGCGGAGCGCGGCACGAGCGAGCCCGGAATCCATAACCACCGCAGAGCCTATGGATTCCGGGCCTGCGCTCCGCCCGGTTATCGCCGGCAGAGCCCATCCCGGATGACAAACATGGAATCGCTCCACTCGTTCAGTGATTCCGAAGTTCGGATCATATCAGGCGGTGACGGGTTGCCGTGCCAGACTCCGTCCGGCGCCGTCGTCCGATTCCGCCGCTCGGGCTTGGCCGCGACCAGCAAGCGAGGCCCGAGCGGAACCATGCCGCTTCAGGTTTTGGGGAAATTCAGTTCCACGCCGACCCCATCGGGGTCGTAGAGGAAGAATTGCGTGTCGCCGGTCCGCGGCACGATGCTCTCGCGGAATTTCACGTTTTTCGATTGCAGCCGCTGGCGCACGCCTTCGACATCGGTGGCGGCAAAGGCAATATGGTCGAGCCTGCCGGTGTCCTCGTACTTCTTCTCGGTGCCACGCACCACGATGCCTTCTCGGGGCTTGCGGGTGCCCATCAGATGCACCGTGGCGACGCCGCCGGAATAAAGCCAGTAGCCCGGAAAGTCGAGCGGCGGACGATCGCCGTTCTCCAGCCCCAGCACGTCGCAATAAAACTCCCTGGTGCGTTCCAGATCCGAGGGTTCGATGGTGTAGTGTTGCAGTCCGCCGAGCGGCATGGGGTTCTCCTTGAGACGAAGGTCCTGTCGGTGTCGGCGCCCATCGTTGCGGCCCCGACGGTTTCAAAATCACCGAGACGAGTTCGTGGACAGATCAGGCGGTGACGGCCAGCTCCCTGTCGATCTGCTCGATCGATTTTCCCCGGGTTTCCAGCCCGAAGAAATAATACACCACCCCGGTCATCAAAAACCAGCAGCCGAGATAGATGAAAGCCAGCGGTATCTCCGGCAGCGGCACGTCCGGCTTGAGGTAGTTGCCGGAGCCGACGATCAGGGCAAGGCCCACCGGGCCGATGATCTTGCCGATGCCCCCGAAACCGTAGGCCGAGCCCATGCCCGAGGTCCGCAGGTGCGACGGCCAGACTTCCGCCGCGTAGGGTCCGACGATGGCAAAGCCGCCATCGGCGAAGAAATAGGTCACCGCCAGCAGCAGCCAGAACGCCGACACGCCGAATATCGTCGTGTCGTAATTGGAGCCGGCCACGATGGTCAGGATGCCCGCGCCAAAGCCGAGCAGGCCGCCGGCGTTGCGCCGTCCCATCAGTTCGGAGAAAAAGGCGAAGGAGAGCCGGCCGACGAAGCCGAACACCGTGAGCAGGATCATCATCTTGGCGGCTTCCTGCGGCGTCACCTTGAGCAGCAGCACGAACAGCGACGGCACCCAGAGCGTGATGCCATAAACGCCGGTCTGCGCGCCGGCGTTGCCGAGCCAGGACACCAAAAGGCTGCGCGGATATTTGAAGAGATCGAGCCAATTGGCCTTGATGATCGGGCCGGCGTCGGCGGCTGTCGGCAGCGGCAGCGCCGATGGCTCCATCTCCAGCGCCCAGGCCAGCGACTCCCGCGCTTCCTGGTAGCGGCCCTGGCGGCACAGCCAGCGCGGCGATTCCGGTACCCAGAGCCGCACCAGCAGAACCATCAGCGCCGGCAGCACGCCGATCGCGAACAACAACCGCCAGTCGCCGCTGCCTACCGAGGCGCCGAGTACGGCGCCAAGCCCGGTGCCCAGCGGAATCACGCAGGTAACGATGCCGCCGACCCAGCCGCGCTTGGAGGAGGGCATGAATTCCTGCACCAGCGGCAGGTCCACGCAATACAGTCCGCCGACGCCGAGGCCGACGAAAAACCGCATGATCGCCAGATAGATCCAGTTATTGTCCGGCGTGAAGTACAACAGGCCGGTGGCGATCGAGAAGTTCAGCACGGTGCCGATAAAGACCTTGCGGCGGCCGATGCGGTCGGCCAACCAGCCCCATGCAAAGGCGCCCAGGATGGCGCCGACCCCGGAGCTCATCAGCACCACGGCGGATTGGCCGAAGGTGAGCTTCCAGGGCCCGATCAGGAAAGCGAGCACGAAGCCGATCAGGAAATAGTCGAAAAATTCCAGTGCATCGCCGATGATGGCCGCGGCGAGTATCTTGACCTGGTTGCCGGTCAGACTCGTCCGCCGATCGAGTATCTCGAACATTGGCGTTTCCCCCTCGGCGCCTGTTCGTTTTGAGCGGGCGTCGCGCCTACGCACCGCCGATGCGAACCAAGCTATCCTGTCGAAGCCGCAAACGGAAGCCCGTCGGATTGAGCGCCTTCCGCGCATGGCAAACCGCCGCTGCGGGTTCCGCCTGGCCCGCCGGAAACGGCACCACCGCCGTGCGCGGCGGCGGAACCGCAGGTGCGCGACCGCTTATGCGGCGTGGACAGCGATACAGCTTTATTTTTTTGTGGATTTGTCGCTATCCTCGCCGCACAGGGCAGGGCGGAAATCGATGGAAGAACAGCGAAGGCATCCGCGCACGGAAATCAACCAGCCGGCCTACATATCGTCGGGCGGTTCGGTGATGAGCTGCGTGGTCCGGAACATCTCTGCCGAGGGCGCCGCCATCGATATCGAGAACCCGGCCTTCGTGCCCGCACGCTTTCGCCTGGTTATGGCGCACGATTCCTCGGTTCACGAGTGCCACGTTGCCTGGATCCAGCAAAAGCGGATCGGCGTGACCTTTGCCGCAAGCTTGCCGGGCGATGATCCCGGCGCCGAGAAATGAGCGTTGGCGCAGCCGGCGCGCGACCGGATCGCGTCGGGGGTCGCGTTCTCGACATAAAGCCGGAGCAGGCTTCCCCGGCGCCCCACCTCGCGTTCGCGCTCGCCGGTAATCCACCGGCTCGCCAACCGGGTTCCGCCTGGGCGTCCGAGCCTGATTTCAGAGACCATCATGCCGACAGCGAAGCTCCGTGCGTCTACGATTCTGGGCGCCTTCGAGGAGGCGCGGTCCGAGCTTATCGGCAGGGCGGTGGTGCTGACCGACGGCAAGGCGGGGACGGTGAACAATGTCTGGCTTGACGAATTGCACGGGCTGCGAATCTCGATCGAGGGCCATGATGGCAAGTGGCCGATCTCAACCATCAAATTCGCGCAAAGCGGCTCCGATGAACCCCGCTGATGTCGGCCGGCTGGCTGACGACGTGCGGCCGCCGGATTGAGCGTCGCCGGACTGGCGGCTGCCGGGCAGCCCGGGACGAGGCGGTTATTTCCTCAGCAGCGGCTTGATCCTGGCTTCCAGTTCCTCGAACGACATCGCGCCTTTGAGCATCTTGCCGTTGATGAAGAACGTCGGCGTGGCATCGACCTTCAAGACTTCGTGGGCGAATCGCTGGTCGGCGGCGACCCTGTCGAGCAGCCCTTGATCCTTGAGGCAGCCCTCGATCGCCTGATCGCTCATGCCGGACTGTTTGCCGACCAGGTCAAGCGTCGGCTTGGTCTCCGCCACCAGCTGATCCTGTTGCTTGAACAGCGTCTCGATGACCCCGAAAAATTTTGTTGCATCGCCGTTGGCGGCGCAACGCGCCAGCATCGCGGTGGCCGCGGCCTTGACGTCGAGCGGGTATTCGCGAAACACGAAACGCACCTTGCCGGTATCGATATATTTCGATCGCAGCATCGGAAACACGTTCTGTTCGAAGGCCGCGCAATGCGGACAGCTCATCGAGGCGTATTCGGCGATGGTCACCGGGGCCTTGGCGGATCCGACCGCCATGTCGGGCAGCGACACCGGCCTGGCCACCAGCGCTGCCGTCGCATCCTGCGCCGCGGCGGCGCCGACCAGATGCGGGGGAACGAAAGCCATCAGCGCGGCGAGCCCGGCCAGCGACAGCGCGACTGCGAAAGCGTGGCGGGTGGCGATCAAGGGCCGGCTCCAACCTCGGCGCTGCGGCACGCCCCGACGAAGGTTGGCTAGCACTACTTTGGCAGATTTATTCACGCCGCTGCTTTCGTCCGATTTGTCTTCTGCAGTACGGGCATCGCTGAGGTCGTGGTTGAACGATGAGATCGACGATGGCCTGGCGTACGGCCGGTAGGC